>Ga0209390_10000132_pt1 | contig 126308 bp, 115 predicted proteins | sample BON01_FD_187212 | JGI IMG/M metagenome (GOLD analysis project Ga0209390, IMG submission 187212) | Freshwater microbial communities from Lake Bonney liftoff mats and glacier meltwater in Antarctica - BON-01 (SPAdes) (version 2) | ecosystem: Environmental > Aquatic > Freshwater > Ice > Glacier...
GATAGAGGGGTTCTGGGCAATGCTTAAAAGATCCGTTATTGGGACATATCACCATATTTCAGTAAAACATCTTCAAGAATATATTGACGAGTTATCTTTTAAATTTAACTATAGAAAATCTAGAAATGCCTTTAATTTATTGATTGACAAGTCTTTAAACTTACAAATCCCAACTGATGGGTAATTACCAATATTGAAGACGCTATTCCTCAATATATTCCGTCATCTTGTGAAGTAACATCCTCAAGTGGAACATATACTAATCTAGCTAGGTGTTGGATTCCTACTGGACTTTTTCACGATTTGTATGATGCCACTAATGAGTTAACCCAACAAACCGTTTTAGGGGGAGCTATTGAAGATGATTGCACTGTTCCCATGAACATTTTGTTTCAATCTCTCACATGCGCTAAAAATATAGTAGAGTTTAAAGTTAACTTTAAAGTTAACTGGGACCCCGCAGGAGACGGTTTAGCAACTGATGATTGCGATGACCATCCTTGCTTATGTTTGTTTGAAGCTTTTGGTTATTAACCTTATAAAATTGCAGCAATGAGATCAATTACATTTGTCCTCCTCACAACAGTTATTGCATTACTATGTTCGTGCGATAACTGCAGTACCAAAAACATAGATGTTAATTATGAATTTGTTGATAAGCTAAACAATGTTTTATCGGTTGAAAATCTTCAAAATACTTATCAAATCAATGATACTATTTGGTTTAAGATAAGTATCCCTGATGATTTTATAGATAACAGTAATAATGTGAAATGTGAAATACCCGATTCTTCAATTTCAATATTTGCTCCCACAGTTTATCTATTTAGGGCAACTGACACAATATATATAGACAAGAGCCTTCTGTATTACAAGCGAGGCATTTTAGATGCCCCCCATTTTGTAATAGCAAGATTGAATAATAGTTTTGAAGGAATTTTTGGAGTATTAATTAATAGTTCTGATATCGCAGGTGTTTCATTAAGTACTTTTGAATATGTATGGATTGAAAATTCTAAAAATGAAAATTTTGAGTATTGTTATGACGCTTCTTCAAAATGTCCAAACATTAGGCAAGGTTTTATATTTCAAACTCAAATTGAAGGCTTGAACGATTCCAAATTTTATTTTACAGTTATTCCGTAATAATTTACCCTTCGAAAGATTAGGCAAAATTCTTTAGTTTTGTAGTTAATCGTTCTAAAAACAATGGAATAATGAGATCAATACTACAGAGAGTATCAGAAGCGCAAGTAAACATAGCAGGGAAAGTTGTTGGAAAAATTGAAAAAGGCTTGCTGGTGCTAGTTGGTTTTGAGGAGTCCGACACCTTAGCAGACATTACTTGGATGGTGGCTAAAATAAGTGCGATGCGTATTTTCAATGACGAAGATGGGAAAATGAATTTATCTCTAGAAGATATAGCAGGGGAAATTTTATTAGTCAGTCAATTCACGCTGCACGCATCAACAAAAAAAGGGAATAGACCTAGTTTTATTCACGCAGCAAAACCAGCCATTGCCATTCCTCTTTACAGACAAACCATCAGCACTTTTGAATTATGGCTAGAAAGAACTATCCAGACTGGCGAGTTTGGGGCCGACATGCAGGTCAGCTTAATTAATGACGGTCCAGTTACGATTAGTTTGGATAGTAGGTTAATTAGTTAATGAGCTGATGCGCTAATTAGTTAATGTGGAAATGTGCGAATGGAGCGAATTTATGAATGTGCGAAAGGAATAACCCCCCCATAGCGGGGTCTCTCAACGAGTCACCCTGCTAGATTCGTAGCCGAAGAGCCCCCCTACACGCCTATTTCTGTTCATACCGCCGCTACGAACCCTAATTATCTAATGGTTATAGATAGTAAATCCACCTAACATTTTCGAGTCAGACCTACCAAGTCTCAGAGACTTTGCAGGTCTTCAATTACGCCAATAAAACCGCTTTAGTTTGCTTTAATATTTCTTCTACCATTTCAGGCGTTTCTGCTTCTGCATAAACTCTTTCACGCTGCACGCATCAACAAAAAAAGGGAATAGACCTAGTTTTATTCACGCAGCAAAACCAGCCATTGCCATTCCTCTTTACAGACAAACCATCAGCACTTTTGAATTATGGCTAGAAAGAACTATCCAGACTGGCGAGTTTGGGGCCGACATGCAGGTCAGCTTAATTAATGACGGTCCAGTTACGATTAGTTTGGATAGTAGGTTAATTAGTTAATGAGCTGATGCGCTAATTAGTTAATGTGGAAATGTGCGAATGGAGCGAATTTATGAATGTGCGAAAGGAATAACCCCCCCATAGCGGGGTCTCTCAACGAGTCACCCTGCTAGATTCGTAGCCGAAGAGCCCCCCTACACGCCTATTTCTGTTCATACCGCCGCTACGAACCCTAATTATCTAATGGTTATAGATAGTAAATCCACCTAACATTTTCGAGTCAGACCTACCAAGTCTCAGAGACTTTGCAGGTCTTCAATTACGCCAATAAAACCGCTTTAGTTTGCTTTAATATTTCTTCTACCATTTCAGGCGTTTCTGCTTCTGCATAAACTCTCAAAACAGGTTCCGTTCCAGAAGGACGAATCATGACATTTCTATCGTTTCCCAAGTGATATTTGAAGCCATCAATGGTTTCTATTTCTTCTATATTGAACGCTCCAAAACGAGTGTATTTATTTGCTTTGCAATTGGCAATAATCTCTTGCTTTTTCGATTCAAGCAAGTGTAAGTCATTTCTATTGTATGAGAACGCACCAACAACAGCATAAACTTCTGCTATTAATTCCTCTATGGACGTATTTGTTTTCGCCATGTGTTCTAGAATCACCAAGCCATCCCAAATACCATCTCTTTCAGGAATATGTCCTTTAACGGCTATTCCTCCACTCTCCTCACCACCTACGAGCACATCCTCTTTAATCATGATTTCTGCAATGTGTTTGAAGCCAATAGCGGTCACTTGGCATTCTATTCCATAAGCTTTACACATCTTTTTTATTTTAGGCGAAACAGAAAATGCAATCACTACTTTACCCGTCATTTTCTTGTAGGTATGCAAGATGTGAATCAACAACAATAAGATATGGTGTGCATCAATAAACTCACCTTTACTGTTATACAAACCAATTCTATCCGCATCACCATCATTGGCTAAACCTAAAGATAGATTTGGATTATTTTTAATCATATCTGAAAACTCTTGCAAGTTCTTATGAATAGGCTCTGGTGCTTGCCCCATAAAACTTGGGTTGTATTCACAATGTAAAGTAGCCGCATTTGGTAATAACCGTGGTAAAATTCTTTGTCCAGCGCCATACATGGCATCATAAGCCAAAGTATACTTTGAATTTCGAATGGTTTCCATATCGAAATGCGCCACAACGTGATCAAAATACATTTGTTCAAAATCAACAAATTCTAAGTGTCCATTCTTTACATGCTCTTCCAAAGATTTGCTTTCCACAGTAACTTCACTAGGGATCAAATCCTCTACCACTTGAATCTGAGCAGAAACCGTTGGTCCACCATAATTAGATTTCAATTTATAGCCGTTATAGCTTGGTGGATTATGACTTGCTGTAAGGATAACGCCAGCAGTTGAACTCAACTTATTTGCAGCTAAAGAGATCATAGGAGTAGAAACGAAGTTCTTATCAAAATAAACCTTTACTCCTTCCGCCGCCATCACATCAATAACGGTTTCCGAAAAAAGATAGCCACCAAATCTGCAATCATAACCTAAAACAATTGAAGGATTAGCACTCAGCTCTTTTACCCAAAGGGCTGTTGCCATAGCTATTCTTTTCACATTCGCTACGGTATAAGTATCCGCAATAATCGCTCTCCATCCGTCGGTTCCAAATTTGATTGTGTCCATTATTATTTATTTTGATTTGCAAAGTTAAGCCTTATTTAGGCTTAACATAATAAGGCTTAAAAATAATTAGTTCATTAGCTATTGGCCCAATGCTAAAATTAATTTTTCTAGTTACTGTGCCTTGTTAGCTAGTTGAAAGATGGCTGCATTGAAATATAAACTATTCTTAGTGAAATGTTTAGGATTTTGTAGTTTTGCCAAATCAATATGGGAGATTTAAAGTACAATAGAAAAAGAAAGGAATTGGTAGCCCTTTTAAAAAGTAAAGGCATCTATGAGGAACGCTTATTACAAGCAATAGGAGCAATTGAACGCCATCTTTTCATTCCTGATAGTGCTTTGCACAGTCATGCTTATGAGAATAAAGCTTTCCCCATTGGCGCTGGTCAGACGATCTCACATCCCTACACCGTTGCCTTTCAAACGCAGCTTCTAGAGGTGCAGCAAGGCGATAAAGTTTTAGAGATTGGAACTGGAAGTGGCTATCAAGCCGCTGTTTTGGTTAAACTAGGGGCAGACTTGTACACCATTGAAAGACAAAAAGAGCTTTATGACAAAACTTCTCCTTTTTTAAAATCACTTGGATACTCACAGGTAAAGTTCTATTATGGCGATGGTTTCAAGGGGAAACCGGCGTTTGCGCCTTATGATAAAATCATTATTACCGCTGCAGCTCCCGAAATTCCAACGGCCTTACTCAAGCAATTGAAGATTGGTGGTCGGATGGTTATTCCATTAAATAATGAAAAAGGAAGCCAAGACATGTTGCGCTTGACGAAAATTTCAGCTAAAGAAATTCAAAAAGAAGTTTTCGAAACTTTTGCTTTTGTTCCCATGCTGAAAGGAGAAGAGTAATTAGTTCATGGACAAATGTTGAATCATTGATTTTCACAATCGGACAATCAAAGTCTAATAATCTATAAGGATTGCTTAAATTCGTAGTCTAGAAAAAATCATATGAAAAATTTAGTAGAAGAATTATGTTGGAGAGGGCTTATCCATGACTTAACACCTGGAACAGAAGAACAATTGTTAAAGGAATCCACTGCAACTTATATTGGTTTTGACCCTACATCCGATAGCCTTCACATAGGAAGTCTTGTGCCTATTATCTTGTTGATGCACTTAAAAAACTTTGGACATAAGCCAATTGCTTTAGTTGGAGGCGCCACAGGTATGATTGGTGATCCATCGGGAAAATCTGATGAGCGAAATTTATTGGATGAAGCAACACTAAATCATAATGTTGCGGGAATCAAAAAGATACTATCAAAATTTTTAGACTTTAATGATACAGCAAGTAATGCAGCGGTTTTAGTGAACAACTATGATTGGATGAAGGATTTTACTTTCATTGATTTCGCTAGAGAAGTGGGTAAAAGAATCACCGTCAACTATATGATGGCGAAAGATTCTGTAAAGAAACGTTTAGGTGAAGAAGGTGGAGGGATGTCTTTTACAGAATTTACTTACCAGTTAATTCAAGGCTATGATTTCTACCATTTACACAAGCACTACAATTGCCTTTTACAAATGGGCGGAAGCGATCAATGGGGTAACATTACCACCGGAACGGAGTTAGTGCGCAGAATGAATGAAGAAGGCGCAAAAGCATATGCCTTAACTTGTCCTCTGATCACAAAATCTGATGGCTCGAAGTTTGGAAAGAGTGAAGGAGGGAATGTTTGGTTGGATGCCGAAAAAACCTCTCCATACAAATTCTACCAATTTTGGTTAAATACCTCAGACTTAGACGCCGAAAGCTATATCAAGATTTTTACCTTCAAAACACAAAAAGAAGTTGAAGTACTCATCGCTTCTCACAAAGAAGCACCACACGAGCGTCAATTACAAAAAGCATTAGCCGAGTCGCTCTTATTATTAGTGCATGACCAGGACGCTTTAGACATCGCCGTAACAGCCTCGACTATTCTATTTGGACAAGCAGATATTGCTGCATTAAACAAACTAAGTGCTCGAGATATGGAAGAAGTGTTTGATGGCGTACCAAATTTTACCCTATCAAAAGCTGCTTTGACTAATGGATTAAATCTAGTTGAATTCTTTGCAGAGCAAACGGCCATCCTTTCCAGCAATGGTGAGGCTAGAAGAGCGATCAAAGAAAATTCTTTGAGTATCAACAAAGAGAAAGTGGACGAGAGTAAAATGATAACGCAGGATGATGTGCTGAGTAACGGTTATATTTTAGCTCAAAGAGGTAAGAAGAATTATTTCTTGGTGAAGGTGGAAGGGTGATTCGTGAATTGGCTGCTCGTAAAGCCGAACAGAAAGCTTAGTGCCGCTTTTTAACAGATGCAAAACTTGCAATGAACATATTAGACCAATGGAATGATGTCAAACAAAGCGCAGGAATTGATTGGAGACAAACCTGTATCAAAATAGCTAAGCACTTATTGCGAAACACCCCTAATTCAAGAGTTCCCTATTCTACCGTAACACTTTTCGCCAAATTTCTTGGTTGATCCACGTTACATCCACGCAGTAAAGCCACATGATAAGACAATAATTGCAAAGGAATACTACTTAACAAAGGAGAAAGCTCTTCAGGGCAATCTGGAATTTCGATCCATCTATCCGCTAATTTTTTCACTTCTACATCACCCTTCGTTACGATAGCAAAAACTTTTCCTTTTCTTGCTTTAACTTCCTGGATATTGCTTACCATTTTATCATACTGCGCATTATTAGTAGCCAATACAACCACAGGCATATTTTCGTCAATCAAGGCAATTGGTCCATGTTTCATTTCAGCAGCGGGATATCCTTCTGCATGGATGTATGAAATCTCTTTCAGTTTCAAAGCACCCTCTAAGGCCACCGGGAAATTATAACCTCTCCCTAAGTATAAAGCATTTTCAGAACTGGCAATAACTTTTGCCATTTTTTGACATTCCTCATCTGTTTTTAATACTTCTTCCACTTTAGCAGGAATAGCTTCGAGTTCTACGAGGTATCTCGCCAATTTAGCTTGATTAATTGTGCCTTTATTGTAGGCCAACCAAAGTGCCATTTGGATTAGGACTGTTACTTGTGCAGTAAACGCCTTTGTTGAAGCAACTCCAATCTCTGGACCAGCATGCGTATAAGCACCGGCATGAGTAGCTCTTGGAATCGAAGATCCCACCACGTTACAAACACCAAAAACAGTTGCCCCTTTCTGCTTAGCCAAGTCTATGGCGGCCAATGTATCTGCTGTTTCACCTGACTGAGAAATAGCAATAACGACATCTCCAGGATTAATCACTGGGTTTCTATATCTAAATTCTGAGGCGTATTCTACTTCAACTGGAATTCTTGCCAAATCTTCAAAAAGATATTCTGCTACCAAAGCAGCATGCCAAGAGGTACCGCAAGCGGTGATTATTATTCTATTGGCGTTGGTTAAAATATTTCGATATTCAACCATGCCCCCCATATAAACTTCGCCACGCTTGCTATCAATTCGGCCTCTCATGCTGTCGTAGATTGAGCGAGGTTGCTCGAAAATCTCCTTCAACATGAAGTGCTCATAGCCTCCTTTTTCAAGCATCTCTAGTTTCATTTTGAGCTCTTGAACATAAGGCGTCTTTTCTTGATTGGCAATAGTCTTAATACTGATTCCTTTTGTTCTATCTATTAAAACAATTTCTTCATCATCAAGATAAATCACATTCTTGGTGTACTCGATTATTGGCGTTGCGTCAGAAGCAATGTAATAATCATCAATTCCTAGTCCAACTACCAGAGGACTTCCTTTTCTAGCACCTATCAATTGATTGGGATGGTCTTTGGAAAGCACAACAATGGCGTATGCCCCAGTCACTTCATTTAAAGCAATTCGCACTGCTTCAAACAAATCCACTTTATTATTCTTCTGTACATCCTCAATCAAATGCACAAGCACTTCTGTATCTGTATCAGAATGAAATACATGTCCTCTCTTAATCAACTCTTCTTTCAAAGTAGCATAATTCTCAATAATGCCATTGTGAATTAAAGCGATTTTGTTGTCGGATGAAGAATGAGGATGTGCATTTACTTCATTTGGCTCTCCGTGGGTAGCCCATCTTGTATGCCCGATACCTACATTTCCAGAAGTATCTTTCTCACTTGCAAAATCCTTTAATTCTTGAACTTTTCCAGCTTTTTTGTAAATTTTAATATCCTCTTGTAACAAGGCAACTCCTGCACTATCATAGCCCCTATACTCCAGGCGTTCTAGACCTTTAATTAGAATCGGATAGGCTTCTTTACTGCCAATATATGCAACAATTCCACACATGATTTAATAATTTAAGGTTTTGTATATAAGATTTCCAAACGGATAGGATAATCGGGGTGATTGCCACCGCCAAGTTTAACCCTATTCCCATTATTGTAATTCAATACTTCAATATTTAGAGAAGTTATTTCTGTTTCTTGATTGACCAGGCGCTGAATAAATAAAGGAATGTTATAACTGTATTCAAAAGTTGGCATGCCATTAATACTAACCAATTTAGGCGTCCCACCGTAGGCTGTGGGATTACTTGTAGAATAATCACTAAGGAAGTAAACAATGGTATCACTCGTCTTTGAACCAGTCAACAATAAAAATTCAGGCAAGGCATAATCGGTATTCAAGGCATTGCCATAATCTGCTTGATAAAATGTCAACGTTGCACTATTAATAATAGCTCCTTGCAACACGCTTAGGTCAGGCACAATGATTGAGCCTTTAGAAACTTGCAATCCACCTAAAAGTAAATTTTGATCATCATTTGTTCCATCATTCAAAGCATTTTCCACTTCACTTCCAGATAAATCTGTTAGAAACTGATTGACCCTTAAACTGGATTCGTCTATTGCAAAAGTATAAAGCGAATCCGTTGCCGCATCACTTCTAAAATACAAGTTAATGGAACTTGCGATAATGTCGATGTCAATCAAACCATCCCCTCCAGAATTTTGATCTAAAGTGACGTACAAACCATTTAAGTAGGCTAAAAAATCATCGTTAGCGGCAGTAGTACTAGTGCCAAATAAATTAAATAATTCATCGCCAAATGTAAAGTTTAGAGGTATTCTGATTGTGCTCTCATCATTGTAAACGAAACCACTCAATCCACCTAATAAAGCAGCGGCTGTTGTTAATACAGCATCAGAATTATAGGTATTGGTAAGTGCTAAGGCTTCCGTAAGCCTGTAGACTTCAAAATTGATCGCATTATTCAAAGGACCAAAGGCATTTTCCACTTTTAGAACCAAAACTGCTGAATCCAATACGGCATTAGCCCCAGGAGTGAAAGACGTGGTAGTTAATCTAAATTGAGAGTAAAACGACGCGATACTTTTTCCAAATCTCGGATCTTCCAATTTACCAATGACTACATCCCCTTCATTTAAAGCATCCTTCACTTGGTCTGCCATAGTGAACGCTACAAGAATTGTTGAATCTAATCGAGCTAAATTATCTCCACCTGGATTTCCCGGAAGACTCGGATCTTTCTCACAATTTACCATAAATAATAATGGCAAAAACAACAAGAGCTTACTCAGCTTCTTCAGTTTCTTCAGCTGTAAGTTCTTTAATAAATTTCGCATAAGCTATTAAAATATCATTTTCGTTATTGTAAGCTAATTTAGGAACATCTAAGGCGTCAAATTCTTTTTGAATTATACCATCCACCTCATCGCTACCTAGCGAAATAGCATCCGCGTAATGCAGCCCTCCAACATTTAAGTCATTCTCAGTTCCACCCTTAAATGGCTCCATCATTGCTAAAGGAACACTTGAGTTTTGAACAACAAATTCACTGAAATTTTCTGAAACATTGCCTTCAAAACTCTCTTCTTGATAGGCCGTAAACAACACTTTACTTTGCTCAAAAATTGGTTCTGTTTTGTATTGTGTTTTTAACAAAACAGGCAACAAACTAGTTAACCAACCGTGACAATGAATCACATCGGGAGCCCAACCAAATTTTCGAACAATATCAATCGACCCAAGGGCAAAAAACATCATTCGTTCTGCATTATCTTTAAAATTGTTTCCTTTCTTATCGTGAAACATTTCTTTTCTTTGGAAATAATCGTCGTTGTCTAAGAAATAGACTTGCAATCTTGCACCAGGCAAAGAAGCAACCTTTATTATTAAAGGATAATCTTCATCATTTACGACAACATTTATTCCACTAAGTCTCACAACCTCATGTAAACGATGTCTTCTCTCATTTATTACTCCAAACCTTGGCATTAGTACCCTGATTTCCAAATTTTGTTCTTGCAATTTCGTAGGTAATCCAGAAACAAGACTTGAAATATCGGTCAGGTCTATATAAGGCTTCATCTCTTGGGTAATAATTAATACTCTTTTCTTACTCATATGGCTAAGGGGTCTTAATAAAATGAATCTGATTTTTCTAAGCAGAAAAACTCGTTTCAGAAAGTGCAAAGATACAAAATATTGCGCTAAAAATATTTAAGCCTTTAAAATTAGACGTAGATTAAGCATTTTTATTAATTCTTCCACAACTTCCATGCGCACAAAACTTTAAGTCAATATAGTTTTATTATAAAAATATTATATATTTGTTGCCGATATGAATATTACAAGTGCGCTTTTAAAAAATCTATACTTTATACTTAGACTATGTTATCCCAAGATCTGCCTAGCTTGTGGCGATAGCTTGTCTTCACAAGAAGAAGTAATATGCACTGTTTGTGTGCTTCGTTTACCTTACACCAACTTTCACTTCCATGAAGACAACCCGCTATCGAAGAAGTTTTGGGGTCGCGTGCCTATTCAAGGGATTGACAGTCTGCTCTATCTTGAAAAAGAATCAAAAACCCAACAGCTCCTTTACAATCTAAAATACAACGCTAGGCAAGATGTGGGCACTAAACTTGCAGAAATTTTAGTGGAGCGTTATCAAAATTTAGCTTTGCAACAAAAATATGATGGCATTGTATCCGTTCCCATTCATTTCAAGAAATTAAAAATAAGAGGCTATAATCAATGTGATCACTTTGCGCTACAACTAAGTCGATCTTGGCAAATACCCTATTTAAAGGATGCTTTGCAAAGAAACAGCAACAATCCTAGCCAAACCGGAAAGAGCAGAATACTGCGTTGGGAAAATGTCAAGGATGTTTTTAGTGTGAATGAAAAAGCTTCATTGAAGGACAAACATCTACTCCTTGTTGATGATGTACTAACCACAGGCGCAACTCTTGAAGCATGCTCGAACCAAATCCTAGCGATAGAAAATACCAAAATCAGTATCCTCACCATGGCCTGTAAAATCTAAGCAAACAATCCGTCTTACAGCACAATATTATATACTTTATGCAGTTTTTGAATTACATTTGTTGCTCATGAGTAAATTGTTTTTTTTTAGCTTTCTTGTCTTAAGTATCCTTCTCTTTTCGTGTAAAAAAGATCGATTCTATTCTGGGAATAATGACATCCTAAAATTTAGTAATGATACCCTTACCTTCGATACAGTATTTACTACTGTTGGTTCTGTTACGAGATACTTTAAAGTAGAAAACCCCCTTAAGGAAGCTATTAAAATTGATGAAATTAGATTAGCTGGCATACCAGGCAATCAATTTAGAATCAACGTTGACGGAATTCCTGGTACATCCATCTTTGACGTGGAAATTCCAGCACAAGATTACATCTATATTTTTGCCGAAGTAACCGTAGACCCCAATTCACAAGCCAACCCATTCATTTTGTTAGATGAAATTCAATATTTCTATAATGGCAACCAACAAAACTCCTACTTAAGAGCTTGGGGCCAAAATGCCTACTTCCATTATGGGGAAATCATAGAAGGCGACTCCATTTGGCAAAATGACAAACCACACGTGGTTATCCGAACGGATACCTTCCCTGGCGTTGGTGTTGAAGCATTTGGTTCTTTAACCATACTTCCAGGCTGCCGAGTATACTTTGATCAAGGAAGCGCCATTTTTAGTGATGGTCCGGTAACCATAGGTTCCCCAGGCTGCGCCGACTCGGTTGTTATGCAAACAGACCGTGTAGAAGATTTACCCAATGGACTTGAATTTGAAACTACCGCTGGCTTGTGGCTAGGGATTGTTTTACGAAATGGAGCTAGCGGCAACTTTCACAACGTTTCTTTAAAAAATGCGAGCTATGGCATTGCCGGCCGATGGATTTTTGATGATTTCACTAGTTTCAATACTTCGAATCAACCTTTGATTGTCATGGACAAAGTTAAAATTCAATATTCAGCCGTGAGTAGCTTGTTCTGCTTGAATAGCAAGGTCACCGCAACGAATTGTATTTTCGATGACGCCAATAATAATTTAGTTACGCTTGCCATGGGAGGCGATTATGATTTCACCAATTGCACATTTAATGGAACCGGACAAGGCGAAGCATTGGCGATTTCTAATTTTGCAAGCAATGGCAGTCAGGGCGCCTATGGAGATTTAACTAATGGTCATTTTACAAATTGTATTGTTTATGGAGGGAAAGGCGATGAGTTACTCTTAAGCAATGGAGTTTCCGCAAGCTTCAGTTACTTGTTTGAAAATTGTTTGCTTCGCACTACATTTCCTATGGACACCTTGGGCTTTGTTGACTGTATTGGCAACCTTAACCCCAGCTATGATGGAAGCTCCAACTATGCCTTTAGCATAGGAGCTAATTCTCCTTGTCTTGGCGCTGGCAAGATTACTTCCTTAACAGACGACTATTATTGCAATCCACACAACAGTCCTTTTGATATCGGTGCAGTAGCCTTTCAAAACTAATATTTCATTCTAAATAAAAAGTATTTAACTTTATAAAGTTATGTTAAAAAAAATAACCAGCTTATTTTACATTTTCCCTTTTAGGCTGTTACTCAATCATTTGAAGGAGAATTTACTTCTTATCTTAAGTTGGTTGCTGGTCCTGATGATTATCTTAGGGCAATTAGGAGAAAATTATGGCATTCCTATTCTGTTTCTTAATCCCGAATATTTAAGCGTTGTAGGTTATTTTAGTTTTCAATTGGTGGGAATTTGCCTTGGACTTTTTTACATCACTTGGAACCTGGTTTCCTATTTGTTGTATAGCTATAGATATCCATTTATGGCAAGTTTGAAATGGCCTTTTGCCATGTTTACATTCAACAATAGCATTATCCCTTTTTGCTTCCTTTTGATCTATCTATTTCAAATGGTGAAATACCAAATTTATGAAATGGAACGAAGTAATGTTCAAATTTTTTGGATGATTCTTGGATTGTTGACGGGATTTATCCTAACCATTTTAATTGTTTCAGTTTATTTTCATTTCGCAAATACAAATATAGAATCGCTTATCACTGGTGACGAAGACCACACCAATTCCAATGATGTCTGGCAAGATCTAGATGGAATTGGAAAAGCAGACCGGGTAGATTATTTTTTTAGCAGAAGCTTTCGCTTCCGTCATGTGAGAGACGTGACACATTATCGTGATGAGTTATTAAAAAAAGTTTTTTTACAACACCACTTAAATGCATTTATCATCATTCTTTTAAATGCTCTTGTATTAGTTGCAATCGGCTTTATTATTGATAACCCTATTTTTGAAATCCCTGCTGCCGGGACTATATTTTTATTCCTTAGCTTACTTATCTCCCTTGCAGGTTTAGTTTACTATTGGAGCGGGAAGTGGGGAGCCGTTGTATTGGTAGCCATCATCATTGTGTTAAATATGTTCTCCAAATCTGAATGGATGCAAACTGACAGTGAAGCCTATGGATTAGATTATTCTACATCCCAAGAGTACTCCTTAGCAAAACTAGAAGAACTATGCACAGCCGAACTCGTGGAAAAAGACATTCTACACACCTTAGAAATTCTAAATAATTGGAAGAGCAAAAATAAGAAAAACAAACCCTATTATTACAAACCAAAATTGTGTATTGTATTGTCCTCTGGCGGTGGAAGTAGATCTGCAGCTTACACAATGAAAGTAATGCAAACTTTAGACAGCCTGAGTAATGGCGAATTAATGCAACACACAGCCCTAATGACAGGAGCCTCTGGTGGAATGATGGGTTTGGCTTATTACCGAGAGTTGTATTTGCGCCAAGAGCTGGGTGTGTTAGATGATATTTATAACGACGTCTATGTCAATAATATAAGTTCTGATTTGATTAATAAAATTACAACTACCATAGTCTCCAACGACCTATTCTTTGGATTTAAAAAATACAAGTACGACGATAAGAAATACCCTTTTGATAGAGGGACCTCCTTTGAATTAGCTTTAAACAATTATACCGATGGCTTCCTTGACAAACCCATAAACGCTTACGAAGATTTTGAACAATCTGGTATCATTCCGATGATGTTTTTAAATGCAACAAACGTAACAGATTATCGAAAATTAATCATTAGTCCTCAACCTGTATCCTATATGATGCGGGCCTATTCGGAAGACGATCCAGAAAAGCATAGTAAATACGAAATTGACGCAATTGATTTTGGCGCCTTGTTTAGTCACAATGATGCGAAAAACTTAAGAATGACTTCTGCACTTAGAATGAATGCCACTTACCCTTTAATTCTGCCGAATGTTTCCCTCCCTAGTGATCCGAAATTGGACGTATTCGATGCTGGAATTCGAGACAACTACGGTATTGAAAACACCGTAAGATTCTTAAACGTGTATCAAGATTGGATTAAAAACAATACCAGTGGAGTTGTTATCATTCAAATTAGAGACAATATAAAAGATAATGTAATTGAAGACTTTGAATACAAAACCTTCATCTCTAAACTAGGCTCTTCTTTTGGAAGTATTTATAGCAATCTCACCATCTCCCAAGATTATCTCCAAGATTACATGTTGGATGGCATTGACGATATTTTAAAAGGTAAAATTGAAATTGTACGCTTTGAATATAGGCCTGCGGAAAATGAAAAAAAAGCAAGTATGAGTTTGCGCTTATCTGAAAAAGAAAAGATAAAAGTCAGCGATTCGGCAACAAATGCTACCAATATGGAAAAGTATAAATTAGTAATAGACCTACTAAAATAATTACTTACCCCTTCCTCTTATTAAGGTAACAATCGTATGTAAGAAAATTTTGAAATCCAAGCCTAACGATCGTTTCTCAATGTAGATAATATCATACTTTAAGCGGTCTATCATTTCCTCTACATTCTGAGCATATCCATACTTCACCATTCCTAAAGAGGTTAACCCGGGTTTCACTCGCTGCAAATGTTTTACTTGAGGTGCAATGGCACTCATTTCGTGGATAAAATGTTGCCGTTCTGGTCTAGGGCCAATCAAACTCATTTCCCCTTTCAGTACATTCCAAAATTGAGGCAGTTCATCAATTCGCCACTTTCTCATAATTTTCCCAAAGACCGTAATACGTTCATCATGATCAGACGATAAGGCTGGACCATCCGGCTCTGCATCCTGTTTCATAGAACGAAACTTGTACAATTTAAACGGTATCCCCCCTTTCCCCACGCGCATCTGCGTGTACAAGATATCTCCCCTGCCGCCGATTTTAATTATTAACGCAACCGTTATAAGAACAGGAATCATCAAAAACAACGAAACGCATGCGATTGTCACATCTAAAATTCGCTTTGTGTTTTGTTGCCATACTTGCATGGCGTCAGGATATATATCAATGAGCGGAGCTCCTACAACTTCACTCATGCTTACGGAACCAGAAAGAATATCGTACAAATCTGGAATAATGCGGATAAACACTTTTTGAAGCGATAAGCTTATCAATATTTTATTGATGTAGGTATGTTCCTTTTGCTCTACAGCAATAATAACATCCTCTATTTGTTCTCTATTGCATATCGCTTCTAAATCATCGATATTACCTAAATTTGGTAAGGGAGATTCAACATTTTGAACCTGACCATTCAAACTCACAATTCCTTTAATATCATAACCATATACCGACGGATTGCTTTTAAACTCATCATAGAATTGATAAGCTTTAAACTTACTTCCCACGATCAAGGCATTTATTAGGATTTTCCCCTTGGACATTTGTTCTTTTATAAAACTCAAAAGCAAAACCCTGAACAACACCGTAAACGTGAAGTGCACAATAAGAAGGAAAGAGAAGGTTGCATAATAATTTTTATAAGAACTTACTTTATCATCCAAAAGGAGGATGAAGAAAATAGTTAAGACGCCCAAAAAGGATTGCCAAAAACTTGTAAAGATTGTTTTAAGCCTAGATTGTCTATAAGCTTTGTCATACTGCCCTGTGAATGAATACCAAATCACCCAGATAAAAGGTAAACTGAGCAAGGCTAGAAAAAAATGCTTGTCAGCTAAAATATTGTCTAGTTCAAGAGGATATTGATCAACATACTTTTTTCTGAAAATAAAAAAGGCCAACCAAGCCAACACAGAAGCAAGCCAATCGAGGAACTTGAATATAAATATGGGATTCTTGCGTTTTCTGAACATCAAATCACTACTATTTTAATATTATCAAAGTACATCGTTGACTCGTCCACATTGCTTAATTTTATCACTTCAATGAATAAGTTATACGTGTCCGCATCCATAGAATACACCAAATCGGAAACATCGTAATACACTTTATACCAATCTGAATTGGGGAAAAAGCGATCTATATAAACGACTTGATTTACGCCTCCATTTTTCACACTTTCTACGCCAACTGCAAAATCAATATCCCCTTTAAAATGCATTTCTATGTATACTCTCTTAAAAGGTGGAATACTTACCGATGTACTTGTAACGCCCTTAACGGAAGGAGTAGCTGCATTTACAGTAATTTGTAATGCTTTGCCCTCCAAATTATTAGTGTCGCTTAGGTCTGTCCGAGTCAAGGAACCAAAAATATTTCCATTCTCAAAATCCTCATTAATAGGAAAAACACATCCGTCGTAATACTTAAATTCTGGCACGATAGTTACAGTTTCCCCCGGAATAAAATTCGCAGTGGTTTTATATGGTTGAAAAGCGGGGTAAATTTCGCGATTAAAAAAATCACTACTAACATAAACTCCAGCATTTACAATTACCTGCCGACTGCCACTTATCAATGCTGGTACATGAATGGGCAACTCAAATACGCCTATATTCTCACCTTCAGATTCTAACCAAACATTGGGAATAAATTGTAATGAGGATCCTTGCCCCGGACCTGAGATAAAATTCAGCGAATCAATCTGCAAGTAAGAGGGGATGCCATCAGTTGGACTCTTAGCGCACGAAACACCGAATAGCATCAAAATTAGAAGGAAAAAGAAAGTAAAAAATGTCTTAAGCATAGTGGTATTCTTGTCTTAATGAACGACAAAAATAATTAAATAATATTCAGTCTCTGAATTTTATCCAAAACTCCATAGGCAACTTCCATCGCTTTAAGTCCTTCAAGAGCTGTTACTTCTGTTTCTTTGTTTTGATAGATACTTGTGGCAAAGGCTTCTAACTCCATTTTGATAGAGTTTACAGGCAAAATTTCAGGGGTATCAAAATGAATGTATTTCTTGTCTTTATTTTCACCTAAATCTAACTCAAAAGTGTTTATTTCACTAGGTTTCTCATTGTAGAGCTTGAAAATTTCCGTCTTCTTTTCTAAAAAATCAATGGTTACGTATGAATCTTTTTGAAAAATTCTTGTCTTTCTCATATCCTTGATAGACAACCTGCTTGCGGTTATATTCGCAACACAACCATTATCAAATTCTAACCTTGCATTCGCAATGTCAGGAGAATCACTAATTATGGGTACGCCGCTTGCATGAATCGTTTTCACATTGGTTTTTACCAATTTCAAAATGATGTCAATATCGTGAATCATCAAATCATGAACAACGGAAACGTCTGTGCCTCTTTGGTTAAATTGAGCTAAACGATGACTCTCAATAAACATTGGATTAAAAGGATAATCTTTAACTGCAAGAAAGGCTGGATTAAATCGTTCAACATGTCCCACTTGTGCTTTGACTCCAGCTTCCTTTATAAGCTCTACCAATTTAAATGCCTCTTCTAAGGTTGAGGTCATTGGTTTCTCTATAAAAATATGCTTAGTCTTCTTCAACGCTAACTGAGCACACTCAAAATGTGAAATTGTTGCGGTAACAATGTCTATTGCGTCGCAAGCATCAATAAGTTCTTCTAAATCAATAAAACGTTTAACGCCAAATTTTTCCTCAGCTTTTGATGCATTCTTATCATTAGGGTCATAAAAGCCAACCAACTCAAGTGTTTCAATTTCCTGAATAAGTTTAATGTGAATTTTACCCAAATGACCAGCACCAAGTACACCTATTTTTAACATTCTTTTCTTTTATACAAAGGAATGGAGGGAATTCCTTGCCTATTAATTATTAGAATGCTAAAATAAGTTCATTCAATGAGTAAAATGACTTTTATAAGATAATGGTTTCCAATACCATTTGTTAAGTGAACACTAATTTGTACAATATGAATATTAAGCTAAAATAGACTCAAGAACTTTTAAACTTTTAACACCTTTAAAATTTTCAACGTGAAACGTAAAGTGTTCTATGATTATTTCAAGTACTCGTTTTCGTTCATTCCTGTTATTCAAGTGGCCTTCTCCTCTTAAAATACTAGCAAACATGGCTGAATCCTGCTGATTGATGATGAAAGGATTATTCTGGTCCTCTGAAACAAATTCACCCTCTCTGATATTGAAATAGGGCGTTCCTTTCGTACATTGTCCACTAGGAAAGATGCCTAAATGCCTCATGAATTCTAATAAAAAATAAATATGGAAATCCGGTGTAAATTCTTCCTTATCAAAATCTATTAACGCCTTGGAAACAAACAAAAAAAGTTGATCATCCTCATGGTCATCGTGAATGCATCGCTCTAATACTTCAAGTAAAAACATCAAAACACTCGACTTTCGGATATCGTAAAAAGCGGTATTGTAAACATAGCTTGCCTTATATTCTTTTAGGGTTTTAAAGCTTTTGTTCTCTTGATAGTACATAATGATGTCGAGTAACATTCCCGACTGAAACATGGCCGCCTTTCCATTTGCTCGAACACTTCGAATACCCTTTACCATAAAAGTCTGTACACCATGAGTTTCCGTGAACAGCTTGACAATCAAACTGCTTTCTTGAAACTTGACACTCTTAAAAACGATGGCTTTGGTACTGATAAGCATAAGGCAAAAGTACGGGAAAGTTTTCATGAATAATTAAGCTAAAATAACATGTTTGTTTCCCCTTCAAAGTGCCCGTGTCTCCAAAATAAATATAAAAAAAACAATAAGTTTCCTTACTTTTGTGAGGCGAATTGGCAATGATACTCCACGCCTTTATTCGGTTTTTCCCATTTATAAAAACATACTTATATTATTAGAATGATTCAAAAAATTGAAAATATAGAACTAGAATACCTCACCTTAAATGATTATCAAGAGTTAAAAGCAGCAATGATTGAAGCTTATTCAACTATGCCGGATGCTTATTGGAAAAAATTTCAAATTAAATCATTAATTGATAAATTTCCTGAAGGACAGGTAGTGATTAAAGTTAATGGTCAATTAGCTGGCTCAGCTTTATCTATTATCTTGGATTATGATAGTTTTGAAGATCATCACACCTACAAGGAGATAACTGGAGATTTCACTTTTGATACGCACAATCCTAAAGGAGATATAATGTATGGAATTGATGTATTCATTAAATCCGAATTCCGTGGTTTGCGCTTAGGAAGAAGATTATACGATTATCGAAAAGAACTTTGTGAAAAATTAAACCTAAGAGGTATTGCATTTGGTGGAAGAATTCCAAACTATCATAAATATGCTAAGGACTTAAGTCCTAAAGAATATATTGAAAGAGTAAAAAGAAAAGAAATTCATGACCCCGTTTTGAATTTTCAAATTTCAAATGATTTCCACCCATCTAAAATATTGAAAGGCTACCTCGAAGGAGATGCAGCCTCAAATGAGTTTGCCGTATTATTGGAATGGGATAACATCTATTACGTAAAAGAAACAAAGAAAGCTAGCACAAAGAAAACTGTGGTCCGTTTGGGTTTGATTCAATGGCAAATGCGTTTGTACAAAGACCAAGAGGAATTAATGCAACAAGCAGAATATTTTATAGATGCAGTCTCAGCCTATCGCGCTGATTTCGCTTTATTCCCAGAGTTTTTCAATGCGCCATTAATGGCAGATAACAATCACATGCCTGAAGCTGAAGCCATTCGTGAATTGGCGAAGCATACTCCAGAAATTGTTCAAAAATTTATGGAATTAGCCATCTCCTACAACATTAATATCATTACCGGTAGTATGCCTGAATTAAGAGGAGATTTGTTGTACAATGTAGGTTACTTGTGTAAACGTGATGGAACGAAAGAACGTTATGAAAAACTGCACGTTACCCCAGACGAAGCCAGGATTTGGGGTATGCAAGGTGGGAATGTATTGAAAACCTTCGATACAGATTGTGGTAAAATTGGCGTCTTAATTTGTTACGATTCTGAATTCCCCGAATTGAGCAGAATATTGGCAGAAGAAGGCATGGACATCTTGTTCGTTCCTTTCTTAACCGATACTCAAAATGGGTATTCAAGAGTTCGGCATTGCGCTCAAGCCAGAGCAATTGAGAATGAATGCTACGTTGCCATAGCTGGAAGTGTAGGCAATTTACCTAAGGTGCACAATATGGACATTCAATATGCCCAATCTATGGTGTTTACACCTTGCGATTTTTCTTTCCCAGCCAATGGAATTAAAGCAGAAGCAACAACGAATACGGAAATGATTCTAATTGCAGATGTAGATATTGATTTATTGCGCGAGTTAAATCAATTCGGCAGCGTCAGAAACCTAAGAGACAGAAGAACAGACTTGTTCGAGTTGAGAAAGAAATAGCCGATCCTATTATAGATTCACTTTTAAAAAAATAATTAAAATAGAACGTTCCTCTAAAAACTAAAACACGACCCTTTCCATTTCACATCATTTCTTTGTGACTTCAAACGTCCCCTTTAATTCAAATTCATTTTCTATTTCTAATTTCCTAATATTCTTCGCAACTTAGCAGAACGCAAATACCTTCCGTTTTGCTAAGTTAACTTTGCCCTAAAAATACATTATGCATACCGCTACTTTTAGTTTTACAGATGAATACAACAAACTTAATCCTGCCCAGAAACAAGCAGTAGAAACCACAGAAGGACCTGTTTTAGTGGTGGCCGGACCAGGAACTGGTAAAACCCAAATCCTAGCAGCTAGAATTGGGAACATCTTAGATAAAGGTTTTGCTTTTGCAGAAAATATTTTATGCCTTACCTATACGGAAGCTGGCGTTACCGCAATGCGCAAAAGACTCATCAAATTTATCGGCGCAGAAGCCTATAAAGTCAACATTCACACTTTCCATAGTTTCTGTAACAAAGTCATTCAAGACAACCCAGACACTTTTGGCTTTGGGGAAATGGAAAGCATTTCTGATATTGAGGAAATTGAATTGCTTGAGAAGTTGATTGATTCTTTCGATAAAAAACATCCCCTCAAAAGATGGCGTGGTAAAATCTATTTTGACGTTACTCGTCTGAAAAATCTGTTTTCTATCATGAAACGAGAAAACATCACCGCTGAGAAAATATCGGAAGCAGTAGAATATTATCTAGAACATGAATATCCGAAACAAAAAGGCGTAATTGCTGGGAAAAAATTCACAACGAAAGAAGGCCTTACCTTTGAGAAAGGGGATTTGCGAACGGATAAAGTTATAGAAGAAAGAACAAAATTCACGGATACGATTGCCGCAGCTAAAGAATTCAATGCTTATCAAAAATTGAAAAAAGATAGCAATCGTTATGACTACGATGACATGATCTTAGACGTAATGCACGCCTTACAAACTCATGAATGGTTGCTGAGTCGCTATCAAGAGCAATATCAATACTTCTTAGTAGATGAATACCAAGATACGAATGGAGCTCAAAATGAAATTCTCCGTTTACTTTATTCTTACTGGGAAATTCCAAACGTTTTTGTCGTAGGCGATGACGACCAAAGTATCTACCGTTTTCAAGGCGCCAACTTAGAAAATATCATTCATTTCTATGACGATACTATTGGTAAAATGGAGCAAGAAGAGCAAGAAAAAAGAATCATTGTTCTCAACCAAAACTATAGATCTACTCAAGAAATTTTAGACTTAGCAGCAAATAGTATTGGAAATAACAAGGACCGCTTAGTCAATCAAATTAAAACCATAGCGTTAGATAAAACCTTGTCAGCCTCAGGTGACATTGACAAAGGGAATACCGTTAAAACCCGACTAGTAGCCTATCCAAATCCTAGTCACGAAGTAGCAGATATTGCAAATCAAATAATAGCCCTAAGTGAAAAGGGTATTCCGCTTAATGAAATCGGCGTACTCTATATTCAACACAAACAAGCTACAGAATTACAACAATGTTTAAATCAAAAAAACATCCCTGTTAGCACAAAGAAATCAGTGAATATTCTGAATGAACGCTTTACGAACATGTTGCTCGATATCCTCACCTATATTGTTGAGGAAAACCGGATTCCGCATAGTCGAGAAGATCTATTGTTTAACATGATGCACTTTCCCTTCTTAAACATTAAAGCCATTCAAATAGCGCGATTAAGTTTTGAACTGCGAGAAAGCAGATACTCGAAACCAAAAACAACTTGGCGCGAAGCTTTACTCAATCTAGAAAAGGTTTTTGATGAAGAAAGTGTAGCAAAAATTCACGCTATCGCTGAACTCACAAACAAGTGGCAGAAAGACTTGCAAGAATTACCTGTTCAATTGCTGTTTCAAAGTATTTTAGACGACCTTAATGCGCTTGAATATGTCAAACAACACAAAGAAAAAGTTTGGTTGCTTCAAGAATTAAAAACGCTTTTCGATTTCGTAAAAGAAGAGAATCAGAAAAAACCGAACATGAGCTTGAGCGAATTTTTAGAGACCGTTCAACAATTAAGAAACTATAGCATCAGCATTCCCTTTGTAAAGTCAAGTTACGCCGAAGAAGCGGTCCAACTAACAAGTATTCACGGTTCCAAAGGACTTGAATATTCCTACGTATTTTTAATAGGATGTGTAAGTAATTTATGGGAAAGTAAAAGAGCCTTTAATTCCACTTTTAAGTTACCCGATGGAATGTTCCAAACAGTGGATTCTGACAGTAAGTTTGAAGATCTGCGTCGTCTATTCTTTGTTGGAATTACCCGAGCTAAACAGTACTTGCAAATCTCCTATTACAATGAAGATCTTACCGGAAAGGACCTCACTCCTTCTCTTTTTATAACAGATATAAAAAATAACAAGAACTTAGTCATCGAAGAAAAGCAATTGGATGACGACGCCATTTTTGAGTTCAATATTCTGCAATTGATGCAAGAGAAAATAAGTCCCGAATTAATAGAGGAAAACATGCTTAAAAAGCGCTTAGAAAAATACAGCATGAGCGTAACGCATTTGAATAATTATTTAGAATGTCCTTTGAAATTCTATTACCATAATTTTATTCAAATTCCTCAAGCTAAAAATGGCAGCTTAGCTTTTGGTAGCGCTGTTCATGATGCCATTGAAGGCTTGTTTAAAGAAATGAAAGCTCAAGATGATGTATTCCCAAATGTAGAAGAATTCATTGATTTAGGGAAGAAGCAAATGTATAAGCAACAAGACAGTTTTACTAAAAAAGAATACAAACAAAAGTTAGAATATTTAGAGAAATTTTTCCCTGAATATTACACCACCTACATTGCCCTATGGAATAAAAATGTCAACTTTGAAAAGAAGCTAGTTGCCGTTTATAAAGACATCAACTTAACGGGTAAATTAGATAAAATTGAATTTGACGGAAAAGACATTACCATCGTAGATTATAAAACAGGGCAGTACAAAAGTGATAAGAAAAAGCTCTTCTCCGCCCCAAGTGAAAAGTATAAAAAACCTGAAGCGCCAACACACGAAGAAAAGCACGGTGGCAACTATTGGAGACAAGCTGTTTTTTATAAAATTTTGATTGATTTTAGTATTACCCCAAGTCAACGAGATTGGCATTTGACTAGAACTGAATTTGATTTTGTTGAACCGAATGCAAATACAGGAGATTTTCATAAAGAGAAAATTATTATTAGTCCAAGCGATGTGCAAATTGTGCAAAATCAAATCACCACTTCATGGCAAAATATTAAAGCCCTTAATTTTGATGGTTGTGGCAAAGAAGAATGTCAATGGTGTGCCGGCGAAATAGAAAAACAAGAAGAAGATGTATAAATCGGGAAATGAAGTAAGTTTCTTAAAGTTTGTGATCTAAATCCTCAAACAAGGTTTTGTTTTCTTTATCCGCTAACAAGCGGAAACTTCTTCTATGTAATGATGTAACGCCATGTTCCGCAATGGCTTCCCGATGTAACTTTGTAGCATAAGCCATATTTCTATTCCAAGAATAAACCGGATATTCTTGATGTGCCTTTAACATGTAATCGTCTCGATACGTTTTAGCTAAAATACTTGCGGCCGCAATAGACGCATACTTTCCATCTCCTTTCACAATAGTTTGGTATGGAATATTTTGATACTTGTAAAATCGATTCCCATCAATAATAACATGCTCAGGTCGAATGGTCAATTGATCTAGAGCTAAATGCATCGCTAAAATAGAAGCTTTAAGAATATTGATTTCATCAATTTTCTCATTGTCTACGAAAGCAATCGCATAGGCTATTGCTTCTTTTTCAATAAGCGTGCGAAGCGCTTCTCTATCTTTCGCCTTTAATTTTTTAGAATCATTCAACAAGCTGTTTTGAAAGCTTCTAGGTAAAATCACCGCAGCGGCTACAACTGGACCAGCCAAACAACCTCGTCCTGCTTCATCACAGCCAGCTTCAACTACCCTATCCATTAAAAAGGCTTTTAACATGGTGCATTATTTAGTGTACAATATTAATAAACTTCAGCCAAATGTGTTCACTAAAATAAGATAAAAGGAGCCTTTAGGCATATAGATTCATTTACCTTTGAACGGAAGGAGAATAATGCATTCCTTGTAATTCGATTAAAAAACGGACTTTGAGTAAACTTAGACAACTAGCTAATCAAACCGCCATTTACGGAATCAGTACCATTATGGTAAGGTCCTTAAGTTGGTTAATTAATCCGTTTCACACCTATGTGTTTGGAGAAAATCAAAGCGCAGTAGGAATTATTGTAGAGTTTTACGCCTACATCGCCTTCATCAATGTTATGCTAATGTATGGCATGGAAACCGCTTTTTTTCGTTATGCCTCCAAGGACAAAGAAAATCAAAACAAGGTGTTTTCTACCGCCATGATCTCATTATTTCTTAGTACTGTTTTTTTTGTAGGCGGCATTAGCTTCTTTTCTCAAAATATTGCAGACCTCTTGCAATATCCAGACATGCAGCACATCATTATCATGCTGGCCTTTATTCTAGGCTTTGACACCCTGAGCAATATACCTTTTGCCAAGCTCCGTTTGGAAAACAAACCATTGCAGTACATAGGTGTGAAACTGGTAAATGTGCTCATTACGGTAGGGTTAAATTTCTATCTATTGTACCCCATTTTAAAAGGACAACCCATGCTGTTTGGCTTGAATCTTAATCCTGAACATGGGCTTTATTACGTTTTCGCAGCAAATCTTATTGCTAGCGGGGTTACTTTTTTAATTTTCGTTCCAAATTTCCTCAACACCAAATTTGAGTTCTGTAGAAAAACTTGGAATGATCTAATGCGCTATGGATTGCCCTTAATTGTAGTGGGCTTAGCAGGAATTGTTAATGAAACCATTGATAGAATTCTATTAAAATACCTCCTTCCACAAGAAAGCCTGGCTGAACGAAGTGCTCAAGTGGGTATCTACGGCTCTGTCTATAAATTAGCCATTTTCATGAGTTTAGTGGTTCAAGCCTATCGAATGGGAGCAGAACCGTTCTTCTTCAAACAAGCTAATGATAAAGATGCGCTTCAAACGGTAGCCAAAGCAATGACACTGTTTGTTCTTATGGGTTTGAGTATCTTTCTAGCGGTATCTTTCAATCTCGACATTGTCATCTTAGCCGTTGAGGAAAGTTATCGAGTTGCAAAAGACATCGTGCCTATTCTATTAATGGCCTATCTTTTCCTTGGGATTTTTTACAACCTCAGCGTTTGGTACAAGTTAGGCGACAAGACCCATTATGCCATGTTTGTCTCCATTAGTGGCGCTATAGTAACTATTGCAATCAACGTCCTCTTCATTCCAAAATATGGCTATTGGGCTAGTACCTGGGCAACTTTAGCATCTTACCTTGTCATGACTGTTATCTCCTGGTTCTGGGGTAAAAAGTACTATCCAGTGCCTTATGAACTTGGAAAAATACTCCTGTATCTCTTTTTCGCGTTGGGACTCTTTATGTTAAGCAAAGTGTTCCACATCGAAAACCTTCTTCACAAAATATTATTTAATAATTTCCTTTTAATCGTGTTTATCGGCATAGCTTTTGTCAAAGACATAAAACCCTTGCTAAATAAAAGATAGCTTAAGAATTGACTTATATTTGCAGAGATACTAAATAAAACCTATGAAAATTATCATTCCAATGGCAGGTTGGGGATCTAGATTACGCCCACACACATTGACAATTCCAAAACCGATGGTCCCTATCGCCGGAAAACCTATCGTCCAAAGATTGGTGGAAGGTTTAGCCCAATCAATAGATGAAAAAATTGAAGAAATAAACTTTGTCATTCGAAAAGAGTTTGGAATTGAAACTGAAGAAAAATTGAAGGAAGTGGCCAACGCACTCGGCACAAAATGCATCATTTCTTATCAAGATAGTCCAGAAGGAACCGCTCACGCAATCTACTGCGCCAAAGAAAGTTTAAGTGGCAATGTGATTGTAGCATTTGCAGACACCTTATTCAAAACTAATTTCAAAATTGACGCTTCTAAAGACGGGGTAATTTGGGTGAATAAAGTAGCTGATCCAAAAGCCTTTGGAGTTGTTAAATTGAATGCCGACAATACAATTACAGATTTTATTGAAAAACCGCAAACTTTTGTTTCCGACCTAGCCATCATTGGTATCTACTATTTTAAAGATGGTAATGCACTAAAAACAGAAATTGAGTACTTGTTAACTAATGATATTCGTGAAAAAGGGGAGTACCAACTCACGAATGCCTTAGAAAATTTGAAACAAAAAGGAGCGAAATTTGTTCCTGGAGAAGTAGAAGAATGGTTGGATTGTGGCAATAAAGCTGCTTGCATCTACGCAAATGAACGGGTACTTGAAAACATACTAGAAAAAGAAGAACTTCGCTACGCTAAAAATTTCAAAAACTCCTTAATCATCGAACCTTGTTTTATAGGGTCGGATGTAGTCATTGAAAATTCAATAATTGGTCCACATGTATCTATCGGCAAAGCCTGCACCATCAAAAATAGTATTGTTAAAAATTCTATAATTCAAACGCAAACAAGTATAAATGGCGCTATATTAGACGAAGCTATGATTGGAAACAATGCAAAAGTACATTCCAAAGCAAAAGATTATAGCCTTGGTGATTATTCAAGTATAACAAATGACTAAAATTAAATACATCCTAATATTGTTCCTTTCCCTTCAAGTTGGATTTGGATTTGCTCAAAAGAAATCTAAGAGAAACAAAGAAGAGAAAAAGAGTGACACTCCTGTGCTTAGCGAAGCGAGTATTATTACTTCAGAAAGATTATTCTTTGATGGACAAGCTGCAAAATTTATTGGAAACATCGATGAAGCCTATGACTTCTTCAATCGAGCAGCTAAACTGAACCCCCATATTGACGCTGCCTTCTACGAATTGGCGCAATTGCAGCAATTAGCTGGAGATTATGTAAGCGCTCAAAAAAGCTTGCAAAAAGCATTGGACATCTCCCCAAAAAATATTTGGTATCAGCAATATAATGGAGATCTATTTGCCTCTCAATACAAATACGAGGAGGCCGCTGGAGTATACGCAAAACTCAAAAAAGAAAATCCTAAAGTATATGAGTATTATTTTCAGCAAGCCTATTACTTAATCTTAGCTGGCAAGCTGAAAGAGTCAATTGTCGTCTATGACGAAATTGAAAATGCTATAGGTATTCAAACTGATGCTTCACTTCAAAAACATAAAATTTATTCAAGGTTAAATAAACCAGATGAAGCCATTAAAGAGTTAGAAAAACTTATCAATACCTATCCTGATGAAATTCAATTTAAAAATAGCCTTGCAGAATTTTATTTGATAAATGAAGATTCTGAAAAAGCTGTAAAAATTTACGAAGAAATTCTGATTATTGAACCAAATAACGTCATCGCTCTAACTTCATTGGCCGATTATTACAAAACCATAGGCGACAATGAGAAAGCATTTGTTTATTCAAAAAAAGCATTTGCAAATCCCGAGATTCCAATAGATGCAAAAATTTCTGTTCTATATAATTACATCAAGTTTTTTGATCAAAGAAAAGAACAAATAACGGAAGCTTTTAAGTTGGCCGATATCTTAATAGAAACACATCCCACCGAGGCAAAAGCTTATGCCATTGCAGGGGATTTAAAAAACCTAAACAACGAGGCTAAAGAAGCACTGAACTATTATTACAAATCTTTAGAACAACGAAAGGACATTTTTACTGTATGGCAGCAAATCTTTTTTATAAATAGCGATTTGAATGACTTTGAAGCCCTTAAAACCTATACAGAGCAAGCTAAAGAATATTTCCCCAATCAAGCCTTAGTGTACTTTTTTAACGGCTTAGCCTTTCAACAAACGAAAGATTACAACAGTGCCGAAAAAGCATACAATCGCGGAGTAAAAATGGCAGGAGAAAACAAAGAACTTAGCATACAACTCTATTCCAACTTAGGAGATACATACAACGACCTTAAACGATATACCGAAAGTGATGAAAATTTTGATAAAGCATTGGAACTTAATGAACGAAATGCCTACGTCTTAAACAATTACAGTTACTATCTATCTCTTCGAGGTGAAAAATTGGATAAAGCTGCAGAGATGAGTAAGTTATCTAATGATATTAGTCCAAGAAATAGCTCATTCCTAGATACTTACGCTTGGGTTATGTACAAATCTGGGAAATACAAGGAGGCTAAAGAATGGCAGTTAAAAGCTATTGAAGCATCGGCAAATCCAAGCGCTACCTTAATTGAACATTTAGGCGACATTCTTTTCAAACTTGGTGAGAAAGCAAATGCGCTAGAGAAATGGCAAGAAGCGCTAGAACTGAAAGGGGGAAGCCCTTTTCTTGATAAGAAAATAGCGGAAAAACAATTGTATGAATAAGCTATTTTTCCTCACATTAGTCATTTTTGTTTTCGCAACTGGATGTAAAAATACAGGCTCACTAACCAAGATTTCGCCTAGTAAAATGACCAGCAAGCAATTGCAAAAAAACATGGAGGCGTCGGCATTTGAATTTGATTTTTTCCAAGCAAAAGCAAAAGTTAATTATTCTGATGGAAAAATCAATCAAAATTTTACAGCCAACATCAGAATACAACATAATCAAAAAATATGGATGTCTCTTACGGGTCCTTTTGGAATTGAGGGTGCTCGAATTTTAATCACGAAAAGTAAGATTCAAATCATTGATCGCTTAAATGGCAAGTATTATGATGAACCCTTCGAATTTATCAACACCTATCTACCTTTCCAAACAGACCTCGCCTTCATTCAAAATATTCTTGTAGGAAATGCATTTCAAAAAGAATGGGCAAAGCAAAAAATTGACTTTACCAATGAACTCTATTTTGTAGAAGATGAATTTTCAGGTATCGCGGCCAAGTATGAAGTAACAAGCGCCTATAGATATCATCGTGTTCAAATGAATGAATTAAACTTGAATAGAAGTATCAAAATGAATTTTGAAGATTATCGTTTTATTGAAGAACAATTATTTGCCATGTTGAGACAAATAGAATTTAATGATGCCGGCAACATCATCAGAGTCGAACTAGATTTCACCAAGGTCAAGAAAGAAAAAGAATTAGATTTTCCTTTCTCTGTCCCAGATAAAATGAAAAACTAACTACCCTATGCATTTGCAACTTAAACCTCTTTCTATCTCAAGCCTAAGAATACTTGCAATCATTGGCATTGCCCTTTTTAGCATGCAACTTTCTTGGGCACAAAATACTAAAAAGACCCAACTACAAAACCAATACAAACAAATTCAAGACGAGATAAAGAAAATAGAATCCCTTATTGCCACTACACAAACGGAAAAAACAAATTCCTTAAATCAATTACAAGCTATAGATTCAAAGATTAGATCGCGTTTGAATTTGATAGACAATATCCATTCACAAATTGAATTGTTAAAACAGAATTTGATCGAAAAACAAAATGTAATTAACGCTTTGGAAAAAGATATTGAACGGCTAAAAGAGGATTACGCCAAAATGATTCAAAATACCTATAAAACAAAGTACAGTACCAACCCCATCAACTTCCTTTTTTCGGCGGAAAGTTTTAATCAAGCCATTCAGCGTTTCACCTATTTGAGAACCTATGCCAAAACTAGAGAGAACCAATCTAAACTTATCAAGCAAACTATCGAAGACTTGAATGTCAAGGTTCAAAAATTAGAAGAAGAAAAAGCGGAAAAAGAGGCGTTCTTTAATGAAGAAGTGAAAGAACGATCTATTTTAGAAAATGAACGAAGTCAAAAAAATCAATTGGTCTCTAAACTACAAGGAGATGAAGCCAACTTTAAAAAACAAATCGACGCTAAAAATAAAGCAGCAAAGGATCTCAATAAGCAGATTCAAAAGATAATTGAAGATGAAATTAAATTGGCCACCGAAAAAGCGAAGCAAGCGGCAATCGCTAAAGGGGAGAAGCCTGTAGCTGGATTAGTCCTAACTCCAGCTGAAAAACAGTTATCAAATGATTTCATCAATAATTTAGGAAAGCTTCCCTGGCCTGTAAGCAAAGGCTTTATAATTAGCAAATTTGGGAAACACGAACATGAGAGCCTAAAAAACGTTTTCACCAACAATAATGGCATTGATATCAAAACAGAAGCTGGAACGGCTGTAAGAGCTGTATTTAACGGTACCGTTGTCAATTCATTCTATCTGCCTGCAACCCAAAATTCCGTTATTGTAAAACATGGAGAGTACTTTTCAGTTTACTCTAATTTGAAGAACGTAAGCGTAAAGGCCGGAGAAAAAATAGCAACTAAGCAAAGTTTAGGTTTAGCATATACCCAAGATGATTTAACTAAGGTACATTTGGAAATTTGGAAAGGTATGGAAAAAACCAATCCTGAATTATGGCTTTCAAAGTAGTATAAACAAACTCAATTGAACTTGAAACTCCTTATCACAACTAAATTGATCTGGAGAATGTTTGCCCAGTATTTCTTGCAGGTGGGTTAGCCATAAAATGCGCTGTTTATTCAGAAGCTCAACAGACGCTAAGGAGCCTCGCCGTTAAAGTTCAAGTTTGACTCCAAAACCAAGCGAAATAAGTGTTTCCCAAGTGACTTATAAAAAACAATATTTAAAAAAACCACGGCTTTACAGAGCCAAGAGTCAATTCAAAAGAATTAAATGGTGTTAAATTCAAGAATACATGAATGACGAAAAGTCTTTAAAATATAGTTCTTGAGCTAATAAAGCTTCATATTTAAGCGCTAACTAATTCTCTTATTTTTCACTTTTATAAGGAATTCCTTGTAATTTTGTAACTCAAATCTATTATTATGTATACTATTTTATTGTGGACACCCGGTATAGGAGAAATTGTGGTTATTGCCTTAATTGTACTTTTATTGTTTGGTGGTAAGAAAATCCCTGAATTGATGAAAGGTTTAGGAAGCGGGGTTAGAGAATTTAACTCGGCTAAAAATTCCATCAAGAGTGAAATCGAAGAGGGAATGAAAACATCAAAAGAACCGAAAGAACCGAAAGAAGTAAAGAAGTCAGAAACTTCAGAAACTGAATAACAAACAAATGAAAAAGTACACTTCCCTGGCAGCTGTTCAAGTTGACCTTGATACTAAATTATTGACTTGCACTGATCTTGTTAAGTATTTCCTTGAAAACATCGAATCGAAAAAACACCTCAATGCTTTCCTAGAGGTATTTGGAAATGAAGCTTCTGAAAGAGCGCAAGTTCTTGATAGAAAAGAAGGGAAAAAAGGGAAATTATTCGGTTTAGTCATCGCCTTGAAGGATAACATTTGTTATGAAGGACACAAAGTAAGTGCCGCCTCTAAAATGTTAGAAAATTTCGAATCTATTTATTCCTCCACTGCCGTAAATCGACTTCTTGCAGAAGATGCTATCATCATTGGTCGATTGAATTGTGATGAATTCGCCATGGGTGGATCTAATGAAAATTCTGCCTTCGGTCCTGTATTAAATGAGATTGACAACACAAGAGTCTCTGGTGGTTCATCTGGAGGAAGCGCCGTTGCCGTTCAAGCCAATCTTTGCCACGCTAGTCTAGGTTCAGATACGGGTGGTTCTATTCGTCAACCAGCAGCTTTCTGCGGTGTTGTTGGATTGAAGCCTACTTACGGTCGCGTTTCGCGACACGGACTCATCGCTTTTGCTTCTTCATTTGATCAAATAGGTCCTTTAACTCATTCTGTTGCAGACGCAAGATTAATTCTTGAAGTCCTCAATGGACAAGATGAATATGACTCAACCGCAATTCAAAATCGCGTAACATCTTATCCTATTGAAAAAGAAAAAACTTATAAAATAGCCTATTTCAAACAGGCCATTGAAAGTGATGGCTTGAATCCAGAAATTAAAGCTGCCTTCTTAGATTTGATTGAAAAACTCAAGAGTAAAGGACACAGAGTGCAGAGCATAGAATTTCCGCTCCTAGAATATGTAGTGCCAACTTATTATGTGCTCACTACTGCAGAAGCTTCTTCGAACCTATCTCGATACGATGGTGTTCATTATGGCTTTCGATCTCCCGATGCGAAAAACATGGAGGAAGTCTATAAAAAATCAAGAACGGAAGGTTTTGGAAAAGAAGTAAAAAATAGAATCATGTTGGGGACTTTCGTTCTGAGTGCCGGGTATTATGACGCCTACTATTCTAAAGCACAGAAAGTAAGACGTTTGTTGCAAGATGAAGTAAGTAAAATCTACACTTCTTCGGATTTTATTTTGTCTCCTACTACGCCCACTCCCGCTTTTAAAATAGGGGAAAAAACGAAAGACCCCGTTGAAATGTACTTAGAAGATATCTATACCGTTTTGGCGAATTTAGTTGGAAATCCAGCCATATCCTTACCAATGTATACAACTTCGGGAAATTTGCCCATTGGAATGCAAATCATGGCGAATAATCAAGAAGAAGCTAAGTTGCTAAGTTTTGCTAGCGATTTAGAAAATTTCTAATGTCACTTTCATGTAAAATTGTAAATCGTTTATACTATTTCAATTTTTTACAACGTATCATTACTATACCCAAAACGATTCCTATGAAATCAAGTATTTTTTTCATTTTCATCGCTCTATTGTTAAGCTTTTCATGTAAACAAGGCGGCAATTCCTCAATTGGTGGGCTCTCATCTGTGCTTCCGTCCTCTACCGGAGGGGCTGACGAAATCATGATCATTCTTCCTGATAATCTTTATACTCCTGCAACTAAAAAAGCAATCAGCATCGAATTCAACAAAAACTATCGAATACTACCCCAACCAGAATTGAAGTTTAATATCAGCAAAGTGGAATATTCCGCAGTGAACAGCTTAATGTATCGCTTTCGAAATATTGTGTTTCTTGCCAATACGAGTGAAGAAAGTTCCGTGCTAGCCCTGGCAAAGGAAATCTTGTCTGAATCTCAATTTGAGAAACTAGCTTCAGGTGAACAAAAAACCTTCATTCTTAGAAATATTTGGAGTAAACCACAAAACGTAGTGTTCATTTTTGGAAAAGATGCAATGGCTCTTCAAGCGAATTTAGTAAGTAGCGCTCCCGTAGTTATGAATCACATAGCAAAAACAGATCTAGAAGAATATAAAAAGATAGCCTACATAAATGGCGTAAATGGTAAGTTGAATGAACAATGGAAAGAATACTATAACATCCAATTGGACATTCCTTCAGAATACAAATTAGCAGAAAATAAAGGGAGTTTTATCTCACTGAGAAAAGAGATTCCTAAAGGGATGATTTTCATTTTCTTCGATATAATCAATTACAGTGGTGCAATACCAGATGCCAATTATGGCATTAAGATGAGAAATGAACGCGGTCATTTTGTGAGCAGCTCAATGGAGAATAGTTACATGACCACGGACAGCACGCTTGGCTTCCAATTTGATAAAACCATTGGGGATCAAGTTATAAAGTACGAAACGAATGGCTTATGGCGAATGGAAAATGATTACATGGGAGGACCTTTCATTAATCAGTACATTATAGATGAAGCAAACGATAGAGTGATTTTTTTAGACGGATTTATTTACGCTCCAGGAGAAACTAAAAAGAAACGTTATATGCGTCAATTAGAAGGAATCTTCAGTACACTAGAATTCTAGAACTGCAACATGCGATCTTGTTCATGTGGGAAGTTATTCCAACTCTCATAACCATTGTACTCTTCCCAAGCAGACCAATTACCAATACGTTTAAATGAAGGGTGATTCGTGTTTTCCTAATATAAAAAAAGGGCTCTAAATAAATTAGGAGCCCTTAGTATAAATAATTTTTATCTTTTTAAAAAGTTGGACAGAATCGTTCGTAACTTATTTTACCCGGTTCTTGTGCGTTGTGAATGTAAACAACACTCACTTCAAGTGCCCCAACAGATTTGCTCGCTCCCCTAAATCCAGAGGTATTAAAATCATAACTAATTCCAACACGAGTATTAGAAACTTCCCCACCAACAGTAAAGATAGCCGCATCGTTTTGAAAACCATCAATTCCCCCTACTACTCTTGTCCAAGCACCAGCGAATCCTTTAAAGTTATCTGCGAACGCATATTCAAAACCTGAACCTACATTAATTTGTTGAGCTTGTGCTTGCAACATATACAAGAACGTTGGCAGAATTTTAAAATACTTTCCTGTTTTGATAGACACGCCACCATGAGCAGTGTAACGCATATTCAACTCGTTCTTCTCTGTTTGTTGATTTAAAAAGTTCTCACCTGGAGTTGTTAAATGATTCGCGGCAAATCCAAAATAGTAACTTACTTTCTCAGAAGCCATTGAAGTAAACATGGCACCCGCGTTCAAGTCAAAGTAACCAAAATTACCTTGGTTAAAATTACTCTCGCCGTCATCCAAGAAAGGATTAAAGCTATTTAAAGTGCCATCAAATTGTTGTTCGAATAACAAATCATACCTAAAGATTCTTTTTTGTACATACCCTGCTTGAAATCCTAGTGAAATTCTACTTCGACCAAAACGGTCTACTGCTTGATGGTAAGCCAATGAACCCATAACGGCATAAGTTGCTAAAGAACCATTTCCCGCTTCATCAGCATAGAACATAGCACCAATACCTAAACCATTGTCGCGCATTTTCTTTCTAAAAAGAGAAGCGTCAAATGAACCTTGGTAAGTATTATATGGAGCTACAGAATTATCCGTTGGAATAGTAAACCATTGACCACGATAATTTGCAGCAACCCTAAAATCTCCATTAATCAACCCTGTACTTGCAGGATTCAACGTTAAAGGCGATGCGTAATATTGAGAGAAGTGTATATCCTGACCAATTGCAGAAAACAGACTTGAAACAATAAAGATAAACAAGGAAAGTCTTTTCATAGCTAGACTAATATTTTCGGGTATTGAGTTAAATGTAATTTAAGTAAAAATAGTTTTACTTCTTGAATATACGAAGGAATGTTGGTAAAAGATTCACTTTGACATGATAATAATTTGCACTTTTCGCTCCGAATCCACCATAAAATTGTGCTACACCCTTTAGCATGGAACCTTCAAAATCCAAATATTTGTAACTCCCTGCGTTTTTAGAGATCAAATAATCCATTAAAAAGGCCATTGCGCCTTGCTGATTCCCTTCTTCGTTACTGCTCGGAAGTAAATTAATTAAGCGTTGTGGATGGTTGACCAAAAAATTTGCAGCTACCAATTCTTGCTCTTCATTTTTCACTCCAATCAAAAAACCCATATTGTATTGCAGCGCCTTATAAACTAAGCGCAAAATAGTGTAATAATGTTTATCTCTAAAACCATCAATCTTTGGAGCAGTATGTTGTCGGTAGAAATCTGCAAATTGTTCTGGTTTCAACATCGTTTCAATTGTCAAATTAGTCTTCTCTGCCTTTCTGATTTTTCGCAACACATTGCCAGAATACTTTTGCTTCAAATCTAAGTAATCCGGTTTTAAATCTAATAAAAAATTATGTCGTTCCGTAATTTCACCATTTGTTGGTGGATAGTTGCTTTCATTGAGTGCCATGGCAATGTACTTGATCTCTTTAGGGATTGCAGCCATAAAAGCATCTATTGTATTTTGACTTAAAGCCCTATCTGAATAGATCCCCAATTGTTGCGTAAAAAAAGGTTGATAATTATATTGGATGCCATACTTTTTCCCAAGTACAATCGGCATGACAATCTTGTATTCTCCAACCACCAAACCAAGCCAATCTTCACATACGTTATCCAAAAACCAAGTATAAGCATAAGGTGGAGCACCTAAAGCAAAATGAACACATCCATTCCAACGCTTATCGTCTATTTCAGCTCTTCTTTGTAATTTAATATCCATATTATTCGACAAAAATACGACTTTGCCTTACTTTTATAGCCAAAACCAAAATTAACATGAAAAAAGAAATCATTATTACTAAGAATGCTCCGGCGCCTATTGGTCCGTACAACCAAGCTACGAAAGCAAACAACACCTTATATATCTCTGGTCAAATCCCTGCTGACCCAGCTACAGGAGCCATCATTACTTCTTCTATTGAAGATGAAACACACATGGTAATGAAAAATTTAGGAGCAATTTTGAAAGAGGCGGGCTTGAGCTTCGACAATGTGTTGAAAACTTCCATTTTTATTTCCGACATGAACAACTTTGCAAGAATTAATGAAGTGTATGGATCTTATTTCACCTCTGATTTCCCAGCTAGAGAAACAGTGCAAGTTGCTCGTTTACCGAAAGATGTGAACGTTGAAATCTCTGCAATCGCCACATTCTAGATTTTACGCTGGCATCTTAGTTAAAAAACTTTAAATAAACAAGACAGTATTTATAATGAATACTGTCTTTTCTATTTTTGTAAAATCATATGTTAAAACTAGCACATAACGGACACCTTTGGGCATTTTTGCTACTTGCATTTTTGCTACTAATCTTCAGCTTTTCACTCCTATCGAGACGGAAGTATTTGTTGCTTTTTGGTAAGAAATCCTTAATGAAGAAACTCATGCCTGAATCCAGTGCAGGTTTCAAAAATTTTAAATTTGTTTTAGTGGCGGTAGCTTTTGCAAGCTTGGTTATCGCTTGGGCTAATCCGCTCATTGGCACAAAGTATGAATCCGTAAAAAGAGAAGGAATTGACGTTATTTTCGCCATAGATGTTTCGAAGTCCATGAACGCTCAAGACGTCATTCCCAGTAGGATACTAAAAGCGAAACAAGTCGTATCAAACACCATAAGCCAAATGAGTAATGATAGAATCGGCCTCATTGTATTTGCGGGAAACGCCTATTTGCAAATGCCCGTTACCTTAGATTATTCAGGTGCCAAAATGTATTTAAAAACCATCAATACGGACATGGCTCCCAAACAAGGAACAGCCATTAGCGAAGCAATCAACCTGGCAATCAATTCTTTTGACGAAAAAGCGGAAGCTTTTAAAACATTAGTTATCATTTCTGATGGTGAAGACCATGATGGAGATGCAGAAGCTATGATTGTACAAGCCAAAGAACAGGGAATTATTTTACATACCATCGGGGTAGGTTCAGCTCAAGGCGCCCAGATTCCAATCGATAATAATGGTAATTTCAAAACGGACGAAAATGGAGCACCCGTAACTACAAAATTAAACGAAACTATGTTGAAGGAACTTTCTGACTTAGGTGGAGGTCAATATTTTAACGCTTCAACTCCTGACCTTAGCGAAAAGTTAATCTTGGCACTCAAAGGACAAGAAGCCAGATTCATTGATGAAAAAGTATTTGCCAGTTTCAAAAATCATTTTCCTGTATTTCTCAGTATTGCACTAGCGTTACTCCTTATCGAAATGCTTATTCCTGAACGAAAATCAAAACGCCTCCCATGGCAATGATGAAGACTTATTTTACCCTATTAGTGTGCTCACTTTTTCCTTTAGGAAGCTATGCCCAGTCAAACTATCGTTTGATTGAAAAAGGCAATAGTGCGATTCAGAGAGAACAATATAGCGAAAGTGAAATTTCCTATAGAAAGGCCTTAGAAAAGGATGGCAAATTGACAACTGCTCAGTACAATATTGGCAATGCAAGATATCTACAAGAAGATTTTGAAGGCTCCGCTGCAAAATTTGAACTGAGCGCCGAAGCTTACGAAAACAAACAAGACAAAGCAGCTGCTTATCACAATTTAGGCAACAGCCTGATGAGTCAAAAAAAATACGAAGAAAGTATTGAAGCTTATAAAAATGCTTTAAAGTTGAATCCTAGTGACATGGACACCAAATACAATCTTGCTTATGCTCAAAAAATGCTAAAGAAAGCACAAGAGCAAAAACCGCAACAAAAAGAACAAAACCAGGACCAACAAGAAGAGCAGAAAAACGAGCAGCAAGAAAAGGATGATAAAGGAGATAAGAAAGAAGAAAAAGAAGATAAGCAAAAGGAAGACGATAAAAAAGACTCCAATAAAGATCAAGAAGATAAAGATGGGGAAAAGGAAAAGCCTCAGCCACCAAAAGACGGGAAACTAACAAAAGAACAAGCCGACCAAATTTTAAAAATGTTGGAGAGTGAAGAAGCAAAACTTCAAGAGAAATTAGATCAACCTGAAGGGGATGCAGTTAAAATTAACATAGAAAAAGATTGGTAATGTATCGCAAACACGGCATATTAAGTCTTTTATTTTTCTTAGCAACAAGCTTAAGCTTTGCTCAGGGAAAATTTTATGCCAAAGGTGCAAGCTCTTGCTATTTGGATGAACCCTACAAAATAGTCTTTGTCCTCGAAAACACAGCCGGCAGTAAATTAGTGGCTCCTAATTTTGAAGGATTTAAAATCCTTGAAGGACCTTATCAAGGTTCTAGCTATCAGAATAACAATGGACGGGTCACCCAATCCATCAATGTCTTTTATTATATCCAAGCCTTAAAAGAAGGGGATTTAGTTATAGGTCCTGCTTCCGTTGAAATTAACGGGGAACGAGTTTACTCTGAGGAAGTGAAAGTGAAAGTCTTGCCTCCAAAAGTAAAAACTCCTCCGCCTAGCCAAGCACAGCAACAAAACCAGCCACAAAATAATACGGATTGGAAAAACCAAATCAAAGAAAACGTCTTTGTGCGCATGTATACGGACAACCAGCAACCCTATGTTGGGGAACAAATCTTTGTCTATGCCAAGCTTTATCTGAGAATGGATATTTATGGTTCGCAAGTCACCGACATGCCCGAATTTCAAGGATTTTGGAAACAAGAACTTTTAGTGAGTTCTGAAGAACCCAAAATTGAAGAGTACAATGGAGTGCGCTACAATACCTATGAACTTGCCAAATACGCCCTGTTTCCATTAAAAGAAGGGAAGTACACACTTGACCCAATAAAAATGAAATCCATTGTACTCGTATCTGTACCCACTGTCGAAAATTTCTTCGGAATGCAGATCCGAAGGATGAGCTATCAGCAACAAGAATATGAACATGCTAGTAATGCCTTAAACATTACCGCAAAAGCCCTGCCCACGACAAACAAACCTTTAGATTTCATAGGTGCAGTGGGTAAGTTTAAATTAGTTAGCTCCATTGACTCAAGCGAAATTGAATTTGGTAATGCAATTAAATTAAGCACCACCATTAGTGGCACAGGCAATATCATGTCTATTCAACAACCTTACTTTGAATTTCCTAGACAGCTGGAAGTGTTTGATCCCGTGATCAAAGAGAACATTTCCAAAAACTCAAATTATATTAAAGGTTCAAAAAGTTTTGAGTACATTATTGTACCCGAAAGACCCGGAGAATTTGACATTCCCGGCACCCAATTCTCTTATTTCGATCCAGAAACAGAACGCTATATTAGTCTTTCGAGTCCCACGTTTAAAATTCAAGTAAGTGGTGAACTACCAGAAGCCTTAGCTGAAGAAAGCGCGCAAGATAGTCTTTTGACAGATCCATATGAACTTTACAAAATTGCCAAAACCTATGATGTTCAAACGCAAGCGGATACCTTGTATGGCAGTTTCACATATTATACCGGTTTGGTAAGTCCCATTCTCATCTACTTGTTCTTCATTTTCGGGATGAATTTGAAAGAAAACTTCCAAGTTGACCTAGTTGCTCTTAAAAATAAACGAGCTTCAAAAGAAGCGCAAAAACGATTAAAAAAGGCAAAAGGATTCCTAATGCAGTCTGATAAAAAAGGATTTTATACAGAGATCTTTGATGCTTTAAATGGTTATGTCAGCAGCAAGTTTAACATTGACCAAGCACATTTGAGTAAAGAATTGGCTCTGAAAAGATTTGAAGAAAAGAACATCAGCGCGCAACTGGCGGATCAATACACGCAGGTATTAAGCAATGCAGAAGAAGCACTTTTTAGTCCCGCATCCGTAAGTAAAATGCAAGAAGATTACAGTATCGCCATAGCATGGATCGTAAATGTGGAAAATGAAATTGCTTAAAATTTATATTCTCTTAGCATTCTCCCTGAATTACGTTCAAGCGCAAGTTGAAATGTTTGACGAAGCCAATATGCTCTACGAAACAGGAGAATATGCTCAAGCCATAAAAAAGTATGAACAAATCCTAAAAAATGACTTGTCCTCTGAAAACATACATTATAACTTGGGTAATGCATACTATAACACGAACCAAGTTGGCTTAAGTATACTTCATCTTGAAAAGGCACTCCAATTAAATCCTGGAAGTAAAAAGATAATACACAACCTGAGCCTTGCTTATCTAAAAACCAAAAATAAAATTGAACCCCTTCCACGTCTGTTTATCGTTTCCTGCTGGTATGATTTCTTAAGCAAAAATAATGCAAGCCAATGGGGTAAAAAAGCAATCATCTCCGTTTTTGTCAGTTTAATTCTCCTCATTTTTTACAAATTCTACAAAAAATCATTCCTTCAATATCTAGCTTTTATTACTATTATATGCAGTATTACCTTCGCTTTTGTTGCCAGCAGAAAGTACGAGTATGATTACAATCATCACTTTGCAATCCTAATGAATACGGAAGTAGCACTTAAAGAAACTCCCAATGAAAAGGCTAAAATTGTTGCGCTCATTCACGAAGGATTAAAGCTAGAAATCATAGACCAAGTAGATGATTGGTCACAAATTAAACTCGAAGATGGAACCGAAGCATGGGTGTTAACTGTGGTTCTTGCTGAAATTTAATTCGCTATATTTTGCATGAAAAAAACGCTAACAAAAAATTAACAAAGACCTTACTAGTATATCTCATTTATGCATGTACATTTGCATCGCAATATAGAACTTTGAAGAAATTAGTATTATTATCATTCTGTTTATACTTCGTCATTTTAATGTTGGCAGCTACCCATTTGATCGCTGATCAATTTGGTAAAACTTCGAATGAACCAACCCAACATTTCGCAGATAATTGTCAACACAATATTAGTGCTAGCAGTCTTAGCTTCCTTTTCGAAGAAGAAGAAAATGACTTTGATCTCTTTCTAAGTCACACCAACTTCCCCGTTATTCAAAAATTGATTTTCTTATTCAAGTCAGAGAACCCAAAACACACTTGTTTTGCATTCTATCTGAAAAAATCAATCATGCCATTTCATCAGGATATCTATATCCTAGATGAAGTATTCCGTATTTAACACCACCCCTCTTTTCTGTAAAGTCCACACGGAAGCATCCAGTATGCTCCATTGAGGCAACCCCTATTTTGGCATTTTAAAAATAAGAATTAAATGGACGTTAATGCATTTAATTTAAAGGAAACTTTACACAAGCTAGAGCATTACCTGCCTAGGCAGGCTCCTTTAAAAGATTTCATTCACCACAATACTTTACACGCTTTTCAAGGAGATAACTTTGATGAAGCTTTAGCTAAAGCACAACAAATCTTAGGATACAAAGTATTCCTTTCCCTTGTAGATTACCGTGAATTATATCAGCAAGAAAAAATCAATATGAAAATTATTGAGAAGATTATCACCCAAGAAAAAGGTGAAAAGCAAGTTGCTTTTTGGAAAGAGCAGATGCTCAACGCGTCTCCAGATAGTCACATCTCCAAACGAATTGGCAAGCTGAGGTACACTTGGAGAGAGGCTTATAAAATTGACTTGGAACAGGAAGTGAAACCGCTCCTATTCAAAATTTTAAGTAGCTACCTCGACCAAGGCATTTCAGTTTGGAAATTTCCAGGGAACAGCAGGGGTTTGTTAGAAACCATAAAAACAATTGAATTGGACAGCTTCACAAGTTTCTTTAAAACGAAAAGAGCCAAAAATTTTATATTTGATGAATCGTGTACGATCGAATCTTTGCTAGCCATAATTGTTGGGAATGAATTGATGTACGAGCAATATTTGTTCGACCAACAATTTTCACATCCAGGTTGGTCAGGAATGGTAAGCGTGGTAGAAAAAAATCCACAAACCCTACTAGACTCTAGAAGAATTAGTCTAGAAGATTTAATCAAGCTGGAGCTTTTGCTAGAAATTGACAACCTGGATAATCATTTTGGAGAAACCTGGGCGCCCATTTGCTTGAAAGCCCAAGGGAATACCCCACTTTTTAATCCAATTGAAGAAAATGAATATACCAACCTTCAATTGCTTTGGCAAAAAGCTTATGAAGCGAGCTACTACAATAGTGTTCTAAATGGAATCCGCCTCCAAAAGAAAGCTGTAATTCAAAACAAGACGACCAGTTTCCAAGCCTTGTTTTGTATAGACGATAGAGAATGTAGCATCAGAAGACACGTTGAATCTGTAGATAGTGCAGCCATAACCTATGGCACTCCTGGACATTTTGGTTTAGACATCTACTTCCAGCCTATGAATGGTAAGTTCATTACCAAAGTTTGTCCTGCGCCACTTTCCCCTAGATATTTAATCAAAGAAGAAAGTGAAAGTGAACACCACCAAAAAGAGTACTCCGTTACAAAAAGAACACATGGTCTTTTAGGAGGCTGGCTAATTGCCCAAACGCTAGTTTTTTGGACTGCAGTAAAATTGTTCATTCAAATCTTTAGACCTTCTATTAGTCCTTTTACCTCTCTCTCTTTCAACCACATGCATGCAGATGCTAAATTGAGCATTGAAAACAATGATGAAGGTCTTTATATAAGAGAACATGGTTTACAAGTGGGATTTACAATTTTAGAAATGGCCAGCAAAGTGGAAGGAGTTTTGAAGAGTATTGATTTAATCGACAATTTTGCTCCTATCGTTTATGCTCTTGGACATGGCTCAAGTAGCGTAAACAACACCTATTACGCAGGTTATGATTGTGGCGCTTGTTCTGGAAGACCAGGATCTGTGAATGCACGTGTTTTTGCTGATATGGCGAATAGAAAAGAAGTTAGAGCCCTCTTGGTAGAAAGAAATATTTTCATTCCAAATACCACACAATTTATAGGTGGTTTACATGATACCTCTAGAGATGAAATAGCTTATTTTGACGAGCAGGTCTTAAGTGAAGAAAATAAAGTAGCCCATCAAAAAAATAGCATGACAATGCAAACCGCTTTATCCTTAAACGCGAAAGAACGTTCTAGAAGATTTGACTCAATCCAATCTGACCAAAAAGCAAAACAGGTACACAAAAAAGTAAAAGCCCGTTCTATATCCTTGTTTGAACCTCGTCCAGAATTAAACCACGCCACCAACACCTTGTGTATAGTTGGCCAACGCTACTTAACTGATAGCCTTTTCCTAGATAGAAGAGCTTTCATGAACAGCTACAATTTTGCACACGACAAGGAAGGAATTTATTTAGAAGGAATTTTAAATGCTGTGGCTCCAGTTTGCGGTGGGATCAATCTAGAATACTACTTCTCAAGAGTAGATAACGAAAAGCTGGGAGCAGGTTCTAAATTGCCTCATAATGTGATGGGGTTAATTGGCGTAGCCAATGGGATTGATGGGGACCTTCAAACAGGCTTGCCTTATCAAATGGTAGAGGTGCATGATCCATTGCGCCTCATGGTGTTAGTTGAACATTATCCTGAAGTGGTTTTGGCAACAATTCAACGCAACGCTTCTACTTACGAATGGTTTCAAAACAAGTGGGTCTATTTGACCGTAATTCATCCGGAAACACGTCAATTTCATCAATTTAATCTTGGCGCATTTCATGATTTGGAGTTAGTTAATGAAGAAATCAAAACCATGAAAAATATGGATATGATTTTTTCAACGGCAACAGAGAATTTACCAGTTAGTTTAATTGAAAAAAGATTGTCATGAATTGGTTAATCCCCGCATTTATACTACTTCCATTTATTGGTTTCCTACTCATCCTTCTTGCTAAAGAAAAGCAAGAAAGGTTGATCTCTCGAATTGCCTATACGGCATTGAGTATTCAGTTAGCAGCTGTTTCTATTTTCGCGCTTCTTTGGTTGGTTCAAGGTGCTCATCCTATTAACATCAAAGAGTTTGTCTTATACAAGACTGAAGGATACGAATTCTATATTGATCTGTTTTTTGATAAAATCAGTTTGGTTTATTTACTCGTTGGTGCTTTCTTAAGTTTTCTAGTAACCATATATAGTCGACACTATCTCCACAGAGAATCAGGTTTTAAACGTTTTTTTAGTACCATCATGATTTTCTATACAGGATACAACTTGACTATTTTATCTGGGAATTTAGAAACGCTTTTTGTGGGTTGGGAAATCTTAGGTATTTCTTCTTTCTTGCTGATAGCATTCTACAGAGAACGCTATTTGCCAGTAAAGAACGCCATAAAAGTGTTCTCTATTTATAGAATTGGCGACGTTGGAATTATCCTAGCCATGTGGATGACGCATCATTTTTGGCATGAGAACATTACTTTCTTGAAGCTGAGCAACTATGAATTGGTAAGCGAACATTTAACGCAACACTCAGGAATTGGCTTATTTATCTCCTTAATGATCTTGTTAGCTGCTGCGGCTAAATCAGCGCAGCTCCCATTTTCATCTTGGTTGCCTAGAGCCATGGAAGGGCCTACGCCGTCTAGTGCCATTTTCTACGGCTCTCTATCTGTGCATATTGGAATCTTTCTATTGTTGCGAACCTTCCCTTTTTGGGAACACCAAATTACTATGAGAGTCATCACGGGATGTTTAGGATTGATAACCGCCATATTTGCCAGTTCATCAGCACGAGTTCAATCCTCTGTAAAAGCACAAGTCGCTTATTCATCCGTTGCTCAAATTGGATTAATTTTCATTGAAATAGCCTTAGGCTTTGAAAACATCGCCCTGATTCACTTTGCGGGAAATGCGTTCTTGCGAACTTACCAATTGTTGGTTTCTCCGTCTATTGTAACTTATTTGATTAGAGATCAGTTTTACAATTTTCAAGCAACAGAAAGAAAGCATCTAAATGCCCTACATAAAAAGATTGACTACACCATGTACGTGTGGAGTTTAAAAGAATGGAATCTAGACAGCTTTTTGTACAGCACACTATGGAAACCTTTAAAAATAGTTGGAGATAAATTATCTTTCTTAAACGTTAAAGTACTTTCCTTTCTCATATTGCCCGTTTATGCCCTAGCTACAGTCTTGATCCTGAGCAGTGCAGTCGACATCTCGCCTATTGCACCTTACCTGCCTGTAAGTTTTAGTTTTATTGGTTTGTTGTTGGTTCTAAAATCTTTCACCGAAAGAAAAAGCGTACAAACAGCGTGGTTGTTGGTGATCAGCAATCACTTTTGGACCGCCATAGCCGTATCTTTTAATGATCAATTCAATAATATGGATATCATTTTGTATTTGGCAGGTATTGTGGTCGCAGGTATTGTTGGGTCAGTTATTATTCAAGTCCTAAAACAACGCGGTTTAGCGGTGAATCTAACAAGAATGCATGGCTATGTTCACCAGCATCCTAAATTGGCCGCCCTCTTTTTGCTCGCCAGTTTAGGAGTTGCCGGGTTCCCCATCACCACCACTTTCTTAGGAGAGGATTTAATATTCAGTCACATTCATCAAAATCAAATCATTCTTGCCGCCATCATTTCTTTGGGTTTTATTATCGATGGTTTGGCTTTAATCCGGATTTATGCACGACTCTTCCTTGGACCTCAAGAAAGATCTTATCAAAACAGTTCTAAACTTTTTTAAAAAAAACAATAAATAATTATAAACAATGGAAAATAATTCACCAATCCCAAAATCCGGCTTCGCTGGGTTAAAAGAAAACTTCAAGTCAGATATTCTTTCAGGTTTTCTCGTATTTCTAATCGCTTTGCCACTTTGCTTAGGCATCTCAATGGCTAGTGGCTTCCCCCCTATTGCTGGTATTTTTACAGCCATCATAGGTGGAATCATCGTACCTTTTATAGCGGGTAATAACGCCCAATTAACCATTAAAGGTCCCGCTGCTGGATTAATTGTAATTGCAGTTAGTGCCGTTACGGCCTTAGGCAATGGAGACATGATGCTTGGCTACCAATTAGCATTAGCTGTAGTAGTTGTAGCTGGAATCATCCAAATTATCTTTGGACTTTTAAAGGTGGGAGATTTCAGTGACTTTTTTCCCCTCAGTGTAGTGCATGGGATGTTGGCTGCAATTGGTATTATTATCATTGCTAAACTATTCCCTGTTATGCTAGGCGTCAAACCAGAGGGAAAAGAAATCTTCTCTTTAATAGGTCAAATTCCTCATTTCATTTCTACTGCTAACATACACATTGCTTTGATTGGCGTCATAAGTTTAGTGATTCTGTTTGGTCTTCCTTTAATTAAGAACAAATATGTAAAAATGATTCCGGCACCTTTAGTTGTTATCTTGGTAGCTATTCCTTTAGGCATGTTCTTCGATTTGACGCATGAGCACGTCTATCTGTTTGCTGGTGAACAATTCCACGAAGGACCCGAATTTTTAGTGCGTCTTCCTGAGAATTTATTTAGTGCCCTTACTTTCCCAAATTTTTCTCAAATCTTTAGTGGTACTTCTATCAAATACATCATTATGTTTGCCTTAGTGGGTAGTTTAGAATCTATTTTAAGTAGCAAAGCGATTGACACTTTAGACCCTTGGAAAAGAAAAACCAACTATAACAGAGATTTGTTGGCGGTAGGTGTTGGCAATACGTTGGCAGGTTTTATTGGTGGATTGCCAATGATTTCTGAAATTGTAAGAAGTTCTGCCAATATCAACAATAAAGCTAAATCTAGTTGGAGTAATTTCTTCCACGGCTCTTTCTTGTTTATTTTCGTAGCTTTCCTTCCTTTTGTAATTCAAAGAATTCCTTTGGCCGCCTTAGCCGCGATGTTAGTTTATACGGGGTTTCGTTTGGCTTCACCAAAAGAATTTAGCAAAACCTATAAAATTGGTAAAGAACAATTGGTAATTTTCTTAGTAACAATCTTCTTCACCCTTTATGAAGATTTATTAGTGGGTATTGCTGCAGGTATCATGGCAAAATTAGTAGTACAAATTATATTAGGTGTCCCTTTCAAATCGATGTTCAAATCATTTGTGACTGTAAAAGAAATTGATGCAGAACATTACGCTGTTGATATTGCTGGAAGCGCGACATACACCAATTATTTAGGCATTAAAAAGCATTTATTGAAATTGCCGCAAGGAAAACACGTGGAAATTAATTTAGAAAATTGTAAAGTAATTGACCACACCGTGTTGGAAAATCTTCATGTATTTGAAACTGATTATAGAAATGCTGGTGGACACTGCCATAGTATTGGTATGGAAGATCATAGATCTTTATCAGACCATGAATTATCTGTGAAAATAAAAAATAAAAAATTAGCTTAATAAAAATGACCTTGTTGTCTAAAATGACAAGACCAAAATTTTAATACTATGAAAAAGATAATTTATCTATTCTTGTGCCTAACCTTAAGCACTTATATGTTCGCACAAGAAATCGAAAAAAAGAAAGAACCTTTTGCGATTCCAGATCTAAAAGTGAAATTGAATGAAGATGGAAGTCGTTTCATTAAGTTCAACATGGCGGCCCAAATCTGGAACAGATACAATCAAAGCAATCCGGGTACCTTAACCGAAAATGTAGCTACCAATTCGACCTTTGATATTGGACTTCGAAGAGTTCGCTTATGGGCAATAGCCAAACCTTTAGATTGGATGATGATTGCCACGCAATTTGGAATCAATAATTTTAACAGTCAAAGCTCCCGAAAAGCTGGCGATTTTTTCCATGATGCTTACGTTGAATTAACTCCTATTCAAAAGAAGCTAACCATTGGGACAGGCCTGTGCGCTTGGAGCGGACATGCTCGTTATTCAGCGCCAAGTATTGGGAGTATCTTAACCATGGATGCGCCACTCTACCAGCAATCTACAAATGATGTGAACGATCAATTCTTAAGGACCTTAAGTATTTATGCAAAAGGGCAAGTAGCCAAATTTGACTATCGAATTGGCTTGAGCGACCCCTTAAGTTTGAGTGGAACGAAGTATGATACCCATACTTTAGGCAACGATGCTATCTACAACAATCAAGGTAGTAAATTAATCACGAACGCATATGTGAAGTATCAATTCTTTGATGAAGAAAACAACATGATGCCCTATTCAACAGGTTCCTATTTAGGAACTAAAAAAGTTGTGGCATTAGGAGTCGGTATGGAAGCGCAACCTCGTGCAACGGTTAATTTGAATAGCACGGGAGATACGGTTTACCACTCAATGGTTTTAGCAACAGCCGATCTTTTCGTGGATATGGCTGTAAATAAAACCAAGGATGACGACATCACTTATTATGGTGCTTATTCCTACACAGATTTTGGACCGAACTATGTTCGAAATGTTGGGGTTATGAATCCTTCTACTGCTGTAAACAGTTTAAACAGTTCTTTCAATGGTCCTGGTAGTGCTTATCCTTTAATAGGAAGCGGGCATACTATCTACAATCAGATAGGTTATAAATTGCCGTCTAGATTGTTTGGGCAACGAGGAATTACACTGCAACCCTATTTAGATGTTCAAGCATCGAAGTTTGAGAAACTAAATGATTGGATGACTTGTTACAATGCTGGAGTCAATTTATTATTGGTTGGTCAAAAGGCAAAATTAACCTTGAATTATCAAAACAGATCAATCTTCAGTAACACTGATTTTACCCAAGTGAAACGTATTAGTGCCGTGATCTTGCAATGGCAAATTGCCATATAAAAAAATGAAAGGAGTGAACATCGCTTGACGCTATTTTAGGGGTTTAATAGCACTTGTGGTGTTTGCTTTTTTTTAAACCATTTGATTTTCAATGGCTCTTGGCTTATACTCTTTAGCTAAGTCCGCAATCGCTTTGATGTGCTCCGGGGTAGTACCACAACAACCACCAACTATATTCAATAAACCTTCCTCTAAGAAAACCTTTATTTGCGAAGCCATGTTGGCTGGACTCTCATCATATTCACCAAACTCATTCGGCAAACCTGCATTAGGATGTGCACTTACATTGAATTCAGAATTTTTAGCTAGTGTTTGCAAGTAGGGACGCAACTGTTTAGCACCTAAAGCACAATTCAAACCCACACTGAATAAAGGAGCATGTTCTATTGAGATTAAGAAAGCTTCTGTCGTTTGACCACTCAAAGTTCTTCCACTTGCATCTGTAATGGTTCCAGAAACCATGATTGGAATCGCTACCTTATTCTCAAGAAAATATTCTTGAATAGCAAATAAAGCCGCCTTGGCATTTAAGGTGTCAAAAACGGTTTCCACTAAAAGAAGATCTACTCCACCATCCATTAACCCCTTGACTTGAAATTTATACGCATCTTTTAACTCATCAAAATGCACCGCTCTGTAGCCCGGGTCATTCACATCAGGAGAAAGCGAAGCAGTTCTGTTAGTTGGACCTATACTTCCCGCTACAAAACGATCTGTAAATTCTGAAGCAACTTCTTTCGCTATTTTAGCGGACACAAAATTAATTTGATACACATCATCCGCATTCAAAGCATAGTCTGCTTGAGCAATCGTAGTTCCACTAAACGTATTGGTTTCTATAATGTCCGCTCCAGCTTGAAAATATTGACGGTGAATGGTTTTAATGATCTCTGGACGAGATATAGAGAGCAAATCATTGTTGCCTTTTAAGGGGTGACTATGATTCTTAAATCGTTCTCCTCTAAAATCTTCTTCAGACAGCGTGTGACGTTGAATCATCGTACCCATGGCACCATCCAATATCATGATTTTGTTTTTAGCTATTTCGCGTATATCCTTCATTTTTAAATGGTCTTGTTATAACTTTACGTAAATATAACTACATCTGCTCAAAATAAGTTTTATGAAAGTAACTGATTTAATAAGCAAAACCAAAGAGACCCTATTTTCCTTGGAAGTTTTGCCTCCTATGAAGGGAAAGAACATTAATGATCTCTACAAAGTGCTAGACCCGTTAATGGAATTCAAGCCCCCTTTTGTTGATGTAACATATCATAGAGAAGAAATCATTTACAGAAAGAATCCAGATGGTTCTTTAAGACAAATACCAATTCGCAAAAGACCAGGGACTGTAGGGATATGCGCCGCCATCATGCATAAGTACCACGTTGAAGCTGTTCCTCACTTAATTTGTGGAGGTTTTACTAAAGAAGAAACAGAAGATGCCTTGTTTTCATTGTACTATATTGGGATTGAGAACATCCTTATTATTAAAGGCGACGAAATCGGTAAATCAGAATATCATATTGAAGATAGAGTCAATCGAAATGTTTATGCGGTGGATTTAGTGGACCAAGTACACAAAATGAATAAGGGGCAATTCTTGCACGAAGAAACCATTTCCGATTTTCATACGAATTTTTGTGCAGGCGTAGCTGGTTACCCAGAAAAGCATTTTGAAGCACCAAATCTCAATAGTGATTTAAAATACTTAAAAGCCAAAGTAGAAGCAGGTGCAGATTACATCGTAACGCAAATGTTTTTTGACAATGCTAAATTTTTTGAATTTGTAGATAAATGCAGAGCAGCGGGTATTATGGTTCCTATTATTCCGGGATTGAAACCTATTGCCACTAAGACCCATTTATCCGTGCTACCAAGCATGTTCCACATCGATATTCCTGAAGCCTTAGAGAAGGAAATTGCAAAATGTAAAAACAACCAAGACGTGAAACAAATAGGCGTTGAATGGGCCATCCAACAAAGTAAAGAACTCAAAGCCGCAAAAGTGCCTTGTATTCACTATTATACTATGAGTAGAAGTGAAAACACAGTGGCTATAGCGAGAGAAGTGTTTTAAGGTAGAATGGATAATTACTTTTAGCTTTTGACTAATAAAGATTGAATTAAAAGAAATGCCATCGTTTCATGCGATGGCATTTCTTTTCAAAAAAAACGTTACCGTTTTTCATTTATAACTAGCAGAAGGCGTTTAAGTTCTCTTTCCAAAATTTCCCCCTTCACTATTTCGCTATCTAAAAAGGATCTTTAAACTCCTCATTATTCAAAAAACTTGGATCATCAAGTGTCAGTAAAAAAGCCTTCAAAGCTGCTTTTTCTTGGATGCTGAGTTGCACACCACCTTGTTGTGCTTGTTTCATCAAAGGGTCGATGTTCGGCGTTATGTGAACCCCTTCACTATAAAAATCAATGACCTCGTCTAGTGTTGCGAAACGACCATCATGCATATAAGGAGCCGTGTAAGATAAATTTCGAAGTGGTGGAGCTTTCATTTTCCCAATGTCGGTACTCACCCCATTAAAGCCACCCAATCCCTTGTCTACGTATGCTCCAATACTAATGACATTATCCTGCAAACCGTTATCGTGAAAATCGTTGTCTGTCATGAAGGGATAGACACCATGGCAATGAAAACAATCGCCACGTTCAGTAACAAAGATATTATCTAAACCCTCTTGCTCTAAAGGTGTTAGCGTGGCTTGCCCTCTTAAACTCAAATCGTACTTGCTATCTTTAGAAACGATAATTCTCAAAAAAGAAGCAATCGCTTTGTTTACGTTTTCTTGATCTATTTTGGCATTCTCAAATGCTTTTGCAAACTCAAAACTATAGTTCTGGTCAGCCTTAATATTCGCTAGTGTACTTTCCCAAACTGGGTGTTGTTCATTGTTAATTGCGTCATCCACTGCCAACTCTAAAGACATTACTCTTCCATCCCAAAACAAACCTTTATCTGCCCAAACTAAATTGAATAAAGAACTTGTATTCCGTTGGGTTAAATTCCCTAAATCATTGGTTGATAGTACTAAATTGTTATCTGAAAAAGCGGTTTGAATATTATGACAACCCCCACAACTCAAGGTCCCACTTTTAGAAAATTGAACATCGTAAAACAATTTTCTTCCTAAGTCTACCTTCGCTTGTGTTAAGGCATTGTCCAATGGCACATCTATAGCTGGAAAACGATACACCTTTTGAAAATCATAAGGTGTATCGTCATAGCTTTCATTCAAAGGTTTGTCTTCCTTACATGAAGTGGTCATGAGTAGTAGGCTTCCCCCAATAAATAATATGTGTTTAAAATTCATCAAATCAATCTATTGAACGTTTAACGCCCCAACAAAATTATTCATCATTTTTTGTGCTAATGGCATATTGTTCGTAGTGTGCGTTTCAGATTCAGTATCAAAATCTATTGTCGCGAAAACCGCATCAAGATCTAATATAGTTAAAACAGTTGTAGTGTTGCCATTGTTGATCGAAAATCCTTTTTGAGCACCTGCGCTATCGCCCAGTCCATCTAGACCCACATGGTAAACCAATGGCGCCTCCACTCCATTTAATATTCTAAATCCTTCTATTTTAAAGTAGATATAAGAATTCGCCATCATCCAATACATGCTCGTTCCTAAACTTAAAGGAGAACTACTCGCATAAGAACTGGGCTCTGTTCCGTTTCTTTCATCCGATAAGCCAACCGTGAAGCTAGGATTTTTATAGGCCGCAGCTTCAAGCGTGTAGCTAAATTCTGTGGAACTCAAATTGCTAAAATCAACTAAAGCTACATCCTTAACTTCAATTGCCGCTATCCCATCTTTATCTTGGATGCTCACATCTGAAACGTAAAACTTAACCATCGTAAAATATACAGAATCACCATTAATCGTGTAGTTTTTGTTTAACTCTAAGTTTGAGTTATTAACTTTCGCTTCGTACTTCATCTTTAAGGTGCCTTCTCCTGCTTCTTCTTTGCAAGAATTTAAACCGAATATTGCAATAGCTATGATTGCATAAAAAATATTTTTCATGTTCTTTATTTATAGTTTTATTATTCCCCTTAGGGATTGAATTTTTTAAAAATGTAAACTGTTGTGTTAAACAAACTATTTAACCCTGCGGCGGTTGAAACATTTCACCTTCATAAGAATTCAATAAAACGATTTCCTCCACGCCGAATGTGTAAATACGTAAATTAGCCCGAGGAAGTTCTAAAATGTAATTAGAATAATATACAGGAATAATAACATGCAGGACCAAGTCTGAACTTTCTTCACGTTCACTTTGCTGCGCCAATGCATCTGCCAAATGACATTTACCATTACATTTCAGTTCAGGTTTGTCCTTGTTAATGCAAAACTGTGCAGTAATATATTCTTTATTAAGTAGGTACATGCCAAATAGGCTTACCTGCTGAAAGCTAAGGCCTACAAATAAGATTAAAAAGAAGTACACTACTAAGTTTTTCACTTTAACAAAGTTAAGGAAAATTGCAGACAAAAGTAACGACAATTGTCCCCTACTAAAAGGTGAAGGCGAGCATACAATTTTTAATTTTTAAAACATGCACTTCCCGAATAGCCAGAAGATCATCTCTTTCAAAATCTACTATAACTTTCGCATCCCCAGAGGGAAAGGACCGCATTTTAATATTGTTTTTAAAACTCAAACTTCTTTTCCCATACCATTTGTAAACGGCCTCTTTAACACACCAAGAAGCAATAATGTGTTCCACCTGATTATTCAAATCTATAAAGTTCAATTCCTCAACATTCAAAAATTTATCAGCAATTCGCAATGCTTTTTCATGCATAGGTTCAATATCGATTCCAACTGGTCCACTTTCTGCATAAATAGCTGCTGCAAAATCCTTACAATGCGCTATGGAAACAAAACCTGTCTCCTTCGCTAAGTTGGGTTTACCCCACTCATCTTTTATTAAACTATCCTTGACAACTTGGCGCTGTACATAGCGACTAGCCATCCACTCTAGTTTTCGAAATTCATTTGAAATATTAGCTAGATCTTGGCTTTCAACATAACTGAGACAGACGTCCTTTAAAAAAAATTCTAGGTTCTCTTCTATTTTCCAAACAAGTACCTCAAAAGCATCGGTCTTCATTTGTAAAACAACGGGCATTATCCTTCTAAATTGATGGTTAAGGTAAAGATTCTAGAGAACATCTTATCAATGGACCTGGAGTAGATTAAGCCTTCATTCGGCTGCTTGATATTACTCAAACTATGATAAACCTTAATCTCTGGAGAGAGCACAAAACTTGGAAAGAAAATTTGAAAACCAAAGCCCATTTCAGCGCCGATGTCATGCTTGTTTACTAAAATCTGACTTTCTGTATTTCGCTCGTTCGAATTTGAGTTTAAATCATAATTGTAGCGCACGCCTCCTAATACAAAAAACCTAAAATCCTTTATCGGTTTCGATTTATATCTCAAATATAAGGGTAAGCTTAAATAAATGGAAGAAATGGTTTTTTTAGTAATTTGATCATCTTGGTCAGTGAATTCTAAAGATTTATCCGAAAAACTTAAGGTAGGGACCAATCGTAAATCCCAATGTTTATGAAACTGTAAATTGCCTATAATTCCTAAATCGAAGCCAGGCCCAAACTTAGAACTCACTAATTTGACACTATCGGTTTGAAGCCCACCAATCTTAGGTTTTCGTATTACTTTGTAGTCACCATAGTTGACACCAACAGCAATTCCAAAGTAAATTAACTTATTACCTTTCTCTAGATAATTCATTTGAGCCTGAAGGCCTGCAAACAAAAAAACACTTAATATAATTAGAATTACTTTTCGCATAGATACATTGCACATATACCTAACGTCAAAGCTTGGTATTTCGCATTTTTGAAGCCAACTTTTTTCAAAATACTTGTAAAGGCGACTCCTTTAGGAAAAGCTTCTACAGATTCTGGTAAATAAGTATAAGCACGGTGATCTTTACTGAACAAGCGTCCCACCAAGGGAAGAATCCCTTTAAAATAAATACTGAAAATTGCTTTAAGGAATTTATTATCCGGTTGCGACACCTCTAAAATAACTAAAGGTGCACCTGGCTTTAAAACTCTATACATTTCTTGCAGACCCAATTCCAGATTTTCAAAATTTCGAACTCCAAAACCTACCGTCATAGCATCAAAGGTATTGGATTCAAAAGATAAATTTTCGCTGTCGCCTTTTACAAATTCTATAATTTGGTGAGTTGGCTTTTTAATCTTCTTTCTCCCAATCACCAACATTGCTTCACTTAGATCCAAGGCTACTAGTCTCTCTAATGGAATTCGATCTGCTGCATCAATAGCAAAATCACCCGTGCCTGTAGCCATATCCATAATCACTTTAGGCTGGAATTGAGCAATATGCCTAATCGCCTTTCTTCTCCAAAGATTGTCGATACCTGCCGACAATAAATGATTTAAAAAGTCATAACGATGAGCAATATTATCGAACATTTGCTCAACTTGTTGTTTTTTACCTTCGTCATCCTTTTGGTAAGGCGTTACTTGCTTATTCAAAATGCCCAATATTAATGTGATTGAAATTTTACCGCAAAGTTAAAAATATCTCGTTTAATCAAACTACTTTTCTAAATTGCTTTCTATACTACAAGCAAAATACTATATTTGTTTATAATTATGAAAGGAATTATACTCGCAGGTGGATCAGGAACCAGATTGTACCCAATAACTTACGCCATTAGTAAGCAAATCATGCCTATTTATGATAAACCCATGATTTATTATCCCTTATCAACTTTAATGCAAGCAGGAATAAATGAAATATTAATCATTTCTACACCTCACGACTTACCGAACTTTGAAAAACTTTTAGGAACTGGTGAACAATTTGGTTGTAAGCTGTCTTATGCAGTTCAAGAAGTGCCGAATGGTTTAGCACAGGCTTTTGTAATTGGTGAAAAATTTATTGGCAAAGATAAATGTGCTTTGATTTTAGGCGACAATATCTTTTATGGAAGTGGTTTAAGGGATTTATTGCAATCGCATAATGACCCGACAGGAGGTGTCATTTACGCTTACCATGTCAGTGACCCTGAGAGATATGGCGTAGTTGAATTTGATAAGAACAATAAAGCCGTTTCTATTGAAGAAAAGCCCGTGAAACCGAAATCAAACTATGCAGTTCCTGGTTTATATTTTTATGATAACTCTGTAGTAGAGATTGCAAAAAATATCAAGCCAAGTCCTAGAGGGGAATACGAAATAACAGACGTGAACAAAGAATATTTAAAGCAAAATAAATTGAGCGTAGGGATTCTAGATAGAGGAACAGCTTGGCTGGATACAGGCACTTTTAATTCATTAATGCAAGCGGGTCAATTTGTTCAAGTAATTGAAGAGAGACAAGGCTTAAAAGTAGGGTGCATAGAAGAAGAAGCATACATTCAAGGATTTATAACTAAAAAGCAATTAGAAGAATTAGCTAAACCTTTATTGAAAAGTGGTTACGGCGAATATTTGATGAATTTAATAAAGTGATATGGCTAAAATATTAATAACAGGGGGCGCAGGTTTTATTGGAAGTAGTTTAGCTGAGCGATTGGCAAATACTACAGATCATAAGATTGTAGTGGTAGATAATTTATTAACGGGGGATGTTAAAAGGCTAAAAAGGCTAGAAGACAAAATTCGATTTATAAAGGCAGATTGCAATAATTTTCAAGACATTTCTTCAGTAATGTTAGCTTATAAATTTGACTATGTATTTCATTATGCAGCAGTTGTAGGAGTGCAAAGAACCTTAGACAACCCGACGCTAGTTTTAGAAGATATCAGTGGTATTAAGAATGTGCTTGATTTGGCTAAAAACACAAACGTGAAACGCGTTTTCTACGCTTCCTCATCTGAAGTTTATGGAGAGCCGATTGAGCATCCACAAAATGAAGCTACTACCCCACTGAATTCAAGATTGCCTTATGCGGTGGTTAAAAACGTAGGAGAATCATTTCTAAGATCTTACAAGCAAGAGTTTGATTTGGATTATACTATTTTTAGATTTTTCAACACTTACGGACCAAAGCAAAGTACGGACTTCGTAATGAGTAAATTCATAGATGTAGCAACTAAAAATAAGGACATTACCATTTTTGGTGATGGAATGCAAACAAGAACATTTTGCTACATCAATGACAATATTGATGCTTGCCTAAGTAGTTTTGAGCATGGGCATTATACCAATGATACGGTAAATGTCGGAAGCGACTGCGAAGTAACTATTCTGCAACTGGCGGAGATTGTTATCAAAGTAACAGGTTCAAATTCTAAGATTGTTCATCTACCTGCTTTGAAAGAAGGGGATATGAAAAAAAGAAAACCAGATATTGAGAAAATGCGCAAGCTTTTGGGTAGAGAATTGATGACAATTGAAGAAGGAATTAAACAAATCTTAGCGACAGGAATCATATTCTACGGCAAATAAATGAAAATTCTAGTTACAGGAGGTTGCGGATATATTGGATCTCATGCGATTATTGATTTATTAGAAAACGGATATGAAGTCGTTTCTATAGATAATTTTTCAAATTCCTTTTCGACTGTATTAGAAAACATCCAAGCCATTACCGGTGTCACTATAAAAAACTATCAAATCGACCTCTGTGATTTAAAAGCCTCTCAAGAAGTCTTTCAAAAGGAAGGACCAATTTCTGGAGTCATCCATTTTGCCGCTAAAAAGTATGTGAATGAATCGGTTAAAGAGCCTTTACTATATTATCACAATAATTTAGAGAGTTTACAGAATGTATTGCATTGCTGCGATCAATTTAAGGTTGAAAATTTTGTTTTTTCTTCATCTTGTTCTGTTTATGGCAATGCCAAACAATTGCCTGTTGAGGAAAATTGTCCTTTAAGTATTCCAGAAAGTCCTTATGCCAATACCAAGTTAATTGGAGAACAAATAATTCAAGATTTCGTAAAAGTAAGTTCAGTGAAAGCCTGCTTGCTTCGTTATTTCAACCCTGCAGGTGCTCACAAAAGTGGCCTAATTGGGGAAAGTCCAAAACAAGATGGCCCAAATATTGTACCTCGAATGATAGGAACTGTTCTAGGCCGGCATGATCATTTCGCAATTGCTGGAAAGGATTACCCAACGAAAGACGGCACTTGCATAAGAGATTACATTCACGTCTCAGATATTGCACATGCACACACCTTGGCATTGGCGTGGTTAAGCAAACAAAGCCAAAAAAACCTTTGTGAAGTATTCAACTTGGGGTCTGGAAATGGCGTCAGTGTCTTAGAAATGGTCAAAGCATTTGAAGAGGCCAACCAACTCAAACTCAACTATCGTTTTGAAGAAAGAAGAGCTGGCGATGTAGTTGCAATTTATGGTGACAATTCTAAAGCTAAAGAATTACTGTCTTGGGAAATAACTCATAGTCTTGAAGAGATGATGCGCAGCGCTTGGGAATGGGATAAGAAAAAAGCAGAATAACGCTACTCAGAACGTTGACTTATACAAAATTTACTTCAGGAATAATCTCAATTCCAAATTTAGTTAGAACATCTTTTTGAATGTCAAAAGCTAATTCTTTTAAATCATTTCCTTGAGCGCCTCCATAATTCACTAAAACTAAAGCTTGTTCTTTGTGTACGCCGTAATTACCGAAACGCTTTCCTTTCCAACCTGCTTGTTCAATCAACCAACCCGCAGGAACCTTTGTATAATTTTCATCAACGACATAACTTGGCATTTGGGGATACTTTACTCGCAATCCTTTCACCAGTGCATTAGAGACCACCGGATTCTTAAAAAAACTTCCCGCATTCCCAATCACTGCTGGATTGGGCAATTTAGAACTTCGGATAGCGATTACAGCATCACTTACTTCTTTAATACCCGGATGTTCAACGCCCATGGTTTTCAAGGTTTCTTCAATAGCCCCATAGGAAACATTGACAATTGGGTTTTTTTGTAATTGGAAACTAACCGAAAGAATAAGGTATTTATTCTTAAAGCTATTCTTAAAAATACTTTCTCGATATCCAAATTGACATTGGTCCGCCTTAAAAATTTCTAGTTGTTCCTTTTCAATGTTCCAAGCTTCTAATTCGTAAAACACATCCTTAAGCTCAACGCCATATGCGCCGATGTTCTGCATTGGAGAAGCCCCTACTCTTCCAGGAATCAAAGACAAGTTTTCTATTCCCCCAAATCCTTTTTCAATAGCGTACAAAACCAAATCATGCCAATCTTCCCCTGCGGCAACTTTCAAGATTATACTCGAAGCGTCTTCTTTTAAAATCCTTATTCCTTTCAAATTATTATGCAACACAAGTCCATCAAAATCTTTCGTTAACAAGACATTACTACCACCGCCTAAAATGAGTCGATTCGTATCGAATGAAGGAATACTTTTGAGTTGTGATAATTGAGCATATGCATTTAGCTCTTCGAAAAAACGCGCTTGTGCTTCAATGCCGAAAGTATTGTAGTATTTCAATGGATAATTTTCCTGCATAGGGCCTATTTTAATCGATTTAGCGCAGCTTCCGCTTTTTGATGGATACTATTTTCGTACTCATAACCTTCAAGTACCAAGCAAAGCTTATAATTACCTATTGCCAAGGTCTTGTTTCCTTGTTGTTCATATAAAAAACCTAAGAGATATGCCGCATTCGCCGCATAATAATAAGGTACCTTTTTGCCATTACTAATCGTTATTCCATAATATTGAATAGCTAAACTCACTTGATTACTTTTATCGTAAATCCTTGCTAATCGATAAAAGTATTCGGTTTTATCAAAGCGACTCTTAAAGCTATTTACGGTATTTGTTTGAAGCATTTTTAAAGCCCTTATTAAATAATTTCCGTCAGATAATAATCTTGCTTGCAAAAGTATAGGATTAGGAATCTCCATGGATTCCGCTTCTTTAACCGCTTGCTTATCTGTGTCAATTACCTCCCGTCCACTATTTTTCACCTTAGCTAAGTAATCCTGATATTTTGCGGTATTGCCAACAATCAATTCATTCCATGCCATTTTATGCCAAGAAGATTTAATATAATCGGCTCCTTGATTTGTGTTTAGAAACTTTTTAAAATAAACATTCGCATCACCATCTATTCTATAGGTTTTGCCTATTCCTAGTAAAAAGTCACACAATGGAAAAGAAGCATAAGACGTGGAAGTAGGTCTAGACTGCAATGCAGCAATTCCTGCATCGCAATAGTTTCCATAAACCCCAATATGCCCCAAGGAATAAGCATCCATCAAACTCGTTTTCGAATTGAATTTATTATTTTGAAGCACCTTCCAAGCACTATTAGGTGCATTCTGGATGTGAAGCAACATAAAGGCATAAATAGTGGCAGCTTCATGTTGAAACGGATGCTCCTTACTCTCTGCCGACTGCTTTAACAACTTCATTCCCTTATTTACATCCCCATTTAGCCCAATGAACTCTAGTGTATTCTGATATTGACTTGGAATACTTCCTAAAATGGCATTTAACATCCCTAGACTTTTAGCATTGGGCAAAAAATCCGGATAGCTCACTTGATTTGCTTCTAACTTTTTTAAAGCCCTTTTTACATCAAAAATAGTAGCAACATACTCGCCAAACTTAATATGCATAACCGCCGCTTGGGTATGCACTTCCGCCTGCGCGTAGAGATAGTAGGGCGAATTTTTATCCCCATTTTTAAGGACATTTAATCGTTCATCAAATGACTTCTTCTTCGTTTCATACAAACTTAGTGACCCTGAAGTGTACACTTCTAAAAAATCAATATAGTTGTAGAGTAAGATTGGAATATAATTCGCAGGATTTGCCTTTTGTTCTGCTTGTAAATAAAATTTACCACTATCCAATTTCAACGCAATGATGTTCGTATACGCACGTTCGCAAGTCGCATTAAATTCAAAGCTTTGAGCTTGAGATTCAAGAGCATAAAGGCAAAGGAAGTAAAGTAAAATACGAAGATGTAAGTTCACTCATCAAAAGTAAGAGAAATTGTGCTGAATTAATACAGAAAACTTAATTCAATTTGTACGCTAAGCTAACCATCCCCATTCCTTGATTAATCGATCTATTAATTCCAGAAACCTCCGCATTTTCAACAGTGTAGGGTTGTTCAAATTGCTTACTTAGATTGTGTTGATAGGCGAAATCTAAAGCAAATTTATCAAATAGCAAACCAAAGCCACCAGAAACGGTATGTCTTGAAAAATTAAATCCTTCCACCACAAACTCCTTCTTAATTGGACTACTCGTATAGGAATACCCCCCGCGGATTCTGAAAATATCAATGACCCCTTCTACACCGATGCGCACGTTGTGACCTACTTGATACTTCGCTTTAAGGCCTAAATTAATCTTGTCAGATACTTCCCTAAAATCGTTACTAAAGGTATAACGCATCGAATTATAGCCCACTGCTTCATAGTCAACAGAAACAAACCCCTTATCCTTGAAAAAAAGACTGGCGCCTAAATTGGCTTTCCATGGTAATCGAACTCTATAATCAAAAACACCCTCACCCGTTTTAATACTAAAATTGGTATTTCCAGTAAGTGCATTTGGCTCAAAGTTGGACGTTAAAATTGACGAGTAGCGCTCTGTTAAACCTATTCTTTCCGGAGTTTGAAATCCTCCACCAACTCTCAAAAAATCATTTATTTTATAAATTACCCCAAATTTCATGTTGAATCCAATCCCCTCTGTTTGGTAGGATTCTTTCAATTCAAACTCATTGAAGAATGTATTTGGGATGGCATTTGCAGTATCACTCTCAATAAAGCGGCTATCTCTAGAATAATTAACTATTGGAAGTCCTATTGTGGCTCCAAAATAGAGCTTATCCAAATAATTAGCGCCACCAGAAAGCACCATTTCATTTTTCCCACCTTTCACATCCACATATCTCGTTTGTAAAAATGAATCTACTACAGGGCTGGTGTAATCCAAGACCGCTGAATCAAAGTTAGCGAGGTAGCCATAAAAGCCTGCATAGGTATTAAAAGAAACGTCAGCTAAAGTAGTTTCATTTACATAGGCTCCATCATAAACTGAAGACATTTCATTTGCCCAATTCCAAGACAAAGAAGACCCAGGACTGGTATTAAAAGCTTCTATTTTCTCCGAATAATTATATTCCGCTAGCCGGTTGAAAGCAATTCCGAAAGCACTGCTTCTAAACAAGCCATTTTTGCTCGTCTTGGTATTGGCAAACACAATTCCAACGCTCGGTAGGACCGCATTTACTTTCACATCTTGTGAAGCCTTATTGAAATAACTTGAATTCCACTTTGAATAATTTACTCCGGCAGTAACTTGCACCACGGAGTTTCTATACATTCCAATACCACCAGGATTAACGGAAAAATTGGAAATATCGGATCCAACACTTCCAAAAGCGCCCCCAACTGCCACAAAACGAGCTGTTCCGCTGTAATTATTGTTTGAAAATCTTAAAATATCCGCTTCATAATTTTGCGACCAAAGCTGCATGCAACCTATTGAAAATAGGATACTAAAAATAAGCTTCCATTGCTTCCTATTCATCACTAGTTCTTTTTACTTGGGGAAGAAGTACTTCCTTTCGAAGGCCCACTCATTGATCCCCCACCTGAATTACTCGGTCCAGAATAAGAACCTTTGGGAGGACTTGAATAATTACTAGGTGTTTTGTATTGGCTTTTGCTCGGTGCATTATACTGATTATTGTTAGGCGTTTGTACTTTTGGTTTCGTATCCCTATATTCTATTGTATTTGCTTGCTGAACCTTCCTTGAACTCGGCGTTTTATACTGAGTATTGCTCGGCGTTTGAACATTTGTACTTGGAGTTTTAGTCGTATTCGAAGGGGTGTAATATTCATTCGTTGGCATATTTACATTACTATTCGAAGGAGCTTTAACCGTAGTTGAAGGTGTTACTGCAGTTGGCGATTTCACCGTATTCGTATTTTGATTAGGAACGTTGATATTTCCAGCGCTCGGTGTTTTTACCGAAGTATTTGAAGCTGGTGCATTGACCACATTTGTATTACTTGGCGTTTTTACCGTTGTCGAAGCATTAGGTGCTGAAATGGTCCCTGTATTTGGCGATTTCACTCCTATACCACTGAATGTGGCAGAAGGTGTCTTAACCGAGGTCGTATTCGGACCTGTAGCATTACCTTGATTTGGAACTTTGTCAATTATCGTATTTGTTGAACTTGGATTTGAAGGTGCTTTCCCGTCAGATATAGGTTGATTGATGGTTGTTCCACCAATATTACTTGAACCTGTTGTTCTTGGTCCGTAATAAGCTGTCTCACTTCTCCAACCATTGCCGTATCCATTGCCATAGCCATTGCCATATCCACCACACCATGGATTACTGTATCCGTAATTTGGTCTACCCCATGGATTCTGCCATTGATTATTGTATCCATAATTGAAAGCCCAAGGGTTGTAGTTAGAATATCCATATTGATTCCAACCCCAATTGTTGTATCCGTACCAGTTATTATACCCCCAATTGTTGTAAGCGTAACCGTTGTAACCCCAATTATTATAACCCATCTGAATATTACCCATAGGTCTGTACCAACCCCAGTTGTTCCAGCCCCAGTTATTTCCATACATTAAGTAAGGATTGTAATTATTGTTGTAAGTGTAAAAATCAGTGTACCAATAATTATAATAACTCACGCCAACCGTACTTGGCTGATAATATCTTCTTAATTTCTTAGAATAGGTATAGTCTTCGTCATAATAATCGTTGTAATAATTATTCGTAACGTACATATCCCCTTCCTCATCATAGTAGGTTTCAGCGTACGCTGAACCATTCTCATCAGGTAGGTCGTAGTTTTCATACGAGTTATTAGAATTCCCATTGTCATCACTGGAATTATAATACACATCATCAAACTGTGCATTCAAGCCTAAACCAAGCATTAATGTTAGAAAAGACATCAAGCTATTTTTTATTAATTTATTCATGACATTTATTTTTATAAGCGTTAAGGACGGCAAAAAATTTTATTTCTTTACTTTTACTGTCTTAAACATAACAAATCACATACCAAAAAAATTCCAATGAGCAAAGGTTTAACAAAACGTAGCGATGATTATTCTCAATGGTACAACGAACTTGTAATAAAATCAGGCCTTGCGGAGCACAGTGATGTCAGAGGATGTATGATCATCAAACCCTACGGTTTTGCAATTTGGGAATTAATGAAAGAACAGCTCGACAAACGTTTTAAAGAAACAGGACACGTCAATGCCTACTTTCCGCTGCTTATTCCAAAATCCTATTTAAGTAAAGAAGCTGCTCATGTTGAAGGCTTTGCAAAAGAGTGTGCTGTTGTAACTCACTACAGACTAAAAACTGGACCAGATGGGAAAAGTGTTATTGTAGATCCAGAAGCTAAATTAGAAGAAGAGTTAATTATACGACCAACTTCAGAAACGATTATTTGGAACTCTTATAAAAACTGGATTCAATCCTATAGAGACTTACCGCTTCTAATTAATCAATGGGCGAATGTGGTAAGATGGGAATTGCGAACTAGATTATTCCTAAGAACTTCTGAATTCTTATGGCAAGAAGGACATACTGCACATGCTTTACAAAGCGAAGCGATTGAAGAAGCAGAAAAAATGCTAGATGTCTATGCAGAATTTGCAGAAGGATTTATGGCGATGCCTGTCATCAAAGGATTAAAAAGTAAGAATGAGCGATTTGCCGGAGCATTGGAGACGTATTGTATCGAGGCTTTGATGCAAGATGGAAAAGCATTGCAAGCAGGTACAAGCCATTTTCTTGGTCAGAACTTTGCTAAAGCATTTGAAGTAAAATTTGCTGATAAAGAAGGTAAAGAAGAATATGTATGGGCTACCTCTTGGGGCGTCTCTACCCGTTTGATGGGTGCATTGATTATGACACATAGCGATGATGAAGGATTAATTTTGCCTCCGAAGTTAGCGCCATATCACGCTGTAATTATTCCATTCTTTTTGAAGGATGCGGAAATCAATGAGAAGTTAATGGCTAAAGCCAATGAAATGATGGCAGCATTAAAAGCGGCAGGAATTCGGGTGCAATTAGACGATGATGATACAAAGCGTCCTGGATTTAAATTTGCAGAATATGAATTGAAGGGTTACCCAACAAGAATAGTATTAGGTCCTAGAGATTTGGAGAATGGTACCGTGGAGATTGCTCGAAGAGATACGAAAACTAAAGAAACAGTAAGTAGTGAAAATATTGTAGAAACCATACAAGCATTGTTAGCAGATATCGAGGATAGTATTCGAAACAAGGCATTAAATTTTCGTGAAGAGAATACAACGATTGTTTCAAGCTATGAAGAATTTAAAAACGTTTTGGAAAACAAAGCTGGCTTTCTAGTTGCAAACTGGGATGGCTCAGAAGAAACTGAAGCGAAAATAAAAGAAGAAACGGGAGCTACCATTAGATGTATTCCATTGGACGATAACAAAGCAACTGGACCATGTATTTATTCTGGAAAGGAAGCAAAGTATAAAGTAATCTTCGCTCGAGCATATTAACCAATAGAAACTATTCTCTTCGGAAAATAGTTTTGTTTTAAAGTAGAAAGATGAAAAACGAAAATATTGAAAAGATTGCCGTATGCTTAAAACGTAAAGGAAATTTAAAGCAAGAAGTTTATCTAAAAACTTTGCAGAGCTTTGAGAGTTTAAAGCATGTTATTGAAGCGAATGCAGTGTTTTTGCAAAAAAAATGTAAGGACGACTTGTTTCAAGTAGAGTATAAAGAAAGTGGTTTGTTTGAAGCAGAGTTAAAGTTTGCTGGTGACATTTTAGTATTCAATATGCACTCCAATGTTTTCAGTTTTGATGATGACTATTTTGTAAATACCTTGCCTTATGTTCAAGCAGATGAAAGCAGAAAGTATTGTGGAATGATTGAGGTTTACAACTTCTTATCAGATTCATTTAAATATTCACGTTATGCCGATTCAGGTTATTTAGTTGCTCGAATTTTCATCAATAAAGAAGGGCACTTCTTTGTGGAAGGTGAAGACCAGTTAGGTTTCTTGTACAAGGATTTTGAGAACCTAGTGATTAATGAAGATTTCATGTCCTTAATAGTTGAACAAGCTATGGTTTTTGCTATTGACTTTGATTTGTGGGTACCAAAGTACCAAGAGATAAAAGAAGTGACCGTTGGTGAACGAATTCAACAAACAGGAACTATTACACATAAAACAAGTAAGCGTTTAGGCTTTGCTTTTAGCAAAGATGAAAAGTCGGTTGGTTAGAACTCTCAGGCTGGCATGAGCTAATAGTTCGCGCTATCGAGGAATAAAAAAAGCCCCATCTAACATAAGTTGAACGGGGCTTTTATATTTTTAAGAAAGGCTTTTTTACAAGGCTTTCACAACTTCAAAATCTGGAACTAAGATTCTACCACAGTGCTCACAAATTGTCATTTTCTTTTGATCGTCAATGTCAATTTGAACTTGAGGAGGAATCGTTGCGTGACATCCGCCACAAGAATCTCTTTCAACGCTTACTACAGCCAAACCATCTTTGTATGCTTTTCGGATTCTATCGTATCCTTTTAATAACACTTCTTCTACTTTCGCTCTAGCTTTTTCAGATTTTCCTAACAAAGTTTTTTCTTCTTCATTTGTTTCAATCGTAATTCGCTCTAATTCTTCTTTCTTATCCTTAAGTTGATCGTCAACACCAGCAACTTTTGATTTGCTTTCTTCGAAATAAGTTTTCTTATTCTCCAAGTTCTCTTGTGCTTGTCTAATTTTCTTTTCAGCCAATTGAATTTCTAATTTTTGCATCCCAACTTCCTTGGTCAAAGCATCAAATTCACGACTATTTTTTACGTTATCCATTTGCTTCTCATACTTGCCAATTAGCTCATTTGATGATTTAATAGATAATTCTCTGCTGCTTAATTCGTCAGAAACTTCTTTGATTTCATCCTCAATTTTGGTAATTCTGGTATTCAAACCAGCTAAATCATCTTCCAAATCTTCTACTTCCATAGGAAGCTCACCTTTAAGCGTTTGAATCTTGTCGATTTTTGTATCAATCTTTTGAAGATTGTACAAGGCTAACATTTTTTCTGATGCTGTAAGTTCTTTCTTTGCCATGTAAATTTGTCTTTATATAAAATATCTAAGCGGATTTGTGTTATTTTCCGTCAAAAAGAATGCAAAATTACTAAAATTTTTCTTCAATTTCTCCAATAAAAGTTCAGAAGTATACTGCTCACTTTCATAATGCCCAATATCCGCTATAACTATCTGATTATCAGCGTCAAAAAATTCATGGTATTTAAAGTCCGCACTCACAAAAACGTCGGCTTTTTGAGAAATTGCTGCCTGAAGTAAAAAACTTCCCGAACCACCGCAGACAGCCACTTTAGTTATTTTATTATTTCCTAGTGCTGTGTGTCGAACAACAGGCACCTTGAAAACAGTTTGAAGATGCTTCAAAAAATCCTTTGAATTCATGGCTTCATTCAATTGACCAATCATACCCGAACCTATATTTTGATGGCTGTTTTTCAAAGCAATCAAATCGTAAGCCACTTCTTCATATGGATGGTTGGCTTTCATCGCTGTTAGCACGGTATTTAACTGATGACTTTCAACTAAGACTTCCACTCGCCCTTCTTCCACAGAAGCTCGCACGTTCACTTTTCCTATCGTCGGATTGCTATCTGCATTGCCTTTAAAACTGCCCTCGCCATTACTCGTAAAGCTAGCTTCACTATAATTACCAATGTTACCCGCGCCTGCTTCAAACAGCGCGTTCAACAATTGAAGTCTGTTCTCAACGGGAACAAACACCACCAACTTGTTCAATAAATTGGATTTAGGTGCTAGGATTTGGGTATTAACCAAGCCAATTTTATCTGAAATCATCCGATTCACCCCATGGCTTATATTGTCTAAGTTGGTATGAATGGCATAGATTGCAATATTGTGTTGAATCGCTTTTATCACCACACGTTCTACATAATTCTTCCCGTTCAATTTCTTCAAACCACTAAACACAATAGGATGATGCGCGATAACCAAATTTGCACCTTTAGCAATCGCTTCGTCAATAACAGCTTCTACCGCATCTAAGCAAATGATCGCTTTAGAAACTTCTTGTTGCGCATTTCCCACAATCAAGCCACTATTGTCATAGGATTCTTGAAGGTCAAGCGGTGCTAGCTCTTCCAAATAATTAATTAGCTCTTGTAAAATCATAAATGTAAATTTACCAAGATTTTCAATAATTCTCCCAATCTTTAATTTATAGAAGCTTTATTGAACAAAATTCCGACTCAAGCCGTTTACCCTCTGACTAAAGCACTGAAAAATGATAAACCTTAAGAAGGGAGACCAATCTCCTGCAATACAAGCAAAGGATGAAAATGGAAAAGATATTACCTTAGATCAATTTGCTGGAAAGAAAAAAATCCTTTATTTCTATCCAAAAGATGATACACCAGGTTGTACTGCAAATGCATGTGATTTTAGAGATCACTATGAAGAATTACTGGGTTTGGGTTTTGCAGTAATAGGCGTAAGTAGTCAAGATGAAAAATCCCATCAAAAATTTATTAAAAAATACACTTTACCCTTCCCATTAATTTCGGATACTGATTTAAAAGTTCACCAAGACTATGGTGTTTGGGGACCTAAAAAGTTCATGGGTCGCGATTATGATGGGACGCATAGAACTACCTTCATTATAGATGAAAACAATATAATTGAAGAGGTAATTACCAAAGTAAAAACCAAAGAAGCAACACAACAAATCAAGGATTTACTTTCCTAGTAAGAAAGTAAACAAGCTTCTTTTATTCATTGGTTTCCAATTCATTTTCATCAAAAATATTGAATTCCTTGTACTAGTAACAAATTACAGTATTCTTTGGAATAGAATCTGCTAACGAAGTTCGTTTTCCCCAAAACTCTTGTGGATATCCTAGCTTTCATTCTTAAGGGAAGCATGTTATATTTGTACCTTAGCACAAGCTGGAAATATAAAGAGTTTGGCTCCCTAAAAAATTATCGAAACAAGCATGGAAGAAACGAACGAAAACGAACAAGCCTTACCTAATAGCCCCAGCAATGTAAAAAAGGTAGATGGCATGTATCAAGATTGGTTCTTGGATTATGCAAGTTACGTTATTTTAGAGCGAGCAGTGCCTTTGATTAATGACGGCATGAAGCCTGTTCAAAGAAGGATTTTGCATGCTATGAAAGAAATGGATGATGGACGCTTCCACAAAGTTGCAAACATCATTGGACAAACCATGCAGTATCACCCTCATGGAGATGCCGCCATAGGAGACGCCTTAGTTAAGCTAGGCCAAAAGAATTTATTGATTGATTGTCAGGGAAATTGGGGTGACGTTAGAACTGGCGATGGTGCTGCAGCTGCAAGATATATCGAAGCTAGATTAACCAAATTTGCCTTAGAGGTCCTTTTTAATAAAGACACTACGGAATGGCAATTATCTTATGATGGCAGAAAGAATGAACCCGTTGCGCTACCAGCTAAGTTTCCCTTACTGCTTTCTCAAGGGGTAGAAGGAATTGCAGTGGGTCTATCCACCAAAATAATGCCTCACAATTTCATCGAGTTAATTAAGGCCTCGATTAGCATCCTGAATGGAAAGAATGTTAAAATCTATCCGGATTTTGACACGGGAGGGTACGTTGACGTAGCAGATTATAACGGAGGAAAAAGAGGTGGAAAAATTAAAGTTCGAGCCAAAATAGAAGTCTCTGATAAAAAGACTTTAAAGATTACCGAAATTCCTTACGGTTCTACAACCACTTCATTAATTGATTCCATTATCAAGGCAGGAGATAAAGGGAAGATTAAAATTAAAAAAATAGTCGACAACACGGCTAAAAATGTAGAAATAGAAATTGAATTGCAGGCTGGAGTATCCCCAGATGTAAGCATTGATGCCTTATATGCTTTTACTTTGTGCGAGCAGAGTATTTCTCCTAATGCCTGTGTGATTATTAACGATAAACCTCATTTTTTAAATGTAGAGGATATCCTCAATACCTCGACCGAGAACACCAAAGCGCTTCTCAAGCTGGAACTTGAAATCAAGCAAGCAGAATTGAATGAGAAATGGCACATGTCCTCTCTTGAAAAGATCTTCATTGAAAATAGAATCTATCGCGATATTGAAGAGGCCGAAACATGGGAAGAAGTAATTCAAAATATTTATACTGGTTTGTATAAATTTATAGCAACGCCATCTAAACCAAATGAAGATAAAAATGCAGTTAACTTAATTCGAGATTTAACGGATGAGGATATCGCCAAACTTACAGAAATTAAAATCAAAAGAATTTCCAAGTTCGACTCCTTCAAAGCAGATGAGTTCATCAAGAGTTTAGAAGAAGAACTTAAAACGGTCGCGCATCATTTAGCGCATCTTACGGAATATGCTATTGCCTATTTTGAAGAATTACTAAGGAAATATGGCAAAGGCCAAGAAAGAAAAACTGAAATTCGCAATTTTGAAAACATTGAAATTTCATCAGTTGCGGCAAACAATACAAAATTGTATGCAAATAGATCCGAGGGATTTATTGGATCTGGCTTGAAAAAAGACGAATTCATTTGCGATTGCAGCGACATCGACGACGTCATCGTATTCCGAAAAGATGGCGTCATGATGGTTTCCAAAATTGAAGATAAAAAATTCGTCGGTAAGGACATCCTGCATATTGCTGTTTGGAAAAAAGGCGATGACCGTACGATTTATCATATGATTTATGCCAATCTTGCCGATGGGAAAAATTACGTCAAACGCTTTGCTGTAACTTCAATTACAAGAGATAAAGAGTACCAATTAACCAAATCAGATAAAGCTAAAATGGTTTACTTTTCGGTTCATCCTAATAGCGAAGAGGAAATAGTAAGTATCCAGTTAAGTTCCAATGCAAAAGCAAGACAAAAACAGTTTGATTACGACTTTGCGGAATTATCGATAAAAGGAAGAAATTCTTCAGGTAATGTAATTACCAAATATCCAATCCGAAAAGTTGAGCAAAAGTCATTAGGAGTTTCCACATTAGGAGGCGTCGATATTTGGATTGACAAATCTGTTGGAAGACTCAATAAAGATGGGCGTGGAATGCATTTAGGCAACTTCAATACAGGAAATCAAATTTTGGTTGTTTTCAAAGAGGGTAGTTATGAAATTACCAATTTCGAATTGACCAACAGATATGACATGTCCACTATTGATCTTGTGGAAAAATATGATGAGAAAAAAGTTGTTTCCTGTGTTTATTTTGACGGCGATAGCAAAGACTACTATGTAAAACGATTCCACATCGAAACCAAGTCAGAAGATCAAAAATTTCTTTTTGTTTCCGAACATAAAAAATCTTCTATAGCCTTTGTTTCCACTGCAAAAAAAGCAGGAATTGCATATCACATTGTTAAAGGAAAGAGCAAGGATAAAATTGAGGAAGAATTAGTTTTAAGCGATTTCATTGATGTGAAGGGATGGAAAGCGCAAGGGAAAAAACTTACAGCTCACTCGGTTCAAGGTAAAATAAAAGAGTTAGTCTTACCAGTAGAGGAGGAAGAAGTTCAAGAACCCATGATTAAAACCAATGAATCTGAGGATGCCGAACAGGAAGAAACCGAAGAATCAACTCAAACAGAAGAAAAAGCAGTTGAGCCTCCTAGGCAAGACCCTCCAAACGCGCAGCCAATTCAAAAAGAAGAACAATCAGCTCCAAAAGAAGAACCAAAAGAAGAACCAAAAAAGAATATTACATACAAGCCTGGAGATACTATAGAGTTCGACTTTTAAAAGTATTTTAATTCTTTTACAATTAAATATTGAGTATATTTCGACATGACAATTTTAGAATGGATTGGAATTATTGCCCTGGGCTATTTCGCTCTATGCCTTCTTTTTTACTACCTCCAAGAACTCTTTCTATTCCATCCTGAAAAATTAGATTTAGATTTCAAGTATCAATTTGAGTATCCTAATTACGAAATCTTTTTAGATGCAGAAGACGGCGCTACTATTAATGGACTGCATTTCAAATTACCTAAAAGCAAAGGGGTTGTTTTCTATTTCAAAGGCAATACCCGAAGTATCAAAGGTTGGGGGAAATACGCTAGAGACTTTCTAAGCAAAGGCTATGATTTTTTTGTAATTGATTATAGAGGATTTGGAAAGAGCACGGGCAAACGTTCTGAGAGAAATATTGAGTTAGACACACAAGTTGCCTATAAATATTTAAAGAAATTCTACGCTGAAAATGAAATAGTAATTTATGGAAGAAGTATCGGTTCTGGATTTGCAGCTAGCCTTGCGGCTAGTCACCATCCTAAAAAGTTAATATTAGATTCTCCCTATTATAGTATGTACCATTTGGTTAAAATGTATCTTCCTTTTCTTCCCGTTGCTTCTATTCTTAATTATCACATTCGAACCGACCAGTACATTCAAAACGTTAAATGTCCTATTTACATCATTCACGGAACGGCAGATAAACTCATCCCTTATCGTCATGCACTTAAATTGAGTCAGCTCAATAAACGAAGCCATTTAATTAGAATCAAAGGAGGTGGACACAACAATCTTCCAAAGTATTCTGATTATCATCATACTGTTTATGAGATACTTAATGACTCTTATGAAGAGACTTCGTTTTTCGATGAACTCTACTAATTCATTAATATTTCCTAACTTAGGGTTAATAAACCCTTTTAAGATGAAAAAATTAATCGTATTACTTATCCCAATATTCTTTGTTTTAAGTTCTTGTAAGAAAGAATATGCAGTGGAAAGATCTGTGATCATTGATGCACCTCAAGACCTTGTTTGGCAGCACGTGAAATACTTTAAGAATTGGAGTGCTTGGTCGCCTTGGTATGCTAAAGATTCTACAATGGCATGGATCTTTTCTGGAACAGATGGCGAACTTGAAAGTGCCTATGCTTGGACTAGCGAAGAATCTGGCTCTGGTGAAATGACTAATACAGGTTTGACTGAAGGAGAAGAATTGATTTATCACACGCACTTCCTAGAGCCATGGGAAAGTGAATCAGCCGGTTATGTGCGCTTAAGAACGGTTGATGGTGGCACTGAAGTAAAATGGGGTTTCTCAGGTGAAGTCAAAGGCATTGCATCCCTTTTCCTAAACATGGACAAAATGATAGGTCCTGATTTTGAAGCTGGTTTGGCTTTGTTAAAAACGCATGCTGAAAAAGAAGCTAAAAAAGTGCCCAAATTCATAGTAGAAACTATAGATTTTGCCGCACATCAATACCTTGGAATTCGCGCCGAAATAGCTATTGTCGCTATTGAAACCTTTTTCGGAACTACCTTTGATAAAATTATGAAGAGCGGTGTGAAAATGGAAGGTGGTTCTCCAACCGGATTGTATTACACTTGGGATATGGAAAACATGAAAGCTGACATGGCTGTTGCCATCCCCGTTGCTAAAGGGACAATTGCCCCTGAGGGAACTAAGTTAATTGAGCTCCCTGCGGGTAAAGCGCTTTTAATCAATTATTACGGACCCTATGAGCATATAGGGACTGCTCATGATTTAATGGAAACCTACCTACTTTCAAACAACTTAGCATTTACTGGTCCAGCAATTGAAGAATATGTCACAGATCCAAAAACGGAAAGTGACCCGAATAAATGGTTAACCAAAGTAATTTATCCTATAAAATAATCCCTTTAAAAAGCCCGAATTGAAGATACTTTGTGCTTTTTATTTTCTAGAATTTATTGACGTGATTTGGCTTAGAAAAATTTACGCTTTAAACCAAAGTGAAATTGCCATTACCGTCACTGCAACAAGCATAAACCATTTAATGTATTTTTGTCCCATCCCACTCGACCAGCGGCTGGCCCACCATGCGCCCATGGACATACTAAGAGCTAAAGCTAAACCATAAAAAAGATTGACTTGGCCTGCAAATGCAAAGATGGCGATGGCTGAAAGTGTATAGATAAACATAATCGTCGCTTTAGCCACATTGGCTTGCAACAAATTATATCGATTAATAAAACTTAAAGCAGCCATAATGAACAAACCAGTGCCTGCCTGAATAAATCCTCCGTAAATTCCAGTTAAAAATAGAGCAAACAAAGCCATGATTTTGTGTTTAGTACCAAGTCTTAGAACCAGCGCTTCTCCATCTTTCAACTTCAAGGAAGGATTAACCAAGGTCATAATAACAACCAATACCATTACAAGAGCTAAAATTTTATTGAATATTCCATCTGGAATCTGCAATGCTATGTTAGATCCAATAACAGCGCCTGCCAATGCGGCTATCCCTAGGTAAATTCCAAAGTTTCCAGCACCTAAACCTTTACTTTTAAATCCCCCGATTGCTGTAGCATTTTGAAATAAAATAGCGATTCTATTCGTCCCATTTGCCATAGTAGAATCTAGACCTAAAAAAATCAATAAAGGCATGGTCAGTAAAGACCCTCCTCCCGCCATAACATTAATAATCCCTGCTATGAAACCTACAATTAGTACAAGTATTATCTGCCAAAAATCCATTATACAAAGTTATGTGTTTATCTTTACATAAGCTTAAATAAAATTTATGAAAACGGAAGCCATCATTGCAGGTTCAAGTGGTTTAGTAGGAAGTGAATTGCTGCAGCTATTACTGAATAGTAATAAATACAGCAAAGTTTATAGCCTAGTTAGAAGATCTTCTGATGTTAAACATCAAAAACTTGAAGAAATTGTTTTTGATTTTACCGATAAAAATGCTTACAAATCACTACCCAGAGCAAGCGAACTATTTTGCTGTTTAGGAACAACCCTTAAAACTGCAGGTTCTCAAGAAGCCTTTAGAAAAGTGGATTATGACTACCCCCTCATGTTAGCAAAAGCAGGATTGAACAATGGAACAAAGCAATTTCACGTTATTACAGCACTTGGAGCAGATGCTAATTCTTCCATATTTTACAATAAAGTGAAGGGGCAATTGCAAGAAGCAGTTAAAAAGCTTAATTTTGACCAATTATACATTTACCAACCTTCTCTTTTAGTGGGAGATCGAAAAGAAAATAGACTAGGAGAAAAAATTGCAATAAAAGTAATGCCCTTGTTTGAGTTCTTGATGATTGGCCCAATAAAAAAATATAGAAGCATTCAAGTCGAAGATGTAGCAAAAAGCATCCTATTTACTGCTGAAAACGAAAATAAAAAATTGAAAATAATATTATCAGATGAAATTCAAACACTGGCTGATAGCCATTCTAATTCTTAGCTCACAACCGCTATTCGGACAGCTGCAATATGTCAATAATGATTCAAGCTCATTCTTAAAATTAATGTTTGTTGGAGATTTAACCTTAAATCAGAAACTTTTGGACGCCTCCTATAATCAGTCTAAAAATCAATATGATTTTCAGTACATGTTCCATTACATCCGGCCAGTTCTTAATTTAGGAGATATCGTTGTAGGGAACATAGACAACACCTTCGGCAAAAAAGGAAATTGGCTTACGGAAGGATTCAATAATATACCAGATGAATATGGCGTTGCCCTTAAATACGCAGGATTTAACCTCTTAATGAATGCCGACCGAAGCGCCGTTTATCAAGAGTTGGATGATTGGAAAGCCAACAAAGCATTTTTAGATAAACTTAATATCAATCAAATCGGGTCTTTTGAAAATGAAAAAGATCGTTACAAAAGAAATCCAACTATAATTGAGAAGTATGGAATCAAAATCGCGTTCTTAAATTACATTTCGGGTGTCCCTTATTACCCAGAACTTACTCCTTTAGTCAATGGAGTAGATGAAGAAACAATTAAAAGAGATATCTTATTAGCTAAAAATAGGGGAGCTGATTTCACAATTGTATACATGAATTGGGGGAATGAGTCTCAACCCAGCCCAAATTCCACCCAAACCTATTTAGCCAAACTTTGCCTGAAGGAAGGAGCAAATATGGTCATTGGAACACATCCAAAGGCTATTCAATCCTCTAAAGTAGAAGATGGGATAATCAATGGCTTTTTTACAAAAAACCTTATTAGCTATTCGCTAGGTGATTTTATCAGTTCCAGCGATTCTCCAATTGAAAATTGTGCAGTCATACTTGAAGTAATCCTAGAAAAAAACAAAAAATCCAATGTAACTTTTGTAAATGACATCGGTTTTATCCCTACCTTTTCCGGATTGTACGACAATAATGGCAAAGCGCAATACACTATTCTTCCGGTTTCTCAAGTTGAAAAAAACAACTTGACAGTTCCTATCAGTTCAACTGAAAAACAATGGATGAGTGGGGCAGCAGAAAAAGTACGCCATAATTTTAGCGCTGAAATGAAAGAAGTTGAATACGATTTGGATGATGAAATTATAGATGATGTAGCAGAGGTGTTATCGGTCACTCGAAGACCGCTTAACGAGAACAAACAATTTGCCTTAGGAATTAACAATCACTTACTTCTTGCTTTAGGTGGTTTCTCGGAAGAAGACGCAACATCAAAACCAATCGTTTACCAAGGCATTGTATACAAAATTCAATTCTTAAGTTTAAGAAGAGAAATGCCTATAGATGTAGCCTATTACAAGCACTTAGCTGGATATGAAACCTATTTTGAAGAAGAATACTTTCATTACGTAATTGGCAATTATACTAATTTAAAACAAGCTAATGATTTTTGTTTAGACGTGAAAAGAAATGGACATAAATATGCCTATGTCATTGCTTTTGATAATGGCGTAAAAAAGAATTAATTTCAATTTATGGAAAAGCTTATGCATTGCACTATTGACAGAGGAAATACCAAAACCAAAATTTACTTTTTTGAAAAGAATGAGTTAAAATCTTCCTTTTCTGCCTTTAATAAAGAAGAAGAGGCTTTGACTTCCTTCCTATTAAAGTACAACTACTCAAAAGGAATTTTTTCCTCCTCTGCTGATGTTCCTCATTTTATTGATCCTTCCAAATTTCTTATTTTAAATTCAGAGACCCCCTTGCCATTTGAATTGAATTACAAGACGCTTAAAACATTAGGTGCAGATAGAATTGCTTTAGCCGCTGGCGCGAATTTTCTTTACCCTAACAGAAACAGTTTAATTATTAGCGCGGGCACTTGCATCACAATAGATTTGATTGATCAGTTGAGCGTATATCAAGGTGGGATTATTACTCCAGGATTATCAATGAGATTTCAAGCCATGCATAAATTCACAGAGAATTTGCCCTTAATAAATATAAAAAATCAGGAGTCCTTTCCACTTATTGGAAAATCAACAAAAGAAAGCATGGAAAGTGGTGTTTTCAACGGAACACTTGCGGAAATTGATCAAACAATTAATCAATTCAAAGGCATTTATAAAGATTTAACAGCAATAATAACAGGTGGAGACCATAAATTTTTTGAATTACACCTGAAAAATGAGATATTTGCGCAACCAAATTTACAAGCCATTGGCTTAAACCGAATTTTAGTTCATAATGCAAGGTAAACCTATATACACATACAGCTTCATAATAGCTATGCTATTTACGCTGACGCTGAACGCACAAACCTTTTCGCCACAAAGTCAATTTGGCCTGGGGAATATGCATAGTTCTTTGTTCTCTTCTAACAAGGCAATGGGGGGAATCTCAGCTGGGTTTAGAGGATCCAGAGATATTAATTATCTGAACCCCGCGTCTTATTCCGCTATCGGATACACAACCTTTGATATCGGTCTGCACCTATATGGGAATGTGATTTCCGATACTGCTAGATTAACCGATGCAGCTAATGGGGGTATCAATCATATAGCTTTAGCTTTTCCCGTAATGGAGAGAAAATGGGGGATGTCGATAGGCTTGTTGCCCTTCTCTTATAAAAATTACATCTACAATGACGCCATTATAGAAGACAGCACAAGCTACAATTACCAAAGTAAAGGCAGCGGTTCCACTTACCAGTTGTTCTGGGGAAATGGAATTGCAATTAAAAATTTTAGTGCCGGTATCAATACCGCCTTCGTTTTTGGTCAGTTAGATCAGTCTGAAAATATTCTTTTCGCAGATTCTTTGAACTATATTAATACGAATAAACATAGTACGGTAAATCTCAAAGATGTTATGTTCAATTTTGGCCTACAGTATCGGGTTAAAATTAATAAATTAGAAAATGAAACAAAAGATAAGGAGAATATTTACATGACTGTTGGAGCCTACGGTGCGCCGACTTTCAGAATTAGATCCTTCGCATCAAATTATACGAATTCAAGCTTCACGAGCATACTAAGCGGAAATGAAGTAGCCATTGATTCTGCCAACGGTGGATCGTATGATTTAAAATCTCAAACAAAACTTCCTGCATACTTTGGTGCTGGTGTTGCCTTTGGTAATGAATCAAAATGGACCACGGGAATAGATTTTCACTTTGAAAACTGGAAAACTTTTAGCAGTCCAATTAGTAATTTAGCTATGGCTAATGAATGGCAAGTAAAAATTGGAGGACAAATTACTCCAGATGTATTAAGTAATAAATATGGTAAGAATGTAACGTATCGTGTGGGTGCTCACTTTGGGAAATCGCGTATAATGGTTGATAATGCTAGCTTTCCAGAGTTTGGCACGACATTTGGATTTGGTCTACCGTTCGGTAAAACTTCCTTGAACAATCGTTCTTACAGTAAATTGAACTTAAGTGTCGAAATAGGAAGAAGAGGTATCGTAAGCGATATCGTAGCGAAAGAAAATTATTACAAAGTAACCCTTGCCTACTCTCTGAGTGAGCGATGGTTCATAAAAAGAAAATTTGATTAAAATTAGAAATGATGAATACCTTAAATAAAATATTACTAGCCTTTTTTACTTTAATAACATTTACCGCAAGTGCTCAAGATGATGTTAAAAACGTAAAAGCAATTGCCGAGAGTGTAACGGTAAACTGTGGTGCTCCGGTATGGGGAAAAGATAGTGTGAAAGCTATTGAAAACTACTCTCTTTATAGAGAATTCAAAAAACAAGGAGATAATCAAACTGAACTGGAGACCAAACTAAAGTATTACAACGATGCATACATTGGTTGGAAATATATTTACATGAATGCTCCAAGTGCAAGAGAAACGCCGCATCTTGACGGTTATGACATTTACAGCGCCTATGCTGAAGATGCTGAAGCCAAAGGCAACACTGATTTAGCTAAAGCATACAATGATTCCATGCTAGCCATTTACGACATCAGAATTCACTGTTTTGGTTCTACTGCCGATCTTCAAATGCGTAAAGCCTTTGCTTGGTACAGTTTGGCTAATAAAGGAAACGAAGAGTATATTTTTAACTTATTCAATCAAACTGTTGAAGCTTTCAACAAAGAAGAAGGTACTAGTAAACTGGATATCAGTCCTGCTTTCCTTGCTCCTTGGATGATCATGGCTATCAAAGCGAACAAAACGGCTAAAGCAATTGATGAAGAAAAAGTGTTTGACATTTTCGATCAAATCAATGAAATTGCTGACTACAATATGGCTGAAGGCAACAATGTTGGTCAATATAAAGGTACAGCTGACAAATGTTACGAATACATGGAGAAGTATGGTTACTTAGATCCAGCGACCATTGCAGCTATGGCAACGAAAAAGTATAAGTCAAACCCCGATGATTTGGCTACACAAGTGAAAGCATATAAAATGCTTAAAGCTGCTAAACTTTATGATGACCCTATCTTTTTTGAAGTTGCTGAAAAAGTATACAAACAACAACCTAGTTCTGCTTTAGCTACTTTTCTTGCCAAGAGAGCTAGTAGTGATGGAAACTATACGAAAGCGATTCAGTACATGCAGGAAGCAAATGAAAAGGAAACAAGTAGCGAAGAGAAAGCACAAAACTTGCTTACAATCGCTCAGTTTTACCAAGCAAAAGGCGATTTCAGCTCCGCAAGAACTTATGCAAATAAAGCTGCAGACATGAAACCAGGATGGGGTGATCCTTATCTTTTAATTGGAAGATTATACGCTTCAAGTGGTTCTAAATGTGGCACTGGGACAGGATTCGAAAGTCAAACAGTAGTTTGGGCAGCAATGGATATGTGGAATAAAGCGAAAAGTGTTGACTCAAGTGTCTCTAGTGAAGCGCAAAACTTAATAAACAAATACTACCAATACATGCCTTCAAAATCCGACATCTTCTTACGTCCAGATATCAATGTAGGCGATTCCTATAGTATAGGATGCTGGATTGGTATAACAACGACAGTAAGAGCTTCAGACTAACATGAATGACACCATTCATCATACAAGCAATCCGTTCCCATTTACTTGGAAACGGATTGTTTTTTTTATATTGATTGCTAGCTTAGCTTCTTGCACGAATGATTATGGAGAAGTAAAAGAAATAACAAAGGAATACCTCAATATTGAAAGAGGAAATGATGTTGAAATTCTTTTTACGGAGGACGCATTACCTACTATTAAGATAGAAGCACCCACTGCCGTTCGATACAGCACAGATCCCCCAGAAATGCCCTACACGGAATTTCCTGATGGATTAAAACTCTACGTCTATGATAGCAATGGAGAATTAGATAGTGAGCTAAAAGCAAATCAAGGCAGGATGACGGACAATAGCGATGACCTTGAAGTGAATGGTGATGTGAGCATTATAAATCAAAAAGGAGAGCAATTAAATACCGAAAGCCTTACCTGGAACAAAACTGACAAGAAGATCCGCTCTGATGGCTTCGTTAAAATCTTTACCGATGATGAAATTATCTATGGCACCGGATTTGAAGCGGACGAAAACTTTACAAATTATGTAATCTACAATATTAGTGGCGTTGTGAAGATAAAGGATGGCGAATTTTAACGTATCATAATCCTTTTTGAAAACTGTCCTTGAGTGCTTTTCAATTGGACCTGATAAACTCCAGGGCTTAAATCAAGGCTGAGATAATTACCCTCAAAATTCGCCTCATGCATTACAACTTTTCCTTGTAAATCATAGATAAGTAAATCTGCACTTTCGATAAACTTGCTAAAACGAATCATTTTTGCTTCTACTGGATTTTGTATTGATACGTTCCAATCATTAAGGTTGATCAATGCAGTGAACAGATTACAAGTGTCTGAAATAGTATTTGTTCCCTCCAAAATTCCAACACTAGTTAGATCCTTACCTTGAAACCCTACAAAATCTGCAGGATATTTCTCAGCTCTGAACATTGAATTGTTTGAATTTGGCACAGTATCAAATTGGAAATAAGCTAGCTCCCCTCTTGGGTTTTTGTAGACCCAAAGCACCTCTCCCGCCCTAGTCAATTCTGTCACTTGACCTTTGGAAGTTTCACATGTCACCATATTACCATTTGGTAAAGCATGCAAACCTGACATTTTTCCTTCTCTCATCGTATCTCCTAGAATTTCTCCATGCCAAGTCCATTCATAGTCCAATGGTATAAATTTCCCGCCACTTCTATTGTAAGAACCATTACTATTGACACTTGGATTAATTAGAACCAAACTGCTATAATTGGAGCTATTGCTATCTCCCCCATTACTATAAATAGTAATTTTACCGGCATCCAAATAGCCATTTGGAATCCATTTGGGATCATGCTGAATAAATAATTTTTGATCTGCACTGGTACCCTGCTGATAGACTAAAGGATTTCCCCATCGGAACAAGAAGTCCCCTCCTTTATTGGTATTGCCCCCGCTATGACCCGAGGCTTCTGCAGTTGTGGTGCTATGGTCAATAATAAGAATTTCATCTAAACTCCTCGCAGAAATTAAAATTTGGTCAAGATCGGCATTATACTCTATAGCATTACAATGCGTAAAATCATTCGAATATACCGTAGGATAGTTAATATCTATCAGTTCCGAATGATCGGCTACTACTCCAAAATTAGCTCGTAAATTATCAACATCTTGAATAAAATGATCTGCAAAACGCCATTCCCAGACTATCGCAGCGCTGTCCAAACCAATTGGCTGTAGTTCAATGACCTTACTTAACTGGAGATTTCCAGGAATAGCAGCAGTATCTTTACCTAAGGCATAGGCATCAACACTTGAAACGATATGCCTAACTAAACAAAGAATATTTCCATTCGGCAAGGGCTCAATATCGTGATGTTGGTTAAGTCCGAGATTTGCCCCTAAGGCAAAAAACCAAATTCGATTATCATCCCAATCTCTTATTTCAATGGTGTCTCTTCCTGCTCTCAGTAAATTTCCATTATCTAAAAGATAGCAAACTGCCCCAGGTACTTCGCCGAAATTCCATTCATTTACCAAGCCTCCACAATTATCTATTAAGTAGACATCCTTATTACTTTGAGGAGTAAAAAGCACATACCCATTTGTAAGCCCTTCGCTTGTTTTCAATAAACCTAAACTCGGTTGTTGCGCAGACAAACCATTGTAAACAAAAAGAGTAAAGGCGCCTATAAGAAATATTCTAAATTGCTTCATTGCTTAAAGATAAACAAGGAATCCATGTTTTCCAAATGAAAAATGATGACAACTTAGCGCAAAGCATCGTACAAGACTTCAACAGGATGTAATGCTGTCCTTTTTGTGCCGTCAAAAATCTGATGTCTGCAGCTAGTACCCGCAGCTACAACTAATTCTTCAATACCCGCCTTTCTTACTGCCGGAAACAATACTAATTCACCCACTTGCATAGAGATTTCATAGTGTTCTTTTTCATATCCAAAACTACCCGCCATTCCACAACATCCACTTGGGATGGTTTCCACATGATAATTTTTCGGAAGTGATAATATTTTTTGCGAATAGCTCAACTCACTAAGTACTTTTTGATGACAGTGTCCATGCAACTTAAGTTGTTGATGATGCTCCTTAAATTGAGTAGCCTTAATGTTTCCTTGATCCATTTCAAGTGCTATAAACTCTTCAATAGTGTAACTGTATTTTACGATGCATGAATTCTTATATTCTTCATTATCTATCAATCTTAGGTATTCATCTCTAAAGGATAAAATAGCACTTGGCTCAATTCCAATAATTGGCACATCTTCACTTACTAAAGGAGTTAACGCCTTTACATTTTTGTTTGCCACTTGTTTAGCTTCTTTAAGCAATCCTTTGGATAAGAAAGCGCGACCACTATCTAAGATGGGGGCTAAGGTCACTTTATAATTCAAAGCTTCTAATAAAAGAACCGTTTTTTTGCCGATTTCTACATCATAATAATTGGTAAACTCATCAGCAAAAAGCAACACGTTCTTGGCGAAATTTTGATGGCTATCTAGTTTTCTACCCATAAACCAATGAACTAAAGTTTCATTAGCTAACTGGGGTGCAGTTCTTTCCAATGCTAATCCCATAAGTCGTTTTGTAAAGCTTAGTGAATTTACCCAATTTGCTATTTGGGGACTCACACTAGCCAAAGCATTTAACTTTTGAACATGCCCGAACATCCAGGATCGAAAAGGGATACCATGAATCTTATTGTTCTGATAAGTGAATTCTGCTTTCATGGCAGCCATATCGACATTACTTGGACATTCACTTTTACAAGCTTTACAAGCTAAACACAAATCCAACGCTTCTTTAATCTCAGGAGAAGACCATTTGTCTCTTTCCGTATCATTGTTCGTTAAAAATTCTCGGAGGACATTTGCTCTTGCTCTGGTGGTATCTTTTTCATTCTTAGTAGCCATATAGCTTGGACACATCGTGCCACCGCTTAAATGGGTCTTTCTACAATCTCCAGAGCCATTGCATTGTTCGGCTAGACGAAGAAGGCCTCCCTCCTTTGAAAAGTTCATTAAGCTTGCTAATGGTTTTACTTGCTGATCTGTTTTGTATCTCAAGTCCTGATCAATTGGAGGTGCATCTGTAATCTTCCCTGCATTAAAAAGTTGATTTGGATCCCAGATATGCTTTAAATCTTTTAAGAGGGCGTAATTCTTCTCCCCAAGCATAAAAGGAATGAAACTAGCTCGGACCCTTCCATCTCCATGCTCTCCACTTAAAGAACCTTTATACTTTTTAACTAATCTAGCCGTATCCCAGGCAATTTCCTTAAACAAGGCAACATCAGTAGCTTGTTTTAAATCAAGAATAGGTCTTAAGTGCAACTCTCCAGCACCTGCATGCGCGTAATAGACAGCGCTTTGTCCATGCTTAGCCATCATTGCGGTAAACTCTTTGATATAGGCACTCAAATCATCAATATGAACGGCAGTATCTTCAATTACAGCAACGGCCTTCTTATCGCCTGGAATATTGGCTAACAATCCTAAGCCTGCCTTCCTCAACTTCCAAATAGTGGCTGCTTTTGGATAATACACCTCCGCGCAAGCATACATGGCTGTTTCACTTAACAAGGCCTTCAGCTTCACAATTTCCGCTTGTAAAGCCTCCTCCGTTTCCCCTCTTAGCTCTATCATCAAGATAGCTGCAGGATCGCCATTCAAGAAAAAGCGATATTTCTTATACTCGGAGTTTTCTTTGGTACAGTCCATAATCAACTTATCCATCAATTCACAAGCGTAGGGTTCCGCTGGCATAATTTTTTGGACTGCCAATAAGGCTTCATCTACACTATTAAAATGTGGGCAAAGCACAACAGCCTCTTTTGGTGGAAGCTTTAATAGATTTAACTTTATTTCAGTAATAAACGCTAAAGTGCCTTCAGATCCCGTTATTAATTTTGACAGATTTAAATCCGGTCCTTCCTTTTGAAAGGCATTCGACTTTAACAATTCGTCAATGGCATAACCTGTATTTCTTCGATGAATTGAGGGCTTTGGAAATTCTTTGGCAATCTCTTCTTGTACTTCTTTATCACTCAAGGTATTGAGTATATGTCGGTACAAGTCACCTTCTAAACCCTCTTTAGCTAATTTTATTTTTAGCTTTTCCGTGGAAAGACCTTGAAAATTTACCAACTCACCATTGCTGAGGTAACATTCCAATGAAAGGACATGGTCTCTTGTATTCCCAAATTTAATGGAGTTGGTCCCGGTTGAATTATTGCCTACCATTCCACCAATCATAGCTCTATTTGAAGTGGATGTTTCCGGTCCAAAAAACAAGTCATACGGTTCTAGGTACTGATTCAACTCATCTCGAATAACCCCAGCTTCTACGCTCACCCATTGTTCTTCGACATTAAGTTCTAGGATTTTGGTAAAATGCTTCGACACATCAACTACGATTCCGTCACCAACACATTGCCCTGCCAATGAGGTTCCTGCTGTTCTAGGAATCAAACTTGTTTTATGCTCCTTTGCAAAATGAATCAACTTCAGAATATCTACTTTCGTTTTGGGAAACGCAACAGCTTGCGGCATCGCTCTATAAACAGATGCATCTGTGGCATAAATGGCTTTAGTCAAACTATCCATTTGTATTTCTCCAGAGAATTCCCTTGCTAGAGAAGTTAAACTTTCCTTAAAACTCATAATCTAATGCAAAATAAATACTTTGTTCACCAAAAATTGTATTTTTACTTAAGAAGATTTTTTAAAAGCACCTCAGGTCATTAAACTTTGAACTTTTAAAGTATCTCAATTGTTCAAATAAAAAAAAAGAAAATTATGAAAAAATCAATTGTTGGTGTTATCGCATTAGTTGCCTTGTTGTTGTTCGCTTTCAAACCAGGTGAAGAAGAAAAATATCCTACGCTCAATTTGGGAAGTATAATGCCCCTAGCAGATCATGTAATGATGAATGTTGATGGCAAAGAACTTAGTCTAAATAAAGTTTCAAAAGAAAATGGAACCTTAGTTATTTTTTCTTGTAATACCTGCCCTTTTGTTATTCAGTGGGAAGACCGTTATGACGACGTTAGTGGAATTGCGAACAGATTAAAAATTGGTACTGTATTTATCAACTCGAATGAAGCCAAAAGAGCCGGAGATGATTCATATGACATGATGCAGGCGCATGCAGAAGCAAATTTCTACAAAGCTCCTTATGTTCTTGATAAAAATTCTGAAGTTGCGAATGCTTTTGGAGCTAAAACTACCCCACATGTATTTTTATTTGACGCTCAAGGAAAATTGGTTTACAAAGGATCTATTGATGACAATAGTAAAGATATCACTGCAGTAAAAGAGCATTATCTTAAAGATGCGCTTTATGCTTTAGGTAATGGTAAAGAAATTGTCAAAAATCAAACGGATGCGAAAGGTTGCAGTATTAAACGATTAGCAGAATAAACGTAAGAAAAAAAATCTTAAAAGGCTTCGAAAATTCGGAGCCTTTTTTTATTCCTTTATTAGGTCTTCCATTCTCATGCCTCGAGATCCTTTAATCAATAAATGATGTGATGAAAAGTTTTGTAGATCAAACCATTGTTTTGCATCCTGTACGTTTTCAAAAAATAGAAACTGTTCATTTCGATGTTTGAAAAAAGCCTTGCCTACCAATACACAAAAATCAATTTTTTTGTCTTCTAGAAAATTTACAATCGCTGAATGTTCTTGAGAACTTGTAGGACCTATTTCAAACATATCTCCCAAAAAAACACCTTTCTTATTGGAGCTTAAGCTTAAAAAATTCTCTAACGCGGCCATCATGCTCGTTGGATTCGCATTGTAGGCATCTAAAATAACTTGATTGCCTTTATAATTTACAATTTGAGATCGATTATTGTCAGCGTGATAGCCTTCTATAGCTATTTTCATAGCTGTCAAAGGCACCTTGAAAAAAGTCCCAATTGCTATAGCGGCAGCAATGTTGTGCCCATTGTATATGCCAATCATATTGCTATAAATTTGAACTTTATTTACTTTGACACTTATGAATGAATCCACTAGACTAAGGCTATAATTCAATTCTGCCTTCGCCTCTTGAGCAAAACTAAATTTTCGTAAAACTTTCTCACTATGCTCAGTTAAAATGTTATCGTCCGCATTGTAAAACACCAAACCTTTATTCTCTTCTAATGCTTGATACAGCTCTGTTTTACCCTTTATAATCCCTGCTATTCCTCCAAAACCTTCCATGTGGGCCTTACCTATATTAGTAATTAAGCCATAATTTGGTTTTACCCATTTACAATAGGAAGCAATTTCTTCCTGATGATTGGCCCCCATTTCGATGATTGCCAATTCATGCTCATTGGTTAATTCTAATAAAGATAGTGGAACCCCAATATGATTGTTTAGATTTCCTTTCGTAGCATAAGTGTTATACTTCTGCTGCAATACAACCTGCAATAATTCCTTCGTGGTTGTTTTGCCATTACTGCCTGTGATAGCAATGATTGGAATATTTAAATACCTTCTATGAACAGCTGCCAATTCTTGTAGACAAGTGAGCACATCTTCTACTAAAATGTATTGATTGTTTAGCGCATATACGGCTTCATCCACAACAGCAAAAGAAGCACCTGCATTCAGCGCTTGTTCTGCATATTTATTTCCATTAAAATTATCTCCTTTTAAAGCAAAAAAAAGTTGTCCTTCCTTAATTTTTCTGGTGTCTGTACAAACTCCTGTACTTGCTAAGAAAAGTTGATACACTTTTGCCAATATCATTTGGATTGATTTAGTAGATTTTCTATTTTTTCAAGTTTGGCTTCCAAATTTTCCACGCGATCTTCAAGATACGATTTAGGAATTATGGGACTTTGAGATTGAGGTTCTTCCTTAAGCTCTTCTTTGATTTTCTCCAAACCATACAATTCACCCGTCAATAACTCGTGAATGTTCAATTTAAAGTGTTTTGCTATTTTAATCAACGCGTCTATTTTAGGATCGGCCCGCTCTTCTTCATAACTCCCAATACTTGCTCTGCTCAGATCAAATAATTTTCCAAACTCTTGTTGGCTTAAGCTATTTAATACGCGCAATTTTTTTATGTTCTTTCCAAAAAAAGACATCAATTATTCATCTTTTGAATAAAACCAATAAACATTTTCATAACTCATTCCAAGCACTAGTTCTTTGCCGTTAAAACGCCAAGATATTATTTTAGTATCCCCATGAATTTCCTTTTCTTTTCGTTCTCCAAATTGCGTATTCAAATAGGCTTTCATTTCTTCATAAAAATCAGCCGCATAGTTGGGATTAGTATCCTCATTTTCATAATCATAATCGTAGTCGTAATCATAAGTAAAATCAATTTGAGCATCGATTAAAGTCAACAAATCATCTTTATCAAAACTATAATTTACATAATAGTAGTTGCCCTCTATGTACTTAGCATATTCCAAACTATTCAAATCTGCAGAAGAAAAATCTGCCTCATCCAATGTAGATTTTAACTTAGCCCTACCATCTAGCAGCTCTAAGTTCATAAAGACCCCATTTTGCCCTATGCCCAAATCAGAAAGGTGCACTGGAGTAGGCTCCACATCGTCATAATAATCCTCATAGGAATAATCGTATAAGTACCAATATACCTCCCCTCCCGTCAGGCCAACTTCCACATCTATATTAGCTAAAACCCAATAGGTATATTTTAAACCGTCTGCCTCCTCTTCATTTCCTTCATCATACTTCTTCTCAAAGTACGTCCTCATGTCTTTATAGAGTTTATCTGCTTCGTTCACCGACTCATTTCCACTTTTATCATAGAAATAAACGTAACCATCGATAGAAATCAGTTCGTCATTTTCACTAAAGTAGAGGTCAATATAATATTCATTATTTCCTAATTTCCACGAATAATAGAGGTACGAATCTGTTTTATCCTCCAGCGCGCTCTCTGGCATCTTACTCATTACCTCGGCTCTCGTTTCGCCTAAAAGCATGGACAAGAAATCCCCGCCATCTTGAAAAACAACATTTTTAAAATATTCAGAATTATTTCCTTTGGCAAAAGCCTGATTTACGGAACCAAAACTTGTCAGAATTATTAAAAAAACAGCGAAGGCAAAATTCTTCTTTAACATAAAGATGGTTTTAAGTGTGAGCTTTAAAGATAAGAATGAATTATAAAAAAGTGGTAAGATCTTCTTATTTTCCTGACCCTTTGAAATAATCCTCTTTTTGAGCAAACAAGATATTGAAGGTAGTCAATGACCCGTAGGCCTTAGTGATGTATTGCTGAAGATGCAATTTTTCCGCTTCATCTAGCCGTTCATGATTATTGATGTTTTGTTCCAAAACCCTTAATTTCTCTCGTACGGAAATAATTTTATTGTAAAACACTCGAATAGGCACCTCTTTTCCTTGTAAATCGGAACTTCCAGGTTTCATTTCCAGAGTTCCATTTAGCCATTTACCCGATAGCTCAACTATCTGATTTTTTTCCGTATACTTCAAGAATACTGCCTCCACAGCTTTTTCTATATCTCTCAGTTCAATTGAGGGCGCTTCAGCGGCTACTTTTTCTACAACTTCTAAGCCCACATAATCTCTGGCAATTGCCTTAACCTCATCTAGAGTGGAAAAATAGATTTTATAAAAGTCATTATCCAAGTTACAAATTACACCCAATCCAAATTTAGCATGGTTAATTTTACTACCGACACCCAATTTACTATCTCCCATAAGTTTAACGTTTTTCTGATAAATAAAACAAAATTGCCGTTTTGACATCTTCAAAGGCTAAAGCTTCTTGACGGCTTGAACTTCCTAATTTCATGAAGGCCTCCTAGTTCTCTTGACGGCAACGAGGAGCAAAAATCCAAGACAAAACACTCCAATATTTTCCATTACTATACTGAATTGCCTTTGGAGTTGTTTGGTCTTCAAAACTATCCTCTAGAGTTCTTACAGAGAGCCAAATGCCACTATAAATCGTTAAAAACGTGACAATAATAACTTTCTTCATTACTTTTACGTTATAGTTTATGTATTAATTAAACATGGCAAAAAGCCTTTTAGTTAACTTCTAGCAAAACTAATCACAATAAATCAGTCGAGATGAAAAATTATCAAATAAATAAAGCGTTTATTATCACATTTTTATTGTTCACCATAATGCTTAATTCATGTGATCAAACTCCCGTAAATAACTGTGCTACCTACGAAGTAGATAAATTTATAGGAAACTATAACGTAAGTGAGTTTTGTCAGCAAGGCTTTGGACATGGGGTGAGTTTCGCTACGATTAATCCAAGTGGAGGTGCCGCCAATGAGATAAGTTTTGCAAACTTTCTAAATAGTGGACAAGCCATGCAAGCTTATGTTGATTGTAACGGGAGTTATTTTCGAATTCCTCAACAATACCTTGGCAGTTCAGCTTTATCTGTAGTAGGAGAAGGAAATTATTTCAACACGAATGGCTTTGAGCAATTGCAGTTTGAAGTTCAGATAAATGAATTTGGTCAAGCTAATTATTGCACTTATACTTATTCAAAATGAATATAGAAACTTTCAGATTGTATTGTCTTGAAAAGCCTGGAGTTACAGAAGAATTGCCCTTTGGTCCAAGTACTTTAGTATTTAAAGTAATGGGTAAAATATTTGCTTTGACTGGCTTAGACGCTCCCGAGTTTTCAGTTAATTTAAAGTGTGACCCAGCCTATGCAGAGGATTTAAGGGCGGCTAATCAAAGCATTATCCCCGGCTACCATATGAGTAAAAAACATTGGAACACCTTAAATATTGATCAAGGTGAATTAAGTACTTCACTTATAAAAGAACTTACAGACCATTCTTATGATTTGGTGGTCAGCACCCATACAAAAGCCTTAAAGGGGGCTTTAAAAGAAATGCGTTAAAATGGACATCTTTATTCTAATCTATTTATCGGTAAAAATTTATAACAAAGCGAAATCTAATGAGGAAAGACCATGGTATTGGGTATTTCGATTAGTGAGCTTATTCGTCACAACTGAATTAGTCATTGGTTTATTAATCGTGAATTATTTGGGCTTGGATAAAATTCTATACGCAGTAGGACCGTCATTAATATTGGCAGGAATCAGTGCCTATTTTGTTTTTAAACAACTAAACCGAAAAATAGAGAACAAGGATGAGGACCGACTTGAAGATTTAATAGAAGAAGAAAAAAACAACAAACCCAACTTAGACCATTTCAGGTAATGCAACAATTTGATTATCTTATTGTAGGACAAGGACTTGCAGGTAGCATATTGGCCTATCAACTTTTGAAAAAAGGGCGCAGTGTAGCAATAGTAGATGAAGGCTCCGGAAGCACCTCGTCTAGACAAGCCGCAGGACTCATCAACCCGATTACTGGCAGACGATTTGTGAAATCATGGATGATTGATGAATTGCTACCACATGCTCAAGAATTTTATCAGGATTTAAACAAGGTCTTTGGCACCAACTTTTACAAAGAAACGAAGCAGTATAAAGTCTTGCAAAATTTGGAGCAAGTTAATGATTTCAATGTCCGTTTGAATGATGAATACTATAGCAAGTACTTAAAAGTTCTCAAAAAACAAGCTAATGAGTCCTTTACTTCTGAATTCAGTACGGGATTGGTAGTGCCCATTATTCAAATTAACATTCCTGAAATGCAAGACGCACTCTTAGCTTATTTTAAGCATGAAGCAAAAGTTTATGAAGAGTACTTTGATTTTGATCAACTCACAACCATCAATAATACTTTTATTTATAAAGAGATCCAAGCGAACAAAATCATTTTTGCAGAAGGTTATAAATTACGAAACAATCCTTATTTCAATCATCTACCCATTCGCTTTGCAAAAGGGGAGGCGTTAATTATTAAAAGTGATGGCTTAAACTTAGATGGCATCTTAAATAGTAAAGCAAATTTAACCCCGATGGGTGATGGCACCTATTATGTTGGTGCCACTTATGACTGGAACGATGACGAGCAGAAAGCAACCGTTTCAAAACGCTCCTATTTAATTGGAAATTTAGAAAAATCCATCACAAGTTCCTTTGAAATTATTGACCAAATAGTAGGCATTCGTCCTACGGTAGTTGACAGAAGACCTTTAATTGGGGAGCATGCTACCCATAAAGGTATGTATGTGTTTAACGGAATGGGTGCAAAAGGTTTATCTTTGGCTCCATATTTTGCAAGCCAGTTGATTGCCAATATAGAAGAAGGCATACCATTGCATCCTGAAGTAGCCATATCAAGGTTTATATGAAAATAGAAGTACTATACGAAGACAATCACATTATTGCCGTAAACAAACCAAGTGGTGCATTAGCCCAAGGAGATAAGACGGGGGATAGACCGTTAGTGGAATATGTGAAAGACTATATCAAAAAGAAGTACAATAAACCGGGTGATGTTTTTTTAGGAATACCCCACCGAATTGACCGACCAACCTCAGGTATATTATTGTTTGCTCGAACAAGCAAAGCGCTAGCTCGGTTGAATGAAATGTTCCAGAAAAAAGAAATTAATAAAACGTATTGGGCTGTGGTTAAAAACATGCCAGCTGAAGAAGAAGGTGTTTTAGATCATTATCTTCTTAAGAATCAGCAAAAAAATAAATCTGTAGCCAAATTAGCACCTTTCGGAAAAGCCTTACTTTCGACATTACATTACAAAGTCATTGCAGTTAGTACTACTTATTACCTGTTGGAGATTGACCCAAAAACGGGAAGACACCATCAAATTCGTGTTCAACTGAGTAGTATAGGTTGCCCAATTAAAGGCGATATCAAATATGGCTTTCCTAGGCCAAATGAAGATAAATCCATTCACTTACACGCTCGTAAAATTGAGTTCATCCATCCGGTAAGTAAAGACTTAGTAAGTTTCAGTGCTCCAGTGCCAGACGATGCGGTATGGAAAGCACTTTCACCTTTAGCTTAAGTCTCTATTATGCAACTTAAATGTAATTTTAATAACTTTATAAAATGAAACTATCCAAAATCATAGGAATATTGTTGTTAAACGTCCTTTTGTTAAGCGCCTGTAAAAAAGATACGCCTTGTAAAAGTTTAATGTTTGGCATACCCAACAATAAAACAGGACTTAACTCGAACGTTTGTAGACCTGTTTGTGAATGTGGGAATTTTTCCTCTACCCCTTTTACGCAAGCGCAACTTAACGATTTGAAAACCTGGGTTCTAAATGATACGATAAGTGAGCTTAGTGTTAATCCATATGATTTCCCGGTAATTACTTTGCCTGAAAGCGTTTGTGCAATAAAAGTGGAAGACTTGAATGCTAAAATTTATAGTTTACAAAACTATAGTTCGCCCGAAGCGGCTTTAGCAGATGGTGCTATTTTAACACATTATGACGCCTGTGGCAAGTGTTCTACCTTACAAGACTTTGTGGTTTACGCAGACAATATTGATATCGGTACAGATGTAAGACAATGTATCTTGGATAATTTCAATAGTCCTTTTGATACTTTAGTGGCTTGCATAGAAAGTTTGGGCTTTACAAGGCCATGCGCTCAGATTTGGGCATACAATGCGAAAAACACACAAAGCGAATGTTTGGCTGTTTGCTTAGCCGACACCACATACAATAAACCGAATGGCGAATTAAGTGATTGTTTACAATGTGATGAAACAAAAAGTGGCCCAGTATTCAAGGCTGTTGCTGGCAGAAGCAGAAGAAATACGGGTATTGCCTCTAGTATTTGTAGATATTGTGAAGAGGTACAATACGTCCCTCACAATTATCCGCAGTAAACTAGACTAGCAAAACATTTTTTAGCTCCCCAACGGTTTCCACGAAGTAGCTTGGCCTTGCATCTTTTAGATCTTGTGTCTTACCATAACCATAATCTACTGCTATGGTATCCATTCCGTGCTCCTGTGCTCCTTTGATGTCGTAGATAGTATCGCCAACCATAATACACTCCGCTTTATTGTAAATTTTAAAATCCTTTAAAACTTGCCCAATCGTTTTTTCTTTTGGGAACAATTCTCCTTTCAAGTCACTGCCTCTAACACTCCGGAAATAACTAGACCACGAATTACCAAGAAGAATGTTATCTGCATAAGCTGTCGGCTTTGCTGTTGCGATGCCAAGCACCCTTCCCCTTCTCAATAGCTCTTGAATCAACTCTAAGCAACCTTCATAAGGCTTTGCTTGCATATGTCCATGGTCTTCATAATACTCCCTAAGTTTGCCCACTGCAAACTCCGTGTCCTCTTTGGATAAATTTAAATGCTTTTGAAAAGACTCCCCTAATGGAGGACCTATGAAAGAGGTCAATATTTCCTCAGAGGGGGAATTGATATTCATTTGCTCTAAAGCAAAATTGATGCTTGCTATTATACCTTTTCTTGAATCGAAAAGTGTACCATCAAAATCAAAAATGATATATTTATAACTCATCCTTTATTTTTCTTTGCTTGGAAGAAAGAACAAGGATGCAGAATTTACGCAATACCTTAACCCTGTAGGTTCCGGTCCATCCTCAAAAACATGCCCGAGGTGACCTCCACATTTGGAACAAACAATTTCGGTTCTTTTCATTCCGAAGGAAGTATCTACTATTTCTTTAATAGCTGTCTTATCAATTTGTTCGAAAAAGCTAGGCCAACCACTTCCGCTATCAAACTTAGTTTCCGAGGTAAACAGTGGATTTTGACAAGCCGCGCAAGCGTATACGCCGTCTGCTTTATTGTACAAATATTTACCTGTAAAAGCCTTCTCTGTACCTCCGCCGCACATTACTTTCTTTTGAAAATCATCTAAATTTTGAAAAATTGTGTCCGTTGAATTATTCACTACAAATTTCTTCTCGGATGGCTTTTGGGCACATGCAATTAATAAAGGCAACAGTGCTAAAATGATAAGTATTCTCTTCATATTAATAGAACATGAAGCTAAGATTTAAAGTTTGAACTTGTTCGTTAATCTTCCTTAAAATCAGTTCCGAATGCTTTATCCCATACTTTTGAAGTAAAACCAAAACCTACATCTGGATTTTTATAATGGTGCTTCATATGATGGTCTTTCACCATTTTGAGATATTTACTATTCATGGCAATATGATGAGAAGCGTAGTGCATCATATCATAGATCAAGTAGGCCGCTACAAAACCGGCAAAATAAGCATAATGGAATGTTAAGAGATCAAATGGTTTCAATACCCAATAGAATACCCAATAGAAAATCACAGCCAGAGGAATACTAACTGGCGGAGGCATCACTAACCTAAGAGAATCTTGAGGATAAGCATGATGGATTCCATGAAAAGTATAGTGTATTTTTTTTGCCCATTCCGCTTTAGGGTGTCCGTGGAAAATATATCTATGGATTGCGTATTCAGCCAAAGTCCAAACAAACATACCAATGACTACACTTACCAGAAATTCTAATACCGAAGTTCCATTTTCAACAAATGAAAGATAGGAATAGTATGAAATAATTGGGACAAAGATTATTAAGGGAATATAATAAGGAACTCTTGAAAAGAAATCGAGAAATGGATTCTCAAACATTTTCGGTGATTCATCTTTCGTACTTACAAATAACTTACCTGCCATGACATTTTTTTTACACCCTAAAATTAAGCTTTTATTTGCATTCTTATGAAGAAGAGCTCCATAATCCTATTTTAATTTATTCCTTTGAAGGTGAGATTTATTAAAAACCCCCGTTTAAACGGGGTTTAAACGGGGTTTTTTGTTGCTCATTACTTAGGCTAGTTTTTCAATCAACTCAGCCGAATTTTTAAAACGTTCTGTATTCAAAGCATAATGGATAAATTTTCCATTTCTTTTAGTCACCACAAATCCAGCATTCCTAAGAATTGCTAAATGTTGAGAGGCCACCGACTGCTCTGTCCTTAACTGAACGTAAATATCTGTTACAACCATTTCCCCATTTGTTTCTAAAAGATCGATGATCTTTTTTCTCAATGGATGATTAATTGCTCTTACAGCTAAGGCTGCACTTTGAAGAATACCGCCTTTTATGACGATGTTCTCGTTACCATCTTTGATGGTAATGTCTGCGATTTTTTTTGTACTGTATCCCATTTTGTTGTTTTTATTTTATATTATTGTTTTTACATTTTTATAACAAGCAAACTATTGAAAAGGTTTCAAATAATTTGGCTCCATATATGTTAAATTATCTAAGTGTTTCAATGTGAACTTGTTAAAACCTTTTTTAATATAAAGTTTAGCTGAATATTCAACTGCTATAGCAGTTATATCTAGGTCCAACTTCATTTTTTCTAACTTTTCCTGCGTATTTCCAGCTAGATATATTGGTTTTCCTTTATACTTTTTCCAATCTATTTCATTTACAACTGCAGCTTGTGAAGCTTCCAAGATTGTTCCTTGACTATTTACAATACAATAATAAATCTCTCCTTTTCTTGAATCTAGACTTGCAATGTAAACCCCTTCTTCATCAAAATTATTTTCAATCATTTCACCTGCCAAAGCTTCTAAAGTATCTACCGAAATAAAAGGCAAATCTAATGCAAAACAAATACCTTTTGCGCAAGACATTCCTATTCTTAGGCCCGTGTATGACCCAGGACCACCAGCTACCACCACCGCGTCAAGATCTTTCATTTCCTTTTTCGCATCTTGTAACACTAGCTCAATAAAAGGATGAAGCAATTTTGCATGAGATTGAGTATCCAACTCTTCCTTGATCGACAAAAGTTTTTCATCATCGCACAAGGCTACGGAACAATTTCTTGTCGAAGTGTCAATATATAAAATTAAAGCCACTAAAATTGAATATCTAATTCCATTAATTTGTTGTCTCGAAGAATTTTAACTTTAGTGCGTTGGCCCTTTTGAAATTTACTTAAGGCAGTCATGTAAGCCATCATATCTGTGATATCAATATCTCCCAGTTTCTTTACGACATCACCAGTTTGAATACCTGCTACGTTAGCGGGCTTACCTTCCGTAACCGCATCTATCCGCATACCCTCTCCGTCAAACATGTAATCCGGTACTACTCCAAGCGTAACAGAAAACTTCGGTGCATTCCTATTGTCTTCATCCTTCGTTGGCGTAAAGCTCAATTTACCTTCCTTATCTAAATCTTTCAATAAAGCTAAGGTGTAATCAAACACTTGAACCATTCCATCGAAGTTAATTAGGTAGGCGTCATCGCTTGGCTTGTGATAATCCGGATTGTTTCCAGTATAAAAATGCAGTACCGGTTTGTTTACAAGATAAAAGGAAGCATGGTCTGAAGGCCCCATGCCAGATTCCGTTGTTTTCACTTTGATATTCCCGGCAAGAACCCCTTCCGCTTTTTCTTTAAAAATAGAAGAAGTGCCCACCCCATTAACCGCCATCGTATTTTCTTCATCTAAGCGGCCGACCATGTCAAAGTTTAACATGAAGTTAATTTTAGCGGTGTCTATCGTAGCGTTTTGAATAAAGGATTTGGAACCATACAAGCCTAACTCTTCACCTGAGAAAGCGATAAATAAGTAATTGTTGCCATTTAATCCTTCTGTACGAACTGCTTTAGCGAGTTCTAACATCAAGGAAACACCACTTGCATTATCATCTGCTCCATTGTGAATAGCGGCATCTCCTCTATACAAGGATCCACTTTCCCCCCAACCTAAATGATCGTAATGAGCTCCTATTACAACCGTATTTGCCGCGCCATTATCAAGATAAGCTATAACATTATGTCCAGTTCGATTTTCAGTTTTCAAATCAACATTAATCTTGATTAGATCACCGTTACGGATTTCGTTTTTTGCAAGAAACACGACAGGAATGTCAAATTCTTTAACGTTCATTGTTAAATCGAACGTAGGACTATCCAAATTTTTATCTTCGTTATAAAATACTACTGCAGCGGCTCCGAAGCTTTGAGCTGTTTTTATTCTTGTTTGGTAATCCGTAAAGTTCAAATACTTAGAGTGTGGATGTATTCCATCTGGAGAAGACAAGTTAATCACAAAAACCTTTCCCTTTAGATCTTGCTTTCCTTCATAATTGTCATATAAATCGGGAGCGTGGATTCCAAAACCTAAATCCACCGCATTTGCAATTACACTTCCATTTCCCGAATAATTCAAGGGAAAATAATCCTTAATTAATTCTAGAGATTTTGTGTTGACCATCATTGCATTATTAATGCCTGATTTTTTCCCTAGCGTAAAATCAAAGGACTGAACAAACCCCTCTTTGCCTTGAGGAGCAATCCCATATTCTTTAAAATAATTACTGATGTATTTCAAGGCAAGTTGCTCTCCTTCGCTACCTGTAGCTCTACCTTCAAGTCTATCATCACTCAAGTAGTATACATGAGCGCTTAGCTGTTCTTTAAGATTTTGCTGAGCAAAAGCTAAGTTAAAAACTGAAAAGAAAAGTAATACTAAATATCTTATGTTTTTCATATACTCAACAGCAAATCTAAGCTAATTCTAAGTATATTTTATGAATAAACCTTGCATTATGACAAATTCGTGACAAATCTTATGTTAAGAATTTAGCAAGTGTTTGTAGAAGGCCTTTACTGCATTTTCAATTTCAGGATTAGCTACAATTTCATTCTTCGCATAGATGTAAAGAATGGTAATTTTCTTTGGTGAGTTGAGAAAAGAATCTTTAAGGATGTGCTGATTTAACCTATGGACTTCTCTAATCCTTCTTTTTAATTTATTGCGATCTACCGCTCGCTTAAATCTTCTTTTAGGCACACTAAATCCAGCCTGAATACTCATCGTATTGGCATCTTCCATGACATACTTGAACTGCAATGGCTTAGAAACAAAAAAGCTTCCCTTTTCAAAAAGGGAAGCCAATATAAGCTTGCTTTTCAATCGCTCTTGGCGACTAAAAGTATATCCTACTTTTCTATTTAAGTCTTCTTTCGTCAGAAACAGTTAGTTTTTTTCTTCCTTTAGCTCTTCTTCTTGCAAGAACCTTTCTTCCATTCTTAGTGCTCATTCTTTCACGGAAACCATGTTTATTCTTACGTTTTCTTCTTGACGGTTGAAATGTTCTTTTCATCTTATTGTTATTTTAAGTTCTCTTTACGAGAAATTGCTTTTTTAAACGGAGTGCAAATATAGTGTTATACACTTTAATTAACAAACTTATTTTAAGGGTATTTAAACAGACACTGCATTTTCTTTCCACTTCTGCTTTTCCATTTGCCTTTTAATCATATTAATTGTTTGATTGCTAATGGTTTTAACAAGTTGTTCTAATTCTTCATCGGATTCTAAAGTTTCAATGAAACGCTCACTAACACCATCCATTTCCTTAGTAAAAACATCTTCTCCAGCAGCTACGTCTTCCAAAATTCCATTAATCACCTTAAAAGTGATATCGGCAATAGCACTATCTAAGGGCTTCCTAACAGCACCTCCCATACCGGGGATACTTTTAATCAACTTCATTTCTGAATTGATTGTCTATTTGAAAAGGTAAAGAATGCGGCAGCGAACAAACACTATGACGATACTTTAAATTTTTTAAAGTTAAAAACAGCCATGAATTACTTCGTCGCGCTTTCTATGACCCACTTATCAATCAATTCTTCTAAAATATCTAATGGCACAGAACCATTAATCAAAACAACTTCATGGAAAGCTCGAATATCAAATTTGTCCCCTAGCGCTTTTTTAGCTTTCTCACGAAGCTCTAAAATCTTCAGTTGTCCTATTTTGTATGCCGTTGCTTGTGATGGCATTACAATGTGGCGTTCTACCATGCTTATACATTCTCCTTCAGGTGAAGGAGTGTTGTCTAAATAAAACTGAATGCCTTCTTCTCTGGTCCATTTATTAACGTGCAGTCCAACATCCACTACCAAACGAACTGCTCGAAACAATTCCATAGATAGTCGTCCAAAATCAGAATATGGATCACTATAAAATCCCATTTCTTTAGGTATAAATTCAGAATACAAACCCCAACCCTCTACATACGCTGTATAATGGGCATCCCTTGTTCTAAAGAGAGGCAAATTTAAAATTTCTTGTGCTATTGACAATTGCATGTGATGTCCAGGAATAGCTTCATGATAAGTTAATGCTTCCATTTCATACTTAGGCATTTGGCTCATGTCGTACAAATTCGCATAATAGATTCCAGGTCGGCTGCCATCTGGAGCTGGGGAATTGTAGAATGCTGTTCCGGCAGATTCTTCCCTGTATGGTTCTACCCTTCTCACCTCCAGCGCAGCTTTTGGCTTCGTGATAAACAATTCATCCAATCTTGCCTCCATAGCGTCTTTAATAGCAATATTGGCTTTTAAATAAGCTTCTCGGCCTTCATCTGTATTGGGATAATAAAGCTCTTTTTTATTTTTTATATGCGTAAAAAACTCTTGAAGTGTTCCATCGAAGCCAACTTTCGCTTTTATGGTTTCCATTTCTTCATGAATTCTTTTAATCTCGCTTTCGCCGATTTCAAATATTTCTTGAGGGGTATAGTTTGTCGTAGTTGTGCTCTTCAATCTATGTAAATAATACTGGTCTCCATTCTTAAACTTCCAAACCCCTGCTTCATCCGTGGCAATCTTCTCCATTTCACTAACATAAGCAATCAATTTTTCGTACGAAGGTTTAAACACATTCAACATCAATACATTAGCACTATCAGTCAGTACCTGCTTTTCAATTTCAGTGAGACCTTCAAGCGCATCCACGTCTTTTTTATAATCCGCAATAAGGGGGTTCACTCCATTTTTGTCGAATGGCGCGCCTTCTAACAAGTTTCTGCAATCTTTCAGGACATAAGGGTAAACAAATTTGGGAGCTACAATTCCCTTAGCTTTACTCTTTTCTAAATCACCGATCAAATTATCCATTTGAGTGTTTAACTGAGACAACCTGCTCAACCAAGCAAAAGCGTCTTCCTTAGTACTTATCGTATGCACATCCATCAAGAACGAGGGATACCAAGTATGCGATCCGAACATTTGATTTACTGGATAATAGTAATACTTCCAATTATCATAATTATAGATATCCTCTTCTAATTTTTGTTGGTACATCCTAAAAGTAAGCTGTGCTTGATAATCAAGGCTAGTAAGTTCATATTTCTTTAGAAATTCTAGCTCCCCTTTAGCCATTTGATAGTAAAACAATTCTGTGCTATCATTTCGAACATCCCATTTGTCATTATTTGTTTTCATACCCTCATAGGTTTGAGAAACTGGGGAAAGTGAAAGATGATAGTCATACAAACTATCCATCGCAGTATTAAAATGAACGGTATTCGCATAAATATCCTTTTCGCTTAATTCTTTCTTTTCACTTGTATTTTTACATGCAAAAAGCATCAAAAGCAGCATTATTCCTATTAGTTTCTCCATAAAATTCAATTAGGCATCTAAGATAAGTTAAATACTTTACTTCAATTACTTTGCTACGGACATAGAAATACTAAAGATTAAGAAGTCTTGCTTGGAGCGTGTAGCTTGCCTCTAAGGCTTCCCCTGGTTGAAGCACTTGGAGTCCAAGTCCATTGTTAAAGGCATTAGGGGCGCAAGTCATTGGTTCGATAGCTATGCTTTTGCGATTGGGGGGCGTGTAAATTTGAAAGTATGGGAAATTGGATTGTTCTGCAGTAATTTCCAGTGCATAATTGGCTCCAGTCAATTTAAAAATTTGTTTGCCCGTATTTACCAATTTAAAGCAATCATCGAAATCACAATCAACTAGATTTAAAGAACTAGTCGTTTTGGAAAATGGAAGTAGTTCTCCCGTTGGGATTTTCTCGTCATCTAAACAAAGTTTTTGGCAGGCAGGAAATTGGATTTTTAAAGCGTCAATACTTTCATTGATTTTAAAGTAAGGATGCCAACCCAAACCAAATGGCATCGCTTTGTCTCCAATATTTTCAATGTGACAAGAAACGCTAAGTCCTGCATTTTGATTCAAAACATAAGTTACTTTTAATTCGAACGGAAAGGGGAAGCCATTCTTTAATTCGGCATAATGGTAGTATAAAGTACAATGCTGGGCACTTTGTTCTATTACTTTGAAAGGATGATTGAAGAGGAAGCCGTGCAGCGCTAAGCCTTCCTTTACTCTATTAATATCAAGTGTGAATACTTGCTCCTTAAAGCTATATTTTGCTTGCGCTATTCTATTTGGAAAAGGTGCCATGATGACCCCTTTATATTGTTGACTAAGTATTTCTTCAGGGGTTTGGTACCCGTCTACAAACGCTATTTCCTTATAGCGAAATGAATTCAGTGCAGCGCCATAATTCGCTAAAATTTCACAGGAAAATGGTCCATTTTCCAATTTTATAATTTCAAATTCTTTTAAAGTCATTAATCTAATAGGCTAGATTCACCTTAACTTCAAAAATATCATCGATAGCTTTATCGCCAATATTATCAAAGAAACTAGTTGACCCATAACGCACATTGTAAAGCGTTCTATCTACTTTAAGGGTTGCAACGGCTTCATGTGTTTTTACATTGGTTGTAAACTCAATGGGATGCGTAATTCCCTTAATTGTTAAATCAGCTACGACCAAGTAGCTATTCCCTTCTAGATGTTTCACTTTAACAAATTTAAGCTTACTTTCATTGAAGGAATTGACATCGAAAAAGTCTTCACTTTTCAAATGACCTTCCAATTTATTTGCCATAACACCACTTAAATCCGTGCAAGCGATTGATTCCATGTTTAAAACGAAAGATCCATCTACCAGATAAGCATCTTTAAAAAAAAGTTTGGCTTCCAATAGAGCTATTGTGCCGTTATGTTCCCCTGTTACTTTTTTACCCGTCCAATTGACGGAACTTTTAGATAAATCAACTGAACGTGCTTCTTGCTGAGCAAAGCCAAGTAGAAAAATGGCTGTAAAAAAAATTGAAATTAGAATTTTCATATACTATAAGTTTTGTTTAAATATACTTGTAAAAGTCGTAGCAATTCCTCATCCTTCAAAATTTTAGCGTAATTTTGCATAAAATTAACATGATGAAAAATTTAATTCAATTTCTTTTTTTAAGCTTTTTATTTACCGCTTGCAACAATCAAGGTTCAACACCAGAGAGGATAGATGTAAATGGTTTAGAGTATTTTGGAGAAGAGATTAACAAAGATGGTGCAATACAAGCAGAAGACTTTTTTACAAGCTTCACTGAAGGCGATTCTATTGAGATGAAGGTAAGTGGAAAGATAAATGAAGTATGTAAGAAAAAAGGATGTTGGATGAGTATAAACATAGGATCTGAAGATGAAATGATGGTTCGATTTAAAGATTATGGCTTTTTTGTTCCTTTAAATGCAGATGGAAGAATAGCAACTGTAGAAGGGTGGGCATTTAAAGAAGTACGATCTGTGGAAGAATTGAAGCACTATGCATTTGATGCGGGAGACACTGACGAGGAAATTGCAGCAATTACAGAACCCGAGATTTCTTATACATTCATGGCGAAAGGCGTAATTATTGAAGAATGAAAAAAACATTCGTACTCTTCACTATCGCACTTTTTAGTTTCCTTGCTTGTAATCAGGGTAATAGTTCAGCTAAGAATAAAGGCTCTATCATGTATGAATCCAAACCGTTAGCATTGCTCATGTTGGACATGTATGATGAAAGTGCCCTTTGGAAGGAGGCCATTTTAGCCGATTCATTTGACATCGAAATCCCTGTTGATTTTTATGGAATTTACAGTGTAGAAGCAACAGACCGTGCTGTTAGAAATGATGTTTTTATGGCTCAAGCAGATGCCTATCTGAAAGCTGTAAAAGATTTAGTAGAAATGTCAAAAGAAAAACAACAAGTCAAAAAGTTCAACAGTACTATTGATGCTTGTGTATCCTGTCATCAAGTATTTTGTCAGGGTCCGATTGATAAAATTAAGCACTTATATATCGAAGAATAGTTTCGAGTAGTTTACTCTTCGCCTTTAATACATTTCTTTAGTTTTGCTAACAACTCCCCTGGGCAGTATTTTTTGGCAACTCTTTCTTTTAGATAAACTCTGTATTTATCCTCAAGGTTATATTCTTCCAAACAATGAATGCATCTTTGCAATTCACACATCACATTTTGCTCCTCTTTTGGATTTAGGGCGCCGTCTAACAACAGATTGAACTGCGTTACTACTTCCTTGCAATCGTGACGTTTATTCATACTCCTCTTGAAATTGTTAATTATTTTAAAAAACATGGCTTTTTATAAAAGAGTTCCTTTGAGTTAAAACTATCTTAATTCTTTAAATCCTTTTTCCTTAGCATAGCCCCTTAATTCTTCTTTCATTAAGTTACGAGCTCTAAACAATCTTGAGCGAACCGTCCCAATTGGAATATCAGAAATTTTGGCAATTTCATCATAAGTGAATCCTTCTAAATCGGATAAGATAATAGCTACACGGAAATCAACAGGCAATCGATTTAAGGCCCCAGTGATCTCATCTCCCATCATGTGAGTATAAACATCCTGTCCAATATCGATACTTACCGATTGCTTTTCTAATTGATTCTTGTTATTAAAATCTTCAAAATCTACCTTTTGAGGTTGTCTGCTTTTTTTCCTATAATCATTGATAAAAGCATTTTTTAGAATTTGAAACAACCAGGCCTTTGCATTGCTTCCTGGCTCAAAGGAGTGAATAAAACGATATGCTTTAAGAAAAGCTTCTTGTACTAAGTCTTCCGCCCTTGCTTCTTCGAAGACTAAGGAATAGGCAAAGTTGTACAGCGCATCCGCATGAGGCAACAATTCCCCATTGAATATTTTATCTTTTTCTTGCTTACTTAAATTATCTTTACTCACAAGTACAAATATAATATAATAATTGCTGTTCAAAAAACACACCACGCTTTAAAATGAGTCATAATTTCAGTTTGAAATATTATCAAGGCAGAACCTTACTCATATTACTCATCATAATTTTTGGATTTATCTCCTCTAAAGCCTTGATAAGTATAGGAACGGGTCTGCTTATCTTAAACCTTCTAGGATCCTTTAAGGAGCATAAGTTTATTTTTGTTAAAAAGTCCGCACTACCAATTTTGTCTGCTATTTTGTTCTTTTCGGCATTTGTAATTTTGTTTCCTTTCGCTCAGAATTATGAACACGCCCTTCACCAAATATGGACGAAACTTCCTTGGTTAATTATTCCGTTGAGCATTGCCGCTTTAAACAATCCCGAGGCAAATTACATCGACTTTTTTGTTGCTTTCTTAGTCTTTATTGTGAGTATAAGCGGCATCATCGTATTAATTAACTACTACAGTAACTATAGTTATTATACTGAACAAATAGCCCTTGCCAAAAACATTCCCACCCCTTTAAATCATATTCGATATAGCTTGCTCGTGGCATTTGCTGGAATAGCAAGTTGCTATTACTTTTTAAGCAATAAGCCTCGAATTAGTGGTTATGATCAGATTTTTTTCGGAATTTGTTCAATCTTCCTTTTTATCTTTTTACATATCCTTTCCGTACGAAGTGGTTTAATCGTTTATTATGGCGCGGCCGTCTATTTGATGCTCTACTTTGCCGTTCAATCTAAAAAGTGGTGGTTGATTCCTCTTGTGCTTCTCGTTTTAATGGCAATGCCGTATTTTGCCTATCACAATGTCAAAAGTTTTCACAACAAGGTAGATTATATGATGTATGATTTTGAACAAATGCGCAAACAGGACATTGGACACAATTCAGATTCAAGACGATTACAATCCTTACAAATTGGCTGGTCACTTTTAAAAGAAAAGCCTTTTTTAGGAAATGGTGTAGGAAATGTTGACCATGCCACAAACCTTTATTATGAGGAACACCACCCAGAAATTGAGGCGGAAAACAGAAAAGTGCCACACAATCAATTTATTTTTACCACTGTAGAGATGGGTCTCATCGGCTTGTCATTTTTAGCCTTATCCTTAGCCATACCCATTCTATCCGTAGGGCTTTTTAGGAATCCCTTATATTTAAGTCTAGCTATAATGATACTCTTATCATGTCTTGTTGAAAACACGTTTGAATCTCAAGTTGGCATGAGTTTTTATTTAGTTTTTGGATCTCTACTTTTAAAACGAAATGAAGATGGCTAAGTTTTCTATAGTAATCATAAGTTTCAATTCTAGCCTAAAGCTCAAAGAAGTGCTGGTGCAGGCCTCCAAGATCAGTGAAGACATTGTAGTGGTGGATAGAGGAAGTAAGGATGATACGAAAACAATTTGCAAAGAATTTGATGTTCAATTTTATGAACAAGAATGGCTAGGTTACGGCAAACAGAAAAATTTTGCAATTACGAAAGCTCAGCATGACTGGATTTTGTCAATAGACACAGATGAAATCCTTAGTGATGAGCTCTTAAAAGAGTTGAAAGAACTAGTTTTAAAAGAGAACCATGTTTATAACATCCCTTTTCGCAACATTTATTGTGGACAGGAGGTCCGCTTTGGTAGATGGAAAAATGAGAAACATGTTCGACTATTCAATAGGAAGGAAGTGCAATGGGATGAAAATGCTGTTCATGAGGGCTTATTTTTGAAGGACTTAAAAAAAGTAAAGCTAAGACACCCTATTTATCATTATTCAATGAATAGCAAAGCAGAACATCTAGCAAAGGCTCATGCTTATGCAAAAATGGGAGCGTCTAAATTAAAGCTACAGGATAAAAAAGCGACATTCCTCAAACTTTATATCAATCCTTTCTATAGATTTGTAAAAGACTATTTCTTTTCAATGGGCTTTTTAGATGGCAAGTTAGGATTTCAAATTGCCGTAATCATCGCCAAAGAGAGCTACTGGAAATATAAAAACTTAAAGGACATTTCTTGATATGAAAATCGGACTAGACGCAAAACGAATTTTTAATAATCCAACAGGGTTAGGCGTCTATGGAAGAAATCTCATTCAAGGCTTGAACCAAATAGATTCCCAAAATCAATACATTTTATACACCCCTAAACTGAACCATTCTCTTTTTGATGCCGCTAGTCTAAATAAGAATTTTGAAGTTTTTGAAGGAAGAGGTTCTGTTGGTTATTTTTGGCGTACTTTCTCTATAGTTAAAGATATCCGAGCAGCTCAATTGGACATCTACCACGGGCTTAGCAATGAGCTTCCCTATAATATTAAAAATTCAAATGCGAAGAACATCGTGGATATTCACGATTTATGTTTTGTTAGATACCCCAAAGACTATTCCCTTTTTGATCGAAAAGTGTTTTGGCAAAAAGCAAAAAGAGCGGCTCATTTCAGTGATCTAATTATTGCTACTTCAGAAGCGACGAAGCAAGACATTATTCGCTATTTAGAAATTGAGGCGGAAAAGATTGAAGTAGTTTATCAATGTTGTGAAAAACATTTTTACAATACACTTTCATTAAAAGCGCTCAATGAATTAAGAGAAAAATATCAATTGCCCAGGAAATATGTCTTGTGCGTTGGGACCATTCAAGGCAGGAAAAATCAAAAAGCAATTCTAAAAGCCATGGCTTTGCTACCTAAAGAAGAGCAGGTTCCAATCCTATTAGTGGGAAATGGTACACGCTATTTAAAAGAGCTGCAGACACTTGGGGAAAAGCTAAATCTAGCTGTTCGCATAAAGCGAAGAATTGGAAACAAGGATTTACCAGGCATCTATCAAATGGCTTCGCTTTTTGTATACCCTTCTTTTATAGAGGGTTTTGGCATACCTATTCTAGAAGCTATGGCTAGCAAAGTTCCAGTTATTTCAAGCAAAGAAACTAGTATGGCTGAAATACTTCAGAATGAAGATGCCTTAGTTGATCCATATGATGAGCAAGAACTAGCACAAAAAATTCAACACTTTTTACGAAGTAACAATACGGTACAAATAGCTCAAAATTTTAAACGAGCCCAAGAATTCTCGCAAGAAAAATTTGCTAATCAGCTACTTGAAATTTACAAAAAATTATGTGGGAATCCATCGAAATAGAAAAGGCTTCAACAAATACCACGTGAAATTCAAACATGATGAAAGAACGGAAAAGCGCGCTTTTTCTATTCCCTTGAAAGAGGCCGTATTGTTAAAAAAATGGCTAATTAAGGTTTGAATTCACTCAAGATTTTCTGGTAGTACTTCTCGTAGTGTGGTAAAATATTTGCAATATCGAATTTTTTAGCTTGCATCAAGGAGTTTGCTTTAAAAGCTTTGAGCACCATCTCATCCCCAAGAATACTTATTGCATTTTTTGCCATTTCATTTACATTTCCTACGTCACTTAAATATCCCGTTACTCCTTGAATATTTATCTCTGGAATTCCCCCTGTATTACTTGATATCACGGGTACTTCACAAGCCATCGCCTCTAAGGCTGCCAATCCAAAACTTTCACTCTCTGAAGGCATAAGATACAAGTCTGCTATGGCCAACAGCTCTTCCACCGCATCCTGCTTTCCTAAAAAGATAACATCTTTCTCTACTTTTAGCTGTCTAGAAAGCTGCTCAACACAAGCTCTTTCAGGTCCATCTCCTACAAGAAGCAATTTGCTACTTAATTTTTTTCTTACCTTTTCAAAAATCTTTACGGTATCCTCTACTCGCTTTACTTTTCGGAAATTAGAAGTATGAATAAGAATTTTTTCATTGTTTGGTGCAATAGCTTTTTTAAAATGCGCTTTATCCAATTTCGTAAACCTTTTAAAATCAATGAAGTTTGGAATCACTTCAATTTCTTTATGAATGTCAAAGTTGGTATAAGTGTCTTTCTTTAAACTTTCTGAAACTGTCGTAATCCCATCAGACTGATTGATCGAAAAAGCCACTACACTTCGATATGCCGGAGCCTTTCCCACTAAGGTGATATCCGTACCGTGCAGGGTGGTAATGAAAGGGATATGAATGCCTTGCTCTCTTAAAATTTGCTTCGCTATAAAAGCAGCGGAGGCGTGAGGAATAGCATAATGCACATGCAACAAATCTAATTTTTGATACTTGACAATATCAACAAGGTTAGAAGCTAAAGCGGTTTCGTATGGGGGATATTCAAATAAAGCATAGTTTTGAAAACTCACTTCATGAAAAAATACATTAGGTTGAAAAACATCCAAACGAGGGGGGCGCATGTAGGTAATGAAATGCACAAAGTGTCCTTCTCTGGCTAGTGCTTTCCCAAGCTCAGTGGCGACAACTCCACTTCCACCATATGTAGGGTAACAAACAATTCCTATTTTCATGCTATATTTTATTCAGTCTAGTTTTAACAAAGCAAAACCCTTTTCAGTTTCATTGGTACAAACCAGAATTCTCTATGTATTGTTCAACACGCTCGGGCACTAAGTATTTAACACTAAAGTTGTTTTTTATTTGCTCTCTTATGTATGAAGCGGAGAGCAGCACTTGCGGCGTATCTTGAATTTTGATATTCGGGGGCAAAGTGTTTTCATCTAAACTAGTTCCTGGCCGCCGAAATACATAGAAGTTATATTCCTTCAACAACACATCTGCATTTTTCCATTTATGCAAAGTAGGTATATTATCAGCCCCCATAATCAAAGCAAATTTGTATTTCGGATATTTTTCTTTTAGATAAACTAAAGTATCAATAGTGTAGGATGGTTTTGGCAAACCAAACTCAATATTAGAAGCCTTCAATTTATAGTTATCCTCAATAGCCAGATTAACCAAATGCAGTCTGTCGTATTCACCTAAAAGACGCTTTGTATCTTTAAAAGGATTTTGAGGCGAAACCACAAACCAAACTTCATCTAAATCTGTATGTTGCGCCATATGGTTAGCAATAAACAAATGACCAATATGAATGGGGTTAAATGATCCGAAAAATAAACCAATGTTCATAATTAAAATTTCAATAGTTTCGTTAGCTATTAGTATTGCTTAATTTTGAATTGTAAAGTAAATAATAATTTAGGCAAATACTAGAAGAAAAATTTTATCGTAAAAAAAAATATGGAAAATCCGATAAGAATTCATCTTATATTTGCTTGTACAGCAATCGTTCTTTTTGCAACCGTAATGTATATTTCCCTTCTACCCAAAGTGGAAATACCTGAAGCTCCCATTATACAAGCTGATAAGTTTGTACATTTTAGTATGTACTTCTTATTGACTTTGGTAAGCTATAAGGGATTCTTCAATAAAAAATTGAAGTCCTCCATCTTGATGGCATGCGGAATTGCATTTTTATATGGAATTATTGTAGAAGTTTTGCAATATTCTCTAACAACAACTAGAATGTTTGATGTTTTTGATATATTCGCAAACGGAATCGGGACAATATTTGCATATTTTGCAGTAAATAAATATCTTTAACCACACAATTAAAAAACTATGTTAGAACTAGCAGGAATATTAGCATTGATCGTAATAGGTCTGGGGTCAGCTGGATACGCCATTGCGTACTTTTTGCTATCAGAAGGCAAAAACGATAAACAAATCATGTCGAAGTATGAAGGATCGGCAGAATCAAAATCTGTGTTTGTGAAAAAATATGCAGAAGCTGACCTTTCAAAAGTAAGAACGGTCCTATTGGCTTTTGGCGCCATTGTTGCTTTTTCGTCTTCAATCTATGCATTGAGTTGGAGAGATAAACCTCAGGAAGTACAATCTTTAGTAATGGAAACTATAGATGACGAGTTAGAAATCGAAGCTCCACAAACCGAACAAGTAAAACCGCCGCCGCCGCCACCACCACCGCCGGAAATTCAAGTTGTGGAAGATGATGAAATTTTAGAAGATGAGCCCGAAATCGAAGATATAGAGATTGAGGAGGATGATATTATTGAAGTTCCTGATGTGATTGTAAAAGAAGTCGTAGTGGAACAAGAAATCTTTACAATTGTAGAGGACATGCCTAAATTCAAAGGTTGTGAAAATTTGAAAGGAAATGACGCTACAAACTGTACAAATCAAGAAATTCAAAAATTCATTGCAAAAAACATTGTGTATCCTCCAATGGCATTAGAAAATGATATTGAAGGTAAAGTTTTCATCCGTTTCGTTGTAAATGCAAAAGGAGAAGTAACTGATGTTTCTATTGCTAAAGGGGCGGATAGTTTGTTAGACAATGCAGCTTTGAAATTAGTAAAAACAATGCCCAATTTTACTCCAGGCAAGCAAAGAGGAAAGGCGGTGCCTGTTCAATACATTATTCCAATCAACTTTAAGATTGGTTAAGAAATATTAAAACCATATTGAAGAGCCCCGATTCCAATTGTAAATTTGAACGGGGCTCTTTTATTCTATGTATATTTGTTTCTATCATTAAAGAACATATGAAAATTTATATTTTAGCCATATCCTTCATCTTTTTAAGTCTCCAAGTACACGCTCAGGTAGATCGTACTGAGGCACTTGCTAAACAATATTACCAAACCGGAGATTATGAAAAGGCATCTCAAATGTATTCCGAGCTATTTCAGGAAGACCCATCGAATATGTTCTATTATACCTCTTTGTATAATTCCTATCTACGACTTAATGATTATGACAATGCTGAAAAGCTAGTAAAGAAACTCATCAAGAAAAATAAAGATGATTTTAACCTACAAATCGACTTGGGCTTTATCTATTCTCAGAATAATCAAGCAAAAGCTGCCGAGGAACAATACAATACCGTGTTGAGTGCTTTACCTGCAGATCAGAATCTAGTTCGAAATATAGCGAATAAATTTATCAGCATTCGACAAAATGATTTTGCTATAGAGAGTTATTTGAAAGGAAGAGAATTACTAAAGAATAAAAGTCTGTTCGGTTTTGAGTTAGGGAATGTCTACTTACAAGAAAATAAATCTAAGGAAGCTGTTGGCACTTATCTTCAATTAATGGATGACAACCCAGGCTATAAAAATTCAATTATAAGTGTGTTGACGAACAACCTAGATAAGGAAGCTATCCAAGATGAATTGGAGAGTCAATTGTATGCATTAGCACAAAAGAATAGCAATAAGAATGAATATCCTGAAATGCTCATTTGGTTATTTACGCATCAACAAGACTATGCCCAAGCACTAATTCAAGCCAAAGCATTGGACAAAAGAAATCAAGAAGATGGAGGAAGGATTTTAACTTTGGCAAATGACGCCTTAGCGGAAGGCCAATATATTGCAGCCATTGATGCCTATAAATATATTCAGAGTAAAGGAGAGAATAATCGTTTTTATCAAATTGCAAAATCGTCTCAAATTAATGCTCAGAAATTGAAGTTGACAAACACCCAGGATTTCACTCTAGAGGATATTAATGTGCTGAAAACGGAGTATTTGAGTTACCTTACTAAATATGGAAACAGCATAACTACGGTGAATTCAATACGCGAATTAGCTTTATTAGAGGCGTACTACATTCATAATATGTCAAAAGCAATTGTATTGTTAGTTGAAGCTGTGAATCTTCCAAATTTAACAAGAAAAACAAAAAATGAGATCAAACTGGATTTGGGCGATTTCTATGTTTTAGATGGTGATGTTTGGGAAGCAACTTTAATCTATGCACAAGTGGACAAGGAAGAAATGGATAGTCCATTAGGGGAAGATGCTCGATATAGAAATGCAAAATTATCTTATTACAAAGGAGAGTTCGAATGGTCACAAGCGCAATTGGGGATCTTAAAAGGAGCAACAACAGAATTGATTGCCAATAATGCTTTAGAACTTTCTGTTTTCATTCAAGACAATTTGGGCTTAGATACCACTACAGCCACTATGCAATTATTTGCTGATGCAGAATTGTTGCACATACAAAACAAAGATCAAGCAGCATTAGCTAAATTGGATGAAATCCTTATTACGTATCCAGGCCATGTCTTAAGCGATGACGTCTTGTATAAAAAAGCAACGATCTCTTTCGAAAACAAAAACTACGAGCAGTCGGTACAATTATTGAGTAATTTATTGGAAAGCTACGGGGAGGATATCCTTGCAGATAACGCGACATTCCTGTTGGGCGATATTTACGAAAACAAATTAAATAATCCCGAAAAAGCCATGGAATACTACAAAAAAATTATTACTGATTTTTCTGGAAGTGTATTGCTTGTGGAAGCCCGAAAGAGGTTTAGACAGTTAAGAGGGGACGGCGTTTAAGAATTGGTTGTTGGCTTTTGGTTAATGCCTATTTCTTGATAACAAATTTTTCTGAAATGATGTCCAAGTCTATCGAATTCAGATTTGATGTGGCTTTCAGTTTTTCTACAAATCGGGCAACTTCTTCTTCCGATCCAGGGCAAGCGATATTTTGATTTGCTGCATCGAAAGAAGCTTCCCTATTTTATCTAAGAATACCCAAAAAGGCAAGCTTGATTTTACTTTTTCAAAGGAATATGTCCTCCCATCCAAGATCCGAAGGCTTTAACGTTTCGGGTTTGAATGTAAACTTGAGCAGGTCCGCTAACTCTTGTAACTAAGCCTTCCCCTGAGGTGAAACTACTCAACCAAGCTTTGCTGGCTTTTTCAATTTTAATTTTGGTGGTTTCAGGCCAAGCTACTAAATGGTGGTTATCTATAATGTAATCTTTTCCAGCTTCTATTTCTATCCTTACGATGGAACCAAAACTGCTTGCAAACAACTTTCCTTTGCCACTTACTTTAACTACAAAGAAACCTTCACCAGAGAATAATCCTTTAGATAAATTTTGCATTTTCGTGCTGATGGTCAAGTTCATATCTCCAGCAAAGAATCCGTCTTTAGCAATGTTCCAAGTAGTGTCACCGTCAAGGTTAATTTCTACGATATCCCCTAACATGGTAGGCGCTAAAATTACTTCTCCATCGCCATTATTGGCACTTAAAGTTTGTAAGAACATAGTTTCTCCTGCAAGCATCCGCCCTAGTCCGCCAAGAATTCCGCCATCCAATTTCCCTTCCACTTCAATTGTAGTATCCATGCTCACCATAGCGCCAGATTCTGCTTTAATACGTTCTCCTTGATTCAGCTCTACTTTTAAAGCTGCAAAAGTACCGTTTGCTATTATTTCAAAATTCATAGTTGTATATTTGGTTTGTAAATCAAATATAGCGTAAAAAAAACACTATTATTTACGACTAAAACCCACAACATATGAAAGTCAATAATGAAATAGGAACTTTAAAAAAAGTAGTGGTGCATTACCCCGACGATGGTATAGAAGTGATCACGCCAAAAAATGCTTTGAAATTTTTATATGACGACATCGTTTTTTTACCCTTGATGCGCGAAGAGCACGAATTGTTTACTAGGGTTTTAGCTCATTTTGTAGGTAAAGAGAATGTCATTGATTCTATGCAAATGTTGATTGATGTACTCAAAGAAAATCCAAATAATTCAAAAAATAAATTGATCAATTATATTGTTGATTTAGAGAATTTAGAAGATGAGACTACAGAGATCTTAAAAACTTTAGCTCCTAAAGATTTGGCTTATACCCTATTCACTGGATTGTTAGAAACAACGGATGAATCTTTGTTGCCGCCGTTACCCAATTACGTTTTTACAAGAGATATCGGTGTGGTGATCAATGATCACGTCTTAATTTGCAACGCTTCAAAAAAAGCGAGAACTAGAGAAAGTATTTTAACCAGGTACATTATCTATTACCACCCAGAATTTAAAACTTTTCAAGAGAACCATGATGCCAAAATCATTGATATGACGAAGAAAGGCGAAGATGCTTATTTGGAAGGTGGTGATGTGATGATGTTGGACGAACAACATATTTTAGTGGGTTGCAGTGAGCGTTCTACACCTGAAGCATTTGAATGTTTGAAGAAAGAATTGTTTGATAAGAATGTCATTGATAATTTGGTGCGAATCGTTATTGCTAAGGACAGATCTTCTATGCATATTGATACCTTATTTACACAAATTAGCGAGAATGAATATGTAATTTATGAAGACACCTTGATTTCTGATATCATCAAAGTAACGAAGTATAATAAAGACGGATCGAGAACAGAATATTCTACTTTAAAAGACTTCTTTTTAAGTTACAACCCCAACATGACATTCATTATTTGCGGAAATGGGGATCCTACTTACGGTGCAAGAGAGCAATGGACAGATGGTTGTAATTTAGTAGCGGTTAAGAATGGCGTTGCTATTGCATACGACAGAAATTTTTATACTGGCATTGCTTTAAAAAATGCAGGCTATGTAGTAATTGACGCTGAAGAATTTTTAGCCATCGCGCCAAATCCGAAGACAGTCGAGAAAACAATTATCTCTATTCCAAGTACAGAACTTTCAAGAGCTAGAGGAGGGCCGCATTGTATGACGTTTCCTATTAGTAGAGGATAGCTTCGCTAGTCATGAGTACAAAGTATTAAGTATTGAGAAATATAAGCACAAGCTTGCAGCTCGCGCTAGCAAATAAAAAAGGCTTCACATAATGTGAAGCCTTTTCTATTGAAAAATTCATCATTCGCTTTTCAGCGCATCTTTGATTTCATTTTCAATATGTTCTTCTAATAAATTTTCTAAATCTTTCTCCTCATCTAAATCCGATTCTTTTAGCTCCTCTCTACAAGTTAAGCATTCTAAACCACTATTCGTCATCAACCAGGTATTATTATCTAAATGCTTTTTCTTAAAGGTAGATTTTAGAGCCACATTGTCTATATAATTATGTGAATGATCACCGAAGATGACAATTGTTCCTACCGGAATAAACAATACATATTTCATTTGTTGCACTCTAAATTTATTTTCGTCAATCAAGTTTAAAGTTATAGGCAAATTCAATTCGTTGCCATTTTCCAATGAAACATTGTAAGAAAACTTCTCAAGGTGTTTGTCTGCCGTTTCTTTGTCTTTTCCTCTTGCACTTTTTATAATATTCAACCTCGTTTCACCCGTTTCTGAAGGTTCAATATTTAAGAAAACAGCATTCAATTTCAAATCTTTGCTATTGTATTCAAAGCCTCCACTTTTAAAATTACCTTTCTTATAAACAAATTTAAACTCTTCATCTTCTAACTCGTTTATGAAATTCACTTTCAGCTCTTGCATACTATCGTTGAAAGGCAATTCCATATAGTTTTGCACTTCACTTTCTACTTTGAAATTTTTAGCCACTATAAAAACGAGTAGCAAGGCAAACAAGAGCGCAAGTAACCAGGCAGCTGCGCTTATTATAAATGATTTTCCCCAAGAAATATGTTGCTTGTATACTACTTTAAACAATAAGTAAACGGCAAGAATAAAGGGTATAGTTATCAGGAGAAATCCGCAAACAGATAAGAGCAAAAATTGCCAGTTATTATCAAAGATGAGACCCAGATATTCGGGTCCTATGAAATTGACAAAGAAAGTGGCAAAGAACCAAGCGAAACTAATAACCAACAACTTAAAAGATATAATAGCGCCTATAATCAGTGCAATAGTTTTAGCGCTTAACTTAAAAAGCTCTTCAATGCCATCTGCTAGCCTTGACCCCGTTTGTGATAATCCTTCGCTACCTAAATTTTTTTTTAAGTTTTCCTGAAGATTACTCAAGTTGACTGGCTCGCCTTGCATTTGCAATTTCTGACTTGCAGTTTCTGCCTTCGGCATCACCAACCAAAGAATGAAGTAAATAATTCCAACAGGCACTCCTACACTGGCTATTGCAAGCAATACGAATATAAGTCGCAGCCAAATGGCATCTACTCCCAAGTAAACACCAAGTCCCCCAAGTACACCCCCTAAAATTTTATCCTCTGTACTTCTAAACAACTTACGCGTTCCTCTTACACTTGAAATTGTATTTGCTCTTGGACTAGAACCTCCTGCTCCATTGGTTTCATCTTCTATGATGTCGATATCACCCAAGGTATCAATAGCTTCTTCCACCATTTTTTTATTGACTACTTCCGTTCGTTTCCCAAGCTTTTCGCTAAACAATTCTGCAAATCGATGCTCAATATCTCCTAAAATTTCTTTTTGTTCTGCGACATCTGTGAAAGTCAATTTTAACTTTTCAAGATATGCTTCTAGCAACTTGAATGCATCATCGTCTATCTGATAGACCAATCCTGCGAGATTAATACTAATTGTCTTTTTCATAATTTTAGGATTTTGTAAGTTGATTTACTGCTGTTTTTAATTCGTTCCAGGTACCGTCTAATTCGGCTAGAATTTCTTTTCCTGAATCGGTTAGTGTATAATATTTTCTCGGTGGGCCAGAAGTAGACTCTTCCCATTTATATTGCAAGACGCCTGCGTTTTTTAAACGGGTCAACAAGGGATAAACTGTGCCCTCTACAACAATCATCTTCGCATCCTTTAATTGCTGAATGACGTCAGTAGAATAAGCCTCCCCTTCATTGAGGATAGCAAGGATACAATAATCGAGTATCCCCTTGCGCATTTGTGTTTTTGTGTTTTCTACATCCATTACCTATTAATTTGTATTGCAAATATATAGCTTTAATATGGTACTATGCAAAACAAAGTACTATAAACTTAAAAGGTTTATTCATAAGTAGTTGATTTTCAGGTAAAATATTTTTAGGTGAGCGGTAATCTGTAATAAAAAAGTAACTATACACTGAAAAAACAGGTCTACTTCGAGCGGATTTAAGGTCGTAACGGGACGCTCCGACCCGCATTAAATAGTGAAGGGATTCCATATGGAATCCCTTCACCTTTGACTATTGACTACATTACAACTCACTCAAAACCAAAGTTCCTTTTGATTCTCGTTCTTTCAGTTCGTTAACCAAATCCAAAGCATCTGGAATGACGTCACTGCACAGGACTATTAAAGATCCTTTTGTGGCATTTCGGACGGCGTGTAAAATAGCTTCTCTTTCAGATGGAATAATGGTTGTCTTTTTATTGGGATCTTGAGCAATGATTCCATCGTGTAACATTTTAATAATTTCATGTTCCGTTTTCCCTCTCAAGTTTTTATCTTGACGAATGATAACTTCATCAAACATTTCGGCGGCAATAGCGCCCATTTCATTATTATCTTCTTCCCTTCTATCTCCGATGCCTGCAATAATCCCCACTTTGTGTGTAGCCTCAATACTATCTGTAAATGCTTTAAGTGCTCTCATACCTGAGGGATTGTGCGCATAATCTAAGAGTATTGTAAAATCCTTAAATTTGAACATGTTTAATCTACCAGGAGTGAGCGAAGCTGAGGGCACAAAGGACTCTAAAGCAACTTTCATGTCTTCGATGCTCATTCCTTGCACATGGGCAGCAAGAACAGCGGCTAGAACATTCTGAATCATAAAAAGCGCTTTACCTCCAAATGTCAAAGGAATATCTTCCGATTTCATCACCCTCATTTTCCATACTCCTCGACAAATAGTAACGTAACCATTTTCATATACCGCGCTGATGCCTCCCTTTCTTTGCAGGGCCTTAATGTGCGGATTATTTTCATCCATAGAGAATAATGCTAAATTACACTCTATACTTCTACGCATTTCATATACATAAGGATCATCCGCGTTCAGAATGGCATAACCTTCAGGCGATACTGTTTCAGGAATTACGCCCTTAACTTTTGCTAATTGTTCTAAGGTATGTATCCCCTTCAAGCCAAGGTGATCTGCTGCAACATTCGTAACAATACCCACGTCACATTTACTAAAAGCCAAGCCTGCTCTCAATAAGCCCCCTCGAGCACATTCTAATACCGCATAATTCACCGTCGGATCTTTCAATACAAATTCTGCACTTGCGGGACCGGTGCAGTCCCCCTTCATTAATAATCGGTTTTGAATATACACCCCATCCGTAGTGGTATATCCTACACGTTTACCTGTCATTTTCGCCATATGAGCGATTAATCGTGTGGTCGTTGTTTTACCATTTGTACCACTCACCGCTACGATAGGAATTCTTCCTGTAGATCCTTTAGGGAATAACTTATCAATTACTGGCGCTGCCACATTCCTAGGCAAACCAGAGGTTGGTGCCAAATGCATTCTAAACCCAGGAGCGGCATTCACCTCTAAGATAGCCCCACCTGTTTCTTCCACGGGTTGAGAAATATCAGTGGTCATAATATCTATTCCACAGATATCTAGGTCAATAATTTTTGAGATTCTTTCCGCCATCGAAATATTAGATGGATGTAAAATATCCGTTACATCTTCAGCCGTTCCTCCTGTACTTAGATTTGCAGTATCTTTTAAAATTAACCGTTCACCAGATTTTAGCACGGACTCCAAGGTATATCCCGCAGCAGCGATTATCGTTTTGGTTAAATCATTAATGGTAATTTGAGTCAAGACGTTCTCATGTCCATACCCTCTTCTTGGATCCTTGTTCACTTCATCAACCAACTCTTGGACGGTAGACTTTCCATTTCCAATAACATGCGCAGGCGTTCGTTTTGCGGCAGCAACCAAGCGATTATTAATGACTAACAGTCGATAATCATCTCCCACAACAAATTTTTCTATAATAACTGCAGGTGAAATTTCTTTGGCAGCAGCAAAGGCAATAACGGCATCTTTATAAGTCCTAACATTCACCGTGATTCCTCTTCCATGATTTCCGCCTACAGGTTTTACCACCAAAGGAAATCCTACATAATCGCAGGCTTCTTGTAAACTACTTTCTCTTCTAATAATTTCCCCTCTTGGAACAGGCACTTCAGCTTGTTCAAGCAAGTATTTCGTATCTTCCTTATCACAAGCAATCTCAACACCAATGCTACTTGTCTCGCTTGTTACAGTAGCCTGTATTCTCTTTTGATTGGCGCCATAACCTAATTGACAAAGTGAGTATTTATTTAAGCGAATCCAAGGAATTCCTCTTGCTTCTGCTTCTTCAATAATGGAACCTGTACTAGGACCTAAGCGCTCCCCTTCTCGAAGCTCTCTCATTTCCTGAATATCGGGTGAAAGATCGTAGGTCTTACCCTCAACTAAAGCTTCACAAATTCTTACAGCGGCTTGTGCAGCGTAGCGTCCAACTTTTTCTTCCATATAGGCAAAGACCACATTGTAAACACCATGTTCACCATAATCTCGCGTTCGTCCAAAACCAACATCCATTCCGGCTAGCGTTTGAATTTCTAGGGCGATATGCTCAATAATATGTCCCATCCACGTTCCTTCCTCCACCCTTTCAAAAAATCCGCCAGGCGTTCCAACCGAACAGCGATGTTCGAACATCGTTGGGAATAAGGCTTCTAATCTTTCTTTAAATCCAGCTATCTTATTTGATGGTCGATCTTCCATATCCTCCAAATCGAGAACCATTACGATAAGTTTGTGTCTTCTTACGGACCAATAGTTTGGTCCTTTCATTGCATTGATACTCAGAATTTTCATAGGGCTACATTTTAATTCGTTTAAATATATGCAATTTTAGGCTAAAAAAAGGAGTAAATTTAAGCTTCAAATACAATTTATGCAGGAAGCAAAAGGCACTTTAATTCCCATTGGAGGAAATGAAGATAAAGCATTGGGGGCAGATGAAAGAGATACTCAAGAATTCATAACGGATGGGATTCTATCCCATGTGGTTAGAGAAGCTGGAGGAATTACTGCAAAAATTGTGGTAATACCAACAGCATCAAGCATTCCCATAGAAGTAGGTGGAAATTATTTACATGCTTTTGAAACACTTGGGTGTAAAGACGTAAGCGTTTTAGATATTCGCTCAAAGGAGGATGCCGAAAAAGCAGAAAGTATTGCCCTTATAAAAGTTGCGGACTGCATCATGTTCTCAGGAGGTGACCAATCTAAGATTACCGATCGGATTGGAGGTACAGAAATTCACAAAATTCTTTTAAATCGTTATCAAAATGAAGAGGGGTTTGTAATTGCGGGCACTAGTGCTGGTGCGATGGCGATGTCACAAGAAATGATTGCTGGTGGAAGTAGCACAGATGCTTTTGTTAAAGGAGCTGTTAATATGTACCATGGCTTAGGATTAATACCCGAGTTAATCATCGACACTCATTTTATTCAAAGAGGTCGCTTTGGAAGGACTTCAGAAGCGATAGCCATTCATCCAAATATAGTAGGTATCGGTTTAGCGGAAGACACTGGATTGATCATCAAGCGTGGAAAAGAGTTTATTGTTATTGGTTCAGGAATGATTATCGTTTTTGATCCAAGTCAAATCAAGCACAACAATCAGAAAAGGTTGAAAGAAGGAACACCAATGACTTTGACAAATGTAGTTGTTCATGTATTGGCGAATGGAGATCGATATAATATTGAGACAAGAGCAATCAATATTCTCCCCATAAGCTCACCTTTTGTTTAGGCTTCTTTATAAATAGCAATTTCTTCTCTTCCGCTTGAAGATTTACAGGCGCGATACATTCCTTCTGTGTTGAAGGGCATGCTAATATTTCCGTGTGCATCCACAGCTATTAATCCACCGTCACCATTAATATCTTTCAATCGATTTTGGATTACTTCTTGACTTGCCTCTTCTAGACTCATACTTTTAAACTCCATTAAGCAAGAAACATCGTAGGCCACCACGGCTCTAATAAAATATTCCCCACTACCTGTACAAGAGACTGCGCATGTTTTATTATTAGCATAATTTCCAGCGCCTAGCATAGGACTATCGCCTATTCGTCCGAATTTCTTATTCGTCATTCCACCTGTTGAAGTTGCGGCAGCTATATTTCCGTGACGATCGCAAGCAACGGCACCCACCGTACCAAACTTTGAATCTGTTTTCTTGGTGTGATCTAATTGAAAATGGTCAGAATCCTTAATAGACAACCATTGCTGATGTCTAAGTTCATTATAGAAATACGCTTCATCTGCCATTTCTAGATTTTCCTGCTTTGCAAATTCCAAGGCACCTTCACCGGCTAAGAAAACATGTTCACTTTTCTCCAAAACCGTCCTTGCCAAATGAATAGGATTTTTTACCCCTTTAATCAAGCTAACGGCTCCTGCGTTTCTATCTTGGCCTGTCATAATTGAAGCATCCATTTCGTGGTTACCATTAGCCGTAAAGACGCTTCCTTTACCTGCATTAAAAAGTGGGCAATCCTCTAAGACCATTACGGCTTTCTCAACGGCATCTAAGGAAGACCCTCCGCTTTCTAGAATTTGGTATCCAGCTTGAAGTGCTTCGGCTAATGCAGCTTTGTAACCTGCTTCTTTTTCGGGAGTCATTGCGCCTTTAATTAAAGTCCCCGCACCTCCATGTATTGCTAATGAAATTGTTTGCATAAGCTCGTTTCATTTTATTTTAAAGTTATCGTTAATCCGGATAAATAAGTTTTTTCAAAAACTTCATTCAAAAAAAAAGCCATCCTGACGATCGGGATGGCTTTTTCTTAGTTAGTAGTAGTTAATACTATTTTAGGATCAACCTGAACACATTTCACAGTCATCTGGATTATCTAAAGAACAAACAGCTGCAGCGATTTTGGCATCATCGATTTTATCTCCTTTTAAGTATTGGCTATCAACTGTAAACTTAATGGCGTCTCTAGCTGCTTTCGTACGCAAGTAGTACGTCCCTGTTTTCAATCCTGCTTTCCATGCATAAAAGTGCATGGAAGATAATTTCTTAAAGTTTGCATTCTCCATAAAGATGTTCAAACTTTGACTTTGACAGATGAATGCTCCTCTATCAGCGCTCATTTCTATTACTGCTTTTTGAGAAATTTCCCAAGCTGTTTTGTAAAGTTCTTTTAAATCTTGAGGTACTTCAGGAATATCTTGAACAGATCCATTTCTAGCGATCAACTTGTACTTCATGTCTTCATTCCATAAGTTTCTATCAATCAGATCCTTTAATAAGTGCTTATTCACAATTACAAATTCACCTGACAACACTCTTCTAGAATAAATATTACTTGTATACGGCTCGAAACATTCATTATTTCCTAAGATTTGCGATGTTGAAGCAGTAGGCATAGGAGCTAACAACAAACTATTTCTAACGCCATGTTTCATTACTTCTTTTCTCAGACTATCCCAATCATAGAGGCCGCTAGGTTTTACCTTCCAAAGGTCAAATTGGAATTTTCCTTCACTTAAGGGCGAACCTTTAAATGTTTCATAAGCACCATCCTTTATCGCTAAGTCCTTAGACGCGGTCATGGCTGCAAAATAAATCGTTTCAAAAATATTTTTGTTCAACATTCTTGCTTCATCACTTTCAAATGGCAATCTCAACAACATGAAGGCATCCGCTAAGCCTTGCACTCCTATTCCAATTGGTCTGTGACGCATATTAGACTTTCTAGCTTCAGGTATTGGATAGTAATTATTATCAATAATCTTATTTAAGTTCTTCGTTACTTGGTAAGATACTTCATACAATTTCTTGAAATCATATTTCCCGTCTTTCCCGACATATTTGTTTAGAGCCAAAGAAGCCAAATTACAAACGGCAACCTCATCTGGCGCAGTATATTCCATAATCTCCGTACATAAGTTTGAAGACTTAATCGTACCTAAATTTTTCTGGTTCGATTTATTATTTGCTGCATCTTTATATAAGATGTAAGGCGTACCTGTTTCAATTTGAGATTCACAGATTGCAAACCACAGTTTTTGTGCTTTTACTGTTTTTCTAGCTCTACCTTCTTCTTCATATTTTGTGTAAAGGACATCGAACTCTTCGCTATGTACATCAGACAAACCTGGTGCTTCATTTGGACAAAATAAGCTCCAATCTCCATCTTCCATTACTCTTTTCATAAACAAATCTGGAATCCAAAGTGCATAGAACAAATCTCTTGCTCTATTCTCTTCTTTACCATGATTTTTCTTTAAATCTAGAAACTCAAAAACATCTGCGTGCCAAGGTTCCAAGTATACTGCAAAAGCACCTTTTCTTTTTCCACCACCTTGGTCTACATAGCGTGCTGTATCATTAAAAACTCTTAACATAGGAATAATCCCATTTGAAGTTCCATTAGTTCCTTTGATGTAAGAACCATTTGCTCTTACGTTGTGTATGCTCAGACCAATGCCACCGGCTGACTTTGAAATTTCCGCACATTGACGAAGAGTATCAAAAATACCTGCAATACTATCACCTTTCATGGTTAACAAGAAACACGAAGACATTTGTGGTTTTGGCGTACCCGCATTAAACAATGTAGGTGTAGCATGCGTAAACCACTTCTGAGACATTAGGTTGTACGTTTCAATAGCCGATTTAATATCTTCTTTATGAATACCTACAGAAACTCTCATCAACATATGTTGTGGTCTTTCTGCTATCTGTGCATTTAATTTCAACAAGTAAGCTCTTTCCAAGGTTTTAAAACCAAAGAAGTCATAATGAAAATCTCTTGAATGAATAATTGCTGAATCCAATTCAGCTGCGTTATCCATGATGATTTGGTGAACATCATCAGCTAACAAAGGAGCTAGATCATCAGTCTTAGGGTCAATATACTTATGTAAGTCTTCCATCACCTCAGAGAAAGTCTTTTTCGTATTCTTGTGCAAATTTGAAACAGCAATTCGAGCTGCTAAAATTGCATAATCTGGATGCACTGTTGTCATTGAAGCCGCAGTTTCAGCCCCTAGGTTATCTAATTCTGTAGTAGTAACTCCATCATACATTCCTTGAATTACCTTTTTGGCAATATCCACAGGTTGTATATAATTGTTATCTAATCCATAGGACAATTTATTGATTCTAGCAGTGATTTTGTCGAACATTACTGCTTCTTTTCTTCCGTCTCTTTTTATTACGTACATCGGTGGGGTGTTTTGGTGGTATTATATAAATCGTTCGTTCTTATTCTGTTTAGCTAAAAGTCTTCATCCAAAGTGAAGGTGTGATCTACTTGAGTAGCGGATACTCCAGCCTTTTGGTATTCAGCAACTCTCTTTTCGAAGAAGTTTGTTTTTCCCTGTAATGAAATCATTTCCATAAATGGGAAAGGGTTCTGAGCATTATAAATCTTATCATAACCCAGAGATACTAATAATCTGTCTGCTACAAATTCGATATAATCACACATCATTTCGGAATTCATTCCTATCAGGGAAACGGGTAAAGCATCGCTTACGAATTCTTTCTCTAACTCAACCGCTTCGCCAATGATAGCATTCACTTCTTCAACATCTAGCTTTTCTTCTAGCATTGAATAAATCAAGCAAGCAAAATCACAATGTAATCCTTCATCTCTACTAATTAATTCGTTAGAAAATGATAAGCCTGGCATTAAGCCTCTTTTCTTCAGCCAAAATACAGAACAAAAACTACCTGAGAAGAAAACCCCTTCAACTGCTGCAAAAGCAATCAATCTATGTGCAAAAGAAGGCGCATCTTCAATCCATCTTAATGCCCAATCCGCTTTTTTCTTAACGCATGGAATCGTATCAATAGCATTAAACAGTTTAGTCTTCTCCTTCTCATCCTTTATATAGGTGTCAATCAAAAGACTGTAAGTTTCTGCATGAATATTTTCGATAGCAATTTGAAACCCATAAAAACATCTTGCTTCTGGAATAGTTACTTCCTGCATGAAGTTAATTACTAAGTTTTCATTTACAATTCCATCACTAGCTGCAAAAAAAGCCAACACATGACTAATGAAATGTCTTTCACCGTCTGTTAAGCTTTCCCAATCCTTCATATCTGGAGCTAAATCAATTTCCTCTGCCGTCCAAAAACTAGCTTCTGCTTGTTTGTACATTTCCCATATTTTATCGTGTTGAATTGGGAAAAGTACAAAACGCTGATTATTTTCTTGTAAAATTGGTTCGATTTTTGACATAAATGTTTTGGTTTTCTAGAGTTAAAAATTCCCCGCTTGTTGCCTCTAACACAACAAGAAAGTTTTAATATGTTTAGAATTCCATGGGAATTCTTTGTTTAAAGTGAATGTAACTCGAGGCAACTTTTCATAACTAATGCAGAACTAACGCTTTATGAAATAACTCAGTAAAAATTACCTAATTGAGTTTTATAGACAACAGAATAATCGTTGTTTACTTTTCAAAAGTAGAATGAAATTAATTAAAAAGAAAGAGTGGTTTTCAACATAAAAAAGTTGAAATGTCTAATATTCAACAAACTCAACTACTAGGCTTGTGGATTACATAAAATCAACATTTTGTTAACACTGCGTGAAAATAAATTTCGATATTTAACAAGGATTATTACAGGCCTTAAGTACGCTAAATTCAAGCAACAAGTGCAACAAAGGTAAAGTTATTAAAAAATACTTCATTTGGTGTTTTATAGCCTAAAATTTTTCTAGGTGTGTTATTTAATTTGTCTTCTATAATCTTTACATAATTGTT
>Ga0209390_10000134_pt1 | contig 126212 bp, 70 predicted proteins | sample BON01_FD_187212 | JGI IMG/M metagenome (GOLD analysis project Ga0209390, IMG submission 187212) | Freshwater microbial communities from Lake Bonney liftoff mats and glacier meltwater in Antarctica - BON-01 (SPAdes) (version 2) | ecosystem: Environmental > Aquatic > Freshwater > Ice > Glacier...
CCGGTTGTCGTCAACGTGCTATCCGTTTCGGTCAACGTCGATGCAACACTATCAGCAACATCCACCGTAATCACCGGAGCATCATTCGTGCCGTTGATCGTGATCGTAACCTCTTGAGTGTCCGTAGCGCCCTGGCTATCAGTCACGGTGATCGTGTACGTCAACGTCAGGGTCTCGCCCACCGCCAAGTAATCAAACGATTCCGCTGCTGAATTGAAGTCCCACGTCAACGTATCTACCAATTCACTACCGTCGATCACATTCGCCGTCGATGTCAACATCGCCAGCAACGCTGCGTTATCCGAACCCAGGCCAGTCGTCGTGCCACTAGCAACCACAGTACTCACCGCAGAGGTCACGACATTCGACAAGTCCAAGTCACCCACAGTCAACGTTCCTGTAGTCGTCAACGTGCTATCCGTTTCGGTCAACGTCGATGCAACACTATCAGCAACATCCACCGTAATCACCGGAGCATCATTCGTGCCGTTGATCGTGATCGTAACCTCTTGAGTGTCCGTCGCGCCCTGGCTATCAGTCACGGTAATCGTGTACGTCAACGTCAGGGTCTCGCCCACCGCCAAGTAATCAAACGATTCCGCTGCTGAATTGAAGTCCCACGTCAACGTGTCAACTAACTCACTACCGTCGATCACATTCGCCGTCGAACTCAGCATGGCGAGCAGGGCTGCGTTGTTTAACGCGAGGCCATTGGTAGTGGCGGAGGCAACGACGCCGGTTACCCTTGAAGTCACGCTGTCGGACAAATTCACGTCGCTGACCGTCAGCGTCCCGCTGCTGGTCAGCGTCGTATTCGTCTCGGTGAGCGTCTGGGCCGCGCTATCGCCCGCTTCGACCGTGATGATTGGTGCGTCGTTGGCACCGGTGATGGTGATGACGACGGTTTGCGTATCGATTGCACCTTCGCTGTCTTGGACTTCTATGGTGTAGGTCAGCGTCATCGACTCGCCGACGGCCAAGTGATTAAAAAGCTCGCTGGCGGAGTTAAAATTCCATGTCAACTGACCGGTTTGCTCGGTCGCATCGAGCACGTTTGCGGTCGAGGTCAACATCGCCAGCAGGTCTGCGTTGTTGGATTGCAATCCCGTCGTGGTTCCATCCGCAACAACGCTGGTGACCGTCGAATTGACCACGTCGGTAAGATCTATATCGCTGGTCGTGAGCGTGCCTGAAGTGGTCAGCGTCGCGTTGTTTTCCGCAAGCGTCTCGGCCGCGCTATCACCGGATTCGATCGTGATGACCGGTGCGTCATTGGTTCCAGTGATCGTCACCGTGATATCTTGTGTCGTAGCAACGTTTGCGGTGCCGCTGTCGTCCGTGACGGTAATCGTATAAGTCAGCGTGATCGTTTCGCCATCGACGAGATATTGAACAAGGCTGTTGGCAACATTAAAATCCCACGCGATCGAACCGTCGTTGGTTCCGGTTTGATTCAGTGTTACTGCTGAAGCGAGTGCGGTTGCAAGACCTGCGGGGATCGCTGGGCCGGTGGTCGCGGTGCCCGTCAGTGCAACGCTTGATGTCAAAACGTCGGTTTCGTCAACTTCAGCAAACGTGACTGATCCGGTGTCGGTGAGGTTTGGCGTGGTCGCGTCTTCGACAACTGCACCGACAACATCAACAACCGTAATCGCCGGTTGATCGTTCGTTCCCGTGATGGTTACCGTGACGTCTTGTGTCGTCGAAGCAGTCCCAGTACCGCTGTCGTCAGTGACGGTCACTGCATAAGTCAGCGTGATCGTTTCGCCGTCAGCTAAGTATTGAACCAGGCTGTTGGCGACATTGAAGTCCCATGCAATCGAGCCGTCGTTGGTTCCGGTTTGGTTGAGCGTCACTGCTGAAGCGAGTGCGGTTGCTAGTCCAGCCGGGATTGCTGGGCCGGTAGTGGCCGTGTTCGTCAGTGCAACGCTCGATGTGATGACGTCGGTTTCGTCCAACTCGCCAAACGTGACGCTACCGTTATCCGTAAGTGTCGGCGTCGTGGCGTCTTCGATGACCGCGCCCGTCACATCGACGACCGTGATGGTGGGTCGGTCGTTGGTGCCGGTGATGGTCACGGTGACCGTTTCGATGTCACTTAGCGGAATCGCGGCATTGTCGTTTGCGCGAACGGTGTAGGTCAGAACAAGCGTTTCGCCATCGGCGAGGAAGTCGAACGTTTCGGCACCGCTATTGAAATTCCAAATCAGTGCGTTGGTCGTTTGGGTATCGCTCAAAATCGCGGTCGGCGAAACGGACAGCAGATTTTGCAAGGCGGCGTTATCGAGTCCCAGCGGAAGACTCGAAGCTCCTGTTCCGGTGACAACCACGCTTTCGACCGCTGCGGTGACCACGTCCAGTTGATCGACATCGGTGACTGTTAAAGCGCCGCTCGATGTCAGTCCCGCGTTGGTTTCCGTCAAGTTCGCCGAGTCGGGTCCATCGGTGATGACCGGAGCATCGTTGACGTTGGTGACTGTAAAGTTGAAAGTGGCCGAGGTGGTCGTCCCTGCACCGTCATCGACCGTGAAGTCGAACAAGTCGCTAGCCGTTTGAGAACCGTCGTGGTCGTAGGTGACCGAGCCCGCATTGAGATCGGCTTGCGTGAACGTCTGGCCGGCGGCTAGCGCCGTACCGCTAAGGCGCAACGTGCCATTGGTTGGAATGGAGTCGAGCGAATAAATCAAACTGACGGCAAGATCATCGACATCGGTGGTCAGCAGCATCGCGCTGGTGACAACATTGGTCGCCGTGCCCTCGGCAACCGTCGCACCACCATTGGTCGCCAGGACTTGTTCGTCATTGGCCCCTTCGATCGTGATTGTCATCTGAGTCGTACTTTCCAGCCCACCCGAGTCGACCACCGTGTAAGTGAACACATCGTCCAGCGTATCACCGGAAGTTCGCAATGCTTGAACCGCCGCGTTGCTGTTATCCACCACATAGGAATAAGTCCCGTTGGCATTCAGCGTGATCGCTCCGTAAGCTCCCGCGAGCGAACTGGCGACGTTGCCGCTTGCCGAACCCGCCAAGCCCGCAACTACGCCGGTGACCGTTCTTGTATCTCCCGAGTCCACATCCGTATCGTTGGTCAGCACATTGCCCGTCGGATTGGAACCAGCATTGCCATTGTTCAAACCACCGGCCTCAGTCGCGGTGACATTGTCCACAACGGCCACCGGAGCGTCGTTCTGCCCTTGGATCGTCAGCACCACCTGAGTCGTCGAGGTCGCTCCGCCAGAATCTTGCACCGTATACGTGAACGTGTCGGTAATCGTAGTGCCGGAAGTCCGCAACGATTGAACCGTCACGTTGCTGTTGTCCACGGTGTAGGTGTAGCTTCCATCGCTTCCGATCGTGATCGTTCCATAACTGCCTGCCACTGAACTACCAACATTACCCGAGGCCGAACCCACCGTTCCCGCCGCCACGCCCGTCACCGTCAATATATCTCCCGCATCAATATCGGTATCGTTGGTCAGCACGTTGCCGGTTGGATTGGTTCCTGCCGTACCATTGCTAGTCCCGCCAGCTTCGATAGCTGTCGCAGTATCAGCCACCACTGTCGGTGCATCGTTGACGCTGGTAACCACGATTTGGGCCGTATCGGTGTTGGTTGAAAACGCAGTCGTGCCGCCGGAGCTGGCTGTGGTTGCGTAGTTGGCGGTCGCATTGGTCGAAGCAGTGCCACTGGTCTGATCCCAAGCCTTATAGGTGAACGTGGCGGTCTCGCCGTTGCCGCTGTCTGGGATGTAGCGAACTTGAGTGGTCGAAGTGATCAACAACGCGTTCGTTGAAGTGACCGCTCCGAACGTATTCCAAGTTGTTCCGTCGGTCGAATACTGCCATGCGCCATTGCCGGTCTTGCCGGTAATCGCCAGACCGCTGACCGCGCCCGTATCCACATCCGCCCAAGTCGAGCTGGTTAGGATTGCCGAAGCCAGCGTACCACTCGAAGTCGTGTCTTCATTGGTGCCGGTGAGATTGTAAGTGTAAGAGCTGGCGATGGTCGGTGCGTCATTGACCGCCGTAACGCTAATCGATGCGGTCTCCGTCGCCGTGCTGAAGGCAGTCGTTCCTCCATTGCTCGCTGTCGTGACTTTGGACCCGAAGGTGCCTGTGTATTGATCCCAAGCGCGGAAGGTAATGTCACCGGTCGTTGCGTTCTGTCCATTGGGTACGAATCGCAAGCTATCGGTGGCTCGAAGTAGCAGTGCCGAAGTGTTGGAAACGCTGCCAACCGCTGTCCAGATCGTCCCACCATCGGTCGAATACTGCCAAGTGCCGTTGCCGCTGGTCAGCGCTGTAATCGCAATCCCTTCAACGGCAGAAGCATTGGCATCTGTGATGCGATCGCCACCTGCACTCGATATGATCGCTGCGACGGTATTTCCTGCGTTGGCAGTCGCATCCTCGTTGATCGTAGTCAACGTCATGTTGCCGGAATTGTCCAGCACGGGAGCCGTATTCAGTAAGTCCGCTGCTAGCCTTGTTCCATCTGCAAATTGAAAGTTTTCGATGCCGGTTACTGTGTCGGTCCCATCCGGAGAACTCCCTCGGGTATCGACCAGGGTGTAGGTGCTGCTTCCGGCGTTGAAGGTGATGGTGTAGTTGGCCCAATTGCCGGAATAGATAACGGTATCCGATCCGGTACCTCCGTCGATCGCATCGTTGCCTGCTCCACCGGTGATGGTGTCGTTGCCATCGCCACCGTCGATCGTGTTGTTGCCACTGTCACCGGCCAGCGTATCGTTGAATGCCGAGCCGGTCACGTTTTCGAAGTTAGAGATCTGGTCTGCTGAGTCTCCAGAAACCGAGTTGGCTCCGGTGGCCAAGTTGACGTTCACCGCACCGACGGCTCGTGCATAGGACAATGTATCGGTGCCATCACCGCCATCAAGCAAATCGGCACCCAAGCTATTGAATACAATGTCATCGCCTGCACCGGCGTAAACATTGTCGGCTGCTTTGCCAGCGTCGATAACGTCGTTGCCGCGACCGCCGTAGAGAAGATCGATCCCAGCGTTTCCATCAAGAGTGTCGTTGCCCGCGCTGTCTTCGAACAGACGGACGTTATCGAGCACCCCGTCGGTGGAGCCGCTATTGCCTACCGTCGAGACATCTGTGAATCGAACGAGAGTCGACGTACCGAGAGCTGTGAAACTGAAATCGCGAGTGATGAAGGTAGTTGGATTTGAGCCCGTATCGTCCATCGTGGTATCAATGACCGTGACGCCGCCAGAGATCACTTCGATGCGAAGTGACTGAGTTGTTGCGGCGGCGTATGCACCGAAATCGAGCCCGAGCGTGTAGTTGGAGCCAATGACCGTGGTTGCCGTTTGAGAGAGTACTGCGTTAGGTGTACTGCCGCCACTATTGAATGCGACAGCATTCGCACCCTCGGTAACACCCGAGTGCGAATAGATGGAAAAGTTTCCTGACGTTGTCCAACCCGTCGCGTTGCTGTTAAAACCACCGTTGGTGATTAAATTGTTCCCCTCACCGTAAAGAACATCGTTCCCTTCACCGCCGACCAGATAGTCGTTGCCTGAACCACCGACGAGAATATCCGCCCCGCGACCGCCGTTGATAAAGTCCGAGCCGAGGCCGCCATCAATACTGTCGGCACCATCGCCGCCCGAGAAGATATCATTGCCGGTCCCACTACGCGTTATCGTGTCGTTTCCTAGGCCTCCCGCATAACTGCGATTCTCATTGGCGGTAAAGCTCGCCGAATCGTTGCCGGTGGTTCCTTCGCTGTAGGAAACGGTAGCACCAGAAAGATTTTCGCGTAAAACTAGGTTGTCAACTCCCCACGCTTCGTTGTTCCAGCTCTCATCGAGGCCGGAGCCGAATCCGAGTTTGAGCGTCGTTGCCGTGGTGTTAACAGTGATGACAAATGTATTAGTGACGTCATCCGAGCCTCCAAAACCGTAGTTAGTCCCGGAAGCTTGATCGGGCGTAGAAATGCTGTAATCTTGCGTACCATTTCCGGAGAACGTGTTGTTCGAAGTCAAAACGTCATTCACCCAAACTCGAAACTGCTCGGTGTCCCAAGTATTGATTCGATTGAATGTGAATCCAATCGTCACCGATGTCTGATCTCCCGAAAGAGCGAACGTTTTGTAAACGTCTTGAACGTTTTGAATGCCAAGCGTATTCGCGTTTGTGTTCGGACTGTTAAAGGTAGTCGCCGATGTCAAGAACCCGCCAAAATCTGCACTGCTCGATACGATGACTCCACCAACCCAGCCCGTGAGACTACCGTTTTCAAACGTCTCGACAATCGGTGCTGCGATCGATAACGTGGTGAGCACTTCGGTGCTCGCAATATCGCCGTCGCTGAATCGGAACGTCTCCACGTCGGTAACTGTATCGGTTCCTTCGTTGTTGCTGGCTCGATTATCGACAACCGTGTAGATACCACCCGCAAACGAAATCGTGTAGTCCGATCGATTGCCCGAGTAGATGACAACGTCGGTTCCTGACCCACCTAGAATCGTGTCGTTGCCGCCCAGTCCACGCAGTTCATCGTTGCCCGCTCCGCCGTCGATGCGGTTGGCGTTACTATCGCCGGTAAGCGTATCCGCGTTGGCCGAGCCCATAATATTCTCGAAGCCAAAGAACACATCGCTTGCCGCATCACCACCTGAAGCAATGCTGGTCGACAAGTTCACGGTGACTGCCGATGTCGAACTGACATACGAGAGCGTGTCGACGCCCGCGCCGCCGAACATGGCATCCGCTCCAACGCCACCGATGACAACGTCGTTCCCCGCACCTGCGTAGATCACATCGTCTCCCGAGCCACCGATGAGCATGTCGACACCGCTGTCGTCTCGGAAGAGTCGAACGTTGTCAATGTTTCCATCGACACCGGTCGAGGTGCTGGAAGTGTCGTTGAAAGAGACCGTGGTAAAAGCACCCAAGGCTGTGAACGAAAGCTCGTAGTCGTCAAGGATGTTTGGATTACTGCCCAGATCGGTAAAGGTCTGGTCCAGGACCGTGAAACCACCGGAGACGACCAGCACGCGAATCGACTGATTTGTGGCAGCGCCAAAGGCACCATAATTAAAACCGAGCGAGTAAGTACCGCCGGCGACGGTGGTAACGGCTTGACTGATCACCCCATCGTTCGCCCCTTGACCGCTACCAAACGCTGCGGAGTTTGTTCCAAGCACAGAACCTTGTCCGGAGGTCGCGGCGACGGTTCCAGACGTCGTCCAGCCTGTCGTCCCGGATTCGAAGCTCCCGTTGGTAATCAGATTCGCTTCACCGCCCCAGATTGTGTCGGCTCCTTCGCCGCCGTCGATGGTATCGCTGCCCAGTCCGCCCGAAAGCATATCCGCGCCCCAACCGCCAGTAATAAAGTCGGCGTTGTCGCCGCCAGAAATCGTGTCCGTACCAGCACCGCCAGACACATAATCTCGGCCCGCGAGGCCAGAGTAAGTATCGTTGCCTACCCCGCCTGCGTACGAGTCCGCTAAAGAGCCACCTGTGGTCGAATCATTGCCAGTGGTTCCTTCGGCATAGGTCCCCGTCGTACCGCTGGCTTGCTCGCGAATGACTATGTTATCGACGCCCCAAGCTTCGTCGTTCCAGCCTTGGTTAATGCCAGATCCGAAGCCAAGCTTGAACGAGGTGGCGGTCGTATTGACGGTCAGCAGGTAGGTGTATGTGACTTCGTCCCAATTTCCGAAGCCGACATTCGTCCCGGAGGCCATGTCAGGAGTGCTGTCGCCATAGTTTGGGGTAGAACCTTGGTTGAACGTGTTGCTCGAAACAAGTACGTCATTCGCCCAAACCCGAAACTGCTCACCGTCCCAGCTATCGATTCGATTGAATGTGAAGCCGATCGTGACCGAGGTTTGATTGCCAGAAAGAGCGAATGTTTTGAAAACATCTTGAACTCCGTTCGTTGCCGATTGGTACGTGCCAGGAGAGTTTACCGCTGCCGCAGAGGTCAGAAATGGTCCGAAGTCGCTATTGCTTGTGACAATTGCACCGCCAGTCCAACCAGTGAGTGAGCCGTTCTCGAATGTTTCGATGATCGTGGTGTTGAGAGCAACCATCGCCGAAGTCAAGTCGCCGTCGGCAAAGCGGAAGTTCTCAACGTTGGTGACCGTGTCCGTCCCATCTGGTGAGAGCGATCGCAAGTCGGTGATCGTATAAGTCCCGGCTGCTAAAGTCACCGAGTAATCCGACCGATTGCCTGAATAGATCACAAGGTCAGTACCCGCTAAGCCATCGATCGTATCGGCCGTCGAAGTACCAAGCAGAATGTCATCCCCAGCCGTCCCCGTGATCACGTCCAATCGATATTCCCAGGAATCGAGCATCGCATCGAAGTGAGTCCAACTGGTTGCAATACTCCCGACTTGGAACTCCAAATCCCAATCGCCACCTACTGCAGCATTACCCGTGGTGTCGTCCGAAGCCGCGACATCGGCACCGGTCCAAACGCTGATTTGATTTAATAGTTCTTGGCCATCTTCGGTCTGCGCTATATCGCAACCATAAAATAGAATATCAGCGGTGTCCGTCAGCGCAGCACTCCAACTCGCTAGTTGCTGGCTATTTTGGTCGATATTATCGCTGGATAACAACGTATCACCCAGTAATATCCCGCTGGCGTTGGCATGGGAAAGGATGTGAACCTGCTGGACACCGGTGGCGAGAGATAATGCGTCGGTGATCTGAGAAATGCCATCACTACCGCTGTCAATCATCACAATCGTAGCATTGGATAATCCCAGCCCTTGGATCAACTGATCCGCATTTTCGACACGGAAGTCGAAAAAGACAATGTTGTGCAGCGTGTCGACCGACGACTCTGCCGAAGCGTCTAGGACATTGTCATCGACCCCGAACAGCACGTGACGATCGGAATCTTCTTGCCAGTCGTCAACCAAACTAACTGTTCCATCGAATGCATTTTCAGAGACGTCAGGAACGCCTTCAAAACGTAGCACAGACGAATCGATGGTCAGGCCATCTTGGCCTAACGATGCCAAATTGGCTTCCAAAGAATCAAGAATGCTGTCAAACTCGGCGCCGGTAAGATCTTGAATCTGACCGTCGTCTCCGCCCCAATCACCCAACGGTGACGCACTCATCAAGACGCGACTCTCGATCTCGTCTAGGTGCAGACGCTTCTTCACCTTTGGCGAAGCGGACCTCTTGGAGCCCTCAACCGCCCAGTAGCCAAACCACTTTTTCCAATCCATCGTTGCTTCCTAAATCGATATCGGCAATGCTAAGTTCCGAACGCGCATAGTTCAGGCCTGATTACTTCATCATGAAATAGCAGGCTTAAACTTTCACCAATCGACCCATTTACACTAGGGTTCGCAAATCAGCCAAACAGCCGTGCCGATTTTACCAGTGAAGATAGCTGCGCAGAGGCCAGAAAAATGCTGGCAAAAGTCTTCCAAACCTAGAAATTCGATCGATATGATCAGTTACTTTGATGCAACCGTCACAACTGGCACAAACAGGTAGAAGTTAGGACACTATCGATCCCGATATTTCTTAACGTGTCTGTATCCCCAAAACTACCTCTATTCGTAGCTAGCAACCCCGCATGAACCTGGTGGCATTTCTTCGCAACAACAAAACCATCGCAAGTGTCACCTGGACGCTAGTGTTTGTTTGCGCGATTGCCATCTTCCGCTGCTACAGCGACAGTCAAAACGAAGCCCCAGAAGATTTAACCATCGACTTCAGTGATTCCAGCACGCAGGATTTGGCCATCAATCCGACCCAGGCAACTCCGACGCTGGACGACTTGACCACACCATCAATCGGTGACCAGGCCTGGTTGATGGACGGCCCAAACACTTCAACGTGGACTCAAAACGGCTTCAACGATCTGGATTCCCGGGAAGGCCCAGCGTTGCAAACAGTCACTAGTACTGCAGCCAACCCCGACGAAAGAAACTCGGGTTCCAGTCGCCTGCCCCCGAATGCATCTACCGGCACTGGATTTGCCAACAATTTGAAGACGGGTCCCCATACACCTTCAAGCCAAACCGCCGGACTCCCGTATTCTAGTGACTTATCCCCAAACACTACCCCAGGCAATCAAGCCGATCAAATCGACGCCCACTCGAACCCGTTTGCCAACACGCGGACTGCGATCGATGGTGCTGTTACAGGGACACCCGATGGCAGTCCATTCGGCCGACAACAGCACACCACTAATCTTCCCCAAATCGATGACCTGCCCAATCAACCGATGGAAAATCAAATTGCGGCTGATCGCGTTGCCCCTGATCAAGGTCTAGCCGCGGTCGTTGATTCCAGCGGAGCGGATTCGCCACAACCGTCGATCTTTGAGAACCCGTCGATCTTCGCCGCTGCCGCTGCTGAGGATTCCGTTCCACCGCTGCAAGTGGCTACACCATGGACCGCCGAAGTTGAGGGTCAATCGGCCAGCACCCAAACTGGAAGTCAATGGCCATCGATTTACCAGCCGCCCGTCGAAGATCTACCAATCATTTCCGATTCGCTACAGGGCCTTGAAGGTCCTAAAAATCCAATTATCGTCGGAAAATGGCCGGATCAATCGGCACCCGCACTGGCCCAATTGCCGGGCGACCACTCGGAAGCAGCGGCCCCACTGGATGTTCAGCTAATCACCACCCGCGCCAATAACACTGCGTCCAATAACACTGCGTCCAATAACACTGCGTCCAATCCAACGATCCAACCCGAGGCCGTTCCGGTATTAAACCGGGGTTCGTCATCGCCTACACCAACCGATTATGCTTCTGCCCAAGACATGCTAATTCAGTCGCTGGCCGATCAATGGGACCAAGCAACACCCGACGTCGATCCCTCGCTCAATCAGAATCCGATCAACTCGCTTGCACCTGACTCACTGGCTGCCACCCCTACCATACAAAATACTGCACAAAACTATCCAATCCAAGATTTGCCACTGGATGCGATCCAGGAAACCACACCTCTTGCCCAAGACCACGCCACGCTCCAGATTGCCCAGCAAATGGAAAGTCCCCAGCCCGGGGTCAACGGACAAGACGTTGCAACGTCGCCGGGTTCCCAGGAAGTCGCCCCGCTTCTGGGCACGCCTGCGCAATTGGCACCTCCAGCGCTGCCAACCAACCCAGCAGTTTCCACCAACCCTGCGCTACCACCCAAGAACCCATTGCCAATCCGCAACCCTGCGGTGAATGAACTTCCCGATTGGTGGAAGGCGCAACTGGCCGACCACCAACGTCCCAATGCCAATGTCCGAACGATTACGTTGACCCAGTTGATCGATGCGGCGCTGCGTAATTCGCCAAGAATACGTACGATCCAACGGTCCACCCAAATTCAGGAAACAGAAATCGATCGAGCGAAATCGAAGTTTGATCCCCTGTTCAATCTTGACACCAAATATACCGATACCAAAGATCCTGTGGGTAACACCCTGACTACCGGTGGCGCACCGTTCCTGGAACAAAACACCTGGAACGCTCGGGGGGGGCTCACCAAAAAGTTCATGGGCGGAGCCAACATGGAAATGTATCAAAGGTTGGGTTTCGAAAACAGCAATTCAAACTTTTTCACACCCCAAGATCAGGGCACAGCCACGTTTGGTATCGATGTTAACATGCCCTTGATGCAAGGATCCGGCGCCCAGTATAACGAATCTTCAATCGTCATTGCCGAATTACAATCGAACGTTTCTTGGCAGGATTATCAAGCCGAACTACAATCAGAAATCGGTGAACTGGGAACGTTGTACTGGAATTTAGAGAACGCGCGGGTCGTCTACATCCAACTTAGTCGTAGTTTAGAACGCGCAAACGAAATCTTAGCAATGCTAAAGGCTCGCGTTAATTATGACACCTCGCTTAGCCAAATCGCGTTGGCACAGGCGGAAGTGAGTCTGCGGAAAAATGAACTGCAAAATGCCATGCAAACGTTGCGCGAGCTGGAAATCAGTATTCGAGAACGAATCGGTGACCCCGACTTTGAATTCGTACACGATGTTGAATTCATCCCAGCCGAATTCCAAGACGACATTTTTGTCCAAGAACTGCAAAGCCTGAACAGTCTGCTCAACACTGCGTTTGAAAACCGTTTCGAATTGGAACGTGAAAGCATCAGCGCGAAAGTCGCTGACCGACAGGTCTTTGTTAGCCGTTGCTTATTGGCACCCAAATTGGACATGGTCTTTGGGGTGTACACCAGCGGTTTGGAAGGCGATTCAGGCATCGAACAAGCTTGGCAAAATCAATTCGGATCGACCACCCCCGGATATTACGGTGGTTTTGAATACGAATTAGCCCGCGGCCGCAGGAACGCCAAAGCAGAACTCAGGCAGGCCCAACTTCGTAAGATGCAAGCCAACGACGCCTACAAGATCATGCGAAATGAAATCATTGGCGAAGTCGAGAAAGCCTACACTCGGCTAAACGCTTCCTTGGAAAGTCGAGAAACAGCCTGGCGGACGGTGATCGATATGCGAACGTCATTAGACCAGCTGCAACGTCGCTGGGAAGATTTCGCCTTTATCGAAGGCGGTGTCATGCAGGGCGCAACCCCATCACTGGCGCTGGACCAATTACTACAAGGGCAACGAAGGTTGACCGACGCAGAAAACCGCCTATCGTTGGCTGATCTGAATGTCGCTCTGGCACGACAACGAATCTTGACCGCAACCGGTCGCCTGCTGGAAACCACCCAGGTGCCAAGCCCACCCACCACCGGCAACTGAAACTAGCGCCTGGGTACACAAACGACTCTGGGTGCACGAACTAGCTGGGGCCGCGCTGGGAAATTGATGGCCACTGCTTAAACGCCGCGTCGATGGCCGAACCATTCAATATGCTTGCGCCGACACAAGTGCCAATCGCGCTCTTGGCAAGCGGGCAACAGCCACGTCTCTTTTTGAAGCAATTGCTGGGCGTCGGTTCCTTGTGGCATCAACCAAACCTGAGATTGCCTGACAAAGGGAAATTCAGACAAGTAATCTTCCACATCCTGAATATCCTCAGGGCGATCAATCACAAATTTCAATTGACAGTGATATTGACTTAGCAATTGATGGATCACTTCGGGACGATGTCGATCACGCTGGTGACGCGCCGACCATTTTCCCGCAAGCTCCTCCGAAGGATCCGAATTTTGCAACTTCGGACTAATACTCATCAGGTCACATGCCACGGGCAAGAATAGGGTGCCCGCGGTCTCGACCGTGATATGCTTCCCCAATCGATGCAACTGCTGCGTCAATGGAATCATTTCAGCAAACAACATCGGTTCGCCACCCGTCAAAACAACATGCTGCGCTGAATCATTGCTCACGCGTTGCATAATTTCTTCCAACGAATGATCTTCGCCTTCAGGTTTCCACGAAGCAAACGGCGTGTCACAAAACCAGCAGCGTAAATTGCATCCCGCAACCCGCACAAAGGTGCTGGTCGTGCCCTGCAATTCTCCTTCACCTTGCACACTTTGGTATATTTCTGAAATGTTCATCGCATCAAGCGTTTAGGAAACCTGGTTGAGTAATCGTTGTTAGCCAGAAGCATAAATTCGTAAGACAATTTGAAATCCCGGCAAAACACGCCGTAAGTGGTGGTCAAGGCAATGCCAACAACCCGCTGAAGAACGCGATACGCTGCTATCATTTTCCGTCATCCCGCAGAAATTCCGATGGCATCCTAACTGCTAGAACACCATTTGATAAGGACCACGCTTTGACATTCGGCAATAAGTCTTCAATCATCAATCCGAAGTGGGCCAACGGTTGTTTCACGGTGCACTCCCCACCAAAAAAATAATGGGAAGCGGATCTAGAAGATCCATTTCCCATTACTGATTCATTCAATTGGTTCGCCGACACCGCGGCGATGCCAAGCGACTATTCGTCGACTTCTCCATTCAACACGACTTTCGCATGTTTGTGATTGGTTAGCTTTCCTTTGTACTTCTTCAATTGTTGTTCCAACTTCTGAACAACGCTCTCGACCGCAGTCAGCACATTGTTGCCGGTGGCCTTGGCAAAGAAGTCATCGTGATGCTCGGCCGAAACTTTCATTTCCACTGCCGGCTCGTCCGTATGTTGCAAATCAATCACTACATCCACATGAGTCACTCGCTCATAGAACCTTGGCAATTTTGCTGCTTTTTGGCGAATCAAATCGTTTGCTTCTTCGGTAATTGATCCATGCCTAGCTGTGATGCTAACTTCCACGGTAAACCTCCGTTAAAACTTTGAATGCCCTGGCAAAATGCCAAGACTTTATTCTGTTTTTTTTTTACACTCAATCAACAACTGACTTCAACCTAACGGTCGTACGTCACCTGGCAATATTCACCTGGCAATATTCACCTGGCAATTTTCACCTGGCAATATTCACCTGGCAATTTTCAGTGGGCAATATTCACAGGACGATACTTACTGTTTTGTTCCAAAGCAACAAACCCTGTTGCCAAGACTACGGCCACAATATTCCAGGGGACGTCTGACTTCCATTATTGAACTCTATACAACGAATGACCAGCAGGCGGGCAAAAATGCCCGCAATCTACTTCTTAAGTGAAAATCAACGCCAAAAACTTCGAATAGGCAAGAATTTCCTTCGAAAACTGCGTTAAATTCGTAAAATCCTACCCAAGTGACATTCAATCAGGCGGCTCGCAATCCCCTAAAACGCCCCGGTAAATAACGCTCAAGGGCAGCCCAACTGACAGAATTTCGAAATAATTTCACTCGTTGGCCTCCAATCCAAGAGAAACTGCCCTTAAATTTAGGCGAGTGGCGGAAGCGACTTGCCTGCTCCCTGGCGTACGAAATACACCCGTGAACTACCAGCCACCCAAATGCCCCGCGACGGTCTAGCGGTCCAGCCTAAGTCCTTTGGTTTGGGCCGGAATCGATCGTTCCCAAGATCCATAAACTGGGTTGGGCATCACGATCCAGCGACTTCCCAACAGGGCCTCTTTTTTTGCAGCCACTTCGTTTCTGGCTTCCAAATCCTGAATTTCGACTCCGTCACAGAGATCACTCAAATTATCACCAATCAACAAAACAATGCGAAAGTCTTTGGCCACCATCGCGCGTCGGGACAACTTATCCCCGGCCCGTCCTTGGTCGTCATTCCGAGTCAACACGTTATCGGCAGACGCTGGGACACCCAAATCCAACGCGTTTAAATTTTGGATCGTGGCTTGCTTGACTTCATCACGGCGGTTGGTCACAAAGAATACTTTCACGCCCAATGCATTGGCTTTGCTTAAGAATTCTTTAGCACCGGGAATCGGCAACCCCTTTGCTTCCAAACACCAAGCGTTCCAACTTTCCAAGTCGTACGGTTGGCCATCCGCAATATTTCTGGCATTGTACGATGAATTGTCCAGTACCGTTTCGTCTAAGTCCAAAATGACCGCGGGTGGTTTCATCCAATAGCGGTCATTCTCTAATTGCACTTCATCGGCAGACCACAAGCGATCATCCAATCCGGTGACCATTTGTAAAGTCGCTAAGCGATACGTTTGCCTCGCCAAAATTCGATATTCCGCTGCCTGTTGAACCCACACTACCGAATTGTATCGGCCATCTTTTGTCACATCGATTTCAGGCCCAGCTTCAAGCGTTGCAACTTGCCCAAGGCTTAGATCTGGCAGAACAAAACACAACACCCACAGTGCAAACAGAGTTAACCGTGAAAACCTGGCAACACTTTTGACTCTGCTTCCGCTTCCAAAAATCAACATGCCTTCACTCCGCCTTATTTCAATAATCTCAATCACAAGTCCAATCCTCAACTTTCGCCACGTATCCAAATCGCCTTCACCCCGGCGGCCAGTCCACGATCGCCAGCCTTCCGTTCTACGCCATCGAATGACGAAGAACTTAGCTCAACCGGACCACTTTCAATCTTGCCCAAGGCGATCACGCCTGGTGACAAGCGTTTGATACATTCACCCAGCAAATAGGCCAAGCCATTGGGGGTATAATCAGCCGAATGAGCGGTCAGCAAAACGAACTGCAAACTTTCATCGCACAAATGACTTAATTGCTGGACAAGAACGGGCAAGTCGGTATGAATTTTCCACACTTGCTTCTTGGGGCCATGCCCGTAAGCTGGCGGGTCGATGATCAAGCCCTGATACTTTCGCCCACGCTTGACTTCGCGCTGCACATAAGTCATCACATCGTCGCAAATCCAACGAATCGGTAACGGCTGGTCGTAACTAGCCTGCGCGTTTTGCCGCGCCCACTGGATCGTATTCTTCGCCCCCTCGACATGAGTCACCGTCGCACCCACGCCCGCCAGCGAAATACTAGAACCGCCCGTGTAGGCAAACAAGCTAAGCACTTCCAACTTAAGTTTCTCATTGGTGACGTCCGGACTGGATGGACTGTCCAGCAACAACGCCTGGCCCACGTCCTCATCACCCAGAGGCAGATCCGCCGCTTCACGATTCTGAAAAACGTCGGCAGACACTTCCGTCTGCTCGTCCGAAGATGGCTCGTGTAAAGATGGCTCGTGCGCAAATGAATCGTCCGACAGGCAACGGCGAACTTTTTGGGCAAGGCGCCGCCAATGTTGAAAGTGTTCAGCAAACCAACCGACGTTCCCAAACGGCGTAAGCTTCAACAGAAAAGTTGCCATGTCCAATCGGCATTTCCAAGTAAAATCATTTCCCGAATTGATCTCGGTCCACTTGGGTTCAGCCGCATCGAGTGAAGTTTCCGGGCCCGCTTGCACCCCCAAGGATTCGGCGACCTCGACGGGCAGACCCACGGTGTTGACGTACCAATTGCCTTGCTGACGTTCGGATAGCCGGAAATAGAAATTCGCTTTCGCCCACAAGTGCGGACGTCTGGGCTGAATTGCATCCGACGCTGGAGAAGGTCGATCCAAGATCCAAATCCCCATTCTTTCCAGCTTGCGGCCATCACCGTAGTCCAACAATTGATAATTTTCGGCAGACGCTGGAGCGGGAATCATCGAATCGGTATGTCCTGTCAAAATTGTTTGGGAAACGGTCGCCTATCAAGTGCGGCAGCTTCATGATGCTGGATCCGAAACCGCGCAACCGTTATTTAGAATCATCAGTCAAATAGCCTACAGTTGCAAGGAGGATTTCCATCGTTCAAACTGTTGCCGGGAAACTATTGTACCCTTAAGACCAAATAACAGCCAAAGCGTTGGACGGATCCAACCGCGAGAACTTGTTTTCGTTGCCCAGTCGCCAAGGATGCAAACCCACTTTTAGGCCCAATCAGCCTTAATCGAATTAGAAAGCTGCGAAATGAGTTACTATCTTGGAATCGATATCGGGACCTCGAGCACTAAAACCATTTTGATTGACCCAGAAGGCAACATTCTGGCCGAAGCGACCGCCACTTACGGTCTTTCGATTCCCAAGCCGTTGTGGTCGGAGCAGGATCCCGAAGATTGGTGGCAGGCAACGGTAAAAACCGTTCGCGAAGTAGTTAAAAAAGCCGGCATCGACAAAGCGGCCGTAAAGGCAATTGGTCTTTCGGGACAGATGCACGGAAGCGTCTTCTTGGACAAGGACATGAAAGTCATTCGCCCTGCCCTACTATGGAATGACCAAAGAACTGCTGCCCAATGCCAACAGATTGAACAGCTGGCCGGCGGCAGAAAAGCGTTGATCAAGATGGTGGCCAACCCAGCATTGACGGGTTTTACCGCACCCAAAATCCTGTGGCTGCGCGACAATGAAAAGAAAAATTTTGATCGAACCGTCAAAATTTTGCTACCCAAGGACGATGTCCGCCGACGAATGACCGGCGATTTTGCAACCGATGTCAGCGACGCCAGCGGCATGCTGTTGCTAGACGTTGCTAAACGACAATGGTCCAAGCCGTTGCTTAGCAAATTGCAATTGGATGAATCGCTTTTTGCAAAAGTTTACGAATCCGAAGAAGTTACCGGGCAACTAACATCGGCCGCCGCCAAGGAATTGGGACTAACGACCGCTTGCTTGGTCGTCGGTGGCGCAGGCGACTGTGCCGCGAATGCTTTGGGAACCGGCGTGGTCAAGTCAGGTACCCTTAGCACCAGCGTGGGTACCTCGGGAATCATGTTCGTACATAGCGATCAAATGGAATTCGACCCGGCCGGTCGATTGCACACGTTCTGCCATGCAGTCCGAGGCAAATGGCATATGATGGGCGTGACGTTGACTGCCGGTGGAGCCCTGCAGTGGTTTGCCGAACAAATTGCGACCGAATTGTCAAAGAACAAGAAGGTGAACGCGTACCAGGTGTTGTCCCAAGAGGCAAGTCAAACGCCCACAGGCAGCGAAGGCCTTTTCTTTTTACCGTACATGACCGGCGAACGAACACCTCACGCTGACCCCAACGCACGAGGCGCTTTTGTCGGACTGACCCTGAAGCATAGTCGAGGACATTTGGTGCGCTCGATTATCGAAGGCGTCACGTATGCGATGCGAGATTCGCTGGAAATTTTGCAAGGCATGAACGTGCCAGTGAAACAAATCCGGGCATCGGGCGGCGGCAGCAAGAATCCGTTTTGGCGACAATTGCAGGCCGATGTTTTTGGGCAACCGGTTGTAACCATCAACGCCGAGCAAGGACCCGCGTTCGGCGTCGCACTGTTGGCAACCGTCGGTGGCGGCGAATATCGCTCGGTCGAAAAAGCCTGCGATGCCACGATTAAGGTCGTCGAAAAAACGCCCGTCGATCGAAAGGCGGCCAAAGTTCACAATTCGAATTTTCCCGAATTCCAACAACTTTACCGCTCTCTGAAGGACGATTTCGTTCGCATCGCAGAACTATAAATGTCGGCCAGCAGCCACCATGAAAATACCTCTACACAACGCCAGCAAGTGGCTATTGAATTCATTCGCCTGCGCTGAGTGCTGCTATGCGGTAAGTTTCCCCTGCCGCTTGCCTTAGCAAGCGTTCAAGAGCAAGAGAAGTGTTCCAGGAACATTTGGTAAGCGCTCCAGAAACATTTGGTAAGCGTTCCAGGAACATTTAGCAAACTTTGTGCCGGTGGTACTTGAGTTAAAGCACAGCGGTTGCGCACTCCGCTACCACCGGTGAACCCGGTTCAATGCGAGTCGTGACGGACAAAAGATGCCTGCAATCGTATCGGAAATTCGCATCTTGCAACGATTCCACTTGATCGGCAGTTGGATTTGATTCTATAACCCAAGATATGAATTCGAGTTTCTGGGTCAAGTGACAGATTCACGGACACTCAATAAGAGTTAACAGAGGACCTTGTGAGAATTTCGTTGCGTGGGGCTGGAACCACTCTATAAACTCATACTCGAAGAACGCCCTGCCGCTTCCCCGGCTTTAGCCTTTACCGCAGCCTGTTCAAACCTAAGGAACCGCTTCATGCATGCACGAAAACAACAAGGTTCAAGCGAATATCAAGCGACCAAAGTAGATTCAAACACGATTCGTCGAACCTTCGTGCTATCAGCCAAAATTGAACAAAAACGCTGGCTAGAAAATCCGTTGAATGTTCAAACCGCTGTATCTGAGTTCACCGGCAAAGGGTCATCTTGGACCAAACGACAGAATCAGAAGTTCAGCGAATTGAAGAACTCTGGTGACTCACTTTCCAACAACGGCACGGACGCCCCCAGTCGTATCACGGGTGACGACGACGGAGAATCTGGATTTTGTGGCGGGGCATTTTGGCCGGTTGAATCGCTGATGCAATCGTTTACTCAACCAACACCCGCGATTCCTACCGGCGTTAACCTAAGCGTCAATACAGTCCACCAATTGCTTGAGGACATGACAGCCGACGACTCGAAAACGGTCACGCCGCAAGAGGCTGGAATCGATGCCTTCGCGTTGACCTCCAAAGGTGATGCCCTGCACACGATTTACCTGGACTTCAATGGCCACACCACTGCCAACACCGACTGGAACGATACGTATAACGACGGCAAAAACTTTACGACTCCCGCGTTCAGCATGGATGGATCTAGCAGCTTCAGCACTGCAGAAACCGCACGAATCTTGAACATCTGGCGGCGAGTCGCCGAGGATTTTCGACCGTTCGATGTCAACGTGACCACCAAAGCTCCGTCTATCAACGACCTACGAAAATCCAATGCCAACGACCAGCGCTGGGGCATTCGAGTGGTGGTGGGCGGTTTGGGGAACCAGTGGTTAGGGCAGTCTGGGGGCGGCATCGCGTTTTTGGATTCATTTAACTTCGCCTCCGATACCCCGGCGTACATTTTTTCTGCCGAGTTCGACGAAGATGAAAAAAATGTGGCCGAAGCGATCTCGCATGAAACCGGACACACGCTGGGCCTAATCCATGACGGGCGGAACACCCCCGCCGAAGAATATTATGCAGGCCACGGGACGGGAGTCACCGGTTGGGCTCCGATCATGGGCGTGGGTTACTATCAAACGTTAACCCAATGGTCCAAAGGCCAATACGGTTCGGCCAGCAATCCGCAGGACGATTTGAAAATCATCACCACCGAAAACGGTTTCGGCTATCGCAAGGATGATCATGGAAATTCAGTGTCTGACGACACGATCATGACATTGAATTCTAACAACTTCGTGGGCAGTGGCATCATCGATCGCAGTAACGACGTTGATTTCTTCAGCTTCGGCGTTCAAACTTCTGGACGATATCAGATCAATGTCTCGCCTTTCTTCAAGGGGCCCAATCTGGACGTAGCGGTACGACTTTACGACGGCCAAGGTAGCCTCCTAAAATCGTTCAACCCGCAAGCTGAAATCAATGTCGCTACCTTACAAAGCTTTACACCAGGTCAATACTTTCTACGAGTCAACGGAGTGGGACTGGGCGATCCGGCCACGACAGGATACTCCGACTACGGCAGCCTAGGGCAGTACAACATTCGAATCATTCCCAAAGATATCGATGTCATTGTGCCAACGGTCCAAATTTTCCAACAGGACGCCGCAAAGACCGAAGGAAATAGCGGAACTATGTGGTTCACATTCCGCCTGCTGAGACAAAACAACCTGAAGATCCAGACGATTGTTAACTACCAAGTCTCGGGCGTCACCAGCGGGAATTCCGTCGATCGATTCGATTTTGTCGGCGATCAATTCGCATCAGGCACAGCAACTTTCGAATTTGGCAAGATCGATGCGACCCTGTCGATCGCGGTCAAAGGCGACTCCGTTTGGGAGAAGCACGAACGATTGCAAGTGACGATCTCCAACGCAGTGAACGGACGAATTACCAAAAACACCGTGGTGGGAACCATTTTCAACGACGACCAGTTTGGTGGAGGCGCCCTGGCGGCGGCTTTGCCAACTATCCCAAACGAGAGTCTTCAAACGCATTCGCCGTCCTTCGAATCTTTACAAGCTTCCAACCAGACCATGGTGTCGTTGGAATTGCCTGCAACCTCGCGCAAGGCCCAGCCTTCGCTGGTAACCAGCAATCAGGTCGCTGCGTTGTCAGCGTTGACCCACGGCGAAATCGACCCTCGCTTACCCACCTCACAATCGATGTCACTAGAATCGATGTCACTAGAATCGATGATGGCAACCGCTAATCCTAACCAACGCTTGCCAACCCTTTTGGCCCAGGCAACCGACGGCGTTGCGGCAACCGACGGCTGGCTATCCTAGTTTCAATTCGGCAGCAATAGAACTGCGTAGCCCCGCTGAGGCAAGCGAGTCACAACCAACACCCGTCGCTCGGGAAGACGAAGATAGCGGGTAAACACTCGGCATACAAAACGCTTGGTCGCAACCGATCATGCGATCTTCAACAAAATTGCCTCGCCCCAAATGCGGTTCACGTGCGACAAATCCCAGACACCGACGTCAAGAAATAAAAACAGCCAACCCCGTCATTGGGGTTGGCTGTTTTCTTAATTCAGTCCACCGCACCATTGGCGGTCGGAATCATAAACGTGTCAGATCACGTTCTAGGCACTCGCTTCTACAGTCATATCTTCCATATCTTCGTATTCAGCTTCCAAGACTTCCTTGTCCAGCGAAACGATTGGCGGACGAGTGACCGCTTTGTCGATACCAGCGATTGGAAGGACGTCGTTCAAATTTTCGCTCAGGCGTTGCACGATCTTCTCACGAGTCATGCCACCAAATTGGCTGGAATTCGGGCAGGATGACAAAGGCCCTTCGTAGTTGATTTCATTCAACCAACGCAGCACAACCACGGTGAAGGTGTTATCTTCGGGTTGCAGAATCAAACGACTCTTCAACTTCGCGTCGCTCTTGACCAAACCTTCGGGGAAGTCCGCAAAACGAACCGAAATCACTTGTTCGCCGGTCAAAGTCTTCAACTGGTCGATGGTTCCTGAACCCAGGTGCCAATGCCAAGTATCTAACATCAAACCAACATTCGAGGCACCCACCATCTTGATCAAAGTCAACAGTTCTTCACCGGTGGTAATAAACTTATGCTCGAATCGTTGCTCGGCTTCCAAAGTGGCATTAAAGGCAAGACCGATCCTAATCCCAATCTTATCCAATTCAGCAGCGACTTCGCCAATTCGCAAACGATAACGTTCAAAATTCTCTTGGAACGGCAACGAACTACTTGCAGGAACGTTGATGTATGCACGTTTGGCGTTCAGTTTTTCGCTGAGATCAGAAAAGACCACCAACTTGGCCAAACTGGCGCGAAACTTCTCTTCGTCGGCACGGAAATCGATTGGCAATTCATAAGCGCCAACTTGCAACGACTTTTCAGCGGCCAACAAATATTGGCAAGCGAATTCGGGGCTGACATCGATCGCTCGACCCACCATGTCGTTCATATCGACATCGATACCATGAAATCCATAAGTCAAAGCCAATTCGATCATTTCGTTTTGACGTCCGGAAACACCCAGACCTTCACCGACCAGATTCTTAAACACAAAGCGCTCCTGTCTATTGCTCGCCCACCCAAACAGTTCGGGCAGCTTTTTTTTTAAATACCACTTGGAAACCCAAGCAGCTTGAATCATCAAAACAGCGTCCAACGCTGGGAAATCAACACGATTACTTATCAATCCAACGTCTATAGCGAGATGCCCGAAAGATTTAATCGAAGGCGTATCCACGGCATATCGTGCCGGATTATCACAAAATCCCACAACTTTTTCAAGGTGTTTCATCACTCATTATCGCTGTAATGGACTTAATATTTGCCCACGATTGGCTGCATTGCTTCTTTTTCCGGGTAAACAACCGGCGGTCCGCTCGCCCCTGGCCCAAAAAGACCAAGCCCTGCTGACCACGGCAAACTACCAGAAATCCTCCGAAATCGCCCAATTCCCCGCCACGGACTCGCTCTAAAACGCCAGGAAACGCGACGAACGACACTTAGCAGGCCGACTACGTTGCGTTCCAGGCTGTGCAACGTTCCAGGCTGTGCTGAGTTCATGGCTGTGCTGAGTTCATGGCTGTGCTGAGTTCATGGCTGTGCTGAGTTCATGGCCTGCCTGTTCAGATCGAGGCCGATTTAGGAATTGGGTCAGCAACAAAGCCCATCCGGCAGGCCATCGACTCGAATCCTCAGGCATCTCGAAACAAGCCCAGACCCCGCAGATCTACGGGTAAAGCCTGGCAAACGTGCTTCAGGACCGTAGCAAAGAAGCGCGCCGAATGAGTCGCCAACGCCGTGCAAGTCGCCAACGCCGTGCAAGTCGCCAACGCCGTGCAAGTCGCCAACGCTCGATAAGGCACCGCGGACGCTCTGGTGCGACATTATTGACGACCGGCAACCTAAACGGACGCCGCTTGCCCTGCAAACCGAACGACATTGCACAAACGACCCAGAAACGCCAAATCGCCCTACCTACGCTCCGACTTACCCTCTTTACAGTTTCATTGATTGCCAAATTTTCAGGCGCATCCGCTGACACAACGACCAAACGAACTAGAAATCTGCAGCTTCTAACCTTTCAACCCTCCGTGAATTCTGCTTAAATATTGGTACTGAAGGAAAAACTATTTTGGGCAACGGTTCAACTTCAACGCCCCAATTCCGTCATCTTTGGTGACTGATTTCATTAGATTCGAAGAAGAATACAGCTTCTTTCAATTTTTCGAAGTGGTTTTATTCATCGTCTTGCGGGAAAGGGCCAGCTATCGCTTGGTACAACTAGGTAATCGAACAGGATTGGGTTGCCCATTTTATAAGCGGGTATCAAAGCAAGTTCGCACCCACATCAAGTCTGTATCAACCAGGTCGCACTCGTCAATCGGCAGAACGATTTTCGGTTCGCAACTGTTTTTTGGCGACTCTTTGTGCCGATGAACAGACATCTTCTTTGAAGGCATCTTCTTCTTCGAAGGTAGAGTGTCTCTGAAGGCCTAGTTTAATCGGACGAACCGATGGCGAGCCGATTTGAAATCGCGAGTCGAACCCAGAAGACGGGTCGATTGGGAATTGACACTTATGAAATCCGGACGTGAACGTTCGGTCATTTAAATATCGGGCGCTGTCGTACTAGTCAGATGCCTTTGGGAAGTAACCGAATGAATCACTTACAAGTTCCGCACAGCAAGTTTGAAGCACCAACACAATCGGGCGGGCGAGTAGTCGAAAATACTTCTGATGCAAATTTGGCTAGGCTAGGTGGTCGCGACGCGGCCTCAATTCCGTTGCCCAAGGGCGTGAACATCAAGCGCGTCTACATTAGCTACGTGATTTCGCTTGTCGCTTTCCATCTCCTGGCGCTACTGATTTTTGTTCCCTGGTTCTTCAGCTGGGCGGGAGTCGCTTCATTGGTGGTGGGAACGTATCTTTTTGGTGCGGTGGGGATCCCAATCTGTTACCACCGCCTGCTGACGCACCGCAGCTTCAAAACGCCCAAGTGGTTTGAACACGTTTTAACGACATTGGCGCTTTGCAATGGACAAGAGACTCCTATTCGCTGGGTTGCCTGGCACCGTTTGCACCATAACGAATCTGATCATCAAGAGGATCCACACAGCCCGCTGGTTAACTTCTTCTGGTCTCACTTTCAGTGGCTGGTGTACGAGAATAAGGGCACTGATAAGTTTGTGCTGTATAAGAAGTACGCCCGAGATCTGCTGGAAGATCGTTACTATATGTGGCTGGAAAAACGAGCCTATGCAGGCGTTGCCATCTTTATCGGACACGGAATTCTGATCTACTTGGTGTCGTGGCTGGTCTTTGGTGCAATTTACGGATTCGGAGCCGAAGCGTTTCGTTTGGCGACTAGCGTTTTTATCTGGGGTGTGATCGCAAGAGTCGTTTGGGTTTGGCACATCACTTGGTCGGTCAATTCGTTATCGCACATGTTCGGTTACCGAAATCATGATACCGATGACCATAGCCGAAACAACTGGTTTGTTGCTTTGCTGACCTCGGGCGAAGGCTGGCACAACAATCACCACGCGGATCAATCCGCGGCAACGGTCCAGCATCGTTGGTGGGAGATTGACCTGAACTATTACATTATCAAATCGTGGTCGTGGGTCGGATTGGCTTCAAACATCGTACCGCCGATGCACGTGCGTCGCGCCCAACGAGACAAGCGAAAGTTGAAAGACAAATCTTAGGGCAATGTTCCCTCAAAACAATGTTCCCTCAAAACAGTGTGCCCTCAAAACAGTGTGCTCTCAAAACAGTGTGCTCCAAAGCAGCGGGGCACGCTGCATGTCTTGATTCGATTCCGCAGTACTCCAGGCCATTTGCGGCACGGTTGGTCTAAGCTCGCGGCACGGTTGGTCTAAGCCCGTGCAAACTCTGGCATTCCAACCTTGACTTGCCGACCGAGCCTACCGTCGGAATTACGGCCTGAGGGTGCTTGATTGATCAGTTGGATTTTTTCGACTTCAAGGTTTCCGAAGTGGCGAGTCTGAAAGCGTAAAGGTGGCTGGTGGTGCGCAAGTAGATCGCTTGTTCATCCACGGCAGCGGTCGCGGCGATAGGTTCAGCAAAATCACGTTCGAACACAATTTCAAAGCCGCCCTTGGTTTCTAGTAACGTTACCACTCCCTGTTCCGATGCAACCAACAATTGGCTGCCCACGACGATAGGTGACGAACGATAATGCCCGCCCGCAGCTAAGCGTTTGCGATGGATCACGGTTCCCTGTTCGGCATCGACTACCGTCAACACACCGCCGTCGGCAATCATAAAAATCCGATTCTTAAATAGTAACGGCGATGGCGTTTCGGGGATCCCTCGATGCAAAGCCCAACGCACATGCGTCGTACTGACATCGCCTTGACCACCCGGACCGATCGCAATCAAATTCGGTTTACCTCGGTCAAACGAAACCGCCTTTAGAAATTCTTGCTCGGTCCATCGGCCATCGCGATCCGCATCGATCCCCTGGAACATGCCATCCAATCGTTTCCGCCGCTGCTGGGGATCTGTCGGCAACGGTAAACCAAATCCTGGGTGCCCGACCGGCAATTCGGGCCGGAAAGGAAAAGTAAAATCGCCCGTCATTTCTTCGCGTTGCAGATGCTTATCTCCATTAGCGTCAAACTGAATCACCGCCTCCCAAAACGGCTGGCGATCGGGATTCTCATCTGCCACACCACCCAACATTGCGGCCGCTGCGATGATCACTCCATCCCCAACAATGGGTCTGGCAATCGTCTCCCGCGAGAAACCGTTGACGTACCACTTCTGCTGACCGGTCGCCAAATCGTACCCGCACACTCGGCCGTTCCCCAACACAACCAATTCCTGTACCAAGTCGTCACCCGTTTGCTTGGGATCCAATGCAATCGACATCCCGCTTTCAGTGTCGGAGTTTTCAGTGTCGGAGTTTTCAGTGTCGGAGTTTTCAGTGTCCAAAGCGTTCACTCTTGGATGCGTCCAAATCGTGGGCGTCGACCAACCGCTTCGGTGCAGAGGCCTGGCTGTTTCCCAAACCAATTCGCCCGTATCTTTCCTCAAGGCAATGATTTTTGAACGACTCAGTTGACTCTCTGGCATATTGAAATCGTCATCCAACACCAAAATGACCAAATTCTTGTGAATCACTGGCGAAGTCGACATTCCATACAGGCTACTGGGTGTCGGCAACGCCTTCTGCCACAGCAATTCGCCAGCGTGGTCATAACACAACAGGCCGTACGAACCAAAGTAAACCAGCACATGCCCAGAATCCACAAACGGCGTTGACGCCGCAACGCTGCCCGCCGAATGCACTCTCTCCAACGGCACCTCCGGAGCAGCTTTCTTCCACGCAACAACGCCTGTCCCCGTCTTGATAGCGATTGTCCACAGGCGCCCCTCCTCGATCGCCGTTAAAAAGACCAATGATTCGGATAACACGGGAGAAGAGTGCCCCGGCGGCACAGAAATTTCCCAAGCTAACGATTCAGAATCCAAAGCGGGTAACCAACGGTCGGAATCGAAAACACCCGCCCCGTTTGGACCGCGAAATTGATTCCACGGCTGATCAGCGACCGCTAACCGAACGCCTGCCATACCCAAGACAACCGTACCCAAGACAACAATGGCTAGTGCCCTGGCAAAATGCGAAAAATTCCTTGCACGATTGACCCAACACCCTAAGCGTCGCTCTGTGTTTCGCATCGACATTCACCACACTTCCAAAACAATTCGGTACACGGAATTTTCACGATCGCAGACACAGGCTGGGGTTCACGATCCTAAAAAATCTAGCGCGAACCAAGTATGACTAATGCCGGAAAAACACAAACAAAAACCTTCCTGGCCCACAATAGTCAACGACCAGATGAGCTAGAACTGTCGCGGCATTTAGAACCAGCCACCCGTTCTATTTACTTTTAGCAGAGGGCTTTTTGCCTTCGGGCTTCTTTTCATTCTTCTTTTCGGATTTTGCAAACAAGAAGGCTTCGCCCACTAATTCCTCGAAGCGGCGGCGTTGGTCACTCTTCAAATTGGAAAGCAATTCCTTTCTAGCTTTGGCACGCAGTTCCTGAATTTCTCGCTCTAATTTTTCTTCAATCTCTTTCTCCGCCTGACGTAAGGTTTTTTCCTGCCCACTGGTCACATCCAATTCCGAACGGATCGGTTCGGCCACAATCACATCCACAAGGCCGCGGCGTTCCAACTGCCGCTGCAATGCCAGTTGTTTCAGTCGCTTCAATTGATGCGGCAAAAACATTCCTTCCATCTCGGACCTCACATTCAGGTTCATGCTTCGAACGGCATTCGCCACCTCTTTCGGGTCTGACAGATCCATCGAACGCAGGCGATCGGACAGCCCATCACGCAAGCGTTGGTTCATGGACTTCATGTCTTCGAATTGTTCATCCACAATTTCCAGTTCCGCCCGAACACTTTTGTCTGCTAACAGATCCATGGTGGCGTTGTCGGTATTGAGTCCGAAAGCGTTAGCGGTCTGCCCAATCGGATTTCCCAAAGCTAAGTCGTTTAGCACCGGCAACATAGCGTTGATCTCAGGATCGTTTAGCGATTTTAGTCCGCCAAAAAATTGTTGATATTCATCTCGGTTGGAAAAAACACCCTGACTGACGATGGGATCCTGCTCCGCTTGTTTCTCTTGCCCTACACCGTCAGAAACCCAAGCCAAATTAAGGCACAACGACAACGATAACAGAAATAAACTTCTCATTTTTCATTCCAAACTAAAAATCAAAAGACAAACAAACAAACGGCCTGCGATGCGATCCATCTGCAGTGCAAGTTGGGTTCACAATCAACTGGCAAAATGGCACTGCTTCCAACGACCCACCAAGCGACTACACCAAAGCAGGACGAGCGAAATACATGACGTCGCTCTTTTGAAGGTCCAATTTCATACCCAGATAAATCGCAATGTTTTGCGATGCCAGGTTATCCAACTTCACACGAGCACAGATCGGGCCAGAGAATTGATCGGCCAGTTGTTTGGCCATCAATTTAGCAACGCCCTGCCCTCGCCAATTCGGTGCAACCGTCCAGGACAATTCATGGACCGACGAATGTCTATCGGATCGCGCCGTGCCTACCGCCTGGCCTTCAACATAAGCGATAAACAATTGGTGATCCTGACTCACCAGCACTCGATTGACCCACGCCAAATGCTCCTCCCAGCCAACCACGGCAATACTTAGACTCGCCGCCCGGGTCACCGGATCGTTGCGCCATTGCAACAACAGCGGTGCATCTTCAATCGTTGCCAATCGAAGGGTCACTTGCAATTGCGTCACGATCGATTGCCTCCCTTCATCTCCACTTATCTCCACACTAGATACGACGTCTAACGCGACGCCTTCAAACCTTGCACAAGTGTCTTTAATTCCTGCTGCGCCTTGGTGTCATCTTCCCTCGGCTTGTCGTGCAACGCAGGCAACAGTTTATCCCAAACGAAATTCAGTTCCTTTTGCATGTTGCCCGTATTGGCCGTGATCGCAACCACCAAATCTTGTTCGGGCACCACAATGCAATATTGTCCATCTTTGCCATCGCCACGAAAGGCATTGTTGCGGCACTGCCAGAATTGAAAGCCATACCCTTGGGCCCAATCACTACTGCCGCCTTCACCATTGGAAACCTGCTTCGAGGTTGCTTGTTTGATCCAATCGGCGGGAACCAATTGCTTTCCATTCCACTGACCTTGCTGCAAATAGAGTTGCCCAAATTTTGCAATATCTTGAGTCTTTAAAAACAGTCCGTATCCTCCAATCGAGACATCCTGCGGGCTTCTGTCCCAGCGTGGATCTTCGATACCTAAGGGTTGAAACAGTCGAGGTTTCAGGTATTCTAAAACGGTTTGACCTGTGACTTTTTGAACGATCGCCGAAAGCATATAAGTCGCCGGAGTATTGTAGCGAAAGTGAGTCCCTGGTGTATGAGGAACCGGATGGGCTAAAAAAGCACGGGCCCAATGCTTTGCCTTCCGCCAATCCACTTCTTCGCTGTGACCGGCAGTCATCGTCAACAAATCCCGAACCCGCATCGCCTTGAGATTTTCCGACTGAGTTTCGGGCAAATCTTCTGGGAAAAATTGGATCACTTGATCGTCCAAACTTAGCTTGCCCTCCTGGATCACCAAGCCAACCGCAGTGGAGGTAAAACTTTTGCTCAAAGACCAAAGCACGTGCGGTTTCTCAGCTGATTCAGGCTTCCAATACGCCTGAAGGATCACATGCCCATGTCGCAAGACGATGACGCTATGCATCGAATCGACTCCCGTGTCTGCCGCCTGAATAAATTGGCAAAGTCCAGCCGTTGAAACCCCTTGGGACTCGGGACTGCTAATGGGCAAAGTGGTTCCTTGCATCGCCAACGTTTCCCGATCAACCAACGTTCCCCGATTGACCAGCGTATCTTTTAACGCTTCGGCATCCTGACCTTTCAAATCACTGGTCGTGATCACGGACCATCCAAGGATCCAGAGTAACGCAAGAAAGTTCTTCATAATGTTTTATTCCAAAACAGTTCTTTGCAACGCATGCAACTCATTTAAATCGCCAAGAACAGTCGACGCCCACGACGAATACCCGCCTATCAGTTTAACACAATTGCCGTTCTCAAACTGCGGTCATTGATCTTTCTGAGTGTAAACGAAATTGATGGCAAGCCAGAGACAAGCCCCGTCCCGCTGGTCACCATTTCATCATTGGATTCAAAGTTTGCCTTGCACGTGACCGCTGTTCTATCGGGTGACGGCATCTTCGATGAACGGGGTTGGATTCTCCGCCTGTATCGACAATTCAACCACCTAGCTTTTCATCGCCTCCCCCTTGGACTAACCTCTTTAGTTCGGAAGTTGACTGGGTTTTACAAACACGGGCCTTCAATCACATGAACGCTTAACTTAACCGATAGGGTGCTTGGAAATGTTGGATCGCTTACTGGTATGTTTTGTAGCCTGGGCGTTGTTGAGTGTGGCAAGCGAATGTTCGTCTGCCCAAGAACCCAAGATTGGCGGAACCGCCCGACTGGAATCCTGGAAAGTCAACCGAGCGATGGCGGTAGCGTCACCCTATCGCAATCTCCAATGGCAATCGCTGGGCCCAAAATTTGCCGGCGGTCGCATCGAATCCATCAAGACCCCCAAAGGCGATTTGGGAACCATCTATGCGGGCGTGGGTGCCGGCGGCGTATGGAAGTCTTCCAATGGCGGTCTGACTTGGAAACCTATTTTCAGTCAGCAATCCACGTTCGCGATTGGCGATTTGGCGATTGCCGATCGTGATCCGAATGTGCTTTGGGTGGGGACGGGCGAGTGTCATCTGTCGGGTAGCTCTTACCCAGGCAATGGTGTCTTCAAATCTATTGATGGCGGCGAACATTGGCAACACATGGGCCTGGAAAACAGCGATCATATCGGTAAGGTCGTCATTGATCCAAACGACGAAAATATTGTTTACGTGGCGGCGATGGGAAATTCCAACCCAAATAGCCAACGCGGCGTCTACAAGACAATCGATGGCGGTCAGTCGTTTAAGCAAGTCCTGTTTGAACAGGGCCAAGTCGCATTCGTTGATTTGGTGATCGATCCGACTAATCCCAATCGCTTGTATGCATCGGCTTGGGATCGTTCAGGAGGTCAAAACAGCGGCGTTTTCCGCAGCGACGATCAAGGTGAAACTTGGAAACGCTTGGCCGGCGGTTTGCTGGACAAGGATGTTGACCGGGTCGCCATTGATGTTTCAACGTCCAAGCCTGGCGTAATTTATGCCTTGATGGTAGACCGATCGTCTCCCGAACTGGCCCGGCGCCGAAATGCGTCGATCCTGTTTCGTTCGGATGATGCAGGCGAATCCTGGAAACGAACTCATGACGGCTATGTGCCCACTTATGTTGGCTGGGACTTTTGTGATGTTCGAGTCGCCCCGGATGATGAAAATCGAATCTACGTGGGCGGACTCAGGTTGATCATTTCACAAGACGGCGGCAAAACGTTCTTGGGTGAAGGGGGGTTTGCGACCCACCAACGGACCGATCAAGTCTTCCGCTTGCATCCTCACCGAGGGGTCGGGATGCACTTGGACGTGCACGACATTTGGATCGATCCTCAACACCCCGAACGCGTCATGCTTGGCAACGACGGCGGACTGTATGTTTCTACCGACCGAGGCGAAACTTGGCTACACCTGAATAGTTTACCCATTGCCGAATTCTACAGAATCCACTTAGATCATTGGAAACCCTTCCACATTTGGGGTGGCACTCAGGATAACGCCTCGTTCGAAGGCCCTTCCACCGCCGTAAACAAAGATGGCGAAGACGATCAGTGGAAACAAGTTTTCCTAGATCCATGGTCCGGTGGCGATGGATTTTCGACTTTCCCCGATCCTCATGATCCGATGGTAACCTACTATACGCAACAAAATGGTGACCTAAAACGCAGCCGCCTGGGGCGTTTGCGACCCATCAAATCGATTAAACCTGAAGCGGGCGAATCATCGTTACGTTTTGCCTGGGACACTCCGTTTTTCGCCTCAAGCGATCAACCCGATCCACAACCAGGTAAAACGGTCCTGTTTTGCGCAGCACAGCGAGTTCTTCAATCAACGGACAGCGGAGATCATTGGACCCCGATCAGTGCCGACCTTTCCAAGAATGGACTGTTGGCTCTTGCCCAATCTTCGATAGATCCTAAACGCATGGCAGCAGGGGGCGGAAACGGAGAAGTGTTTCTAACCGATGACGGTGGCGCCAACTGGCAAAAGGCCGGCGACGGACTGCCCGATCGAACGATTCGCGATATCGTACTGTCCGTTCACAACCTGGAACAGGTGTACGTGGTTCTATCAGGAAGTCGCATGTCCGATTGCTCTACCTATGTTTACCGATCCGACGATTTTGGAAAAACCTGGAATTCGATTGCCAACAACTTGCCACCCGAATCTGCAAACGCGTTGGCAGAAGATCCTCAAACCCAAGGCCTTATCTTTTTGGGAACTGACCTGGGCGTTTACGTTTCCACTGACGGCGGTAAAGCATGGGATTCCCTGTGCACCACAATGCCTACCGCACCGGTCGTTGATCTGGCGGTGCATGGCCCAGACGCAGCGTTAGTAGCTGCAACACACGGCCTGAGCATTTTCCTGCTGCCCATCAAAGAAATTCGGGAACGCGTAAAGAAATAAAAACCTACAGATTTATCATCAGGATCCAGCAGTGCCTGGCGATTAAGAAACAAAAAAGCGACGATCGGTCAGTTTTAGCTGACCGGCCGTCGCTTTTTCAAATTCAATTCCCCAACACTTCGCCGCATTATCGCCTAACGATCAATCTTGGCTAACTTCCATTTCGTCATCCACCAACGGCGAACTTCTATTGACCTGCCAATGGTTGACGATCGCGGGGAAGATTACCTAGCGAGCAACGATTTCTTTTCGTCCCAAAATTCATCGACATTGCCCTTGGTAACTTTTCTAGGCGGGATGTCAACATACTTCCCTTTGGGAATCATGTCCGAATTGCCTTCGACCAAAGCGGTAAGAATTTTGACCGACTGGTAACCGTACTGATAAGGATCTTGAACGATGGTACCGATGACGTGCCCGTCTTTGATACCTTGCAAAGTCTTATTGTTTTCGTCGAAACCAATGATCGCGATTTGGCCAAGTTTGCCTCGCTTTTCAACGGCTTTGATAATTTCCGGCGGGTTGTATTCAAACAAACCAACCATCGCTGCGATATCATTATACTTTGACAACGCGTCTTCAGCCTTGCTAAGCGCGACGTCATTCTTTCCCTGGTCCAAAAAAGTACCCACAATTTCGTACTTATCATTCTTTAATTCGTCGTCCACTTCAGAAAAGTTTTCGCCCAACTTTTCAACGCCCATCAACACATCGATCACGCCCTGGCGACGCAGTTTCGAATTATCTTGTTCCAAACGCCCGATGAAGATCGCAACTTTGCCGCCGTCCGGGATCGCCTGCTTGACCAATTCACCGGCCATGCGCCCAGCCACATAATTGTCCATACCGATGTAACAAAGGCGATCAGAATTTGGCGAATCAGAATCGTGAGTTATCAAAGGAATCTTAGCCGCCCACTTGTTCAATTGGGGAACTTGATCGTCAGCGCTTAACGGACTGATCGCCAAACCTTGGATGCCGGTGGCCAACAAATCTTCAACATCTTGCTTCTGTCGATTGGCGGTCGCAGGATCTGGAAACCGAATTTTCACCTCGACTTCGCGTGAATCATTACTCAAATCATTCGCTGCATCTTCACAACCCGCTTTGGCAATGTTCCAAAAGTTGGCAATCTGATTCGTGACAAAGGCAACCTTGATCGTCTTTCGCTCGGTGGGAACGGTCGACTTTTCAGTCCCCACTTCGTCGGAATCCGAACCCGTTCCCGAAGCAAGTCCACCGCTGGCAATTCCGACCAAAGACAGCAAAGCAATGATAAAGAGAAAATGGATCGCATTGCTGCGGAACTGGACCCACGGATGATTGGCCGACATTCTTCACTCCTAGTGCAAACGTTAAAGACTTCATAAGTACGTAAATTTGGCGGATCAAAGTCAATTCGAACCGACAATCAGGCCTTGACTGTCCGACAATTCTAAGCGAAATCTACGGAACGAAGCAAGATCTAGGCACAATGAGGGGTCTTTAAACATCGTTAGAGGCAGTTAAGCTTCCCTTAGTCAATTTTAGTCCCCACGTTTTCACAAACAGCGGTTCCGCTCGATCCCAAATCCGCAGAAATATTTTCTGGCAATCCATTGCCCAAGAGGTGGTAAACTGCCCAACTGGACAAGCTTGAAGCAGTAACCCAAGTGGTCGCTCAGGCCCCAACTGTCGCACCTGGCGACTAAGTTTCTGTGCTGGAATCAGGGCCCTCCTGGTTCTTTCAACTGGTTGGGTAGAAGCCGCAACGCATTGGGCAACTTCAATCCGTCGCGTGCGCGATTGCGACGGTGGGCGACGATCCCATTTGCCAGGCGGTCGCATAAACCAGCCATTGGATCATTGATTTGACACCGCAACGGTTCAAGGAGCCCAGGACTGGCAGCAGACGAAAAAGCGATATAGATTGCCCGGCAGAGAATCAGGGCTAGGTATAAGAGGCCATTCAAATGATCAACCCGCGGAAAGCTCGTCAACGTGGACATGCCAATTATGGTTGGCTAGATACCTTTCACACTTTTTCGTTTGGAACGTATCAAGATCCCAACTTTAATAATTTTCGGAACCTAAGGGTCATCAACGAGGACTTTGTCTCTGCAGGCGAAGGCTTCGGGATGCATCCTCATCGTGACATGGAAATTGTCACCTATGTTCTGTCGGGCGCATTGAAGCATCAAGATTCAATGGGAAACGGCCAGGTGCTGCGGCCCGGTGAATTTCAGCGAATGACCGCCGGCACCGGGATTACGCATAGCGAATTCAACGATTCGCAAACCGATCCCGTTCATCTGTATCAAGTTTGGTTAGTGCCTCAAGAGAAGGACCTACCCCCCAGTTACGAACAGAAGCCGTTCCCACAGGCGGAACGATTGAATCAGCTTCGGCTAGTTGCTTCCCCAGACGCCCAGCAGGGATCATTGTTGATCCATCAGGACGCGCGAATCTATCTCGCCACGCTGGAACAGGGTCGAACCCTTTCGATGGATATTGCCAAGGGGCGTCATGCTTGGCTGCAAGTGATGCAAGGCAGCGTATCGGTGAATCGAATCGCGCTAGACACCGGCGATGGGGCCGCAATTAGCGACGAATCCTACTTCGAAATCTCGGCCCTTTCCAATGCAGAAATCTTACTGTTCGACCTAGCCTAGAGAATCACTTTCCCTGGGCAGGTTTCGTCGAAAGCCCAGGCTTTGCCAGTCGGTTCAACCGTCACTTCACACAAGTGTCTCTGGACTGGTATCATAAACCAACAGAACGTGCAGCGACGGCAACCAGGTAAGTTCGCCAAGCCTTGGAAACAAGGCGTATCCCGACGTAGACAGATCGTCACCAATAGGCTGTCAAACAAGACACTGCAAACAAGACACTGCAAACAAGTAACGAATTACAAAGGATCGACTGATGAGATTCGCACTCGCCGCGAAGTTTTGCCTGGGACTAATCTTACCCTTGTTTTTAACCACATTTGTGGTTGCCGAAATTCAGACCAAGATTATCCAGTACAAAGATGGAGACACCGTACTTGAAGGCTTCGTCGCCTGGGATCCTGACAAGACCCAAAACGATTCACCTGGCGTTTTAGTCGTGCACCAGTGGATGGGGCTGACGGACTATGAAAAGGGTCGCTGCAAACAACTGGCCGAATTGGGCTACGTCGCGTTCGCACTGGACATTTATGGAAAAGGCGTCCGCCCCGACTCGCCTCAGGCGGCAGGACAAATGGCAGGCAAGTTTAAAACCGACCGCAAACTTTATCGACAACGTCTGAATTTGGGTCTACAACAATTGAGAGAACAGCCCGGCGTAGCCAAAACGAAACTTGCCGCGATTGGCTATTGCTTTGGAGGAACCGGCGTCCTTGAATTGGCTCGCAGTGGTGCATCGCTAAGCGGAGCGGTCAGTTTCCACGGCGGCCTAGATTCACCGACACCGGCCGACGGGCAAAACATCAAGGCTAAACTGTTGATCTGTCACGGCGAAGACGATCCGTTCGTTCCAGCCAAAGATATCGCCGCGATGAAGGATGAATTCAATCAAGCAGGAGTGGATTGGCAAATGATCGGCTATTCAGGTGCCGTGCATTCATTCACTCAACCAATGGCCGGCACTGACAATTCAAAAGGTGCCGCCTATAACCAGAAAGCCGACCAACGTTCCTGGATCGCCATGAAAGCATTCTTCACTGAATTATTCAACGATTAAGACGTTGCCTAGCAGTCCGCAGCCGAAGTCTCAGTCAGCCACATAGGTTTATCCCAGGCAAAACGTATCCACCGTAATCAGATGCAATAATATCAATTGCGACAACATCCGTGCGGGGTCAAGCGGTATCGGCTAACCGTAAACGTGACAGCCAGCAAGCATTCGGATGCCTGCTGGCTTTTTTTGTTCTGGGGTTGCGACAGATGGGCAATGGGCTGGCGGAAAATTGCCCAATTTTCAATACCACTTACGAATCGTCTGGCCGGCATCAACGGCTTAACCGCCGACGTTTAATTTTCGCAGAACATTCAATACGCTTTTGCTAAGCGAGGTCAATTTCGTTCGGTTGTATTGGTCGCCCAACTTGCGGATCGCTTCGGCCTGAGTTGGATAGGGATGAATGGTTGAACCGATTCCAGCCAGTCCGATCTTGTTCTTCATGGCCAAGGTGATCTCGGAAATCAAATCACCGGCATTCTCGGCGACAATCGTTGCCCCCAAAATCTTATCGGTGCCTTTCTTTGTGATGACTTTTACAAACCCTTCATCGCTGCCCTCTAAAATCGCACGATCGATATCTTCCATTGATTGAACAAATGTATCAATTTCAATACCAGCAGCGCGAGCATCAGCTTCATTGACACCCACTTGAGCGACCTCAGGCGATGTGTAGGTGGCCCAAGGAATGATCAAATCGCTGGCCTTCTTCCTGCCGAACGGACCTAAGGCGAACAACGAATTTTGGATCACAATCCGAGCTTGAAAATCAGCGGCATGCGTAAACTTGAAATGCGAACAAATGTCGCCCGCGGCATAAATTCGCGGATTCGTCGTTTGCAAGTGATCGTTGACCTGCACGCCTTCTTTGTCAAACTGGACGTTCACCGCCTGCAGGTTCAGCCCGCCCACGTTGGGGGCTCGACCGACCGCCACCAACAATTGATCCACTACCGTTTGGCAGGTGGCACCGTTGATCGTCACCGTCACCAGGATGCCACCACCGTCCGCTGGCGACAATTTCATATCTTTGCTATTTAGCATCATATGAATACCATCGTGAACAAATTGCTTTTGCACAACGGCGGCTGCAGCCTTGTCTTCACGCGGTAAAATCGACCCCGATCGTTCGAACAAGAAAACTTTGCTGCCGAACCTTGCAAATGACTGCGCCATCTCACTGCCAATCGGACCACTTCCTATCACAGCCAAGCGTTTAGGTAATTGTGTCAGCGAAAACAGATTCTCATTGGTCAAATATTGGACCGTTTCTATCCCTGGAATCACAGGCGCAGATGCTCGGGCTCCCGCAGCAATCACCGCCTTCTTGAATTTCAATTCACTAACTTCAGTCGTTCCACCGGCAACCGACCGAGTGACTGCAATGGTCTGATCGTCGACAAACGTTCCATCCCCAAGGTAGACGTCTACGCCCAGGCCGCTAAATCGCTTGACCGAATCGGCGGGACTTATTTTGGCTCGCAAGCGACGCATACGCTCCATTGCCTTGCCAAAGTCGAATCCAACCGCTCCACTGATCCGCACACCGAACGATTCCGAACCACGAACCGTTGCCGCCACTCGCGCAGCCCCGATCAATCCCTTGGATGGAACGCAGCCCACATTCAAACAGTCGCCGCCCATCAGTTCGCGTTCAATCAAAGCAACACGTGCCCCCAAACCGGCGGCACCTGCGGCGGTTACAAGTCCCGCTGTCCCGGCGCCAATCACTACCAGATGATAAGGCTGCTTCGGGGTCGGGTTCTGCCATTCCAGCGGGTGAACATTGTCGCCCAGCGTTTGATTGTGGACATCGTATGGCTGAAGTTGAACGAAGTGGCTGTCCATGAAGCACATCCTGTTGGTCGATAGAGATAGAAAAGGTTTAACTGCGGCAAGTATCCCCAGGTTCGCACTAAAAATTGCACTCGAAATTGCAATTCGGCAAGCGTACACAACCGCAAGCTCCCCGGACCGAAACCGCATCCAACCGCAATCTAAAGGAACTTGGGATCCAGGGCAACGCGGCCCGCACTCTGGACAAATTTTCTTTGATTCGCATGCCGCCGATGCTGACGATGTAATTTGGTAAAACTTACGAAAAATCGCATTCATTATGCAACTTTCCTGCCTTCGCCAAGCACCAAATGCCCGATTGGGCGTGGGTTGCCAGGGACCGATTCAGGTTCGGTTGCCTGGTTGGTGGTTTCCAGAGCGTTTGTTCAGGAATCGAGGGCAGTTAGGGATGCCTTGGGACAATTTTCGATTTTCACAGGCGTCAAATTCCACTCCGATCAATATTTCCAGCGGGTCGGCGAATCGTAAAATTGACATCTCCGCCCTAGCATTTTCCAAATTAATAAATCCCAGGCATTCAATTCAAGCTAATCCTAGCCGCCGCCACGAAAGCCAGATCTTCATGCTGGCCCAACTTCGAAATACGTTAGGACAGACCCTACTAAGCCTAGATGGTGAGAATGTGGTTAGCATTTCAAGCAACGTGATCGCCAATTTTCGCCAAGAAACCTTACTCAACTTGCAGGGACAAGCATTGGCGGCGGTGAACGGCGGAATCGTGCAGTCTGTCGCGCCGATGATCCCACTGGAAGTGACCAAGTGGCAAGTGATCAAGCAAGCCGGTCAATTCCTGGCCACAATTGAAGGTGGAACGCTGAACGAACCAACCGCACTGGCCGCAGCTTATGCAATCTATTGTTGCTAATTCGCAAGCCAGCAATTCAGCCTAAGTTCAACCCGAAATGCCCTGGCTTACCGCTCAACTCCCCCTCCCACTTGCTCGCCCCCCTGAATTGACCATTCCCATTTAGAACCAAGCTGTGTTATAGCGAACTTCACGCCATTACTTGCTAGTAGCAGCCACATTAATCGCCGTTAATTGCCAGAAACAACCTCTAACGGGGATCACAAAAACGGTTCGCCAAGTACCATGGACTGATTACTAGTACCGATTGGAATAGCGGTGATAAGTGCGCCGTCTGCGTCGGCGCGAAGAAATGGGAAGATTAGTCAATAACTTGAGGAGTTGGCGAGATGTTGCGTAAACTTAGTTTTGCCTTTGCAATTGTGGCTGCATTATTGTTCAGTGAATCGGTTAGGGCCGATATTCTTTTGAATTCAGGGTTCGAATCCGGCACTGGCGGCGATGCCGATAGCTGGACAGAAATTAGCGGACCTGCTGGATCGGTCACCCGCAGCGGCGATTCACCCCGAACCGGTTCATTTTCAGCCCATATGACTTTCGATCACGTTAATAATGCTGCGGCGGGGGCGGCTTACTTTATTGAGCAGAATCAAGGCGCTAACACGATCGATAATTCGCTCAACTATAACCTGTCGTTCTGGGCTCGTTCGGAATCAACGGACTTTGATGGCACGAACATGTTCGTCCAAATCCAATGGCTTGACCAAGACAACAGCGATGGCGGAGGCTTCAAAGGCGAAACCTTGGTTTCATTGGTCAGTGAAGGTTTGAACACCACATATCAGCGATTCACTTTGAATGATTTGGATGCCGCTGACGGTTCGGATTCCTTCTTGCTTCGTTTTCAAGTTTCCGCAGGTGCGGTCGATAATATTGCCAATGGTATGTTTGTTGATGACGCAGCGTTATCCGCAGTACCCGAACCAACTTCGCTAAGCCTGTTGGCGTTGGGAAGTTTGGCTGTCCTTTGCCGCAGAAATCGGCGTTAATTCGCTTGCGATTGATCATTGTTAGTCAGCGTGGCCCCGTTTGTACGGCGACACGCTTTTTTTGTTTCTTGACCACGAACCATTTCCCGATCCATGAACCACCGCGTTTGGCAGATTCTTCAAATAGAAATCAACGCCAACACTTAAATTGATTTTCGAAGACTAAAAGTAAACTGCACTTGCGTTCACTACGCATCCCTAATTGGTTGCATGCCGGCGTTGGCACCGATAGATTGATGGTCAGACTTCAAGGACATCGACGCGAACACTTTCTGTGGAAGCGACATTTCTGCCCCTCCGCACACTCGCATACTCGCGGAGTCGATGGCCGCGCGGGACTGCCAACAGCATCGATTTAGCCGCGATTAATCTTCAAGAACCGCAGACTTATCGCACGCAATTTTTTAAAAAAAAGTGAATCAATGAAAACAGGCTCAATCGCAGTGTTGGTCTCCACAGGACTGGCCCTCTGGGCTATCCAAAGTGCCACGGGTCAAAGTATCACCGGCCAAATTACTACCGGGCACAACGTCTTAATACATAACACTTTCGTGCACGCCAGAGTGAGCTCACCAATTTCCGGGCCAGGCCCTTTATCGAAATTTAACATCGCGTCGGTCGACGATACTCAGAAAGTAGCTAAAAAGATGTCACACAAAGCGCTGTTTAAAAAGATGGTCGGCAAGTGGAGAGGCGACTGCAAGACTTGGTTCCAGCCCGGCAAATTAGCTGACCAGTCGGAAGTCATGGGGCAGATTTCCGAGATCCTAGACGGGCGTTTCTTGCGGCATACTTATTTAGGTTCGATGAAGGGAAAACCTCGTCACGGCGATGATACATTAGCTTACAACACAGTCACCAAAGCATATCAATCATCTTGGGTGGATGACTTCCACATGAACTACGCGATTTTGTTTTCGCAAGGGCAAGCGATCGAACGCGGATTTAGCGTTTTTGGCAAATATGACTTCGCCCCAGATCAACCTCAATGGGGTTGGCGTACTGACTTTGACCTAATTGATGACGATCACCTGACGATCACTGCGTTCAACGTTTCACCAGATGGCCAGGAAGCCAAAGCCGTGGAAACCACCTATCAACGCGTGAAGTAGGATGCAGGGAAAATCCTGCATAGGCTACCGAAAATTCTGTGCAAGCTTCTGACCCTTTTTCTGAGTAGCCGGCGGTGTGGGTTCCCCGAAAAAGCGAGTCCGACTCTTCGTCCGCGACACCCTTAGTAGAAGCAGAATTCAGACATGAGCTCGATCAGCGACGATGAAACGGATGTTCGTGAAGATGAACACGAACCACTGGGCGGAATCCTGTTGCCGCTTGGATTGGTGTTGCTGGTAATCGCCAACCTAGCAACGGCCAGCGTTTGGCTACCCGCACGTGGTCGCGGTTGGTTAGCGTATGATTTCGCTACCCAACCGCTGGTCTTCTTGGGAATTTTACTGATGAAAATCGGTTTGGCGTCTGGATTGTTCGTATGGCACTGGATGGCCAATGCCCTCGGTTTGATCGATACATTGTCCACCTGCAGGTTACGACCGTTCTATTGGCCGTGATTGGTCTGTTGCTGCTGGTTGCTCATGTGGCAATGAATTTCCGTCCTTGCTAATTTTCAACCAGCTTCGGCGTTAGGCAAGTCCATCAGTTAACTGACTGGCCCTGATTTGAAAGCTGATCCAACAACTTTTGCATTCGCTTCCTTGCTGCGGCGTCCGATTCGCGTAGTTTCACATCAAAGGGCGAATCAAGGATAACATCCATAGGGTTGACCGCGTTTTGCCAACACGCGGCAGCCGCCTGATCGTTATCCATCTGTGAATACCTCACGCCAATTTCCTCTTGGACGTGCGCGGTGCGACGCCGGTTAGCAACGTCTTCAGAATCATGTTTAGCTCGGGTCTCAAATTGCTCCAAGGCGGACAGATAGCTCTGAATTGCAGAATCCTTATCTTCAGAATCCCACTGAACATCAGCGGTCACCAAAAGTGTCTCAGCCAGATCCGCTCGGAACTTTGCATCTCTTGGAAACGCTTCGACCAACTCCTGAAACTTGGCGATTGCATTGCCTATATTCGCTTGCCCTTGTGGTCATCGATGTACGTTTTGGAATATTCTTCATCGCGTAGCAGGCATTCGCCGATCTGATTGTAAACGTGAGCCCCCACGCTTCGATCACTCGCAGTCGCGGACGGGAAATCAATTAAACGATCAATCAACACTTGATTAAGATTTAGCATCTAGAACACGACATGGTACATTCCCAGGTCCAGCAATGTTTCGGTTGCCTGCGTCAGATCAGTCGCAATCTCACGAATTGCCTGTTGCTTGTCAGGATCGCCGACATAGATGGTTTGAGAGGTTTCCAGCAGCAAATGCGCTGCCAAGATCCGGTCGTCACCGGACATTTCCAGGTAAGTCGATTTTTTTGAAAAAGAGTTGGAAACCATTGTCCGCACGGAAACCGGCAGTCGTTCCTGATTTTGTTGTAACCGTTCTTGGTTTTCCCAAAGCAATTGTTTGTTCGCTTGAAGATCGACATTGCATTGATCGGCAGCTTTCGCTTGATGGTTACTTAACCGCCACAACGTGGTTCTGCCTACGTTTCCGCCTAGCATGGAACCAAATAGTAAGGACAGCACCGTTGCCAATGTTTTGTGGGTTCTAGCCCAACGCATCACTCGCTTGGCAGACGAAAGAGATCGCGCGGATACCGGTCGTCCTTGCAGGGTCGGTTCCAAATCGTCCGCAAATTCTTTAACGCTGCGATACCGTTGCCCGAGTTCTTTCTCCAGGGCCTTCAAACAGATATTTTCCAGGTCACGACTGATTTTGTCATTAATTTGCCGTGGCGGCAACGGTTGTTTTTCATTGACTTGTCTAAGTATCGCCAACGTGGTTCCACGAAACGGCGGTTGGCCCGTCAAAAATGTAATAAAAGGTTGCGCCCAGGGAATAGACATCCGACGCCGAATCAACTTTGGCGTTGACGTTGGCCTGCAACGTGTGGGCCGATTGATCGCGACTGACTTGCAGGGTTGCCGTTTAGCCAGCGGACTAGCGGTTGAGTCTCAGGACATATTTCCATGATTCATCCACGCGTCATCTGCCAGTCGCTAGACTTCCAAACGAAGTCGCTTTATGATTCGGCTCCTCGATGGGTAGACTAAATCTAACGATCGGTTCAATGATTGTGGCACGTCTTTCGCCGATTTGCTGTGCAACCAAACCAAAGTAAATGCTTCCCAAGTATCCGATCCGAACCGCGGGCGAATCTTTTCTAAAGCAACCCGCAAAATGTGATCGTAAAAATGTTCGTTCCAATCTGGATCCGCGACCACTGCTTTGACATTATCCACGCGAAGCCCTTGCTTCTGCTTGGAAACTCCGCTGGCACGACAGATTTCGTTGTACACCATTGGATACAACCAATCGCGAAAACGACCTCGCCTAGGATCGTAACTCGGCTTTCGAGGCCTTTACCCAAAGGGGCTTCGACAGCCTCAATCTGCTCAGCCTCAATCTGCTCAACTTCGAAGTCGCGCCGTGAGCCTCCAATCAACGCGGGCTCGGTTTATTGCATTTGCGATACCCAAGTCATCGATACGATCTGTGCGGGAGTAATTACCGAAACCGACAAGAACGGCATTACTCCAATCGCAAGCCAGTGACGAAATCGATTCGCAAAATCCCCGCCAAAATAAAGAACATTCCGCGATCATCTGGAAACACTTTCCATCTGATTTCCTGGTTCAGGCTCACTCCGGTTGTTCCTCGATTTTCGGAATTGGCGATACACCAAAGTTTTCGACAAGGATTGCGTAGAAAGCTGGAACTACGATCAATGTCATCGTCGTCGTTAGCAACAGACCAACGATCATGCAGTACGCAAGACCTTCGAAAAGTGGTCCGCCGCTAAGGGCTAACGGGATCAGTCCGCCAACAGTTGTCGCAGTTGTCAGAAAGATCGGAAGCATGCGTTGTTTGCCCGCTTCAATCAGGCAATCACGAAATTCGGCAATCGTTAAGCCAGAGATTGGACCGTTTGCAACGCCCTCCGCAAGTCTCTTTTTCGATTTCTCTGCAATCACAATGTCTGCGAATTCAACAAAGATAATCGCCGTATTCAAAACAATTCCAAAGAGAGCCAAGATGCCTAACTGTGGCATGAAGCCAAGTGACATGTCGAACAAAAACAAGCCAAGCCACGCGCCGACAAGGGCCAGTGGCAGCGTCGACAGTATCAACAATGGCTTTGCCCAACCGTTGTACTGAAAAATCAAGCAGAGCACAATTAAGACGAAAGACGCCACAAAAGACATCATCATTTGGCCGCCCGCGTCAGCACTTTCCTCAAAAGATCCGCCCGGTTCAATCCAATATCCAACCGGTAGACTTGCTTGCAAATCCTTAAACTCTTTTAAAGCCAACACTCTTTTGACAACGTCGTTACCGGTCACTCCCGGTTCCATCTGTGCGCTGACTTCAATCGAACGATTCATGTTCCTTCTAGCGATCTTTGCGATTTCGAAAGTCTGTTTCAAGGTGGCGATCGATTCCAACGGAATCTTACCGTTATCGCCTTCAACAAACGCATCTCTCAAGCCTCGAATCGATTCCCGTTCGTCACTGTTCAAACGAAAGTAAACAGGCACTTGGTGATCGCCTTCGCGAAAGGTCGTCAACCGCAAACCGGAGAAGTACGAATTTAAGGTCCGAGCCACTTGCGAATTAGTGACACCAGCCAGAACGGCCAGGTTTTCGTCAACATCGACTCGGACTTGAAGGCCGTCGATGCCCCATGAATCATTCACATCCCAGGTTTCCTGTTGTTCCGAGACAATCGCCTTTAACTTGTTTGCTGCTCCCCGCAACACGTCTGGATCAGCGAAACCGTTACCCATAACCCGAAAGACCAATGGATCGGCCGGCGGTCCCAATGACAAGAGAACCGGTACAATCCGGGCACCCACGATTGGATCGATACCCAGCTGTTCATCGCCACGCTCGCACACGTCGCGGATGCGCTGCGCATATTCCTTGGTAACAGCGCCATTGGTCGTCCGAACCAGAATTTCCGCGTACGACCGAGTCCTGGGTTCTGGGTTCCAACTCAAGTGCCAACGCGCTCCTCCGCCCCCGACTAACGTGCGCATCGTTTGCAATCGAGGTTGGTCGGTGTTTTCGCTACCGAGCCTTTGAATAATTGACTCGACCTGTTTAGCGACTGTGTCGGTCTGAGCGATCGATGCAGTTTGTGGCAACATGACCTTAATTGCAAACTGAGTTCCATCCGCCTCAGGAAAAAATTCGGAACTCACGGGTAAGCTCATGATCCCAATCATCATCGCGAACGTCGCCAACGCCGTGAACCATTTTGCCTTAATCGCAATCATTGCGATCAATCCATACTGTTTAAAAACGACATTTTCACCGGCTTTGGTGTCGTCTGCTAGTTTGCTTTTTTTGGATCGTTTGAACAGAGGCCTTAATCGCTTAAAAAGTGCGATCACAGGTGAACCCGATTCGTTTTCGTTGGGAGCACGAATGAAAAGTCCAGCCAGCACCACGCACAATGTCATGGCCAGTACCCAACTGAGTGCCAGAGTCGTCGACACGGTCACAGGTAAACTGTAGACGTATTCTTTACCGCCGCCTTCGAGTGAAAACAACATCGGAAGAAATGCAGCCATAGTCGTTAAGGTTCCGACCAACATCGGAATCGCAAGCGTGTTCGCACCGTCGATCGCCGCAGGAAACGGTTTCATTCCCGCCATTTGATTGGTGCGCGCTTGATCACAAACCTGGACCGCGTTATCCACCAACAATCCGAGCGAGATGATCAGTGCGGCAAGCGAGATCTGTTCCAGCTGAACTCCGAAAAGTGAGATCAGGCCAATCGTGATGATTACAACCACTGGGATGTTCGCAGCCATGACAAACGATGTTCGCAGTCCGACGACCAAGTAGACAACCACAACGACGATCAGTATCGCTTCGATCACATTGATCACAACGTCCTGAATTTTTTTGGCAACGCTTGTCGATTGATCGGAGATCGCAGTCACCGCGATATCAGGTGGGAATCGTTGCTCGACTTCGGTCATTTCAAAGATTCGTTCTTTGGCCGCTTCACATACGTCGATGATATTCGTATCTGACTTCATGGTGATACCAAGCATGACCGCTTGATTGCTCATGGACGAATCAGTGACCCGGCAAAGGTAGCTAGGTGGATCTTCATAATCGCGTTTTACGGTCAACCCCAGTTCAGTCAACGCAACACGGTTGTTCCCGTTTTTAGCCTTGACGGTACTGGCAATCTGCATGATTTCCTTAACGGCATCAAACTCATTATCGGCGCTAACTGTAAAGTGGCCTGATTCAGTGTCCAATTCACCTCCGGCAGCAATGACATTCCGCTCTTTTGCCAAGGCTTCAAGCTGTGAAGTTGTGAGGTCTAACTGAGCCCAATTGCCAAGATCCGTTTCGATGTAGACCGCTTCATCCCGCTGACCAAACATGTCAACTTTTGCCACGCCGGGCAGCAAACGAAGTGAGTCTTGAATATCCTCTGCGAACTCTTCAAGTTGTCGTGGAGTATACTCATCCTCTTTTCTGACGGCGGGTCGACCATTTGAGGGTACTTGATGAACCGCCAGAAGCAAAACGGTTGTGTCGCCAAATTCATCATTTACAATCGGGCGAATGTTGTCTGCTGGCATCTGAACCAACTCAACTCGAGCACGAACTTTATCCCAGACATTTTGGATTTCGGCAGTCGAAACATCATCTTCCAAATCGACGAAAACGGTAGACTGGCCGGTTAATGTCGTCGATCGGGTAATGTCGACCTCTTCAATACTGGTCACACTTTGTTCGATTTTATCTGTGATCAACTCCTCGATTGTTTCCGCGCTGGCACCCGGCCAAGAAGTGGATATCACGCAGGTTCGAATCGTAAACTCGGGATCTTCCCGTCGAGGCATGCTAAAGTAGGTTACGATACCCCATGCCATCGCTAATAAAACGGTCGAGTAGATAATCGGACGGTATTTAACGGCAAGTGAAGGTAATGACATGCGACTCATTCCATTTCCTTGCTAGTTGACGAACTCTCGTTAGACGAAGAAATAACTCGAACGCTTTGATCGTCGCTCAAAAAATGCACACCACCGACGATTAGGTTTAAACCGTCAACCAATTCCGGTGATTCAATTTGAACCAATGAACCTGTAATCAGTTCACTTTCGGACGTTGCTTTTCGCGGTGGTCTGGTCACCTGAATTTGTCGAGCTTTGCCGTTTTCCTCGACAAAAATAAACGTGTTCCCCGTCTGGTTATAAATTGCATCCATGGGAACAAAGAAGCCATTTCTGCTTGAGGCTCCCGAAATATCAATGTCGACAAGGTCTCCGGGGCGAAGCATCCAGTGCGGCCCCGAATCTAAAACAACTTCGGATCCGGTCCACTGGTTGGCAACTTCACTGTCGGCGCGACCCTCAATTTCCAAAGCGGAAATATAAAGCGAGTCGTCATCAACGAAAATGGGTTCAAGCAGTGATACGCTTTCGAAAACCAACTGCCCTAAGTAGGAAACTTGCAATTTATTTTTCTTCACCCGTTGTTTGGTAACCGTTAAGCGACTTGGAAATAGGTCCCCAAATTTCACCTCGTCTACGACATAGATAAATGGGGTTTTCTCATCCTCATAAATCGCATTCTCTACAATGAAAAAGTTACCATTTGGTTCCGCGGACTTTGCTGTTGCGGAATTCGCCATCGCGTTATTTTGAATACCGAGAATTTTGTCAAACTGAAGCGGAAATATTTTTTCGGTACGTCCGACAGCCAAACCGCTATCCGACTTTGGGGCTTCTTTGCGATTCAATTTATTGGGAATCAGCAACGTCATTGTAAACGTTCGTGTCGTCGGATCAGCGATGGCGTCCATCGTAAAAATAAACGCGTTATCCTTCGAAACGGATCCATCCCTCAACCTAAACGGAAGATTCTGCTGCTTTCTTAGCCTTTGAGATTCGCTGGCAGACAATTCGATTTCGACTGAAATCGGATTGTTTAGTTGCAGCGTAAGAACGGGTGAACCTGCCGCCACCAATCCTCCACGGTCGACCAATACTTCGGCGATTTGTCCACTGAAGGAACCGTATAGTTTTGTATTTCTGAGGTCCCGTTTGGCGTTCTCTAAATCTTGCTGTGCACTTTCAATTTTTGATTCTGCTGCGGCCAATTCTACTTCCGTTTGCTCAATCGATGCTGTCAGAGTCTTCACATCAGCCTCGCGATTGAGTCTGACGTTCTCGGCTTTGTCAAACTCGGAATTGGAAACCGCACCGTTCCGCTTAAGGTCTTCAATTCGATCAAAATCAGTGACTGCGCGAGCGAAATCGGATTTTGCCGCGGCAACTTTAGCCGGCAATGTTGATTTCAATTGAATTTTCAGGTTTTCTTTTTCCTGTCTCGCGATTTCTAACTGGGCTTCCACTGATTTTTTCTTGATCTTGTATTCGGTTGAATCAATTTCCGCAAGCAAAGTGAATGGTTGAGATCCTTCAACACCTTCTGCTGCCACCTCGTCAATCGCCTCTCCAGTGTTTGCATCAAGAACCTGAAAGCTGCGCCCCTGAATGTTTGCTCCCTTTTTCAGGACAAACAGAAGCCGACCACTCACTTCGAAACCGACGTCTTCCGACTTCCAGGGTTTGACACTTCCCGCAACGAAATTCGCTACCGAAGAGACTCCTTCAGTTAACTTGAGCGTCGTGACTGGTCGGGGCGGTTTTGGACCAAAAGTGTCCGTCGAACCATTGCATCCGACCAAGGTGCAAAACGCTAACACAAAAGCGATTCGATTATTCATTTTTTCATGGCTTCAAGTTTAAAAGAGCGATCTAATTTTCTTTGTGGCGAATGTACGGATGCGCAAACCATCGTGTTTGGAAAACAACGAAACACTGGGCTAGTTATGCGAATTCTTAGGGCCTGCCGCTCGAGGCGAATCAGGAAATAGAACGATTATTAAGCATATACTCTAGCTTAAAAAAGAACCTTTAACGGGTCCCTTCCAAAGGTACTGTTCGTTTTCCTAATAGATCGCTGTCTATTTTGCCAGTTAGTCAGTGAGGTATCTGGCACATCGCTATTGTTGTGAGTATCCGAATGGATTGAGCCCGATCGCGAGCAAACCACTGACCGCAAACGCACGTTTTCCCGCTGCTTGTTCCCTCACTCCAAGCCACGCCTCCACGCCTCCACGCCTTTCCCCTCTCGCCTTGCCAAGCATTAGTGACACCGACAACCAAACCCTCCAGTCGAGCCGTAGGTGTTGGCTAATCCTTCAGATCCAGCCAAGCCTTAAGTTCGGCAACCTGGGCCGGTGAAAGTCGATCGTCGGGTGGCATGTATCCGAAATCGACCATCACGCGAATGGGATGCGAATGAACTTGGTACAGCGGCCCGCGTTGACCATCTTCGGCGTGGCACGAAGTACAAAAACTGGGTGCCAGCGGCTTACCCGTTTCTGGACTCGGTGAATCTTTTGGAAAGAAGAAACGTGATCGAGGTTGTTCGGCGATGTACTCACTAAGCGCCGCAGCCAACTTGGCATCCAATACCAAATCTTCGCGAGCCGGATGGATCGCCAACGGTCCCGAGGAATGGCAATGGTAACAACTGGTTCCTTCCAGGCGAACTTCCGAAGGTCTAATATGCCCATAATAATCCAGTGGCGGCTGGACGGTCATGTCTTGAACTATTGAATAGTATCCCCAATCACCATCCGCTGCGGTTTTCTGCACCAATAAATAGACTCGCACGGCTGAATTTTCAAATGCCGAAATGTGATTCAACATCGGTTTCCGAATCACGTCCTCTTGCGTACTAATCAATCCAACATCTGAAACAGGAATCGCTTTGCCCTGCTCAAAAAACTGCTTCGCTTGACGCATGTAACCCTTGACCTGATCTTCGGTCAGTCCCGTGGCTTGAAGTCCTGTAGCAGAAATTCCCTTGGCGTCGGCAGGTGTATGAGCGGGCAACTTCACTACTGGCGAAGTCCACGGCTTCTGAATTTTGTCTTTACCCACGGTGATCATCATGTCCACAAACTGCTGGGTGGTAAAGTCAGCCAAATCCAGGGCCGGTTCTAACAACAGACCCGTACCCGTCGTCTTGGCCGGTGCAATAGGTTTGGGCTGGTCGGGCTTCGAATTCAAATCAACCCAATCCTGACTTTGACTCGACCGGCCGTTAAACACAAACAGGCCGACCAACAAGATGGACAGGATACCACTGGCGAACGCTTTCATAGTCAATTCCTGCAAGAGTGAACATCAGCAAAGTAGCGTAAACCCAAGCTACCAAAAGGCAGCACCCTTCGCACGCTGCCTCTCCATCCCGGCAAGCGCCTGCAAAGCTTTGAGAGGATCCGACCGGCAAAATCCGGTAGCATATTCAGCACTACGCTTTTGCATGTGTTCGTCGAAGGCGTGTCGTCTACCGCCCAAAACGCTAGGTCGGCCTACCGCAAAATAGAGTTGACACCACAAAAGCAGTGCCACACAAAAGCAGTGCTACGCAAAAGCAGTGCCACGCAAAAGCAGTGCCACGCAAAATTTAGACAACCGATCCACCGTGGATATGCGACCGTCTGTCGAGTACATATTATCTGACTGAAGTCGTTATTTTCAGAGGGCGCTAGATGAAGGAAAAAACAAACACATCGCAAAAGCATCTCTCGTTGTCTGCCAAACTGGTGATCCATACCTCCGAGACACTCCGAATACGGGCGCGCAGTTACGCCGTCGCTGTGTTTCTGCTTACCAGCCTCGGATTCATGCTTTACCCCCGCCCATATGGGACTCATGTGTCGTTACAAAAGCCCCTCGCACACCTCGCGGTTGATATCGGCGGGTATCATACCTTAATTGCGCTCCTAATCTGTTTCGCTGCGGATTGTTTATCACTGTGGTCGACTTCATTCGATCGTCGACCGTTGTCGACTGCTTTCGTTTTCGTCCTCGCTTGGTGCGTTCTGATAACAGTAACCCCTTCGAACTGAACATGCCTGCGTCCAGCTTACTTTGCTTCTCTGCCCTCATTCGCGATTTGATCATGCGGTCGAAGCCCACGCAGACTGCGGATAAATCAGCCAAGGTGCTATGTCTTAACCGACGGATTAGCGTAAGATTACCCCGCGTTCGGCCCTCAATACAACTGATTACCATTGCATGCACCGCTGTAGGTGGATTCAAATTTATCCGGACATTCGACATTGACTGCACGCACCTACCCAATGATGGTAGGCGATATGCACTAAAGGAGCCTGCCTTAATCGTCGAAATTTCTGCCGTGGTTGACCCTATCCTGACGGAAATCGCAGAAAACCAACAAGGTTATGACAGCGCAGAATGCCAGAAGGAACTCCGCGTCAAATTACTAAAGCCGCCGATGTTCTTGAAAGATCGGCCTGAGTAGTCGTTGGACGACGGCGGAACCAAGCACCCAACCTAAGTTCATCACACGACAGCCCATGCCACTAATTTGGACTGGCGAAATTTGGACTGGCCAAGTTTGGACTGGCCAAGTTTACGTGCCAAAGCCTGACCGATCAGACGCTGTCACTGCAAAGGACGACCTGCAAAGGACGCGTTGCCAGAGGACGCGTTGCCAAAGACGTTTGATCTGCACGGTTTTACGATCGATCACTTCACTACTGATCGCTTCGTTTTCGCAGCCATTCTACAAAATCTGGGTCGTCCATCTTCACGACGGGTCCCTTTTTGCGCCGTCGTTCAAACTTGGGATCGGTTGGATCGAAAGTGTCTTCGGGTTTAAACACTCGAGGGTCCGATGGGACATACTTAAACGGCGTAAAGTTGGGTTCACTGCTAAACATATCACTCAAATCTGTCGCCGTTGCATCAAACAAATTATTCGGTCCCAGGTCGAAGATCCTATAGATCGACTTTATGATACTCATGATGGACGTGTGTTCGTGCGACACATAAGTTCGCTTCGCCCAGGGACTGATGCAAAGCACATAAGATCGATTACGGTCCACCGAATCATTGTCTCCGCCAGAATCGTCTTGCGTTACGATGATGGCCATATTTTTCCATTCGGGCTGAGCCGACAAATAGGCCACAATTTTGCCCAAAGCCAAATCATTGTCCGCCATATAGCTGGCAACAAAGGGGTAACCTTGTTCGGGCATCGGGCTGGCGCCATGATCATTACAAAGAGTAACATTAATAAACTGGGGCAATTTGTTTTGGTTCGCTGCACGATACTTCTCAAGCCCTTGGGCAAACCAATCCGCTCGGGCAATGTCAGGAATAAACGTGTTGTACGCCGGGTAACCGAAGTCTGTATTGTCGAACAAGACCTTGGGCATCGGGTAGTTGACCTGAGTGAATGCGCCTGACCGACTTGTCATTGGACCTTCGTCGTTGTCGGCAAATTCGAAGCCTTCGCCAAAATTCAGGAACCGTACTCCGCCTCGATCCAAGTGTTCCCACATTGATCCGTTCTCTAAATAGTCTTCGGGGATCTGTGAACCGTTGGAATGGAATGAAGGTAGCCGCCCGATCGCCGAGTCACTCTTTTTGAAATTCCAACCCGAGTAAAACACTCGAGTGGTCCAAAGGCTGGGATAGACGCCCACTAGCCAGCGATGTCCGTCACCCGAGGCCTGAGGTTCCATGTAAAAGTTGTCTGAAATGGCAAACTGCTGAGCCAGGCGAATGTGGTTGGGCATGATGGGTAAGCGTTGTTGCTTCCCCTTTTCCGCAATCCAACCGTTGATTCCAAACTCCGCGTAGTCGGCATCGCTGGTGGTTCCTTCTAACCCGCCAAAAATCCCATCGAACGTGTGATTCTCTTTGGTGATGAACACCACATGTTGAATTTCAGATGGAAACGACTTGGACGTAGCCCGAGTGGGAATCATTCCGTTATTTCGCAATACCGTTTGGGTTTGATCTTCCACTTCTGCCAAAGCTATCGCATCGATCATCCCCGGCATATCGGCCAAACCGAAACGTTCGTCGGTCGACTCACGCTGGTGTTTGGGACCGCGAGGCCCACGCCCAATGCCTTTTTGAGTTGCAACGTACAGCGTCATTCCATCGGGAGATAAGCGACACGCGGTCGGAAACCAACCCGTCGGAATCCAGTTGGTCACTTTCCCCGATGCCAATTCGATTACGACAACCGCATTCAAACCCGACGCACAAACGTACAACGTCTTTTCATCATGGGACAAAGTCATCCCCGAAGGAATCACACCGCGCAGGCCGGCCAATTCTGATTGAGGCGCAATCTTAACCGTCTTCCTGATTTCCAATGTCTTCGAATCAAGATACTGCACCGTATCATTGTTTGCATTGGTGACCAAGAGCGTCTGTCCGGTGTGCAACAGACCATTGGGTGAACTGCCACCCACTGCTTTTCCACCATCGGCCGGCGCGTGAATCAAGATACCGGTTTTTACTTTCGCAGCAACTTCCGGCTTGGCAGGATCTGCCACATTGATCATCCAAACAGAATTGGCGTCTGGCACCAAAGGGTCGCCCAATCCTGGAACCTGCCGACCCTGATGAAAGGTGCCAAGTTCGGCTTCTTTGGAAGGGAAACCAAAAGCCGGAGTCGAAATGCCCCGTGGATCTCCGGCCCCGGTTGGAATCAACGAATAATCAAAGACCCCGATATTGGCCACGAACAACCGCTGATCGTCTTGGGACAGAGCCAGCGAAAAGGGCTCACGTCCTGCGGGAATGTCGGCAACCACCGAACCTTCGATAATATCAAAGACCACAATCCGCTGCCTGGCAACATCGGCACCGTAAACGTGGCGTTGATCCGACGAAACCACGATGTCAATAATATAAGCTTCATCATCAGCTTTGATCGACCGGATGGGCGGTTGACGTCGAAATTGCAGTCGTTCGGTGGCTGGTTCGTCCCACGCCGCGGTTTCAAATATTTGAATGCCGTGTCCAACATCACCGGTGGATACAATCAATTTTGAACTATCTTGGGTGAACGCCGCACAGAAGGCAGCGTCCTTCCAGGGTATCACCCAAGAATTGGATTGGGTGGTCGGATTACCCGCGTCGTAAACCACAATACCCGGATCGCACAGCCCAATCAACCACTTCCCATCGGGACTGGGGACCACGTTCCAAAGATTGCCACCGGTATAAAGTCGTTTCCCAGAGGGTGTCAAAAAGCGACCATTGGGTAGGATCGTTGTGCCACCAGCGACCACTCGAGCAAATTCATTGCCGGCAGGAGCCTGAAATTGCACCTCCTGACTAACAACAGATTCTACAGTGCAACTAAGTGCTATGAGCGTAATTGCCCAACTCAGTAAACTCTTCATCATGTATTTTTTCATGGGAACCCGTGGAGAATATCTAACCAAACCACGACTAGCGATTGGATTTCATCTTTCGCCAGGCGACAAACGGACACGTTGCTTCCTAAAAGTCGGTAACCACTTCGCGGCCTTTGCGACTGCCGATCGATTGCCAGACCGAACGTTCGATCTGATCATCGACAAATCTGACCGATCCATCCAGCAACGAAACATTGACGCCACCTTCATGATAACTGCGGCTTGGCACCACCGCGTAGGTCGGTAAACTGTCCGATCGCCCCTCGCGCATCGAATTAAAGTCGACATCATGTTCGATCCCACCAACCGCATGTCGTACCAAAGTGTTGGGCGAAAACGTCGTTGTGAATCCTGTCTGATGAACCCTTGCGTCGACCCATTCGGTATGGCCTGAATCCATCTTGAATTCACCACCAAGGGCACTAACATCCGCGGGATCGCTGGGAATTGCAGTGGTTGCTGAAGGATTCCCACCATCACGCAAATAGGGCGTAAACGCTTTGACTTCGGCAAAGGCCAGCGTATTGCTAGTCCCATCAACGACCTCTGCGATCCTGATTTGACGATTGATCATGAACACACCATTCCCTACCCCCATCGGTGGTTGAAAAAGTAGCCAATCACCACTGTTGGCACCATAGTTATGCGGATAGTGAATGAAGGTCGGACCATCTGGCCGCTGTCGATCGTTGATCTCGCTAGGACAAAGTAAAAAGGAGACGCGAATCTTTGCAACTGCCGGTTGCTGGCTAATCGGTCGCTGGAAATCGATCAAGTCTTGCAAATTCCCTTGCTCGGCGTACGGCAACAAGCGACTGTGTACACTCCAATAAACTGAACTTCCAGACGATTGATAGTCGCCAAGCGGCGGAAGTTTGCGTTTTGATGATTCATAATTTAAAACACAAAGTGCAATCTGCTTCAGATTGTTTTGGCAACTGATCCGTCTAGCGGCAGCGCGCGCCGACTGAACCGCCGGAAGCAACAAACCAAGTAGTATCCCTATGATGGCAATCACCACCAACAACTCCACCAGTGTAAATCCTGTTCGCTTCATCTTTTAAAAATTCTACTCGCTAAAAAATAACCGCTGATCCGTTTCGACTGTAAAATAGAATACTGCTCGTATTCTCTGAATGTATGTTCCAATATACCAAATCAATGCCTCTTGGCCTCAGGACTTTGAGTAAAGATTTAGTGAAGAGAACGAGTACATTCCTTAATATGAAAGTTCACCAAATCCGATTTGGCTCCATTCGCCGACCATTCGCCGACCAATCGTCAGCGCCGGTCGATACCCCGACTTCAAACGAGTCCCTAGGCACGGCGGAACCCATGCCACCCACAAGCGATCTTCCCATCTTTGTCCCAAGCGCTCATTAATTCCACTCCAGACAGAATAACCCAGTGCAACTTCGGTAGCATACAACAGCAGACCAGCGAAACCAAACCCTGCAGGATCACACCAGAGGATCACAACCGTGCCAGGCATCAAAGACATGAAATCGCAAACGCTAATCTCTTGGGCGGAACACCCAACAACATATGGGTTGCATTTTTTATACATCCAAGAATCGCAAATCATTATCTTAGAGGCACGATCCTAGGCTTGCGGCACCGCTTGATCCATCTCCGTCACATTCCAAGCAAAAAATTCAACTTCGTACTCTCGCTTGCATGACAGTGAAATCGACTGAACCTGACCATTGAATCGACGCCCGCTGGACAGAGTGCGGTTGTCCGGATCCAAGATGCGTTTGACCGACGCACTAGATTGCCGCGTAGGTCCGACGTGCTGGCGAGTGTTTTTGGTGATTGCGATCAACAGCCACACCCAATCGTCGCTACTGGGGTTGAATGGTCGTCGCAGGCGGAGCTAACGATTGATTTTGTGGCGGAAGCTCCGCTCTTGGGGAATTGTGACTGGCGGCCGTTTTCGTAGAATGTGCAACCTAGACGACGACCGCCGTCGCCAACCGCTTCAAATTGCCATAGAGAATCTTTTCATGTCATCGACACCCGTCCTGCAATTTATCTTGAACAACTACACGAACTTCAACGCCCGAGCGACTCGTGATGCGGTTCTTTCTTACTGGGATCACATCCAGGCCGGCGGCAAGATGTTTTGGACTTTGGCCGGCGCCATGTCATCAGCTCAGCTTGGGATCACCCTGGCCCCAGCGATCCGCGAAGGCTTGATTCATGGGATCTCGTCCACGGGCGCCAACTTGGAAGAGTCACTATTTCGCTTGGTCGCCCACAAGAGCTACAAAGACTTTCCCGAGTATCGCTACTTTAAGAAATCAGATGACACCAAAATTTTGAAGGAACGGATGCGACGGGTTACCGATACCAGTATTCCTGAAGATGAAGCGTTCCGAGCGGTCGAGAAATTTGTGGTACCGATGTGGGAGACCGCGACCCAAGACAAGAGTCGCCGTTTTTGGCACGAATATTTTTACGAATTAATTCAGAAATTACCCAAGAAACTTTACGAAGGGGACCCGACGCAATCTTGGCTGTTGGCAGCCGCCCAAGCCAACCTGCCGATGGTCGTGCCCGGTTACGAAGATTCGACCTTTGGCAACATTTTTGCATCCCATGTCAAGCACGAAGAATGCTGCGCTTCGATCGTCAAATCAGGCATCGAATACATGGCTCATTTTTACGACCAATACCAAGAGTTGTCCGCCGGCGCGGGTGTTGGCTTCTTTCAGATCGGAGGTGGAATTGCGGGGGACTTCCCGATTTGCGTGGTTCCGTCGATCAAGTATGACCTGCAGAAAAAAGCCAAACCTTGGGCCTATTTTTGTCAAATTTCCGACTCGACCACTTCGTACGGGTCGTACTCGGGCGCCACGCCTAACGAGAAAATCACCTGGGATAAATTGACCGAGAAAACCCCCATGTTTGTAATCGAATCCGACGCCACCATCGTAGCGCCTTTGATGCTGACCGCACTGCTGGAATGCAAGCGAGCCCCCAAAGAGGCAAACAAACTGATCGCAAAGTTCAATAAATAGTCTAGCCTGGACCACAGGTCATCCAAGAGAAGACCGAGTCAAAAGCGAGCCAAGCGTAAGCGGCCCTAACATTTCACTTCCGGCCTTCCAACACTCTGGAGAGACAACATTCTGGAGAGACAACATTCTGGAGAGACAACATTCTGGAGAGACAACATTCTGGAGAGACAACGCGTTTGCGATCCCAAGCCACCGGTCATCGCCAAGCCATGGGTCAACGCCAAGCAGCGGAGTCGCTGACCGGCGATTGACCTTGTGGCATGATGGTGCGTCCGCGTTTTGGGAAACTCTATTCTGCCGCGTCCAGACAGATGATTTCGTTATCGTTGCGGATGTAAATTCGCTTGTTGGCGAAGGCCGGCATGCTCCACACAACCGGTCGACCAAACGCGGTGTTGCTGGGATTGATCACATGAGTACGATCCAGTTCGGTAAACCCTTCGTCAGTCAATTCACCGATCACCAGATCACCCAATTCGGTGAAGAACCAAAATCGGGGACCTTGCTTAACAATGAACGCGGTCCCATTGCCCGCCTTGCGATCACCCACAGGTTGGGATGTGGCGAACAGTCGATTTCCTTCGGGCAATTTCAATCCGCAAAGTTCACCGCTTTGGTCCAAGCCAAAAACTATATCTTTCACCAAAAATGGCTGAACATTTACCGGCGAGATTGCATCGCGCCCCTTGTCTCGCCAAACCTCTTCCGCCTGGGGCTTGGAAGGATCCAACTTCAGCAACAAACTTTTCTTACTGTAACCGGCAACGTAAAGATAATCGCCAACTTGGATCGGAGTCATAATGATCGATCCGCTAGTCGCTTGATACGGGAATGACCAGTAAGGTTTGCCGTCGTCTGGGCTAATCGATCGAATCGCATTGGTGCCGCAAATAATCATTTGCCGAACTCCGCCTGCGGTAATAATTTTGGGTGGTGAATAACCTTGCTCCGGCGAAGTTCCTGAACGCCAAAGTTCCTTGCCATCCACCTTATTAAACGAAACCACGTGCGACCCTTCGCCGCCAGCCAACGTAATAATTTGATCACCGTCAATCAACGGATGAGCAGCGTAGCCCCACAGCGCCGATTTGGTGTCGTATTCGGCCTTCAGGTCGTGAGACCAAATAACTTCGCCCGTCTTGATATCGAAACAAAACATATTCCCTTCGGCGCCCAGCGTGTAGACTCGATCGGCTTCCACACAAGGCGTGCAACGAGGACCCGCGGGGTAAGATATGTCATACTTCACTGGCAATTCGTGCTTCCAAAGCGTCTCACCAGACGTTTCATCCAAACACAAGACACGTTCAACACCAGAAAATTGCGAGCGTTGAAAGTTATCGACCTTCACATTATCCGAGGTCACATAATCGGTGATAAACACTTTACCCCCGGCAACGGCAGGCCCCGAATATCCGCCGGCTAGTTTCTTCTTCCAGACAACCTTCATTCCCTCTTTTGGAAATTTTTGCAGGATGCCTGTTTCATTCCAAACGTTGTCACGGCCCGGCCCCATCCACTGGGGCCATTCGTCCGCAAAACAGATAGCTGCAGACCGAGACAAAAGATCTCCACCCAAACCGAATTGAACTAACGACAACATCAGTACCCAGACCCACGATCGCTTTGATGCGAACTTCATTATTGACTCCCTAGATTGTTAACCAAGCCACCAGCCCGCGAAAAAGGTCGCACGACACGCTGCCGTACCGAAAATCTTCCGCCAGAAAAACCGCCGCGACTCTATAGGCGTTCATTCGGGTCTGATTCGCCCATTTCCGCGAAACCACCCTACGGCAAACAGTTTAACATCTGTACCGACACTTGACCTACGGGCAAGTAAAGTCAATTTTGCAAATAGTAGACAATCCATTGCCAACGCTGACTTGCACAGCCTTCCCTCTCCCGCCCGGCACACGCCCAGTCGGAGTCAATCCCATTACACACAGCGAGTGTAACAGTGCCGCAACTCGCCAAACCAAGCCAAACCAATCCAAACCACGCCAAACCACGCTATTGACCCAACGGACGCAGCGACCTACCTTTCCCCCATGTTCTACCACTGATGCTGCGTTCACACTGTTCGCATTCCACAAAGCATCTTCACCCATTTCATTTCCATAACGCCTGCCACTGTTTAAGTATCGCGATTCCTGCTGGAACTACTGCCCTGCCCTAAGGGTATCGATGTCAATATTTAAAAGTCAAACAAATATTCCAGAACTTGGAACTGCATCGTAAATGTCGCTTGCATCAGTAGTTTCGTTGGTTGGCACCGTAGATCATAAGGATTCAAATTCGGTATTAAGGACGCATTGGCTGGGTTCGGGGTACTTATTTTTCCGGGAGCGAACAAAAATTAGCTTGGCAGACGAAACACTAACTAAGGCTTCCAGCACGGGCCTGGCACGGCAGGGCGGCGTGGTTTTACCGCCATCGTAGTTTCTCGATAACTTTAGGGCTGACACTTGTAATGCCGGGTGCCATTACAGGTTCGAACATGGTACTGGGTGGTGGTCCATTTGGTGTTGTGATCGTTTGCGCTAACCCAATTACCTGCAGATCGCGAAGTAATCCTATTGCCCTGATTCCCACGGCGTGCTGGACTTTGCCCGATCCACGTCCTGATCCCAAATGTAAATACAAGTCAACCGTTTTCAACTGAAATGGTGAGTGTGCGTCCTAGGAAATATAAATTGTATTTCCGAGGGTGAATTGTCAGTGAACGCAAGGGCAATAGATCGTGCATTCGAAGTCACTTTTCGCCCTTGTGCTTCTTTTATGCGTATTTCATTTTGGAGCAAGTCGATGCCTTTAGCTTCCCCCCAAGTGACTGGTTAGGCGACACTTAAGTTTGTCGTAAGTCTGTTCATCCTATTCAACATCAATGGTCACGCGTACGGTGTACTGTTGGATGAAAATTCCTTTCGATCTTCTCGTGATACTTGGCTTACACAAATTCGCAGCTACAAATGGCTGGTGCAGTAAAATGTAAAGGATGTTATCCGTTATTTTGAGGCTTCGGGAAATACGCGAGACCACATTTTTTTGGTCGAATTTGACAAGGATGGTTTGGAAGTCAGGCGTATCCTGGTCAATCCGAAGTACGATGCCGTTCTAGCGAAAACAGCGCAGCAGACGACAACTGGCAACTAGAAAAGGTTTGACCCGAATCGTCGCAAACCAAGGACCTACAGACCTACCCGTTCAATCGTGCCATTGATCCGTTTTGTCTATCAACTGCCTATTTCTTTGGATGAGAGCCAATGAAGTTGAAAAGCTAAAGCAAACCTCAGCACAGAGCGATCACATGGTTTGGATTCTTAATCCACGTGATCCGCAACCCGAAGAATCGCAAGCCTCGATTGAACAAGTAACTCTGATTTTGGCACTCTTTTCAGAAGGTGCCCCAAGTCCAGTCACCATAGCGACCGACGGGATGCTAGAAGGAACCAATTATGCCAAGAAAGTTACGGCGGCATTCCAGAATTGGCAGACGATCGATGGCTTGCGAATTCGACTGACCGTAAAGTATTTTCTTGAGCCCAGCACCGAATCTTATTTTGAATTGAAGGTCAGTGACCTGAGTGACATTACTTTGAATTCGAATCTCGATGTGAGCCAATGTTCTTTAACTTATTACAACCTACCCGAACCCGGAGTTACTACTTCCAGGCCCGGCAGTAACGTTCAATGGTCCCTAATTTTTGTCGTTGCCGGCGTTCTGTGAATCATTCTACCGCTGGATGTGATTCGTCTAAAGCGAAAACGAGATTAATGACTCGCAATTTCCCGAACGGCAGATATTCATTCCAGGCACTTCAAGGGAGGTAATGCCGGGTTAGCTACCGTGGACCGATGGAAATATACGCCAATACATTGCTTGGCACGGAAATTTTCTTGATTATTGTTTCTGATGCTTCGTTTTCGATTCCCGATGGGTTCGACTCTGGAATAATTGAAGACCGGTCTGGTGTTGCTGGTTCGAGGTCGTCCGCGTGGGCCGAAACACGATTCACAACTCGTCTTTTCCTGACAAACCTTTGAATCGTTACTACTGGACCTTTACCAGTGATGGCTGATAATTTCGCAGCTTAATGATTTGCCAATTGCCAAAGGCAAGCTATGTTTGGGATGAGTTGAGAAGCGTCCGCGTACAGCCAAGTTTGGAAAAGGTCAAATTTTAATGAGCAGCCTGAATCACGGATCCGGTGAAGCGTTCGCAAATTCCAATCAAACTGAATTGGAAGCATCGACCATCTCCAACGAAACGTTCGCCAACCGCCGCCACCTGAGTCGAAGCAGTGAAGAGGGTCGTGAACGACGCCAGTTCTCTAGTTCCTACCATGAATTGTCACCAGATGGAGCGGAACTGGGCGAAGCGATCGATGCTTATAAACTAGCCAACCGCCGACGCTTCATCACCTACGACGAAATTCTTAGCGTCCTTCATTCACTTGGTTACAATCGTTAGTAGCGGATCCTAAGCCATTGCTATCCGACTGACTTGTCTTGCAACCTACAAGCCTGCGGCGCCAGCAAGGGAATCGGTTGTGTCACTCGCTCACTCACTTGCGCGCCGTGTTGTTAGGCGCCGTGGCTTGGCGGGGCACGAGTAAAACATAGCGGTGTTTTAAGAGCCCGCGACGCGAGCCCGGAAATCAATCGCCCTACCACTGGCCACTTCGCTGTAAATCCTATCGCAAGCGAAGGTTCGAATCATCCAACCGCTCGACAACGCCTTTTAGTGAGGCGATTCGACTAATGTCGGACTGAATGAGTGCCAACACATCGTTCGTCTGCTGGTTGACCCACTGGTTCAATTGCTGCTGTTGATTCTGGACCAACGTTTGAATATACGTTGAACGAAGAACTACCATTTGACCCAAATGCTGGTTGGTCGCCGTATTCATCGCAGACGCAATTCGGTTACCTAAATCACACTGCGGTGTTGCGACAACATGGTCCAGGGAACCGGACAAGACGTAAGTAGTTTCGTAGGAATCGATAGTCTCCAATTCAAAGTTGATTAAATTGGCCAGTGCCGCATCACCCAACTCGTTAGAATCCACTTCGATGTCTACATTCGAATGGCGAATAACGACCTTGCCCGAAAGTTTTTCGCCCTCAAGATTGACGTTAACTTGAGTAAACGCCTGAGTCGGCGAGACCTTCAAACCAATCCCTAACGAATCGGTAGAATGATCTGCCGCAAAGTCACCACTGGGATGTTGCAGGTCGGGCGTTTTGATCGATAAGTAAGTCTTTTGCGAGCCGCCGGTGCGGTCAAACAAACCGTTGACAATCACGTGCTGTGGCCCCTGGGCCCGTAGCGACAATGACGTAGGCTGCGATTGAACATCAGGATTGTTGGACAGATTGCTTAGGTTCCCCATGTAGCGATAATATTGACCGCCAACATCGGTCACGCCCACCAAAGTCAACTTCTTCACATCCAACGATGCTTCTGCTGGCTTGCCGAAGTTTACGTTTCGACCGCGAACGGCGATTGGGTTGTCGGCAAAGTTGGGAACTAAGTTACCGGCCCAGTCTACCCACAAGATGACCTTGTTGATTTCATCCAACTGTTGCTGCTGTAACAATTGGCTGGTCAACTGCTGAGGGTTCGCAGTGGGAATTCGCATCGCAGTTTGGAACAAGCGAATTTCGCCAGCCGCGGTGTCCGAAAGCGATTTCGTTTCCAAAATGGCCAAACGCTGAATATCCTGCACTTCTGCTTGCAGGTCCACAATCTGCGCGGTCAGTTCCGTGATTCGCTGGGCCGCCTGCATATTTGGTCCGTGCGAACGCAGCGGGTTATTTGAAACAGTCGACGTTTTCTTCAGCGAAACGATCTCGGCTTCCATGCTGGCCGCTCGCTTTCTGCAATCTTCGATCCGCAATTGCCACTTGGTTTGCAACGCCTTCGCTGCCACCGTAGTGTGGCTGGAGTTGGAACTTCCAGCGGTCAACGCCGTCTTGACATGTGTCCACCAAGAGCCTGTCGCCAGAGCGGGACTGGATTGATGGTACGAAAGATCTGACGGTTGTGCTTGAGAAATAGCGGCCACAATTCGACCGGACAACGAATTGGACTCTGATTCGGTTCCGTCACTGGCCCTGGTTTGTTTCGGCGAATTGGCAGGAATCATGGTCAAGTTTGTGACCACGCCATCGCGAACCACCAGCTTGCGACCCAGCACGGAATCCCAATCCAAGTGCAGAACCACTTTGTCCATTTCCAACACGGGCCGGCCGCCACTTGGATTGCCGACGGTCAGATTCCGCAACGCGACGGATTTTTCAGACCAGTCCACCTGGGCGTCGTCCACCCGCATGCCAGCTCGCAGTGCGACGTCGCTCTCGTTGATCGCGACTTTTGCTAAAAACGTGGAACTGACCCAAATGCCGAGACATAAGACCAACAGAAACACGAAACGAGGTACCAAAAATTTGAAGCGGTTCATCGTTCTCTCTCCGTCACGAAGGGCGGTTGGGATGGGCTATCGTCATGCTGGGGCGGCGTAACAATCTTCAGAAACGCAGACAAAATCCAGCCGGTGACCCAGTAGACGGGAAGAACCGCCAGCACACCTACGGTCATGCTGCCCATCACCACCGAATTATTGAACCGAGTCCACTGCGAAATTGGAAATGATTCCAACCACTGCCATATCGAATGCAGCATGGGTGCTGACAGAATTTCGTAACCCACAGGGTCAAAGATCAGATCAAATTGCGAACTGGCCATTGAAAAACTGATAGCACTTAGCAACGTCGCGAATAAGCTAACAGGCATCATTAAAGCGATGCTAGCGAAGCCGTACGCGAAGGCGGAATCTTTCGGAATCAACCCAATGATCATGCCCAAAGCGATCCCGCCGGCCAGCTTTCTGGCAGTTTGCCGATCAAGTGCGAAGCGTTTGAATCGCTCAAACGTACGCTTAAGACCTCGAAACATGTGCCATTTTCCCTTGTGAAGAGCCATAGTATCCCCGCGTATCATGACAATACGGGTAACCCTTCCACTCGGATCGACCCCTAAAGTCTTTAGTCTTTAACGAAATTGTTTCGAATCCCGTGTTTCCACCACTAAATGGAGGGGTTTGGGAAGGTGGACTTAGGACCTGCAGACCAAAGATGGCGAACGATTATGCGGCTTTTAGGGGAATTCCGGCGGATATTTAAAACATTGGCTTTAATCAAGTGAATATTAGTTGCCTTGCGAAGATTCGTCGGGGGCAAGCTGTTCTGAAAAAAAGGCCGTTTATTCGGTAAATCTTGCTGGAAATGCCTGTTTCGTTTGAGTACGATGGAGACGTAAATCAAACCACTGCGAACTTGCGCTGCCTTGGTTGGATTGAAATTAGGTTTTAGGAATGATTCGCACAGGAGAGAGATCCACGATGGATGAATTGCAGGATGTGTATGCTGACGGTATTGGTGAAATCACTTTGACCGGCGGCATGGTTAGGATTGATTTGGTTAGCTTGTCGGCGAAGAATCGCGACGATCAAGGTCGACCTAAGTTGGAATTTCGCAAGCGAGTGGTTTTGCCACCCGAAGGTTTCCTTCGCAGTTTTAGTGCGATGGAAGATTTGGTGAAGCAGTTGGTGGAGGCTGGTTTGATCAAGCGACGCGAGGGCGAAGATCCAACCGTTGTTTCGGCAACTCCGAGTGCTCCACCGGCAAGTCCAAATTTTTAGGGCAAGTCCAAATTTTTAGGGCAAGTCCAAATTTTTAGGGCAAGTCCAAATTTTTAGGGCAAATATTTAAGTGCAGTTGATTGATTTCTAATCGTCAGAGAAATTTCGTTGCCTGGGATTTTAAGTTGGTTTAAGCAAATCATTCGATTTGCCTTTGATTAGCTGAGTAGATATTGGGCCGATTGATCAGGGTTCGAAATTTTTTACATATTTGAAAACAAAGTTATCGTTTTTTTGAAATGGTTTTGGCGGTAAGACGTCAAAGCATTTCAAGCCTTTAGATTTCGTCAGGCCTGTCGTGCAAATCAGTTTACCTTTGGGCCAGTTTACCTTTGGGCCGATTTGCCGTTGGGTTCGTTGACAGGAATTTGAAACCCAGGATTGTCAGCTCAACCAAACACCGTCTGTGGGCTTTTAGCTTAGGCCGGTGCTTTGGCCTTGGGCGGTGATTTGGTTAACCAGCGTATTTTCGATCAGGGATTCGGTCGGGTTAGATGTTTGACTGTTCACCCAAGCGTTGCTAAACGGGTCCGCGATCAGTGGCACCGAAGGAGTGCGAATCGGTTTCCAATTTGGGAACTGACATTTGCGATCTGGAGGGATGCTAATTAACATCGTGTCCATTTACGGCGGTCACTAGGTGTGCAACTAATCGTCCAATGTAGAAATTGCGTTTTTGAAGAAGAAATAGCTTTTGAAAACAGGATCGCTTGGCGTTCGATCTTGAAACTCGTCTTAGCCAAAATATTACAAACAGAGAATAAGTTGATTTTGGGTTTTGGAATTACGAAAGTAGTCCACAAGGCCGTGGAATCAGCATCAAGTCAATTTAAGTGAGCCCTTAATTGGAGGCTGTTGAATGATCCGCAATCGGTTTAATGGTTTTGATCAACAAGTTGAAGCTAGTGATTTGTTGAAGCGATTTAGGGTAAATGATCGCGAGGATCGTTCTGCGTCTGCGGGCTTCGAAGCGGTCAGTGACCTGACTACTTTGACATCCGCGGGCTGGGTCGATTTCGGATCCAATTACCAGGAGGTAACTTTGCGTTCGGAAGCGGATTCAAGTCCTTCGTCCAGTCCCACGATCGCCGGTCTAACGGTAGATCTGGCGCAGGTGACTACGTTCACCGCTGGCTCTTCAAGTGCAGCCACGCCACCAAAAACTCCTGTCACTCGAACAGCTCCTGCGGTTCCCAGTATTTCGGTAACGGCTACTGAATTTCGAACTTCAGAAATCGTTGCCAACCAAACAGCGTCGTCGTTAACTGGCGAATCGACATTTTTGGAAGTCATTTCCGAACTAGCTGGCGGGTTGTCGGCAAGTCAAATCCAATTGCTGCGTTCGTTGCAATACACACAGACCCAAAGCAAGGTTTTCGTATCCAGCTCGGTTTCGGGCATCGGCCAGGACTTCGCAGCAGGCCAGGACAGCTTTGTCGGTCAATCAGAAATTGATTATCATGGATCTTCCTGCCCCTGTGGTGTGCACGGTGGACCATCAACGCCTGCGGCGTTAGGCGGTGGCGGTGGCGGCGGTGGCGACCAAAATGATTTTGCTCCTGTGGTTGACGCCAAGGACATGACCGTCGAAATCGGCAGCTTCTTTGCCGTTAGTGAAATGTTTACGTATTTGGATTACGACCAAAATCCACTGCAAGCGATCCGAGTCGTCGACAAGGGCAGCAGTGCTGCCAGCGGTTACGTTGTCTACAACGGCAGCCGAATTGAAGCCAATCGCTGGATCGAGGTCCCGGCAGCAAATCTAAATCGGCTGCGTTTCTTTGCCGGTCTGGAACCTGTCAACGAAGCGGTTGGCATTATGGTTTCGGACGGACTGTTCTGGAGCACTGCGGACTTTGCTCGAGTGGTAACGGTTCCGGCCAATCTGTTTAAGCCGACCGCGCAAGGCTTCGATGGTTCGGTATTGTCGGGTGAATCGGTCAAGCTGCAAGATTACATTTTGGCGAACGATCCTGAGAACAATTTGCAGAAAATGCGAATTATCGACCGGGTTGAAAACGCCAACTCTGGCTTTTTCTCGATCGCGGGAGTCGCTCAAGCCCAGGGCCAGTGGTTTGAAGTCAATGTTTCGCAACTTTCGGACATTAATTACCATGGCGGCCGAAACGGCCAAGCCGAATACAGTTCGTTCCAAGTTTATGACGGCAAATTCTGGAGCAACGTTGCTAACTTCAAGATGACAACGATGTTGAATCGTTTTCGCCCTGTGGTGGGTGCACCGGATGTGACTCTGGAATCTGGCGATGAAATCCAAGTCGGCAAATGGCTGACATTCAACGATGCCGACGGCAACACCGTCAAGCGTTACAAATTTTACGACACCGGTAGCCGAGCTGAAGGCGGTTACTTTACTCTTAATGGCGTGGTCCAGGCTGCCAACGGTTGGTTTGATGTCGAAGCCGAAGACTTGAACGGCTTGATTTATCATGCCTCCACCGGTGCTGACTTTGAAAAATTCAGGGTCATGGCCTTCGATGGCAAGTATTACAGTGCGATCGCCACTGGATCGGTCACCGTTAATGTTTCGCCGACCACGGATTTGCCTGACACGATTGTGTTAAGTGAACTGGAAAGTGTCTTCTTAGACCAACTGTTCTCAGTAGACGGAAATGGTCTGGGCATCAAGAAGGTCTACGTTTACGAAGCACCAAGCATCACCAACAATGGTGGTTTGGCGATTCAAGGTTCGTTCCTAGCCGATGGCCAGGTGCATGAATTGACCTTGGCAGAGTATCGTCAACTGACTTACGTCGGTGGCCCGGAAGACGTTGGTCGCCACTTTGACAACTTCTTGATCAGCTTTGACAACGGCGTTGCCCAATCCGGCTGGGAACGCGTCAACACCATTACCGAAGTCGTTGGCAGCCGAGCGTTAACCAGTGGTACATCCTGGTCGGCGAACACTGGCGATTCCGTGGTAGTCACATACAGCTTCCCAACGACGGTTCCTTTCTATTACGCCGATGATGCGGATGAACGAACGGACTTGGCTCAAGCCTTAAGTGGTACTCAACGTGAACGAGTTCGCGATGCGTTGCAAATGTATTCCGACTTCGCCAACATGACGTTTGTGGAAGTGGCCGATGCGATTGGTGGAACGATGCGTTTCATGATCACTGACCTTCCTGACGGTGTTCAAGGTTGGGCTTACTTCCCAGACCCTTCACTTCCGCGAAATTCTTTGGCGGGTGACGTGTGGTTTGACGATGCCTTGATTGGTGACACTTTTGCTCCGGGCAGCGAAGGCTGGTTGACTGCAATCCACGAAATAGGACACGCGGTTGGGTTCTCCCATCCCTTTGTGCCCGCTGGTGAATCAGGGACCGTGTTACCAGAGGACACACAAAGCCACCTCTACACCCAAATGTCATACACTCGCGTTTCGCAACTTCCGTTCGTTAGGAACGATGGAACGTACGGTATCGATTCATTGATGCTTTATGACGTCATCGAATTGCAACGTCTTTATGGTGCAACTGAATCGCAAAACGAAGGCGATACCGTCTATCAATGGGGCGAAACTTTCCGCGAAACGATTCGCGACACCAGCGGTGTGGACACGATCAGCGCTGCGAACTTCAATACCGATCAGACGATCGATCTAAGACCCGGTCGATTCAGCGCCATTGGCGTGCAATCGCACAGCTTAATGCTGACCCATGATACCGTCATTGAAAACGTTATCAGCGGTGGTGGTAGTGACCGGTTATTCGGCAATGAAGCGAATAATTTCATGTCCTCAGGACGCGGAAACGATGTGCTTGAAGGCGGTGGCGGAGTCGACTTCATGGCCGGCGGTGCTGGCGATGACACTTACGTTTGGCGTTTAGGCGACGGTTGGGATATTATCGACGAAGATCGCCAAGGCGGTCGCGATATCTTGCAGATCTACGGAAACGATTCGGTCGACAACCGGGCGTACGGAACGATCAACGAATTGGATCAGGACTTCGTCTTCCGTCGCTTGGGTCGTGACTTGCGAATTGACTTCACTGTTGACCGAGGCAAGGCGGTTGGCGGCGTGACGATCAAGGACTATGCTTGGGGTGGAAGCCGAGTTGAGTCGATTCAATTCTACGGTTCGGACGGCATTGAATTGACGAAAACGATCAGTTTGTATTCAATCTTCCAACAGGCAACCGATTCGGCCACTCGCTTCACATTGACGGACATCGATTCGCCACTGGGCTTGGTCGCGACTCCGGTCTAAGGTTCGTGATTCGGTCCCAAGTCTTCTTGGAACCGAAAGCCAACTGATGTAAAAATTTGAAACTGCTGGACTGAATTTAGATTCGTTCCAGCAGTTTTTTTTTATTGCAATTTTGCACAACAATCGCCGCCAAGCATTAGGATCAACCACATGAACCCATTGATTCGCCCAACTGATATGCGAATCGTCGAAACCCAACTGCACTTCTTACCCGTGCAGACTCGAATGCCATTGAAGTTTGGGCATGAATCGCTTTCTTCGGTCACCTGTGCACGAGCGAAAATCACCGTCGAAAATCGACAGGGGCATCGGGCCACCGGATGGGGCGAAACGCCGCTGTCGGTCCAATGGGTCTGGCCAAGTGATTTACCTTATGAATATCGACATCAATGCTTAAAGTCTTTTGCCCAGAAGATCGCTGATCAACTCCCGTTGCTGGACCTGACCGGGCATGCCTTTGAAATCGGACATGACCTGATCGAAATCGGCCTACCCAAATGGCAAGCCGAGTTTGCGGCCCAGAAACCTAACACACAGTCACATACAAACGTTACTTCGATCCATAGTCCACCCGAACCCGATTCAGAATTGCCCCATTTAGCCGCGTTGGTCGTCGCAAGTGTGTTTGACCAGGCAATTCATGACGCCTTTGGAAACTTAAATCAAATCGACATCTATCGCACTTATGGGCGTGATTTTCTGCCGCGACCTTTGAGCGACTTTTTTACAGGTGCCGCCCAGCGGTCGTTGTTTCAAGACCGATTTTTAGACGAATTCCTGATCCACGGTCCACCATCCACCTTGCCCGTTTGGCACTTGGTGGGTGGCCTAGATCCTTTGACGCAAGACCAGATCAGGCCAGAACATCCGACTGATGGCCACCCCGTACTTCTGCGAGACTGGATTCGCCGCGACGGAATTCGGTGCCTGAAGATAAAACTGCAAGGCAATAATTCAACCTGGGACTATCAACGTTTGGTTGATATTGGAACCATTGCTCAAACAGAAGGTGCCACGCACTTGAGTGCTGATTTCAATTGTACCGTTTCCGAACCAGACTACGTTAACGAAATTCTTGACCACCTGAAACGAGATCATCCGGCGATCTGGAACCAGCTGCTGTACGTGGAACAACCGTTCGGGTATGAACTTGCTCAGCATCGAATTGATGTACGCAGCGTAGCCAATCGAAAGCCGATTTTCTTAGACGAAAGTGCCCATGATTGGCGGCAAGTTCAGCTTGGTCACCAGTTGGGATGGACGGGCGTTGCCTTAAAAACATGCAAGACACAGACGGGCGCACTGCTGAGTCTGTGTTGGGCCAAAATGCACCAAATGCCCTTGATGGTTCAAGACTTGACCAACCCGATGTTGGCCCAGATCCCTCACGTTCGCCTGGCGGCACATGCTGGCACCATCATGGGCGTAGAATCCAATGCAATGCAGTTCTACCCGGACGCTTCGAGTTGCGAAGCGAAGATCCACCCGGGCCTGTACCAGCGACGTGAAGGCGTCTTGAAACTTGACACTTTTGGCGAAACCGGCTTTGGCTACCGCATCGATGAAATTCACCGAGCATTGCCCGCACCCCAAACGCTGGATTAAGCTAACCATCGTCCCGGTATGGCTATCGCTACTTGTTTGGATCGATTGGATTCCCTCCAATGGGATTGCCTCTGATCAAAACTTATCAAAAATGAACACTCATAAATTCACCTCTCTTTTAGGCGTAACCTTCGATGAAAATCAGCCGCACCGTGACTCTCTTTCTGACTGGCCTGGCAGCAGCAACGCTTGGCCCAATCTACCTTGCTGCCCATGAGCATGAAAACCTTCAGCCAGCAACCGTGACTCCAACCGTGACTCCAACCGTTAATCCACTGGCTAAGACCGCAAAAGACGAAGATCCCTGGGTCAACCTATTCACTGGCAAAGACTTGACTGGTTGGGTTCAGCACAACGGAACCGCTACCTACAAAGTGGCCGACGGTGTGGTGACGGGAACCACGGCCCAAGGTAGTCCAAATTCTTTTATGTGCACAAAGAAGAACTACGCCGATTTTGAATTAACGTTCGAAGTAAAATGCGATTCGCAATTAAATTCGGGTGTTCAAATCCGTTCCATCAGTGATAAGTCAATCCAGAACGGTCGAGTCCACGGACCTCAAGTTGAAATTGAAGCCAGTCCAGGCGAAGCCGGCTACATCTATGGCGAAGCAACCGGTCGTGGCTGGTTAAGCGACCCCGTCACTGCCCACAGCCATTTCAAGAATGACCAGTGGAATGAATACCGAGTCCTTGCCCAGGGCGATCGCATTCAGACCTGGATCAATGGAGAAAAGGTGGCTGATTTAACTGATGAAAAATCATCGAAGAAGGGGTTCATCGGCTTGCAAGTGCATAGCATCGGCGCAGATCAGGGCCCCTTCGATGTGAGTTGGCGAAAGATCAAAATTCGCGAAATCAAGTCTCAAAAATAGCTGTTCTGGGTGTGATTTCACCTGCCTGATTCGCCCCAATTGGTTATCTAACCCAGCCAACAGCGGTCCAACCATTTAGATCGTTGTTGGCTGTATTTTTTCACTAGAAGCAGCAAACATTTAGTAAGTTATCGCAAAAGGGAAAAAGAAAATGTCCCAGTGGGATGCTGAGGATCATGCGTCCAATCCAGCAGAAGATTCCGAACTTTCACAAATCGACGAATTAGGGCTGGAAGTCGAAGCACCTCCCGAACCGGAAATCGAAATCGACCTGGACGAAGTTCTGCCTAAGGATCCGGATGCTCCCTTAACCGCGTTTCAACAAGCTGCGAAAAAGGTAAAGACCTTTCCCAGAATTCCTGGCGTCTACCTAATGAAGGACTCGGCGGGTGTGGTGATCTACATCGGCAAAGCCAAAAGCTTACGAAGTCGGGCCAGTAGCTATTTCGGTGCAACCGCGCGCAGTGAAATGCGTACGTCCGTTTGGATTGATGAGATCGCCGACATCGACTATCTAGAATGTGACAGCGAAGTCGACGCTCTCTTGACCGAATCTCGATTGATCAAAGATATTCAACCGCGGCATAATAAGGAACTAAAAGACGATAAGACATTTCCTTATTTACAAATCTTTACCCGTGAAGAATTCCCCCGAGTCGAAGTGACTCGTGAACCGCTCAAAAGTGGTGTGAAACTATTTGGACCGTTCCCAAGTGCCGGCAGCTTGCGTGGTGCGATCCAAGTGCTGCAAAAGATCTTCAAATTTCGCACCTGTAGTTTGGACATTGAAGAACGAGACGAACGCTGGAAGTGGTTTCGACCGTGCCTTTTGGCCAGCATCAATCAATGCACCGCGCCCTGCAATTTACGGATCAGCAAAGAAGCGTACCGCAAAGACATTCGCCGCTTGATTATGTTTCTCGAAGGCAACAAAAAGAAGTTGCTCAAGCAGATGGAAGACGAAATGCGGGAAGCAGCCAAGGCGCTACGGTTTGAGGAGGCAGGCAGGTTACGTGATGAAATTCAGATGCTACAGTCGCTGGATCGACGAGGCGACCTGGACATCCACGCTCAACCTGAAGTCTTTCACATTGATCCTAAGAAAGGTTTAGAGGGCCTGCGCCGCATTCTAAAGCTATCCAAAATTCCGCAGGTCATCGAAGGCGTCGACATCGCACACTTGGGCGGCAACCAAACGGTCGCCAGTTTGGTGCAGTTTATTGATGGGCTGCCCTTCAAGCCCGGCTATCGTCGTTTCAAAATCAATGATGTGCCAGGCATTGATGACTTTAGAAGCATCCACGAAGTGGTATCAAGGCGGTTTCGCCGACTAGACGACGATATGCTTGCTCAGCCCGACATTCTGTTGATCGACGGCGGCAAGGGTCAATTAAATGCTGCGGTCAGCGCGTTTCGATCGCAGGACATCAAGCCGCCCATCTTGCTGTCCTTGGCCAAACGAGATGAAGAGATTTTCTTGCCCGGCCGAAGCGACCCCATCAAACTAAGCCGCCATTCCTTTGCCCTGCGTCTACTTCAATATGTACGCGATGAAGCCCACCGATTCGCACAACACTATCACCATATCCTGCGAGACAAATCTCACTTCGATCGCTAAACCCCAGTGCCTCGATGAGCGGTTCGCCGTTGCCGTTCAAACGGCGGGCGATGGACCGTTTACCTTCGCAGCGAGCGCGAAGCTAAAAGGTTGCCTGAATCGATTGTCCAGCCTTGTGCAGAGGGTTGCGCCGCGTGATTACCAGGCTATCTGGGCTTTGAATTTCTGTGAATTTGGGGACATTTTCCTGACTAAGCCACCTTTAATTCCACTCGGTTGCAATTTTCGCCGCGGTCGACCGATTCACTTGCTTGCCTGATTCAACTGGCTGGGTCATTATAGTGGCATGAGCCTAGAAAACATGACTGCCGACAGCTTAGCGACTTACCTTCGGTTAAGCTTTTTGCTTTGGAAACGTCATCAACTTCCCGATCGAGATCGGATGTTGCTGTTGTCTTCTGTGGGTGGTTGCTTGATGGGCTTGCATCGGATCGCGGGTTATTGTCGCTGGTTGATTTTGAAGAACAACACCGGCCACATGATTGGCAACTGGGAAACTGTCCACCTAGGCCTGCACAATGAAGAATTGCATGCGTTGCTGAAGCAAGTCCAACGTCGTTTTTCTCTGGAACGAATTGAGAGTGAATTAAGTGAACTAGGGTTCATCGATTCCAGGGAACGGGACACCTATTTTTCCGACGAAGAATACATGGCATCCATCTTGGGAGTCGGTCAGAAATGGCTTCGTGCGAATTTTGACGAAGAAGGTCGTTATGTTGGTATCGATTAGTGGCCCTGGCCAACCGAAGGTTCGGCAACCCATTTCGGAAGCAATGGCCAGCAAAGGCGTGCGAAAAAATCGAACAACTTATAGAATTGCGTACCTACCCCGTCCCACGAAACAGCCGCGTCCCTCGAAACAGCCGTGTCCCACGAAACAATCGTGTAGAATACGAATCCCACCCCAGTGGTCACCTCACCCATCCTTGAACTCGCAACCTGCTTGACTCAGCCTGGCCTTGACCCATCCTTGAACTCGCAACCTGCTTGGCTCATCCTAGCCTCGCGACCTGCTTGGCTCTGGCAAACCGCCCCATCGGCTGCAGGTCGGCTTTCGGGTTCCACGAATTCACCTTTAGAAAATCGCCTGACGGTCCCCAAAATGAACACTTCTTCGTGGACAAACCAAATGTCAGCATCCGCCGCAATCTGGCCAACAGTTTTCGCGTTTGTGTTTATCCATTGGGCGACCTACTCCGCTTCAGTGCTTGCTCAAGATCCGTTTGCCGAAAACATTCGTACCACGCAGCCGTTGACTGCCGCACAAGAGCAACAAAGCTTCAAAGTGCCCGCCGGCTTTGATGTGCAGTTGGTTGCTAGCGAGCCCAAGATTCAGAAACCACTAAACATGTCCTTCGACGTTTTTGGACGACTGTGGCTAACCTGTACGACCGAATATCCCTACCCTGCCCCGCTGGGACAAGGGCATGATCAAATTGTCATCTTGGAAGACACCAATAACGATGGACATTACGATAAACAGACGGTCTTTGCGGACGATCTAAATATCCCTATCGGTATCTTGCCAATCGGCGACGGTTGCATCGTCTATGACATCCCTAACATCTGGATGCTGTCGGACACCGATGGTGACGGTCGTAGTGACCATCGAAAAAAGCTATTTGGACCGTTTGATTATTCGCGTGACACCCATGGCATGAACAATTCGTTCACTCGAGGATTTGACGGTTGGATCTACGCCTGCCACGGCTTTAACAATCGATCCACAGTGGCAGGCATTGATGGCCACCAAGTTACCATGAACAGTGGCAACACTTACCGTTTTAAACCCGATGGTTCCCGGATTGAACATGTTTCACATGGACAAGTCAATCCGTTTGGCATGACGATTGACAATTGGTTTCACTTGTACACTGCCGACTGCCACAGTAAACCGCTAACCCAGATTATTCGCAATGCCTATTACCCCAGCTTCGGAGCCCCTCATGACGGCCTAGGCTTTGCGCCTTCGATGATGGAACATCTACATGGTTCGACCGCAATAGCCGGAGTCGAATCGATCACAGGCAGAGGGTTTCCCGCTCAGTTCCAAGGAAAATTGTTAACGGGCAACGTGATGACCAGCCGAATCAACTGCGATTCGTTACAGCAGAATGGTTCCACTGTCCAAGCGATTGAAGAACCAGATTTCTTAAGTACAACCGACCCTTGGTTTCGCCCGGTCGACATCGTTATGGGGCCAGACGATGCAATTTATGTGGCAGATTTTTACAATCGAATCATTGGTCATTACGAAGTGCCCTTGGAACACCCAGGACGCGATCGCCAGAGAGGCCGCATCTGGAAGATCCAGTACGATGTTCCAACCTCAACCAAGGACTCGGGAAATAGGAACACGGTCACTCAGACCACGACGACCGATACTCGTTCCTTGGATATCCGTTCAAGCCAGATTCTGACCGATCCCACCAACGTAACACAGTTACTGAATCTATTTGAAAGCACGAACAATCGTGTCCGTCTCAAAGCTGTCAACTTCGTGGTGGATCAAGTCAACGCCACTCGCCTGGACCGCGAACAAGTGGCAGCGAAGTTAACCAGTCATTTGTACCAATCGGAATCTGCCGACGCGAAGGTAGCTTGCCTGTGGGCCTTGGCTCGCTTGAATCCAACCTCCATTCGAAATGCGATGTTACAGAGTCTGATCCAAAGCCCAGATGCAGTACTGCGGGGGCATCTTCAACGCCTACTAGCCGAAGTGGCTCCATTGGACATCTTGGGCCAATTTGGGTCAGGCTCACCGGGCCGGTCGCCGCTGGTTCCGTTGACTCGAAAACAGTGTCAAGCACTTATCTTTAGTGGCCTGAAGGATTCCGACGCTCGAGTGCGTCAAATGGCAGCCGATGCCGCAGGACGACTATTCGACGTTAGTTTCATGGAAGACTTGGTCTCCCTGGCCGGCGCTACTCAAGCCACTGATCCGATGCTGGTTCATTCGGCGCGAATCGCGATCAAATTGCACTTGCAGCCCATCACTACCCAAGACTTAACGCCCACAATGCAACAGTGGAAGCAACAGGTCTGGGACTGGGTCCAAGATCGTCAGCGTTCACCACAACAGCAGGAAACTTTGTGCACATTAATGTTAGCGTTGCCCCAATCCAAAGCCGCAGAATTCCTATTTGACCGTCTTTCCTCACCGGCCATGGCAAAAACCGACCTGACGGCAACGATACAACATATTGCGAATCACCTTCCTGCCCAGCGTTCAGCAGACTTGATTTCCTACATTCGTAACACGCTAAAACCCGATGTGACTCAGCAGCGACTCTTGTTAACCTCGGTCCGTGAAGGATTGACACGATCGGGACGCAATCTGCCGCTTGAGGTCACCGCTTGGGCAGCCGCCATTACGGATCAAATGTTGACGGAATTGTCAGCTTCGGATTCGACTTGGACTTCAACTCAATCGGACGGCTTTAACCATACCCGTCCAAGTACCGACCCGTGGACAGTGCAAATTCGCACCACCGCAGACGGCAAACAGATTCGAACCTTTTGTTCACTTCCTAGTGGCGAGACGCTTACGGGTAAACTCCGTAGCCGGTTGTTCGACGTTCCTCAGACTCTATCTTTTTGGATCGCCGGCCATCGAGGTTTCCCAAATATAGACGCTCATCAATTCAATCACATCCGTCTTTATTCAACAAACGGAAACTTGATCCGCGAAGCATTTCCTCCGCGAAACGACGTCGCCCAAACAATAACTTGGGACCTGTCAGAATTCGCTGGGCAGCAGGGTTACCTTGAAATCGCAGATGGCGATTCGAGCACCGCTTATGCTTGGTTGGCTGTCGGTGGCTTTCAGCCTCAGGCGATAAACATTCCGGAAACCGCTCCATCACAGTCTTTCTCGAATCTTGAACAAGTATGCGATTTGATTTCGTCGTATCGATTGGTTGACACAGAAATCAAACTTAAGGCAAAACTGAATGCTGACGCAGTCCCACAGGCCGATCGGCTGGTCCTTCTGCAGACGATCGCAGATTTAAAAGGACGTCCATTCGTGCGAACGCTGGCGGAATTCTACCGAAAGCAACCCACGTCGGACGCCGGACTGGAATTCATTGCTTGGATGCTTAGCCAACCGCGGATCCAGCCACTGGGCCAACCACTGGGCCAAGACGATCAGCAGTTACGGGCTTCGTTGGGACAATCACTTTCCGCGTACGCCAACACCTTACCCGCCAATCAACATCGCTTTCTTGTGCAAGCTGCCCTGACTGATGCCGACGTGATGCCGACCGTTTTAACACTGGCAGAATCAGGAAAGCTGTCCGCCACGGCGTTTACCGATCCGGCCGTCATAAATCAATTTAGATTACAAGGGAATAAAAATTGGCAAGTCCGCGCTGAAAAACTGGCCGCTTCCTTACCGCCACTTGATCAAGTTTGGCAGCAAAAAGTGGTGCAAACCGTCGAGCAATTCCGCCCCTGGGTTCAGCAAATCAACAATCAAGGTGAACTAGATTTACCCGCGGTGGCAAATCAAAAAGATTCCCAAACGACGCCAGGCACGGATGACCGCAGTGAAGTCCCAAGGGGAAGGCTTACCAAGTTGCAATGGATCCAAACGGGTTCAAAGAAATTTACAAAAGACTGTTCGGCCTGCCACCAAATTGCAGGTCAAGGGAATGTGGTTGGGCCTCAATTGGACGGGATCGGCAATCGCGGCTTAGACCGTTTGATGGAAGATATCTTGCTGCCTAACCAAAATGTTGACCACGCGTTTCTGGCTCAGTTGTTCCTCTTGGCAGACGGCCGAGTGGTGACGGGTTTGGTCACATCCGAAGACGCATCATCGATCCAATTGAGGGATAACCAAGGCAAAGCCGTCACGTTGTCATTAGATGAAATCGATCAACGCAAGCCAACCACTCAGTCCCTAATGCCGGCCGATGTCGCCAGAAATCTATCCCAGGACGAATTGTTCGGCTTGGTCGTGTTCTTGCTGGACCAAAGGCAAAATCCAACCCCCACACCAATTCAAGATTCATCGCCAGATCAGGATCCTTAATTTTTTGGTTGCCTGACGAACTTGATTTGAGAAACTTGCTCTGGCGAAAGGAAGAGTTTTACCCACCTGAAATCTGGGTTCCTGACGCTCGACAAAACAGCGTTTACCCTAAACTGCCACGGCGACTGACGAACGATTTTGTCACTTAGCTAAAATGAAACGCCTGTTGTGAAGTGGAAAATGGGTAGATGCCGCAACAGCGAACCTGCGGATACTTGCGTGAAGGCAAGAGACCGAATAAAGTCACAAATTCATTGCTGTGGTATTGATGCGGTTTTTTAACGGATATCCAATACAACGGGCAATGACATCAGCGGCATAGGATCGTGTCGGCGATTGACCGCATGACCCAGGGTTCACATGGTTCTTTCGATTCTGAAGTGGTAGGAATAAGGCGGCAAATTGGCGGCAAATTCGATGTTGCGATCTTCGCTACACGAAGCGAAACCGCTTACCTGAATAGAACCGCGGGACTGGCTGACCGTCTTCCTTACACTCAAGTATTACCCATTTGTTGGCAATCATAGAAACTGGAGTTTAGAAAACATGGCTGGAATGAAACGTGGTGAAGTCGATCGCAATTCGCTGGTAGGTGGAGACAACATTGCGAAGTCACTTGGGTCGGCTTTGGATGCCGGCGAAGGCCTGTTGCGTTTGACTCCAACCTGGGTGCCACGAAGTTTCCTACATCCTGGCAAGCGAATCAAACTTCATCCAAGCGATTACTATTCTTATGGTGCCCAGCGAGGCGGAATCGACGAACGTTGGTTTGGAAGCACGACCGACGCGGCGAACGACGGTCGAGTTTGGAATGAGGGACAAAGTTTCTGTCTCCACGAAGGTAAGCAGTTCCAATTGAAAGACGCGATCGCAGAATCCGGTTCGCAAATTATTGGCGCGACGATGTTCCAGAAGTATGGACGTTGGCCGGTTTACTCGAAGTTCTTTGACAACATGGGCCCGATTCCACATCACATGCATCAAACGTTTGACGATGCCAAACTGGTAGGCCAAGAGGGAAAGCCGGAAAGCTATTACTTCCCGCCTCAGTACAACAATTGTGACAATAATTTCCCCTACACCTTCATGGGGTTGGAACCGGGCACCACCAAGGCACAACTGCGAACTTGTCTGGAAAATTGGCATAAAGGTGACAATGGTATCTTGGACTTATCCAAAGCGTACCGACTTAAGCGAGGCACCGGCTGGCTGATCCCACCTGGCGTTTTGCATGCTCCTGGTTCCCTGTGCACTTACGAACCGCAGTGGGGCAGTGACGTTTTTGGAATGTATCAAAGTTTGGTCGAAGGCCGTGAAGTTCCGTGGGCGCTGTTGGTCAAAGACATGCCCGCTGAAAAGCATCAAGATCTGGACTTCATTATCGATCAATTGGATTGGGAGAAGAATGTCGATCCCAACTTCATGGCCAACAACTATCTTGAGCCCATCATTGCCGACCAGGGCGAAGAATGGGTCGATCGCTGGATTGTCTACGGAAAAGTCGACGGAGCCCAATTGTTTAGCGCGAAGGAATTGACGCTGGAACCAGGCGCCAAGTGCGTAATTAAAGACCCAGGCGCCAGCAGTTGGATTACCGTTCAAGGCAAGGGACGTATGGGCAAGCTGAACCTGCAAACTCCTGCAATGATTCGTTTCGGCGCATTGACCGAAGACGAAGTCTTCATCAGCCACAGTGCTGCTACCGTCGGCATAGAAATCGAAAACACCGGCAGCGAACCCTTGGTGGGCCTGCGTTACTTTGGCCCCGACACTTTCCAAACCCTGCCCAATGTTGGCGACTATCGAAAGTAAAGTTCGCTTGGTCTTTAGTCTCACGCAAGCGTAGGAAGCTGCGGCGAATTTGAACCTATCACAGGTTAACATTCCCAAGGCTGCCTAGGCTGCTTGCTGGTTGAAACAAATCATTTGCAACCACGTGATTCGAAGTCTCGGTCTGCCGGAAATCGGATGCAAAGCTAGATTCGTTCGAACGAATGCAGCAGGAAACTCGGAATTTATCCTCTGCATACGCAAAAAAAATCGCGGGTTCCAGTCGCGGCCTGCAAGCCTGCTGGAACCAGCGATTACGTTCGACATGGCTTCGAAACGAAAACACTACACATTGTAGGATGGGCGTCCCGCCTCTGATCTTCCCACTCAAGGGACTGCACCCAAGAAAACCTACCTCTACATTGCAGAACCTTTTCTACTTGCCAATCGTCCTCAGCAAGAATTCTTCGTACTTGCGGAAGCGGTTCAAACGCTTAATGTCGCCACCCAGTCCGTGGGCTCCAGTCGGATCCAAAAACAACTCGACCTGGGTTTCCTTGCCCGCCTGCAACAGTTCCCGATAAATATTGATCGTATCCTGGAACAAGACGTTAGTATCTTCCATACCGTGGATCAACAACAACTTGCCTTTCAGATTTTTGGCCAATGGGCGAAGCGAGTACTTCTTCTGGTCAGTTTCACCCGTGCGTGAGGGACCGACGGTGCCTGTGGTGTACCATGAATTGTAATTCTCCCACTCGGTCGGGCCGGCGCCAGCGATACCTACTTGGAACACATCTGGCTTGGTGTACAAACACATCTGAGTTTGAAAGCCACCGAAACTCCAACCATAAATCGCAACCTTCGTTTCATCGGCACCGTACTCCTGAATCAGATGCTTAACACCATCTTCCAGGTCTTCAACCTGCGGCTTGCCAACATTCTCATAGTTCGCCTTTTCAAACACTCCGCCGTAACCCGACTGACCACGCGGGTCGATTACCACGGTCAGGTAATCGTGTTCTTGAGCCATGTAATTATTGAAGAAGTAGCCATCACTGCTATAGCTACCATCAACAACCGAGTGGCTGGTACCCAGAGGACCACCGTACACGTAAATCAACAAGGGATACTTTTTGTTCTTCTTCCAGCCTGCTGGTTTGAACATCATGCCGTAAATTCGATGCCCGTGCCGATTTTCGTAATCGAACATACCGGGAATGGCTTCGGTGAATTTCTTAGCTTTCTCCGGATGACTGTCGGTCAAGACATTGGCATCTTTACCACCATCGAACGCCAACAATTTGCTAAGCCGTCCGTAGGTTACATAATTGGACAACATTCGTTTGCCATCATCACTGACTGCGACTGTCGAATAGTTGCCTTTCTCTTTGCCAAGCATCTTCATTTCGCCAGTCTCCAGATTGACGTTGTAAACCATGTCTTGCGAAGGGTGTTCCTTATTCGCAGTGACCACCATCGACTTATGATCTTTGGCCATTTTCTGCGGATAAACTTCAAACTTACCATTAGTCAATTGTGTGACCGATTCATAGATCGTGTCAATTAAGTGCAAATGACGAAAGCCCGAGATTTCGCTGACGAATACAACCGAATTACTATCCCAAGCAAATTGGGGTGAAACCATTCCAGGTGTGTTTGGACCACCGAAGTGTCTAAAACGGTAGACAATTTTGGCATCATTGTTTACAACGTCAGTCGACGCTGAACTTCCGGTCGAACCGCCACTCCCCCGACGACCTTGCTGTTGTGAATCATCGCTATCAGCATCTTCATCTGTGGACGGACTACCCTTTTCAACTTTGTACTTGGATTCATCGTCAGGAAATTCGCCCACCAAAATCTGAACTTCCGACGGATCTTGATCAAAGAAACAGAATGTCACCTTCGAACTATCCAACGACCATTCTGGGGAACTTATGACATCACGAGGCTCGTCCACTTTGATTTCGAAAATTTGAATCAACCGAGCGGTCTCGTCGACTGCCTTTTCTAGATCGTACAGATAAACATAAGTATCCGTCGCTTGAACTTCGTCATCGGAAACGGTGCGAGACACGGTATCAGATTTAGCAAAGCGATCTCGATATCGAATAATGTCGACTTTCCGAGCACTTGAGCGTGGAGAACCGCCTTTGCGAGCGACGATCGCCAGCCGTTTTCCATCAGGGCTAATGACCGAATCGGAAAGACTTTGACCGCTGGGTAAAGTTGGCGTCAGCTGTTCAATCATGCTTTGGCCAAAGGTCACTCGATTCACTACATCGCCACTGGAATACGTAAATCCTAGACCGTCAGGCAAGTACTGGACACTTCGTTCGGAAGTCGAGGTACGAGTTAAGCGTTCGATTTTCTTCGCCGCTACATCCATTTGGTAAATGTCGCCCATTGCGGTGAACAGGAATTGGTTCTCCGTTGGGTGCCACTGATAAGTACTGACGCCAGAATAACGAGGCCCTTTTTCATCGTCCACATCGGCTTCTGGAACGGTGTCACCCGATTCATCCACAACCTTGTCAGCGTCCTCCTTTTTGTCGGAATCCTTTGACTTATCCGCTTTAGGCTTGTCGTCGCCTGTTTCTTTTGATTCAGCGGACTTGGACTTCTTTTTTAACTTTTCAATGCGATCATCTTTCACCTTGCGAGTCGCCGCTTGGAACGGAGCAAGCACCGACACCGAAGTCAAACGTTCGGTCTTACCTGTTTTAAAATCGTGCAAAAACAGATCCGCCCCGTGACGTCGTTCGTCATAGGGTTGATAAAGATAGGTAGCGTAGCGACCGTCGTGCGAAAATTCCGTCGATCGAGCGCTGGTTCCAAAGTAACTTTTCTCTGCGAAAATATTTTCCAATGTGAACGCAAATTCGTCCTTTTTCTCTTCGCCTTTTTCATCGTCGGACTTCTTGCCGCTCTTAGTAGAATCCTGAGCGACGGCTGGTGACGAATCGGCTGTCAAAATTAGCCCCGCAGCCAAAGCCGCGAACGCGACAATGAATCCAAAATTCCAATCTTTCAAACGAAATCGCATCCTAAATCCTTGTTTCATACTGACGATCAAAAAGTTTAACGGGCTCTGCCCAAAACCCGTAACCAAATTCGGTTTCTCGGTTTCCATACCAAAGAACCCGTGTTTTCTCTGGCTGGAAACCCTATCGTAGACGCCAGTAACCGCGCCTTCAATTTTCACGCCGTGATTTATCCTTAATTATTGATTAACCTCTGCATTATGCCGCTAAAACTGACGAATCCTGTTGCACACGGCATCAGATGGTTGCGACCAACCCTGGACGACAGGAATCGGGTGTTTACGAACCGCTCCGCTCCCATGAGTCGTCTAACCGAGTGGCCTTAACCTGAACCGTGTGACTTCCACCCACGACCGTCGGAATCAAGTTGCCTGGATTCTGTAACCGGCATACACCAACAGGCCTGGCCGATGCCGACGGGATTTCTTCTGAAGATTCTCCTGGCAAATCCAATTCCTTAGCAATCCGACAACTGCTGGTAGGCGGACAACGCCCCGGTGATTGGGTCGAAGATTTGATTGAAACCGGAACGAAAATCCCAACCAACTCTCGCCTAACTTAGCACCGTTTGCGATCAAATCACGACCGTCGCAAACGATGTTGATTGCAAAACTGGCCCCCGTTCAAAGCGACTGCGAACACGGTATAGTGAAGATCAGTCTGCGTTTAAATTACCAGACCTTTCGCCAGCGACGGTGACCAGCCCAATCCCATCGCGGGTCACTCTCATTATTTCATCTTTGTAGGAACCATCGACTGTGCGAATCGTCTTTGCCATCAGTCGATATTGGCCAGCGGTTTCTGCAACGGTATCGGTCATTGACCAAGTCGCTCGTCACCTTCTTCAGTCCGGCGATGACGTGACAATTTTGACGGGCCTGTGGGAAAATCGTTGGCCAGAATCCCTAATTGTTCGCGACGTCCCCGTGGTTCGTGTTTCTTCTACCAGTTGGAACTTGTTCACCAGAACGTCGATCGGCACCAAAATGTCTCAGTGGTTGACTGAACATCAAGATCAGTGGGACCTGCTAGTAGTGGTGGATACCATTGACGGCGGCGAAGAACTTTTCAATATCGCAGAACAATTGAAGAAACCCAGTGTGATTCAGTTGGTTGAATCGGGACCGCAAACCACTCTGGAAGACCAATCCATTCGCCCAAAAAACCACAAACGGTTGAAGACGTGGATGAGTCAATCCAATTGGATCACCAGCGACGAAAGTTCCGCCTGGAATATTCGCTCGCAAAATGAATCCGCCAACGTTAAGCTTTGGAATATCGGGATCGCCGACCTTCCTGACATGACCGCCAGTCAACGGCAAGCGCTGCGTCAATCGATTTGCGATTCGCATCCAGTTTTAGCCAAATCCGCTCAGGCGCCTCTGATTGTTTACAGCGGCCACTATCACCATGGTGCCGATTCCCAATGGCTGTGGCAACTGGTGCATCAGATCACGGGCACGCGACTGGAGGTCCATGTTTGGTTAGCTGGCGATGGACCGTCATTGCATCGTTTGTATCATGCGTCCTGCGATTCGGCGGTAGAAGATCGAGTGCTGTTGCCAGGCTATTTTCCCGATCTCGCCGATCTTTACTCCGCAGCGGACTTGATTTTGGCTCCGCAACTGGAACGGCGAAACAGTTACCAATGGTTGCAAGCGATCGCTGTGCGAACCCCTGTTCTAGTGGCCCAATCGGCCACGACGCAACATCCTCCATTCGAATCCAGCCCGTCTGCTGACTCGTCCGATCCTGACTCGTCCGATCCTGGGCCGGACAATCGTCCCCACTCCGCAGTTCCAACAATCTCGGGAATGGGGAATTTTTTGCCGGTTGGTTTCACTGACAAAGATCGCAGCGAAATTTTCCTGCCCAAACAGATCACACCCTGGGTAAACGCCATTTATTCCTGCTTGGACGATCTGCCTGCCGCCAAGCAACGCATCGAACGATATCGACAACATTTGCTGACCAAGTTAGAACTAGGGGACACAATGAACCAATACCGTCAACTACTAACCGGGTTTGCCGGCCAGGAATGATTGCCTTTAATTTTCTTTGCCACAAGAGAACCTCAACCGCCCAAAATCGAAGGTGCCGACCGTGACCGCGCGAATCATGATGATCATCCCGACTTTAGTGCAGGGCGGCGCTGAAAAGCAAATGAGTCTACTGTCGGCGGGACTACCTAAGGATCGGTTCGACGTTTCGGTCTGCGTGCTGACACATTCGGGCCCATGGGAGAGCTATCTACGTTCGCAAAGGATTCCCGTCCAGGTGATCGGAAAACGCTTCAAAGTGGATCCAATCTCCTTTTACAAATTACAGCGTCATGTCAAGAGAGTGAAACCTGATCTTGTCCACACTTGGATTTACGCCGCCAATGCTTACGGTCGGATGGCCGCAAAATTGGCTGGTGTGAAGAAGATCGTTGCCGGTGAACGCTGTGTTGACCTGTGGAAAACCGAAGCTCACTTTGCCGTCGACCGTTACTTAGCCAAATCAACCTCCGCAATTGTGACCAACAGCAATGGGGTCGTCGACTTTTACTTAAAGAATAAGATTGGGGACGGAAAGTTCAAGGTGATCCCCAATGGGATCGATTTTGAAGCTGCAGATCCAATGAAGAAGGGTTCCAACAGTGAACCCGACTTACCGGCAGACATTACAAAAGAAAGCTTGGAAATTTACACCGCCCGTGCGCGTTGGCGGAAAGAACTGGGCCTGGCACCGTCGGTTCGCATCATCGCTTCGGTCGCTCGTCTTTGGCCGCAGAAACGCATTAAGGATTTGATATGGGCCACTGATTTGGTCAACTGCACTCGGGACGATCTGCATTTGGTGATTGCCGGCGAAGGCCCCGACGATCATGAACTGCGGGAGTTTGCCAAAGAGGCTGGTGTGGGCGATCGAGTGCACTTTGTGGGACATTTATCCAACCCCAAGTCCTTACTGCAAGCAAGTGATCTTTATGCGTTGGCCAGCGAATACGAAGGCCAGTCCAATTCGTTAATGGAAGCTATTTTGCGCGGGGTGCCGGTGATTGTTAGCGACATTCCTGGCAATCGCGATCTTGTACCCAATTCGTCGCACGGCTTTCATTTCAATGTCAGTGATCGTGCCGGTTTGGCGCGAGAGATTTGTGCAGCATTAGGTGATTTACCGCAAGCGAAGCAACGAGCCACCCTCGCCAAAGCCTATCTTCAACAGAACTTCAGTCTGCAAGCAATGCTCCAAAATTACTCGCAATTGTACCAGTCACTGCTTGGTTAAACACTGCTTGGTTAAATACTGCTTGGTTAAATACTGCTTGGTTAAATACAACGGAATTAAGCACTGGGCAATCGTTGCGGCAAGCAAACGGCCTTGTTTCGGTTCTACTCTTTGCATTGTACATCGGTTAGAATTCATCAATCGCCAGCCAGTCGTGTTTCACCACCTAAGACACAAAAGCTAACATGAATCGGCTGACATGAATCGGAATTTGAAGAAGGCGGTGATCGAAACAAACCCAAGCGAGGCAGTTTTTGTGACAGCATTGTTTTTGTGGCGGCATTGTTTTCGTGGCGGCATTGTTTTCGTGGCGGCATTGTTTTCGTGGCGGCATTGTTTTCGTGGCGGCATTGTTTTCGTGGCGGCATTGTTTTCGTGGCAGCATGATGGGTGGTCGCGTTTGTTTCTGAACCTAAAAGGTGGATTATCATGATTGAAAATATGGGCTTGATCTTTTTGCTTGTGGTGTCTTCATTGGCGGTCCAGGGCTCTGACTTTCGAACCTGGTCTGACGTAAGTGGCAAGTTCAAGATAGAAGCGAAATTTTCCTCGCTAGAAAATGGCACGCTGATTTTGGAGAAGAAGGATGGCAAGCGAGTCAAAATTCCCCTGACAAAATTAAGCACTGCCGATCAGGCTCAAGCCAACAAACTGGCTGCCGATTCCAATCCGTTCCAAGCGCTGGACGATTCGGGAACCCAGGCCGACTCTGGTAACTCGACATCGGGAACGCCTGAAAGTTCGAGTGGTTTGAAGACAGTTCAAACCAACTGGCAAGCGGTCGACAACATCGAACTGCAGGCCAGCGGCTGGGATGTCTCGTTCTCCGATCCGATCCCTTTCGGGTTTCGTCCCAAAGTGACGACTTTACCCAAGAAGGTTGATTTTTTCGAAGGCATTACTGGCGTCTCTGCTAGTCTTCCTTCCAAGCGCGCGGCACTGTCGCATATCCGAGGCCGAGACGATCAACAAATCACTCGGGTCGTCCTTCTTGACATGGAAACCGCCCAGATGATTCGCCAAGTCGAAGGACCGGGCAAATGGACGGTTCAAGCCTTGCACGATGATGGCGAGCAAATGGTTGTCAAGAACGAATCGACCCGCGACAGTGCTTCGCAACTGGGAACCATCCGCTTGGTCGGCAAGAAGATTCAGGCGCTCGACGTTTGGGAACCTTATCAAACCCAGGATGAAAAAGGACGCGGCAGTGCGCCCCAAATCACGACCATCGAATTTATTGGGGCTAACCAGTTGATGACCTGCAACGATGCCGGCAATTTGGTGATTTGGGACTTTGAGAAACGCGAACCCTTGTTTCGATGCGATATTCCTCGTACAGGTTTTCCTTGCGTTTCACCCGACCGAAAGTATATTGCGTTTTCGGGTGGCGATAAAGTTTGCCTCTTAAATTTGCAGAGTCGACAAGTCACTGCCATCGCCGAAACGCCTGGCATGAACTTTTGGTGCAGGACTTGTTTTAGTCCTTCGGGACGCTACTTGGCGGCTTCGTCGCAACAGAAAACGTTTGTCCTGGATTCGGGAACCGGAGCGGTTTTGTTCTCTGGTGATTTCCCTGGCGTTAGTCCCGCCTTTGGCCTGCATTTTCCACACGAAGATTTTCTACTGCTGTCCAACGACTACTTGGTGGAATGGCAATCGGGAATCAAAGTTTGGACCTACAAAGGTTCCAATTACACGGCGAAACTGGGGGCATTTCCCGCATTTTGCATCTTGGGCGACGCCAGCGCTTTCATCCCATTTCCATTGCCACACCAAGAAGCTTTGGACATGCTGGAAAAGGCGAAGAAACAGGACGACCTTTTCATTTTGAAACAGGGTGTTGACATCGCGATCGACGTCACCAACGTTCCGGAAAATTATCGGGCGAACGTATCATCGATGGTGGCCCAGCAGATAGAATCTTTGGGTTGCAATCAAGTCGCCAATGGGCCGTTAACGCTGAAGGTATCGGTCGTCGGGCCAGTGAACGAACGCATTTCCTACTTTCGTGCGGGAGATTTCGACTTTAACAAGTACACCACCACCGTCAGTTTCCTTTACCAAGGTAAACCGGTCTGGGCGACCAACGCCAGCAACATGCCAGGTGTATTGACGTCGATGCGAGACAAATCGTACCAACAACAAATTGATGAAGCCGGTCGAAGCCCCTACATCGACTTTGTTGGCAAGACCGTGCTGCCCCGGTTTTTACAAAAACCCAGCGAAAACACACCAACCAACGGCGCTCAGAACATTCAAACCCTTGGCCTTTCCACAATTACGCCAACCGGCCTCAAATGACCATACCATTGAGCGTCGCCTACAATTTTCAGACAAGGCTAATCAGAAGCCCGTACGTAGGGATCGATCCAGCGGATTGGCGGTTCGCCCAATAAGTGGCATAATGTTTGGCGGGTCGCCGCCAGGAGGCTCAAATCATGACGTGATGGCCTGTCGGAGGTTGGTGCAGCTATTTGCCGAAGACGCTATTTGCGTCAGACATAGGCGTTGAATCTGGTGAAGACTTCTGCCGTTAGTGACTCCATCTATTTCGTTTGAAGGAAAGTGAATCATCGTGTCCAGTCCCAGTCGTAGCGGTGCGTTTAAAGACCAGGTTGATCGTCGACTTGAACTGTTCTCCGAAAGCATCAGCTTCGACCACCGCTTGGTGACGCAGGACATTGATGGTTCCATTGCTCACGCCAAGATGTTGGCAGTGCAAGGCATTTTGACTGCCCAAGAGAGCGAAGATATCTGCCAGGAATTGGTCGACATTGGCGAAAAAATTGCCTCCGGCGAAATTCCTCAGCAAACTTCGCTTGAAGACATCCACATGCATGTGGAGCAGAACTTGATCGATCGCCTGGGCGACGTGGGTCGGAAATTGCACACCGGACGCAGTCGCAATGATCAAGTAGCCACCGATTTGCGATTGTGGGTTCGCGACGCCATCGACCGTGTGGACGGATTGATTCTGGATCTGCAGAAAGCCTTTGTCGGCCGTTGCGACCAAGATAGGCAGACAATTGTCCCAGCCTACACACACCTGCAAAGGGCGCAACCGGTACTGGCGCCACATTATTGGCTGGCCTACTGTGAGAAATTGGAACGGGATCGCCAGCGACTGGCAGACTGTCGACGTCGAGTCAACCGATCGCCTTTAGGTGCCGCCGCATTGGCCGGCACTTCCCTAAATATTGATCGCCATTTGACAGCGCGAACTTTGGGTTTTGAAGAGGTGATGGCCAACAGTTTGGATATCTCTAGCGATCGGGACTTTGTTCTTGAGACCGCATTTTGCTTGACCACAATCTCCTTGCATTTAAGCACTTGGGCCGAAGAATGGATCTTGTGGTCGACGGTTGAATTCGACTTCATTCAACTGCCTCAAGCATTTTGCACAGGTTCATCGATTATGCCGCAAAAGGTGAATCCTGACACCTTAGAATTGATCCGTGGCAAGACAGCGCGAGTCGTCGGTAATTTGCAACAAGCCATTGTCCTGCTAAAAGGTTTACCTTTGGCCTACAATCGCGATATGCAAGAAGACAAAGAGCCGTTGTTCGATTCATTTGACACCGTGGTTGCCTGTTTACAACTGGCTGCACCAGTGGTCGAAGGCGCAACGTTGAAGGTCGAATCCATCAACGCTCGTTTGGAAGACGGTTACCTTGACGCAACCACCTTGATGGAATATTTGATCAAACGAGGGGTTCCACAACGGCAGGCACACCATGCAGTAGGGACGCTGGTTCGCATGGCGATGCAAAAGCGGAAACGGCTAAGTGAATTGCCACTGGAAGAATTCCAGAAACTGGATGCATCAGTAGACCAAAGCGTGTTCCAAGTGTTGGGAACGACCAACGCCATCGCGGCGTTCCAAAGCTACGGTTCGACCGCTCCTGATCAAGTGCATCTTCAGATCGCCAGCTGGCAAAGAAATCTTGGCCTAAGCGATTCCTAAATTTGAAATCTGCTACAACCGCGGTACCCACCCAAGCCAACGCAAACGGACTTAACGCTAAACCACAGTGACACGCTAAACCACAGTGACACACCTGCGGCCCAGTCACTGGCTTGGGTGTCCGAATGTGCATTCGCCCTTTGATCGCCAGAAAAACAGTGCCCTCATAGACAATGGAACGTCGAAATGACTTTGATTTTGGACGGCAAAGCGACTGCCAAAGCCCTACGGCAAGAGATCGCAGGACGGGTTGCAATTTTTCGACAGAAGAGCGGAATCCAGCCTTGTTTGGCGGCCGTATTAGTCGGTGACGATCCAGCCAGTCAGGTTTACGTGCGCAACAAAGAACGGGCCTGCCATGAGGTGGGCATGGTTAGCCGTTTGATTCGCATGCCAGTGACCACCACCCAAGACGAATTATTGCAGCAGATTACCGGCCTAAACCAAGACGCTGCAGTCAGTGGGATTTTAGTGCAACTGCCCTTGCCAGCCGGACTTGATTCCCAAAGGATTTTGGATTCGATACTTCCACTGAAAGATGTGGATGCGTTTCATCCCGAGAACGTCGGTTTGTTAGTTCAGGATCGCCCGCGCTTCTTGCCGTGTACGCCTCACGGAGTGCTACAAATCCTAAAAGCGTACGACATTTCGACCCAGGGCAAACACGTCGTCGTGATTGGACGCAGTGAAATCGTGGGTAAGCCGATGGCGATGCTTTTGGTGCAAAAAAACGGTCCATTGGGGGCCAAGTATGCAAACGCGACGGTGACGATAGGCCACTCGCGTAGCCAGGAACTGGCCCAGCACATCCGCCAAGCGGACATTGTGGTTGCCGCAGTTGGACAACCTAAAATGATCACCGGTGACATGATCAAACCAGGAGCCGTTGTCATTGACGTTGGCATCAATCGAATCCAAACCGGCTTAGTAGGTGATGTCGATTATGAGTCTGCGTTCCCAATTGCCTCGGCGATTACACCGGTCCCTGGAGGCATTGGACCGCTGACCGTTGCTATGCTTCTGGAGAACACGCTAAAGGCGGCGATTCTTCAGTCCAATACCACACCAGTCGTTGATTAAATGGTAGCGGCCCGATCTAAAGCATCCGGATCACCGTGCGTTAGGGTATGAAATCCGTTAGACTAGCGAACGCTGGGCAGCGTTCTTTCTGGAGATTTCATAATGACTCAATCGATCTTGCATTGTGCAACGTTTCTTTTGTGCTTGGCACTCTTATCGCCAACCACATTATTGCCAATGACTACCGCGACCGCTAGTACAACTGCCACAACTGCCACAACTACTGTGTACGCTTATGCAGCGACCGATGGTGACTGGCCGATGGTTAGCAACGTGGATCGGCAACCGCTGCAGGCCAGTGTCGACCGATTAGTACAAGCCTTGGATTCAGTCGGACGCCCCTTGTCCAAGCTACAAGAGACCGAACTGGCCCAATTGGTTCAATCGGCTGATGATGCCAAAGTGGTTGCCGGCATTCAACAGTTGCTGGACCCCCTGTGCTTGGCTGGGATTGAAATCAACGCCGAAAGTCGCGTCAAGGTCAGCGAGGGCACCACCGGGAAACTGTTGGATCAAAATGGTTGGCAAACGTTCTTGGTCAAGGTACACAATCAGGCCGGAATCAATCCGCCGTTGGCATGCAGCAGTCCACAGGCATTGGCCCAGTTTGTGGTTTCCGACTCCAGTCCAGAACCTCAAATGGCGATATCGCCAGCCGATGTAAAAGACCGCTGGTTGGATATTGCCTTGCCTACGACTCAACCAATGAAGCCCACATTATCTGGCTTGCTATTGGAATATCGCATTATCCAACTGTACAGTCGTGACGCTGGAAAACGCGAAGCGACATTGAAATTCAATATCGGGCAAGGCACACAAGACCTTGGGTTCCGCAATGAATTAGCGATTTTGTTCGACTGCCTACCGGGCCGAAAGGTCACCGTCGCAGTTCGAGACGCCGACCCGGGAAACACCGAACCAATGATGGTTTGCTTAGAAATCCGTGACCTCTTGGGCCGAGTCTACCCGAACCCTGCCAGACGCCTGGCACCTGATTTCTTCTTTCACAACCAAATCTATCGTAAAGCGGGAGAAACACTAACTTTGCCCGATGGCACGTTCAACATAAAAATTTCTCGCGGTCCCGAATATATCCCAGTACAGCAGCAGATCATGGTCGGGGAAAATCAACCCAACATAATTTCTGCGGAATTGAATCGTTGGATTGATCCCGTGAAATGGCAGTGGTATTCGGGCGATCACCATATCCATGCCGCTGGTTGTTCTCACTATCAGAATCCGACCCAAGGGGTGGGTCCCGATGATATGATGCGTCACGTGTTGGGCGAAGATTTAAAGGTCGGTTGTGTCCTTAGCTGGGGTCCTTGTTGGTACACTCAGAAGGAAAATTTTGAAGGGAAAGATTCATCGCTTTCCACGTCGACCAACTTGTTGCGATACGACATCGAAGTCAGCGGCTTCCCGTCTTCGCACGCTGGACATTTGTGCTTGCTAAGGTTAAGCGAAGACGACTATCCAGGGACGAATCGGCTGGAACAATGGCCCACGTGGACATTGCCCGTCTTACAGTGGGGCATTCGCCAAGGTGGCGTCGTTGGCTACAGTCACAGTGGCTGGGGATTAATGTTGCCCGACTATCTACCCAATGGACAGCGTACGACCGTTGGGAACAACCAATTTGGACAGGCCGGTGGGGGACGAGCGGCGGACACACTGCCAGACTACGCGATGCCAAATTTTGACGGGATTGGAGCCAACGAATATATCGTAGCGGCGGCCCACGATGCTTGCGACTTCATTTCAACTGTTGATACCCCCGCGATCTGGGAATTGAACATTTGGTACCATACACTCAACTGCGGATTCCGCACCAAAATCAGTGGCGAAACGGATTTTCCCTGCATCTACGGTGATCGAGTGGGTTTGGGACGAGTCTATGTGCAATTGCCACTGGATCAAAAATTGGACTTTGACTCTTGGATTGACGGTCTGAAGAATGGACGCAGCTATTGCGGTGACGGCAACAGCCATGTGCTGCAGTTCTCAGCCTCCGCACCGCCCAAGGTTCCAACTGCTTCCGAAAAATCGCTCTCACAGGTTACCAAAATTGTCAAACCCGAAACGGTTCAGATGGGTTGGCCCGGCAGCCAGGGCAAGGGCAGTCAGTTGAACTTGGCAGCACCGGGCAACGTGACGTTTTCGACCAAAATTTCGGCGTTGCTGGAACCCACTTCCACTCCCCAAACGCAATCGATTCGCAACCGCCGCTTGGACACCAAACCTTATTGGCACATTGAACGATGTAGAATTGATGAAACCCGCAAGGTTGAAGCTGAATTGATTGTCAACGGGCATGCGGTCGCTTCCCAGCAGATTTTGGCAGACGGTTCGCTGCACGACTTGCAATGGAATGTCGATATTCCACATTCCAGTTGGGCCGCGGTTCGCATCTTACCCTCGGTTCACTCGAATCCGATTTTCATCGAAGTCGCTGGCCAACCCATTCGATCCAGTCGAAAAAGTGCTCAGTGGTGCAGACAAGCCGTGGACGTTTGTTGGAACAGCAAGCAGAGTCAAATTCGCGACTCAGAACAGGCCGAAGCAAAAGCGGCCTACGATCAAGCGGCTAAAATCTATGAAGAAATCATTAGCCAAGCGATTGAAGATTAATCTTGCCAAACAGCTGAGATCGGACCCGTACTTTCTCCCGATTTGCGTTCTCCCCTCAGATCGACGACCCGACGATTTTGTGAGACCCTATCGCTGGCCGCTTTTCGATTAAACTGGAACCTGATCTTGGAACAGACTCTACCGGCGGCATACCAAGCTAGTGAACATCAGTGAAGGCTACAGTCGTGAAGTCGTCCCTAATTTTGTACAACATAATGAAACATGCCAACTTCGGGTTCTTAATGCGGACCGCAACCGCATTGGGAATCAGCGAAGTCATTGTCGTCGGGAAACGGCAATACGACATCGGCGGGGCGTGCGGCATGTCCAAAGCGATTCCCAAAAGGCATTTTCACACCTTGGACTTGGCTTGCCAATACGTTCAAGCCGATGGCTTGTCCATTTGCGGGATTGAAATCATTGAGGACGCGATTCCCGTGCAAACGCAACCCTTCACTGGGTCGACCGCGTTCATGGTGGGAAACGAAGGAACAGGTTTAAGCCAGCAACAGATGGCCTGGTGCGACTACTTTGTTTATGTCCCTCAATTCGGAGCGGCCCAATGCCTGAATGTGAACGTTGCCACGGGAATTGTGTTGCATCACTTTTCGATCTGGGCCGGCCTCAGCCAAAGTCCGATTTCCGGAAACAAATTCATACCCCAACCTATCCAACATCCGCAAATGCAAATGGAAAAACCTGAATCGTGACTCCCACGATTTCTGGAAAAAGATTCCTGTAAAAACGCCTGGCACCCTTATTTCAGCGAACCTTTTGTAAACGAGAAGATTTGACGTCCAACTTTGGCTCCATCCACCGCGTGAATATTTAACTTCTCGAAAGATCCGTTTCACTTTATGGACACTGCAACCTCAGGCGGCAATGACTACTCTAGTCTGCGGCATCACAAACGGATTGCGTTGTTGACCGATGGCTTTTCGACGCCGTTTCTGGCGAAAACCGCCATCAGTCTGCTGCGTTACCGAACCGCAGACATTGTTGGCATTATTGATCAATCAGAATCCGGACGAACCGCACAAGAACTGTTCGATATCGGAGGCGAGTTGCCAGTGGTCGCTGCGTTGAATGGCTTGTCAGATGCAGATTCGATCTACATTGGTATCGCTCCGCCAGGAGGGAAACTTCCCGCTGCTTGGCGGTCGATCGTGGTGCAAGGGATCGAGCGAAAGCTGGATATCGTTTCAGGCTTACACGATTTTTTGACCGAAGATGCACAGTTCTGCCAACTTGCAACCCAATCGGGCAGCCAACTGATCGACGTGCGAAAGAATGGTCACAGAAATACGGCGACCGGCTATCACTTTGGTTCCAATGGTGTTCGAATTCACTCGGTGGGTCACGACTGCAGCATTGGCAAAATGGTGACGACAATCGAAATTCAATTGGCGATGCAACGACAAGGATTGGATGCCAAATTCATTGCTACCGGTCAAACTGGCATCATGATCGCGGGCGAAGGCGTGCCCGTGGACTGTGTGGTGGGCGATTTTGTCAATGGATCAATTGAAGAACTGGTGATTCGCCACGAAGGTCACGACTTCCTGTTGATTGAAGGCCAAGGCAGCATTTCTCACCCCGCGTACTCGGCCGTTACGACGGGACTTCTGCACGGTTGTGCCCCTGATGGACTGATCTTTTGCTACGAAGCTGGACGGTCCGGAGTCAAGGGATTCGCCGATTTACCAATTCCGCCGGCAGAAGATCAAATGCAAGCTCTACACTTGATGGCAAACCTGCGTCATCCTTGCAAGTTCATTGGAATCGCGATCAACGGACGAAATTTATCCGCCGAACAAACGGCCACCGAAGTGGAGAATGCCCAACAGCGGTTCGGTTTACCAGCTTGCGATGTCTATCGAGACGGAGCCGAGAAGCTTGTGACCGCTTGCATCCAATTGCGTGCGGAACTGCGAAACACAGAGCGATTGACTTGAATACAAAATGCTGCTCCGAAACTGTGACTCAGTCGAAATGAATCCGTTGAGCGTGAACCCGAAAGCCATTGCCAACATAATACGCCTTGATCTTTGACTTAGGAATCAATCAATGGAACTAGAACTTATCCGGCTCAACTTGCCGCTGGAACATCCGTTTACGATTGCGCGTGGCACCATAAACACTCAGCCCAGTTTGGTGGTTGCGTTGCATCATGATGGAATCGTAGGATTGGGCGAGGTGACCGAAAACGATTACTACGGCCACACGTATGGTTCGATCACTCGGTCACTGGAGAAAGTCAACTTGATCTTGGATCAATACGCTAGTCAATCGCCATTCCAATTGTGGCAAGCCATGTACGATAAGATTGAAGGCGACACTTTCGCGTTGTCCGCTCTGGATATGGCGGCTCATGATTGGCACGGCAAGCGAATCGGCAAACCCACGTGGCAGCATTGGGGCTTGCAGATTGACGATGGGGTCCCGTCCAGCTTCACCATCGGGATCGACACCATTCCCAAGATGATTGCCAAATTGAACCAGCGTCCAGGCTGGCCTATCTACAAAATCAAATTGGGAGCATCGCAGGATATCGAAATCATCACGGAATTGCGAAAACATACCGACGCGGTTTTCCGAGTCGATGCCAATTGTGGTTGGACCAGAGACCAGACGGTCGAAAATTCGATTTTACTAAACCAACTCGGGGTTGAATTTATTGAACAACCACTTCCCACCCACGCCCCAAACCACGACAAACGCTTTGTGTTCGAAAATTCTGCCCTTCCGATTATCGCTGACGAAGATTGTCAGGTTCCCAGCGATGTAGCCAAGTGCCATTCGCTTTACCATGGCATCAACGTAAAAATCTGTAAGTGCGGGGGGCTGTCTCCGGCGATGAACATGTTGCGTCAGGCTCGACAATTGGGCATGAAGACGATGGTCGGGTGCATGGTCGAATCGTCGATCGGCATTAGCGGAGCCGCTCAATTGCTTCCGTTGCTGGATTATGCCGACCTGGACGGCGCGCTCCTGCTAAAATCAGAACCAGCCTCGGGCGTGACCATCGACCAGGGGAAAGTCTGCTTCAGTGCTGCAGCGGGAACCGGCGCTGTTTTGCATTCCCAACGCGTGGCAAATTATCAACCGTAGACATAAATTTCCAAACCCAGCGGAACGTTGAACCAGCAAATTGACTGGACTCCACATCAATTGACTAGTAGACGATCGAAACCATGGCGTCATGTGGCAGTAGACTATCCAAGTCAACTCCAACAGCCGTAGACACACGCGGACGATACTTCGGAATCGCCCTACCCTGACTTACATGTTAAGGAACCCCAAATGCGAAACGTCCTTCAGATCTTCAAGCTGACGACACTTTGGGTTACCGCGATAGGTTTGTTGGTTGCGACCGGCGATCAACGGTCCGTTTTCGCGTTCGACCATTTCGAATCGCCCAATCCAAGTGCGACCGTCAAACCGCAACCAGAGGTGGACTATGCGCTTGCGATTTCACTTTTACGTAACGCTATCAAGACGGAGGTGACACAAAAGAACCTGCCCGCTTTTTCGATTTCTATGATCGATGACAAACAAGTAGTTTGGGCTGAAGGGTTTGGCTTTCAGGACGTTGAAAAGAAGACGCCTGCCACCGCAGATACGGTTTACCGAGTGGGTTCGATTTCGAAGTTGTTCACAGACATCGCGGTCATGCAGTTGGTGGAACAAGGGGCATTGGATTTGGACGCGCCTGTTCAGACCTACTTGCCGGACTTTAACCCCAAAAATACTTCTGTCGTAGCGGTCACGTTGCGGCAATTGATGTCGCATCGCTCGGGATTGGTTCGCGAATCGCCGGTTGGACATTACTTTGATCCCACTCAACCCACGCTAACTCAAACCGTTGCAAGCCTGAATCAAACGGCATTGGTTTATCCACCAAACACGCGGACAAAATACTCGAACGCAGCGGTTTCGGTGGTCGGTGCGGTTTTGGAAAAAGTTCTATCAACATCTCACCCAGATCAGGTCCGCAAAACTATCTTAAACCCACTGCGGATGGATCACAGTAGCTTCACGGTCACGCCAGCCATCGAACCTATCTTGGCCACTGGCTGGATGCGAACCTACGATGGTCGTCAGTTCCAGGCGCCAACGTTCTTGCTTGGCACCGGCCCGGCAGGGAACTTGTATTCCAGCGTGAACGATTTAGCCAAATTCGTCAGTTGCTTGTTCAATGACGGGCGAACCGATGATGGAAGAATTCTTACTCCAGAATCGTTAGACACGATGACCACTGCGATCAAGGATTCGCAAGGTAATGACCAAGGGTTTGGTCTAGGCTTCAGTGTGGAATCCTTTGACAAGTTCAAGAAGATTGGCCACGGCGGCGCTGTCTATGGCTTTTCGACTCAATTGGAGGCCATCCCAGAACGAAAACTGGGCGTCGTGGCGGCCGCATCCTCCGACGGCACCAACGGCGTGGTTCAAAGAATTGCCGAATATGCGCTGCGATTGATGATCGCTACCAAAGACGGTAAGCCGTTGCCAAAATATCGCACAACCATATTGTTGGCACCCCTGCGAGCCCAGCAATTGGTTGGCACTTACCATGAGAGCGACGGCGAGCGATTCGCGCGAGTGAGTCAATTGAACGGTGAAGTTTATCTGCAACGGGGCACTTTTAGGTATGACTTGCGAGCGGCCGAGGATGAAGGCACGTTACTTTTAGATGATGCGGTTGGTTTTGGAACCGTGGTTCAACTAAAGGGATCGGACACTTTAGTGGTGGGCGATGTGCAGTTCCAGCGACAACCAGACATGCCACCAGCCGACGTACCGGATCGCTGGAAGGGTTTGATCGGTGAATACGGCTGGGACCACAACACCTTGTATATTTTGGAAGACCAAGGAAAGCTGTTCGCATTGATCGAGTGGTTTTACTATTATCCACTTGAGGAAGTGGACGAAAACAAGTTCAAATTTCCAAGCTATGGCCTGTATCATGACGAAGGTCTGACGTTCAGTCGTGATCAAATGGGCAATGCCACTGAAGTTGTCGCCGCCGAGGTTAAATTTATTCGCAGAGAAGTTGGCACTAGAGACGGCGAAACCTTCAAGATTACTCCCGTGAAGCCGATCGCCGAATTAAAGCAGACTGCGTTGGCGGCGTCTCCACCAAACGAACCTGGAGACTTTAACGTCGCCGATTTGGTCGAGTTAACGTCGCTGGATCCCACCATCAAATTGGACATTCGTTACGCGACCACCAACAATTTTACCGGTGCCACTTTTTACAACCAAGCGCAAGCGTTTATGCAACGTCCTGCGGCCAACGCTGTGGTTGCGGCCAACAAGCGGCTCGAGAAACGCGGACTGGGACTGCTGATCCACGACGCTTATCGTCCTTGGTACGTGACCAAAATGTTCTGGGACGCGACGCCGGCAGAACTGAAGGACTTTGTTGCTAATCCAGCCAAGGGATCGCGGCACAATCGCGGCTGTGCGGTTGATTTGACGCTTTACGATCTAAAAACTGGACAGCCAATTCAAATGGTTGCAGGCTACGACGAATTCTCGCCACGGTCGTTTCCGCAGTACCCAGGTGGAACCCAACGTCAACGTTGGTACCGGCAACTGCTACGCCAAACCATGGAAGCCGAGGGATTTACGGTTTACGAATTTGAATGGTGGCATTTCGACTTCAAGGATTGGACGAAATATCGTATCGGGAACTTGACCTTTGAAGAGATACTACCCAAATAGGTCCAAAGTTTAACTTGTAGAACCCGAGTCGCATTAAAGGCCCGCGTTAAAGGCCCGCGTTAAAGGCCCGCGTTAATCAAAGCCGACTGGGAAACGATGGGGCCGCCAATGCCCATCGGTTGCGTCACCGCGAAACCGGCTAAAGCCTGGTGCTTATAAAGGTACCCACCCAGGTTGAACCTATCCTTGCAATTCAATCCAATCGGCAACTTGATGTCCTGTTAGATTCATCTGGAATCCATTGGGTCAACGTTCTGTCCCAGGATTAACGTCAGCCGTTCCAGACGGCTCTTCGGTCCGGCCGTCCAAAGAAATGGATCTTCGGTGAATGGACAAGGTTGCCAGGCCTGGTTCGGATTGCTCGGCCGCCTGTTGAAGCTGTAAAATCTGTCGATTCAAAATGGATTGCTGTACCGCTTGAGCGTTCTTGTAGGCGGGATCTTCAAAGTTGGCGAAAGATTCAGCCGAAGCATTGTGCGAATCGACCTTGCTAAGGCGATTGGATTCCAACGCCTCTTGATGTTCTTCCATCGCCACCTTGGTATGAGTCGCCCCCAACAGGACGACACTGGCACCGTAAAACGTCCACATCAGCAGGCCCATAAAGACCCCCACCACGCCAAACGCATGGTACTTGTCACTGATCACAAACAGCGCCAAAGCGTAACGCCCTAATTCCCAAGTCACCGACGCTAGAACTCCGCCGCGAAAGGCGAAACGCCAGGGCACTTTGGTTTTGGGCAGTGTGTTGTATAAAATTGTGAACAACATTGCATTCAAAGAAATCGAAGAAAACAAGTGCACCGTTCGCCACCAATTATCCGCGAAACGAAAGTCACCGACGTAACCGGCAATGACATCGATTGCAAAATTGGAAAAGAAATTTAGCAGAATCAAGAAGCCAATCGCCAACAACATCGCGAAGCCTCGAACACGATAAAGTAGCACGTCCAATACACTGGCCAAAATGCCTTTGGACGCCTCGGTCGTCTGCCAAATCTTCGCAAAAGACCGCTCGAAATTAACGAAAAGAGTTAGTGCCGTTAGTACCAAAAACATTAAACCCAACGGACCGCTGATCACCGCATTGGTCTCGATCTGAGCTAACAATTCGTGAATTTGGCCAGCCAACTCGGCCGAAGTTTGATCAGAAAGATAGCGTAAAATCTGCTGCTCAACATCGTGACTATAACCCGTATATTGCAGAAAGAAGCCAAACCCTGAGAGTAAAATCATGATCAACGGAAAGACGCTGAAGCAGGCATAAAACGATACCGCGGCGGCTAAAAGGCTTCCATCCACTTGGTTCCAATATTCAAGCGTCCGCCAAGTGGAACGGCCGATTGCAGCTAAGAATCGTATCAAAATAATCAGGGACTCATTTTCACAGGGTTCATGGAATTCTCAAGGCGTTACGGCCACTGCGACTTTAACAAACGTTCGGTACCAGGAATGTCGCAACACCTATCAGGTTGAGACTTCCCAGCGTTGTGACTTTCGAAACCGGTTTCAATCGGCGAACACTGCCTGTCTGACTTGACCGCAGGCCAAGTTCATGGCGATCGGTGCACCTGAACGCATGCCTTCGCCAATGACCGAACCCAATCAAGTCGCGTTTCTTCTCTTGCCTTGGATTCCGACTCTTGCCTGGTAAGGCCTGTGTAACCTGTTCCTACCAAAGTTGGATGACACCGTATTTTGGATGACACCGTATTTTGGATGACACCGTATTTTGGATGACACCGTATTAGGCAGGGGAATTTATCCGGGGACAGCCACAGAATCAACAATCTAAGCTCAGGCTGGGTTGGGCCCAACCATTGGGTAACTCTGCTGGGCCGTTAGACGCCTTTGCTGTCTGACACCTTTAATCCTTGATGTCAGGATTAGGGTCCGGCAGTAGGCGCCGGACACTTTATCAGGTTTCCCACAAGGCACGAAGACCATCCCCTACCGGCGATCTCGGCCTGTCGCCAAAACACTAGATCTAGAACAACTTCCTAGCGCCCAAAACACACCCAGAGTCTCCCACCAACCCTTTCCGCAACCCGCCAATGATGAAAATACGGTGAATTTGCAATTCAGAAATTGTTAACCGCAAGCACTATATTTTGTGTTGACATGTGAAAAGACCACGATATATTGGGTCCAACTGAACCAAACGGGCGTTAAACGCCGAAAAGACAATTACCGGAAATAGTGATTCTTCCAGTAATTTGCGTTTTTCAGTTGATATCGATCAGGTCCGCCTTTCATTCAATGAAAGAAAAGCCTAAAACCTAGATATGGTGGTCGCAGTGCTTGCACTAGGATTCAACTTAGTTCGCACCAAGGTTCAAAATTGCTTGCACCTGGAGGTGGATTGAGCCGGCAGACTTGCCAAGTGAATTTGGCAGACTTGCCAAGTGAATTTGGCAGACTTGCCAAGTGAATTTGGCAGACTTGCCAAGTGAATTTGGCAGACTTACCAAGTGAATTTGGCAGACTTGCCAAGTGAATTTGGCAGATTTGCCAAGTGAATTTGATTGGCACGTGACAGCATTTTGACAGGTGGGAACGGTAGCGAAGCTGGATTGAAACCAGGTTTAGCTGCCGATTGAGGCTTAAACTTTGAGGCTTGCCATTGAAGGCCCGGATTTTTCTTTCTGGAGTTTTGCTTGGGAATCGATTCAGACTTAAGTGCATCACCAGGGCACTTGGGAACGGATAGCGGGCAAATGGTTAGTTTGAATTGAAAGTCTGGGCAACTTAGGTCAAAGATCAGGATTCGAAGGGTTTTGGATTGATTTGAGACTTTGTCAGTTTTTTGACTTGGATAGTTTCAGGAAGACAGGAGTGGGAGAGAAGGGATTCAAAGCGAGGTTTGACTTTTTCATGGTCAAATCCTGGCCGTGCTATCGACCTCGGTTCGCATTGTTTGAACGGTGGACTTTAGCGGCATGAAAAGCAACGGCGTGAAAATCTGCAATCTGCTGGGGAAAGCTAATTCCTCGTGGCACGGAAGCCTGGCAATGGTTATTGCGCACTGGTTTTTGCGTATCACGGTGAAATTTTCTGAACCTAGCGAAACGTCTTTAACTGAGGCGATTCGTTAAGATGCCGGGAACTTTTGGTGAACTTTTCGATTTTCCTTATTCAGCTTCTCCTACGGACCTGCTGTGTCATTGACATCGTCGATGCTGCCAATAGTCCAGATAACAAAAGCGGAAACCCAGTAGAGTCGTTTCTCCAATGGGTCCGTTTCCATCGGAAAGGAATCGATTGGCAGACGCGACAAATGATTTTCCCAGAAAACGATTTTCCCAGGAAACTGATTTTGTTCGGATAAGTGATTTGAAGATTTACTTCGATCCCTTAGCGGTTGCTAATGATCGGACTTTCAGGGTTTGGATAACGAATGTTTCATCGTGGGCTGTTGACCAATTCAAAGCCTAGCGACCTACACCTGAGGGCGGGTGCTGGCCGTTGGATCAACGACCCAGGCGTGAAAAACAAGTGCACGAAAAGCAAGTGCAGACGCAGAAAAGCAAGTGCAGACGCAAATTGAGTTTGCATTGATAAGACCAGAAGAACGACAGCGACAAGATCGGGTTTGGAACCTGACAACGACTGGAATCAACAACGGGTTGGATCGTAGAAAATTGTAACTGGACCGTGAAACGAAAGTTGATGACGCAGGCCGCCAAAGTTTGAATTCAAGATCGGTAAATTTCATTCGTGAACGTTGGAACCTTCGGTTTAGCAACCTTCATTGGACGGAATCTTGAATCACCGACCTTTAGGCCAACCGGACCACAGAGCCCAACTTATTCACCGTTTAGATAGATGATTTCAACAGGTTTGATTTCAGTCCACATCACAGATTTTATTGAAAATTTCAATCAAGGTTTAGGAGAACGGTTGATGTTAAAAGGAACGCAACAAGAGCTTTCGGTTCGCAAGCGAGACGGACGACAAGTTAGCTTTGACGCCAGCTTGGTACGCATTGCCATCGGAAAAGCTTTTTGTGCTGAGAATCAGGTCCAAGAGAGTTGGGCTTTGGATCAAGATCTGCTGGACAAGATCGACCAAATGACATCCGACGTGATGGTTTCAGTAGCCGAACAGTCGATGGACAGTGGCATTGATGTGGAAAAGGTTCAAGATGCGGTTGAACGCGTTTTGATGCAACATGAGTATTACACTGTTGCCCGTCGTTACATTCTGTACCGCGAAGAACACGCTCGGATGCGTAAACTTCGTTCAGAAGAGGCCATGGAAAACGATTCTCCGTTCCCATCCTTCATGGTCAAACGCGGTGATCGTCTAGAGAATCTGGACTTTGATCGTTTACGGCAACAGATCGAAAACGCTTGCCTTGGATTGGAAGACACCTGTTCGGTAGACGTGCTGCTGGACGAAGTGAAGCGGCAGTTTTTTAATGGGATTTCACCTGAAGAAATCGCTCGTGCGATGGTTCTATCCTCACGATGCCGCATCGAAACCGATCCAGCCTACGACAAAGTCGCCGGTCGCTTGGTTCGTCAAATCATTTACCGTGAAGCCCTGGGCAAATCCGCTCTGCCGCAAGAACTTCCCACACTTTATCGCCAACGGTTTGCCCAGTATTTGCAAGAAGGTGTTGACGCCAAACGGCTAAGCCCGGAACTTTTATCTTTTGACATTGAACGTTTGGCCGGTTCGTTGGTCAGTGAACGCGACGAATTGTTTCCGTACCTTGGTCTGCAAACCATTTACGATCGTTATCTGATTCACATTGACGAACGCCGTATCGAAGCTCCGCAGTATTTCTGGATGCGAGTTGCGATGGGTTTGTGCATCAATGAAGGTGAAGTGAAGACCGAACGGGCAATCGAATTTTACAACATGCTGTCGATGCTTCGCTTTACCAGCGCAACGCCAACATTGTTCAATTCAGGAACCTGTCACCCGCAACTTAGTTCATGTTATCTGAGTACCGTTTCGGATGATTTAGAGAACATTTTCAAGTCGGTTGCAGACAATGCTAAATTGTCCAAGTGGGCTGGTGGATTAGGTAATGACTGGACGAACGTTCGCGGCACCAATGCTCACATTAAAGGCACCAACGGTCGTAGCCAAGGAGTGATTCCGTTCCTGAAGGTTGTTAGCGACACGGCGGTGGCCGTCAACCAAGGTGGTAAGCGAAAGGGTGCGGTTTGTTCGTACTTGGAAACTTGGCACTTGGACATTGAAGAGTTCATGGACCTGCGCAAGAACACCGGTGACGATCGTCGGCGGACGCACGACATGCACACAGCCAACTGGATTCCTGACTTGTTCATGAAACGAGTGATGGGGGATCAAGACTGGACGTTGTTCAGTCCAAATGATGTGCCGGACCTGCACGACTTGACCGGTCAAGCCTTTGAAGAACGCTACGAACATTACGAAGCCAAGGTGGAAACCGGCGAATTGAAACTGCATCGCAAGGTCAAAGCCTTGGAGTTGTGGCGAAAAATGTTGACCCGATTGTACGAAACCGGACACCCTTGGATCACTTGGAAAGATCCATCAAACTTGCGTTCGCCGCAGGATCATTCGGGTGTGGTTCATAGCAGCAATTTGTGCACAGAAATTTTACTGAACACCTCGGAAACCGAAACCGCAGTTTGTAATTTGGGTTCGATCAACATGGTCAACCACATCACCAATGGTGAATTGGATTTGCCGAAACTGGAAGAAACGATCAACACCGCTGTCCGCATGTTGGACAACGTGATCGACATTAACTTCTATCCAACGGTTGAAGCCAAGAATTCGAACATGCGGCACCGTCCGGTGGGACTAGGTTTGATGGGTTTCCAAGATGCTTTGGCTGAATGTGGCATCAGCTACGCCAGCCAACAAGCGGTGGAATTCGCGGACCGAAGCATGGAAGCGATTTCGTATTTCGCGATCTTGGCATCGTCAAAATTGGCCGAAGAACGTGGCACTTATCAAACTTATATCGGCTCAAAATGGGACCGTGGGTTGTTGCCGATCGACACCATCGAATTGCTGGAACACGAACGAGGTTGCGCAGTCGACATGGATCGTAGCGTTTCACTTAACTGGGAACCGGTTCGGCAACAAGTTGAGAAGTTCGGCATGCGAAATAGCAACGTGATGGCGATCGCTCCTACGGCAACGATCTCGACTATCATCGGTGTTACTCAATCGATCGAACCTACGTACAAGCATTTGTTCGTCAAGAGCAACTTGTCGGGTGAATTTGTTCAGGTCAACATTCGTTTGGTGCGGGAATTGAAAACTCTTGGCATTTGGGATGCTTCGATGCTGGAAGAGATCAAGTACTACGACGGTGCGTTGGGCGAAATCGCCCGCTTGCCGCAAGACATCAAGGAACGTTACGCAACGGCGTTCGAAATCGAACCCAAGTGGCTGATTGCTTGTGCATCACGACGGCAAAAGTGGATTGACATGGGTCAATCGTTGAACCTTTACGTGCAAACGCGAAGTGGACGCCAGCTAGATGAAATGTACAAGATGGCTTGGCAACAAGGTTTGAAGACGACCTACTACTTGCGTTCACTTGGTGCAACCCAAGTTGAAAAGTCCACCATTGACATTAATAAGTTTGGTATCCAACCACGGTGGATGAAGAACAAGAGCGAATCAGGGAACCTTGCAGCGGTCGACCGTCCAGCTGCAGAACAAACTTGCAGTATTGATAATCCTGACTGTGAATCTTGCCAATAGTTTTCGGTCCCAGTTTGTAACAATGGCTTGATGTGGATGTCTAGCATCCACATCAAACTTTCAACTGGAAACAGCGAACGGTAACTGGGCAATTGCGAAGGCGGCGAACGACAGTAAAAGTTAACCAGCGAAAGTTAGCGGCTGGAAGTTAACGGTCGGTGTCGCGGGAAGATGTTCCCAAGTGAAGACAAAAGTGTAGCAAGCGGGAGAAGGGTTCTTTAGCCCGCCCTTTTTTCAAAACCAATGTCTCGGCGGAAATTCAAACACTGGTGATGGAAGGGGAATGATCAAAGAGCGTTGTCTCCTGCTGCACTTTAAATTTTCCAAAAGCGATCGGAAAGCATTTTTGGATTGACCACCCGTTTGTGGTTTGACCAGGGGTGGATTGACCAGGGGTGGATTGACCAGGGGTGGATTGGCAATCGATTTCGGAAGCCAAACCGAAACCAAATTAAATATGCCGGACTTAAATAAGGCGGCAAACAAGATGCCGAGAATGTGGCACACAGGTCCTAAAAGTCACAGGTCCTAAAAGTCACAGGTCCTAAAAGTCACTGGTCCTAAAAGTCACTGGTCCTAAAAGTAAAGTGTGCTGCCGGTGGCCGGCCGGGATCATTTACAAGGCAAAGTTGAAACGTCTTGCAGACGGAAATTGCTGACGACTGAAAGTCAAAGGCAACTTGTAGCCCGACGCGATCAAAATTTGCTTTGGAATCATTACACGGCTTGAAACATTGTAAAATCGACGACCCAACTGAATCCCAGCGGATATTTTTTTAAAACTTAATGGAGTACGCAAAATGGCAACCGTAAACGAAAATGAAGTAGAACAGGAAGTCTTGGCTGGAGCTGAATCTCGAGTTGCCGCCAACGAAAAACGATTGATCAATTGCCACCAGGTTGATGTCAATCAATTGATGCCATTGAAATATAATTGGGCTTGGGAACACTACGTCAATGGCTGTGCAAACCATTGGATGCCAACCGAAGTCCCAATGAACAAGGACATTGAAACCTGGCGTAGCGATAAGCTTTCGGACGATGAACGAGCAGTCATTATGAGAAACCTTGGTTTCTTTTCGACCGCCGAAAGCCTAGTTGGCAACAATTTAGTGTTGGCCATTTTCAAGCATGTTACGAACGCCGAATGCCGTCAGTATTTGCTACGCCAAGCGTTTGAAGAAGCTGTTCACACCCATACGTTCCTCTACATTGTGGAAACATTAGGGCTGAACGAAGGCGAAGTCTTTAATATGTACAATGAAGTCCCTGCGATCGCTCGCAAGGACAATTTCGAAATGAATCTAACCAAAGAAGTGATGGATCCAAACTTCACGACTGATTCCTTCGAAGGCATGCAGACTTTCCTGAAGAATTTGATCGGCTACTATCTGATCATGGAAGGCATTTTCTTCTACACCGGTTTCGTGATGATCTTGTCGTTTCACCGTCGCAACATCATGACTGGAATTGGTGAACAGTTCCAATACATCCTAAGAGACGAATCGATTCACTTGAATTTTGGTTTGGACTTGATCAACGGCATTAAGGCAGAAAATCGTGAAGTTTGGACCAAAGAATTCCAGGATATGATTTTGAACTTGGTTCAAGAAGCAGTTGAATTGGAAATCGCTTACGCTGTAGATTGCTTGCCAAACGGCGTAATGGGTTTGAATGCGGAACTGTTCCGCGACTATGTCCAATTCATTGCCGACCGTCGCCTCGAGCGAATTGGCTTCAGCAAAGTTTACGGCAGTGCGAATCCGTTCCCTTGGATGAGCGAAACGATGGACTTGGCCAAAGAAAAGAACTTCTTCGAGACCCGCGTTACCGAATATCAAACCGGCGGACAGTTAGATTGGGACTAATGTTTCCAACACCGCTGCTAACTGCGAATTCGCCGTAACCGTGAAAGCCTTGGGAAACCAAGCGTTTCTGGAAACGGAGAAACCTTGACGATGACTTTGTAGGCGTTGTGAAGTAAGAAAATTTGACTCGGAATCGATTCGCTCTTCATTTGAGCAAGTGGATTCCGAGTCTTTTTTTTAAGCATTTCACTTTTCAGACACTCGAATTCGCTGAACAAAATTGCCCAAAGTGCCAAACCTGCACGCAGTCGCAACGGGTGCTATCACTTCCCCTGTGCTATCACTTCTTTTGCGCGATCACTTCTTTTGTGCTACCTCTTGGAATTTAGAAAATCCGCATTGAACCGTTGATCGGTAAAGTTTACAAAAGTCCGTGTAAGTTTTACTGGTGGTCGTTCCATTGATTTGGTCTTTGGAAACTCGACAAAAAGAAAACAAAACAGTATTCACCCGAAAAGCAAAGATGTTTGCTGAAGAAACGGGACATCCTATTTCCTAAATAGTTTAGGGAACAAGATTCCTGGCACATCAATTGCAAATGGGTTCGTACAGTCACCGAGGTCTCAAGGAGGGATCCGAGGGGCTGACCAATAATAATCGATCAAGGAGGATCCTAGTGGTGAGAATTTTAACAATCGCGTTGGCCGCTGTCTTTTCATTTGCCCTGATTCAATCGGCCCCGATTGCATCGGCTGTTGCTCAGAACGGCCAAACCCCGGCGCAAGCACAAAACGGCGGTATCGTTGCCGTACTAGATCTAGCCAAGGTTTTCGAATTGCATCCAGGTCACATTGCCAAAATGGCCCAGATTCAGAAGCGCGCCGAAGCGATGAAAATCGATTTCCAACAGCAACAGATCACGTTGCAAGAGAAAGCAAAACAAGCAACGACCCAATACAAAGGTGAACAATTAAACGGTATCGAAGTCACTCTACGCCAAGAGGAAGTGACACTTCAAACCAAAGCTCGCCAGGCTCAAACTGAATTGATGAAAAGCGAAGCTGAAGCCTACTACCAAACCTACGAAGAGGTCATGGGGCACGTTAAATCACTTTGCACCCAGTACAATGTTTCCCTGGTTCTGCGATACGACAGCGAACCAATTGATCCATCCAAGCCTGAGACCGTTATTCGTGGTGTTCAGCGGTCGGTGGTTCATGCAACTCAAGACCTAACACCTTTGGTGGTCGGCAAGGTGGGCGGAGTAATGCCTCCAGCCAACACAACCGCCGCCGCGGGTGCGGGTGCGGGTGCTGGAGTTCGTCAGTAGTCCTTCGACTGCTGAACGAAAATGCCTGAGTGTCAAAGCGTATTGCCCAAACCGATTGGCAAGAACAATCGTTGAGAAAGTAAGACAGCCACTTCGATTTCCTATTCTCAAAACAATCGCTCGAAAGCACTCAGAACACTCTGATTTGATCTAAATCGGCACACCGCGAAATTAAAAAAAAATGCCGCAACCAATTCATTGGCTGCGGCATTTTTTTTGACCACCCTCGACATGAACGAACTTGATAAATCGATGGTCCGACCAAGCTTGGTGATTAGGCGATCAGGAACATGGCTTTGTTGAAGCGACGGTATGCACTGTTGCACACTCTGGGCAGACTATCATTTAGCCCACGGCAAATGTTCGATCAACATGCCAAGGATTGGGGACCGCCCACCAAACTAAACTCCCTGCGGACTGACCTTGATGGTCATCTCGACTTCTTCTTCGATCGTCTCCAAACCGAAAATCATGCCGAACTTCGTTCGATCAATCTTAAAGGTGCCTTCGATCGACAATCCACCATCAAGCGAAACCTTAGCGGGGAAAGAAATGTCTTGAGCCTCACCCAACATGGTCAACTTGCCCTTCACGGTCACGGTTCCATCGGCAGCGGTCTCAAACGAATCACTCTTGAAACTGGCGGCTGGAAACTGCTTCACATTGAAGAAGTCGGGACTACTCAAGTGGCCAACTAACTTGCCTGCGCCTGCTTCGTCCAACCCACTGGCCTCGGGTTCAATCTTGATCGAATCCGTTTGGATTTCAACAGCCAACGAAGTCAACTTCCCATCCGCCGAAGCAACGCTGCCTGTAAACGTTTCAAATGTGCCGTGCCGAGGCTTAGGGTCATCCCCCTTATGCAGCCCTACGAACTTGATCGAGGTATTTTCGGCCTTCAAAGCAAAATTTTCAGCAGCAGCCATTTCTTTTTCACCGCCCACTTCGCCCGTGCCCGCCTCTTTCGTTGCCGCCTCTTTCGTTGCCGCCTCTTTCGTTGCCGCCTCTTTCGTTGCCGCCTCTTTCGTTGCCGTGGCACCATCGGCCTTAGGTGTGGGCGGATATGCATCCGTCGATTCGGACTCAACACCGATACAACCCGCCATCATCAAACACGCAAACAACATTAAACCACTTAACTTACGCATGGATCTTCCTCAACATTTATTAACAACAACCTGAACCAACCTAGCCGAAGCATCGGCAACACCTGCACAGGAAACCAGTCCACGGTTGGGCTGACTTCACCCTGGATTATAGGCAATAAGGCACAACCAACAAAAGTAGGACGGCGACCAATTATCCCCCTTGAATTTCTCAGCTTCCAACATGCCTTCAGCTGCTTTCCGCGAATTCACTGACTTTCGTCGTGTACGCTGCAAACGCAAGCTGATGCGGATACAATCATTGGTGACCACGAAAGTCGCCACCCCATAAGCATATTCGCAAGTATTGGACGGCTGCCAATCGCTATCGGTCGCAGGGCTTCACTGCTAACAAGTTCGCGTTTTCGACAACTTTGCGTTTTCGAATGCGGGCACTTTTGACGACGGCATTCCCAAGGCCCGACCTTGGATGACACTCAATTAGTTGCGTTGCGGCGAGTCACCTTTGGAACTGATTTGTTGGAACCACTTGGTTTATCAGAAACGTAGAAATTCGCGTCGCGAAAAATAACGGAGATCTCAATGCTGAACAAACATATACCGTTTATGACAGGCTTACTTTTGATGTCGGCAGTCGCTGGGGCAAATCCAAGCCTTGCTGCCGTTGCCACACCCCCGATGGCCTATCAAGATTCAATCACTCGTGAAGATTCATCAACACCAGGCGATGCCAAGAGCGACGCCGTTAGCAAGAGACAGGAGAATAACCCAGCGATGGAAATGCTAAAACAATGGAAGGGACCCTACGGTGGCGTTCCTCCTTGGCATTTGGTTCAAACCGATCAATTTGTGGCGGCCTTTGATCTAGCGATCGAACAGTCGTTAAACGAGATTGAAACAATCGCAGCCAATCCGGACGCGCCGACCTTTGACAATACAATCGTGGTGATGGAGAAAGCTGGCCAAACGCTGACTCGATTGATCAATATGTTCTTTGTTCATTCGTCGAATCTGCTGACCGGTCCGATGCCTGACATTGAAAAACAAGTCGTCCCAAAGTTGACCAAACAAGAAGACGCGGTCATTCAAAATAGTAAATTATTCGCTCGAATCGCCGCGGTCTATCAAGGGCCCGAATACCAGACCTTGGAACACGACCAGCAACGGCTAACCGAAAGTTATTTCAAACGCTTTGTGCGACAAGGTGCCAAGCTAGATGACCAGCAAAAGCAAACTCTGTCGAAGATCAACACGCAGTTAGCGAACCTTTTCACTCAGTTTTCGCAAAACGTTTTAGCGGACGAAGAAGGCTATGTAACTTGGATCAATGATCCGGATGATTTGGCGGGCCTGCCCGCAAGTTTGGTTGCGGCGATGGCCAACGCGGCAAAAGATCGCGCCGATTTTGCCAAAGCTGACGGGATTGTACCCGGCAAATGGGCAGTCACCAACACTCGATCGTCCATGGATCCATTCTTGACTTACGCTGACAATCGTGGTCTGCGGCAGACGGTTTGGAACAAGTATTACAACCGAGGTGACAACGGTGGCGATCGCGATAACAATGCCATTATCGCGTCGATATTGAAGCTACGAGCGACGCGGGCAAAAATGCTGGGCTATCCAACTCATGCGCATTGGCGATTGGAACCGCAAATGGCTAAGAAGCCCGAAGCCGCCATGGATCTAATGCTGAAGGTTTGGCCCAAAGCCGTGGCCCGGGTCCGCGAAGAAGTTGCCGACATGCAGGCTATCGCCGACCAAGCGAATGCGAACATCACGATCAAGCCATGGGATTATCGCTACTATGCAGAGAAGGTTCGCAAGGCAAAATATGACTTGGATTTTAACCAAGTTAAACCTTACTTGCAGCTGGAAAAACTTCGTGAAGGAATGTTCTGGGCGGCTACTCAGTTGTACGGCTTCCAATTCAAACAAGTGACCGACCTTCCTGTTTTCCATCCCGACGTACGAGTCTGGGAGGTGATGGATCAAGAAGGCCAGCACGTGGGCCTGTGGTACTTTGACCCTTACGCTCGTTCGGGTAAACGTTCGGGTGCTTGGATGACTGAATATCGGGCGCAACAGAACATCGATCGCCCGATCACGACGATCGTTTCCAACAATTCCAACTTTATCAAAGGTGAAGAAGGCCAACCGGTTCTGATCTCTTGGGATGATGCCGACACTCTGTTTCACGAATTCGGCCATGCGTTGCACGGACTAAATTCTAAGGTTCGCTATCCATCCCAGTCGGGAACATCGGTCGCAAGAGATTATGTTGAATTCCCTTCACAAATTAATGAACACTGGCTCCCCACCGCCGAAGTCCTGAATCAGTTTGCGGTTCACTATCAAACCGGCGAGCCCTTACCCCAGGACCTACTGGATAAAATCGAGAAGGCCGCCACCTTCAATCAAGGTTTCGACACCGTTGAATATCTAGCCAGTGCTCTGATCGACATGAAGTTGCACTTGGCAGGCGATCAAGATATCGATCCTGACACTTTTGAGAAGCAAACCTTAGCAGAACTTGGGATGCCCAAAGAAATCGTGATGCGACACCGTACCCCACAATTTTCGCACATTTTTGCCGATGATGGATACAGTGCTGGTTACTACAGTTATCTTTGGTCGGATGCGTTGACCGCCGACGCCGCCGAGGTCTTTGAAGAAGCCGGTTCGTATTACGATCCCAAAGTTGCCAAGAGCCTACACGACAACATTATGTCCGTCGGCGACACGATCGATCCGGCAGAAGGCTTCCGTCGATTTCGTGGGCGAGACGTCGACACCTCAGCTTTGTTGCGAAAACGAGGCTTCCCGGTTGACCAACCTTGACGCCAATCGTTTTGCATACCAAGTCATGGTTGCGGTGGACCGAAGCATCATCTTGTAATGATCGCAAGCGTTCACTGCCACCATTTTTTGTTGCGCCCAACACCCGCTTCTACGCCAAACTAAGTCGCGTTGAGCGGCTGAAAAATGGACCCTCTGCAGTACCAAATCCAATCGCCAGAAATAGCCAGAAGGTCAATTACCGATCGCCAACGCAGGCTTCAATTCATCTGCCGCAACTAGAATTTTTTCAAGCGATTGCTCATCCGTCATGCCCCGCAAATCAACTGCGACTTGGGGAACATCCGGCCGAGGGAATTCGCGTTGATAAACCTTATCGTAATAGACCAACGCGATGGCGATCGCTGGCTTTAGGTCACCTTGCCTGATATTCTCTACCGCGGCATTCGCATGTTGCCCGCCCAAACGGCGTTCAATTCGCTGGGTTGCTTCAATCAAACCCGCCAATTCACAGTCGCCGTATTCTTTGGACAAAATGTCCAACCGTTCTTCTAGCGTGCGCTGGATCAAAACTACTGGCGAAGTCTTCATCTGCGAAAACAAAGCGGCGGGAACGTGCCGCAGGCCCACATGACTACTTTCGGATTCAATCCAAATCGCCTGGTCGCCACTGAATTCATCCCAGGCCAAAGCTAATTGATTTTCGAACTGTTCCTGAGTCGGTTGCGGCGGCAGGCCCAAGGAACCGTAACTGCTGCCCCGGTGATTCGCAAACCCCTCCAAATCCAAAACCGCTTGCGACCGTTGACCCAACGCATGCAACAGACTTGTCTTCCCGGTGCCGGTCAATCCACCAAGAGTGATAATTGGCTTGGCAATGCAAAACGTGTCACCACACCATTTGCGAAACGACTTGTAGCCACCAATCAAACGGTTCACTTTCATTCCAGCGGTTTCCAACAGCCAACATAGACTGCCACTCCGCATCCCGCCACGCCAACAATAGACTCGAACCTGGCCGTTAGGCGCCAAACGTTTGGCCTGGCGTACCAAGTTGACCATCCGTGGGCCAACCATTTCCAGTCCTAATTCGACCGCCGCTTCCTGGCCCTGTTGTTTGTAACAGATGCCGATCTCTTTTCGCTGATCGTCAGAAAACAACGGCAAATTGATCGATCCTGGGATATGCCCCACCTGAAATTCACAGGGGCTACGAGTGTCCAACAGCACACCGTCTGACTTCAAGAATTCTTCAGCTGAAAGTTCTGCGGGCATTTAGTCTCTAACAAAATTTGAGTTGAATTGACACCAACTGAAAATCAAAACACGGATCGCCATTCAAGCGGCCTCTGTTGCCACACAAGTTCGCAACACAACCAAGAGAACCGATGCCGCCACTCGCTTGCGTTTCGTGCTTACCGCTAGTTTTGAGCAACGGTTTCGCTGCATTTTTGCGAAACACAAGGAACTCGATCCGCCTCTAGGTGCCAGCGTAACACCCGTTCGCTTAACCGCAGCAGTCACTGAAAGTCAACTTGCGAAAAGCCACCTAAGAAACGGAAAATCAACGGCAAACATTCCTGCCACTCCAATGCCCGGTAACCGTTTCCAGCAGTCGATTCTATTCCGCTAGAGCACACCCGCCAGCACGGCGATCCGCGACCGCATTCAAGGTCCATTTCGCGTTCAATTTGTCACCGCCATCGCCATTGCCGCTACCGCCTACCCACTGAAATTCGATTCCCTGAGCCACCGCCGCGGTATTGATCATCGATACTTGGTGCCCCAAAGATTTCAACTGGGCGACATCTTCCTGCTTGACCGTTTTTTCGCAAACCGCCTCATCGGGTGACCACTGATGATGCACTCGTGGTGAACCGATTGCTTGTTCGATCGATTGCCCAAGATCTAACACTCGAATCACATTTTGCAACGTCGAAGTAATAATCTTCGGTCCACCTGCGGCACCGCACGTCAACACTGGCTGGCCCGTCTTAGACAGCACGATCGTTGGACTCATACTGGACAACGGCCGCTTGCCAGGCGCAATTGCGTTCGCCTGCCCCCCCACCAAACCGAAAGCATTCTTGACACCCGGTGCGATGCTAAAATCATCCATTTGATTGTTCAATACAACGCCTGTCCCCTTGGCAATGAATTTACTTCCAAACGAAGTGTTCACCGTCTGAGTCAACGCCACCACGTTTCCCTGGGCGTCCGCGGTCGTCAAATGGGTCGTATGTTTGTCGCCGAAGAATTGGGACTCGGCACCCGGCGGCATTCCATGCTGTTCCACTTTGGCCGATCGATCCAAAACAATCGAACTGGCCAACTGGTCTAAGTATTCGGGATCCAGCAAACCTTTGGGAACCTTCGCATAGTCAGCGTCCCCCAACCAGAACGCTCGATCCGCCATCGCTCGCTTCATCACTTCCAACAACAAGTGCAAACCCTGGCTGTTGGATTCCGCAAAGATCGCTTTGACGTCAAAACCACTAAGCATCCCCAGCATCTGAGCCAAGTGAATTCCGCCACTGCTGGGCGGAGGAAATCCAACCACGCCCAAGCCGCGATATCCTGTCACAATCGGCTGTCGAACTTTGGCCCGGTAAGCCGCCAAATCTTTAGTCGTTAGAATTCCGCCCGTTTGCAACAAGTGGTCCGAGATCAACTTAGCGACTGGCCCATTGTAAAAATAATCGCTGCCATTTTTGGCGATTCCGTTCAACGTTCTGGCCAGATCAGGCTGTCTTAGCGTGTCCGTTCCAGAGAGCAATCGATCGCCTGGCATTAGAATGCGTTTCGATTCGGAGAACATTGAAAGTTGGCCGGCATTTTTCCGAATGATATTCGCCAATCGCCCCAAAACAAACCCTTCTTGCGCGACATTGACCGCTGGTTCCACCAACTTTTCCCAAGCCAACATTCCCAAACGCTGGGACAACATCTCCAACGCCGCCACTTGGCCAGGAACGCCAACTGCCAACGGGCCGGTTTGACTTAGTCGCCCGTCCGCCTTCCCATCGCGAATGTACATATCCGCCGTCGCCGCCGCTGGAGCTTCTTCGCGGCCGTCAATCGCGTGCAATCTGCCATCAGCAGTACGAATCAGCGCAAAACAGCCTCCACCAATCCCCGAATTATGCCCATCCACTACCGAAAGCATAAACGATGCCGCTACGGCACCATCAATCGCATTCCCGCCCGCCTGCATCACGTCCATCGCCGCTTGACTTGCCAATCGATGAACCGTGGCAACCGCATATTGATGACCTGACGCTGAAAATTGACCGCCCGAGTCCTGCAGATCTCGCAAACCAGCCCTTGATTGGACATGGCTTTGGGCAACAGAGCCCCCTTGATTGGCCAACGTCATTCCGCCAGCCAACATAACCGGGATGCCCGTCGCCGTAGTCCTTAGGAAATCACGACGAGACGCCATGCCGGCGGAAGCAAGTTCTGCTTTCATTTTTTCACGGGACATCGCAGTCCACTCCCAAAAAAGACCGTTGATGGAAAACCCGACGAAGAGCAACCCAACAGTTAGCCTATGTTTGACGTTATCAACTCCAGGAACCGTATCACAACAAACGCCACAATCACAATCAAATAGGTGATCCTGAACCTAAAGGCCTAGTTCATTACATTCGCCTACACGTCTGGATCGAACACGATTCATCTGCCACCAACGCCCCCCTGCCAAACACGCAGGTCAGACCGTTGCCTCTTAGATCGAGTAAACTGACCGTGGGAACACCGCAACAGTAAGTAAACACGGGACCGAAAGTGGCAGGATTCGGGACCTAGTGGTTTGTGGCAGCCAATATTTGGTTTGTACCCTAGCGAAAGTCGTCAAGATATTCGGCGAATTATGCTGCGGTTGGAAACTCTTAACTAATATCGGTACCCTAAAAACAAGGTGTCGCAGACAACTAAGGTGCCGCAGACAAACAAGCTGTCGCAGACAAATAAGCTGTCGCAGACAAATAAGCTGTCGCAGACAAACAAGCTGTCGCAGACAAACAAGGTGCCGCAGACAAACAAGGTGCCGCAGACAAACAAGGTGCCGCAGACAAACAAGGTGCCGCAGACAAACAAGCTGTCGCAGACAAACAAGGTGCCGCAGACAACTAGTGTGTTGGACCTAATAAACCAGCAAGCTAAAGCAGGAATGAGCTTCCAACTTCTTACGACCGCCCAGTCCATCCAGTTCAATAATGAACGCACATTCGACCACTTCGCCGCCACATTTCTCTACCATCGTACAGCACGCGTTGACCGTGCCACCGGTCGCCAACAGGTCGTCAACCACTAACACTCGATGACCCGCGGAAATCGCATCAATGTGCATTTCTAATGTGTCAGTTCCGTATTCCAGTTCGTATTCGTGTTTCAGACTGTCATAGGGCAGCTTGCCGGGCTTACGAATGGGGACAAAGGGAATTCCCAGTTGAATGGCCAGCGGAGCACCGAAAATGAAACCTCGAGCTTCTGCCGCGACGATCGTGTCAATTTTTTGCCCCTGATATCGATCGCAAAATTGATCGATCGTGGTCTTAAATGCTAATGGGTGAGACAACATGGGAGTGATATCGCGAAACAAAATTCCTGGCTTGGGGAAATCAGGGATCGCACGTACGTAATCTCGTAAATCAACCGAAGCCGCAGAAGTCATCTTTTCAATTCCCATTATTCTCGAAGAAGTTTCTAACTAAAATTCAAGCGACTCTCTCGCCTTGCCACAACGATCGTTCCGCAGTTCAAACGCCCCAAAACCAAACGCCAAAAAATTGGCCCAGGCCACTTCGGCCTAATCCAAACAGGCTGCGTTGGATTCGACAGCCAAATTCTAACCGATCTGCCACGCTAGCAAACGGTCGCAAGCAGAACAAATGCCAGGCAAATGCCAGGCAAATGCCAAACAAATACCAAACAAATACCAAGCAAATGCCATTCTAAGCAAAAAATAAACGTCGGCGCCGGGAGCCACCAATCCAAACGCACGACAATAGCACGACGCGCCTGTAGCTAGACAGAACCACTTGAGCGTTTTCGCGTCCAGACATTCGTGCGTCTGGCCTTCACTGTTCGATGACTGCGTTCACCACATCCTCAGCCACGAAGATCGGCAACACAGGATCGCAGGTTACCGCGACAGCAATCGCGTCCGAGGGGCGGGAATCGATCTCAACCAACTGGCCCTTCTGTTTTACACAAATCGAGGCGTAGAAGGTACCATCTTTCATGTCGTGGATCTTAATATGATCCAATTCTCCACCCATTTGCACGATAGCATTGACGACCAAATCATGAGTCAACGGTCTGGGCACCGTCGGTTGCTTTCGTACGCGTCGATCAATGCTACTGGCTTCGAAAATTCCGATGACTATCGGAAACTCACGCGAACCATCCACTTCCCGCAAGTAGACCACCTGCTGTTCATGTATTTCGCTGATAATTATGCGACTCAATCGCATCTGGATGAGCATTCACAGGGTCCAATTACAAAATATAATGCTAATTCCGTCGCCACCAGGGCGCTCACAATCGGTCACCAGCCAAAATCTTTTATTCATCACTCTAGCATCCGCCCAAAATTTCAGTCGAAAGATCCCTCGATCCAGCCATCTTCACCGAAGTTGAAGCCGCATCCCCGAAGTCGAAACCTCGACTTTACTTCGCGTCAAAGTATCTGCGCCAGCAGGCTTCGAAATCAAGACCAAGCTTAGCGAAATGGAAGTCTGAAACGTCATCCGACCGGCATCACCAAGGGTTTAGGTCAACGAATTAAGTGTATCGCCCGATAACTCCGACTGCAAACCGCCCAGTTTCGCAGGCAAACCCTAGAAAAATTCCAGCTAAATTCGCCTTGTTCCAGATTTTGTTGTCCGAGTACACTTTTAAAGCGCTGGCTAAGCTTGGCTTAAACCAGTTCCTGGATCGAATCGCGAAGGGAATCGTGACGCGAACCCATCGAAGACGAACAACGGTTGTGAAGCACTCTGCCAAAAGTACTGCTGGATGCCAGTTCGAATTAACGTCTTGATTTGCCAAATATTCTTTTGCATGGAAGCCTGATCATGTTCCACCCAATCGTCAATCAAGTATTGCAGTTGCACCAGGACACGGTCCAAGCGTGGCACCAACAACCCATCGACGTCTTTGAATCAGTGGACCAATTTGTCTCCGACTACACACCGCCGATTGACGACCGAGTCGTTGAATCCTCACGCTGCCCTTTGGCTTGCGATCTTCTCGCCAGCCCCAAGTGGCTGGAAACGATCTGCCGTCAACATAGTTTCAACTATTTGTTATGGCATGAGGAAGACGTCGCCAGAAGCCCATCGGTTGGCGATGCAGAAATTGCTAAAGTCAAAAGAGCGATCGATGGCTACAATCAAAAACGAAATGACTGGATTGAAAAAGTTGACGATCTGCTGAGCGACTGTATCAAAACTGCAAACATACAGTCATTGCCCAATGCCAAATTGAATACCGAAACGCCTGGGTCCACGATCGATCGCTTGAGTATCATGTCGCTACGTTTGTATCACCTTATGGAACAAATCCAGCGCGATGATGTCGACCAAACACACAGAGAAAAGGTGCAACAAAAGATCCAACTGTGCCAACTACAGCATAGAAACCTGAGTCAATCGCTTGTTGAATTGCTGTCAGATATTTCTTCCGGACACAAACGGCACGTAACCTATCGGCAGTGCAAAATGTACAACGATCCAACTTTGAACCCCGCGGTCTACAACGCCAGCCGCAAAGCAGCATAACCAATCGCCTGCCAGATCCTACAAGAAGCAGAAAAAGCAGTTTAGGCTAACACGAAATCGTTGATGCTAACCGCTTTTGGGGCCCGGTACTAACGAAGGCATCCGCTCGGGTCTAATCAATCATCGCCCTGCAACCGTTCGCAATTCATTACAATAGATTGCCTTTGTTCAGTAGCAATTAATTTCGCAAACGCTGTATTAATTTACAGCCTTTGAGTGCACTCGGATCAACCGTAGGGCAAGTCGAGCCAACTGGAGCACACGACGCCTTACCGGTGTGTAGGCAAGTTTGCATTGGTGCACCGGCAACCGCCGGTGCAGGCTGAACCACAACTGGTGTCGTTCTCTTAACGACGTAGCGGATCTGAATCACTCAATATTTGCGAAGCCGAGTCGCTTGACCACAACCAGTGTTGCAAGCCAAAGACGTAGGTCGCCCATATCCGCCAGAACCGTCGTTACCTTGCGTCGTTACCTTGACTAGGCGATGAATCAAATGGGGCAGAGTAACCTTGCGGTTTTACATTCGATCCGTATCCACCGATTTGACTTTGCTAACTGCCAGTCCGATAAACCTGTTGGTCCATGTGACCATATTGCGAACCGCTGTTGACTCGCCGATTTGTATTGCCGCTGGAATTCGAATCATTCAATGACATTCCACTCAATTGAAGTTTGCCTTTGTTACTGTAATAGTTTGATCGAACCCGTTGAACGTTGACGTTGGAACCCAGTCCCAACAAGTCTCGGATCGAATCCAAATCCGATTCACTTCAAAAATCAGCTCCCAACGCGGCATCACCAACTCGACGTTCGCATGTTGAATGTGAAAAAACGTCAGCAAGCCATTCAATAATGACGCCTGGATGCACCGAAATACAACCCACAGAAACACGGAAAACATCAAGCAGATTTTTGAAACTGCCCGTTCAGAAACAAAGCAGTTACCGATGTCCTGAATGTGAAACTCTTTAGCTGCTTATCGCAAAGTTCTAAATCAATAACCTCAGTTCTCATTCTCAATTTGAAACGCCCTTCGACTCAATCTTAAGACGGCCAAAGATACGGAAAAATATATATTTAAGAATGACTCAAACAAATCACCTGACATTTTCGCAAATGCAGATTATTGACGACCAATCCCTGACCGAAACGTCAAAACATTAGGCCAAACCAAGGATTTAGACGGCACATCGCGGTAACCGGATGCTGATTGGCGGTAACCGGATGCTGATGCAACCAATCCATCGTGACGCCTAAAACTTAGCCGATTTGTGATTTTGCGAGGCGATTTTGACAATAGGCAAGCCAGACAAAGGCCTAAAAGCGAAAAAGCGGCACCTTATGCCCCAAAATTCCTCCAGTTTTGTCACGAACCTGTTGGCGTAGCGATTAAGTCAGCGTTATCTTGTTTCTTCCGGTGAAACGTTTTCTTGTCAAAGTCGAAGGTTTGCAAATGAATGAAAGTGCCGAACAGGCGATTGCAGAGATGACCGAGTGGGTTCAAGACCCCGACCAGTATGGTGTCGCCCCCAAGAGTATCCAAATCGCTGCTTCCTATTACATGCAATGGCCGTGGCACGATGAAGAAATTGATGTTCATTTAGTGCATTACGTGATGCCCAACGGCGTCGAAGGCATCGGATTCTCGGGCCCCGTCGCGTGGTCGTTCCCTGCCGAAGATGTCGATTTTGATCTGTTTGAACATGACGAACTGGTGAAACTTTACGCCGGTTGGTATCTGATTTTTGAATTGATCAGTGGCGATGATTATGACCCCAAGTTTACGCCAGACGACGACGCCCAGATGCTAGAACTGTTGGAACAGGAACACGGACTAGCGGATATCGAAATTGTCGATCGAATCAAAATTGGCGATCAGACCTTTTTCGAGATGACCGGCACTGACAACGGCGAACCTTGCAATCTGGCCGGATCGATGGACGGTTGTTTTTCCTGCGAAGCCAAAGATAAATTCTATTGCTTGCCCGCATTGTATACGTTCATCGGATTCGCCTTCTATGAAGAGGACGAAGACGAGAATTTCGAAGATGCCTAAGTGTCGGTTGGGCGTTGATGAATCAGTTTTTGACCGCGTCGAGAACGATTTGTCGACTTCGCGGCTTTGTTCTCTCTTGAGTCCTTGCTTTGCTGAACCCCAGCGTCGTTTCGCCAAATCTTATTCACTAGCGCTCCACCGCTAAACCTTGAAGATCAATTTGCTACAATTGTGTTAGACCAGCGTCCGGGATTTTACGCTGCGTCGAACCAATCCCGTTCTCTTCGATCATACAGTCGGCCTAGATCACGTTTTGCACATGGAAACGTTAACCAAACCGGCGACACGAACTGGCATGGCATAACAAGATGTTTCCTTGCATCCGCAACAAGACGTTCCCTTGCGTCCGCAACAAGGCGTTCCCTTGCATCCGCAACAAGACGGCGCGACACGTTCCTACGGTCGCGAAGATCCAGCCCGACTAAAACCATCCCAAGAACAAACCCACAGCAGATACCGCGAACAAGTACTAACTAAAAGGCATGAACCATGCAAACCATTTTATGGAGGCTGAGTATGCTCAGACCGCTTCTGAACCTTGTGTTTCCCAAACTCGCGGTGGCTCGCTTTAGGACCGCTACGTTGGGTGTCTTTCTTGCTTTAACTTGTATGCCAGGAATGTCTTCCGTGTTTGCTGACGAAGGTATGTGGTTGTTCAACAACCTACCCAAAGACTATTTGAAAAAGACCTATGGCTTTGACGCGTCCCAGGAATGGGCTGAGAAGCTTATGCGTTCCTGTGTGCGGTTCAATTCGGGCGGTTCGGCATCGTTTGTGTCCAGTGACGGTTTGGTTTTGACCAACCACCATGTCGGTGCCGATACGTTGCATAAGCTATCAACCGAAGAACGAAATATTTACGAGGACGGCTATTTGGCCAAATCGTTGGATCAAGAATTGAAGGCTCCTGACCTTGAATTGAATCAATTGATTTCGATCGAAGATGTGACCGACCAAGTCAACGAAGGTATCGATGCGACCTTGGATCCCGAAACGGCTGGCCAAAAGCGACGGTCGACCCTTGCCACTATCGAGAAACGGGCTCAAGACGAAACAGGACTTCGCTGCGACGTGGTCACACTTTACGGCGGTGGCAAGTACCATCTATACAGCTACAAACGCTACACCGATGTTCGCTTAGTGTTCTCACCCGAGGCGGCGATTGCTTTCTTTGGTGGAGATGCTGATAACTTTGAGTACCCGCGCTATTGCTTGGACTGCTGTATTTTCCGAGTCTACGAAGATGGCAAACCGGCGAAGACGCCCGACTTTCTTAAATGGAGTGAATCAGGGCCGGCCCAGGATGAATTGGTCTTTGTCGCAGGCAACCCCGGTCGCACCAGTCGGATTTTCACTACGGCGGCGTTGAAGTACCAACGCGATCATCGCATGCCTTATGTCTTGAATTTTATTCGCCGGCGAGAAGTTCTTCTGCAACAATTTAGCTTGGCTGGCCCCGAACAAGCACGACGGGCTCGTGATGAATTGTTTGGAATCCAAAATTCGCGCAAGGCCTACAACGGCATGTTGTCGGGACTTCAAGATCCCACTGTGATCGCCGAAAAGCAACAGCGCGAAGCCGCACTGATCAAAGCGATCAAGGCGGATCCCAAACTGGCTCCGTTGGCAGATGCTTATCAAACCATCGAAAACGTGACCGCCAAACGCGTTCAAACCCTGGGCAAGGGCGTATCGCTGAACACTCAACTATTCAACATCGCGCAGACGATCGTGCAGATGGTGGTCGAAGATGCCAAACCATCGGGCGATCGGTTGGAAAAGTTTCGCGATTCGGCACGTTCGTCATTGGACTTGCAACTGTATTCGACCGCCCCGATCTATCCAGACTTGGAACAGGCGATGCTGTCGGACGCGATCGCGAGAATGTGCGAAGTGATGGGCGCTGACGCCCCAATTTGTAAGAAAATTCTGAACGGAGTCAGTCCTAACGAACGCGGTCTGATTGCGGTAACCGGTACGAAGTTGATTGATGTCGCCCAACGAAAAGCCCTGGTCGAAGGTGGTTTGGAAGTGGTCAAGAACAGCACGGACCCCATGATCCAGTTGGCTTGGGCGGTCGACCAAGACGTTCGAAAGCAAGATGAAGTGGCGGACGCGTTGGCCGAAGAGGAACGCCAAGCTTACGCAAAAATAGCCGAGGCATTGTTTGCGACTCAAGCAGATTCAACTTATCCCGACGCTACCTTCAGCTTAAGACTTGCGTTTGGAACGGTCAAAGGGTACCAAGAGGACGGCGAAATGGTCGCTCCGATGACCGATGTCCAAGGCGCTTTCAAGCACGAACAGAAACACGAAGGCGAAGAATTCTTCCAACTGCCTACCTCTTGGAAAAAACATCGCGAAGACATTCCATCCACCACTCCTTTTAACTTTGTTTGCACGGCCGATATCATCGGCGGAAATTCCGGTTCTCCCGTGGTTAATCAAGACTTGGAACTGGTCGGTTTGATTTTCGATGGCAATATCCAGTCACTCGTTGCCGACTACATGTACACCGACAAGCAAGGCCGCAGCGTTTCGGTGCACTCAAGTGTTATACGTGACGCATTGCGTTACATCTACGACGCTCAGGACCTGGCCAACAGTTTGGGCAAGTAGTTCTTAACGTTGCCAGAAACAATTCAAGCCGTCGTCAATGTAGTGACAACATTGACGGCGGCTTTTTTTGATGATCAGGTAAACGTTCAGCAAGCAGAACCCGCAGCTAATCCTTCGTTCAACCACCCATTTCGTTCATTCGTTCGTAAGCGTATCTGAGCACGGTTGTTGACGGGTGGTTTAGGTTGGTGGATTTCCTTTTGGTTTCCAGGAGATCCTATGTTACCAATGTCCAAGACCCCGCGAATTCAACTTTGGCTTGACCGACTCAGGCGACAGGCCGCTTCCCAACTTACCGTGGCCGATTTTTGTCGGCTCGATCAAATTTCAGTGGCCTCTTTCTATAAGTGGAAACTCCGACTGTTCCAAAGTGTTGACTCGGCCCCAAGTGTTGACTCGGCGCCAAAGCGTCGCCAAGACAAATCCGCCGCTTCGCACAGGTTCACTGAACTGGTTGTCCAATCGGCAACCACTCCTCACGCAAACACGCCTCACGCAAACCTTCCTCACGCAAACCTTCCTCACGCAACCACTT
>Ga0209390_10000135_pt1 | contig 126157 bp, 123 predicted proteins | sample BON01_FD_187212 | JGI IMG/M metagenome (GOLD analysis project Ga0209390, IMG submission 187212) | Freshwater microbial communities from Lake Bonney liftoff mats and glacier meltwater in Antarctica - BON-01 (SPAdes) (version 2) | ecosystem: Environmental > Aquatic > Freshwater > Ice > Glacier...
TACACTCAGCTTCATTCGGATAAGTATTGAAAAATTCTACTAACTTCATATTACTAATTTTATACAAAGTTCGTGTCGGTGAACGTAAGCTAGTTACGTTCTACTGGTAAAGTTCACGATATGCATTAAGAATTAATATTATCAGTTTGCAAATTCCCGCTGTTAAATAGTTTCTCTTTAACGTTTTGATTTATTTCCTAACTTTCGGAAATAGAAAATATGAAATCACTTCTCCTTGTTATACTTTGTTTGTTTTTATCCTCTTCTTTTCAGGCTCAATCCTTACCGTATACATCAGTAGGAAGGGGAGTTGCCACTACTTTTGAAACAGATTATCATTGTATAGGTATTAATATCTCCGCTTTAGGTTGGGGCACGGGTTACGAGGGTAAACGTTTTATGTTTAGCACTTCTGAAACAAGTGCCTCTCTATTTTCTGATTCATTAAACAATAGAAAGTTTGGGAATTTTATGGACATTATTAAAACACAAATTAACAATAAAGCACTCGATCCAGCATCTGCAGGAAACATTTTGAGTGGAGCGGGTGCTTTAGCAAAAGCAGGAGTTCGTGTTAATGGTGAAGTTTTGTGGCTTGGCGGTTCATTTCAAAATAAAAAATTCGGTGGAATTGCATTTAGTATCGTTGAATCGTACGGATTTTCGACAAAAATTAACTTAAACAGCGCGAGTGTCCTTTTTTATGGGCAATGGCAAAATTTGATTGATTCTGTTACTGTGACGATGAATAACGTAGATTCAAGAGTTGCCTACAAATCAAATATGAACGCCGATTCAATGGCTGCAATTACTTCAGCACATTTGACTAACCCATTAGATATTAACGCTTTCACTAATGGTAGCAGTGCTCAAGTGGTTTGGAATAGAAATTTCAATTTAGGCTATGGAAGAAAAATAGTTGGTAAAGATTCGACTTTTGCAATTTACGGAGGCATAGCTTATCGCTACATTCAGGCAATGGCTTATTACGATATGGTTTCAGATAATGACGGGTTAAGCGTTAGCTCCTCTTTATCTCCGGCTCAATTAAGTTCGGGTAGGACTCTATCTCAAATTAACCCCATGAATGCAGGCTCTTTAGGTGGTTTTTTTAGCAAACCTGTTGGAAATGGATATGGAATTGATTTGTCAGCCAGTATCATAATAACACAGAAATTACGCATCGCGGCAGCAGTAAATAATTTAGGATTTGTCAAATATGACCGATATAAATTCGAAGGGAATACGAGTATTTCTCAAGAAATTGCAATCGAAAATGGCTTTAACATGAACAACCCTAGCAAAACGATTCAAGAATTGGTTCGAGGCGCACAATTGCTGGATTCGATAGGGAAAGAAACCTTTAAAGTGGCCAATGCCGCTAATCTTCGTTTGGGAGCAAGTTGGATGCCGATTAAACAAATACATGTTGGAATTGATATGGTCGCCCCTTTTAATAAAGACAATGCTATGAGTATTCAAAATCCGATTTTGGCGCTGGGTTTGGACTTGCGACCTGTAAAATGGGTTTCTCTAAACGTCGGAATTATCTCTGGGGGAATTTATACTGGAAATGTACCTATGGGAATCAATTTCATTCTTAGAAATGGGTCTTACGAGGTTGGAATCGCATCAAGAGATATCGTTCAGTTTTTAACAAAAAACGGAAATACCGTTTCGACAGCATTTGGATTTGCAAGGTTGAGATTTTAAGAATTCTCCTTCAAAATGTGCTTCAATTCATTCAATAATATAGCCGTTGCCCCCCAAATTATATAATCTTCAAATGCAAAACAAGGAACATCTTTTAAGGTGAAGTCTGTTGAAATAACAATGTCTTTCTTTATCAGTAGTTCATCCGAAATCAATGACAATCGGGGTAAAAAGAAGATGCTTTCGACTTCTCTTGGATCTGGCGTTAAGTTTTGAATTTCTTCTTCGTGGAAAAAGACATAAGGTTTTACTCGAAACTTGCTTACTGGAATGTAAATTTCTGTCAAAGCGCCAATTAATTTCCCATCATCTACTGATAAACCAATTTCCTCATAGCTTTCTCTTCGAGCAGTATGAACGAGGTTCAAATCAGAATCGTCCAATTTTCCACCTGGAAAGCTTACTTGTCCGCTGTGCGCGCCGTCGTATGTATTGCGTAGTGTTAGGATAATTTGTAAATCGTCGTCTTTCTCGAATAAATGAATAGCAACAGCGCTTTCCTTAATGACAGTAGCTTCTTTCAATGCTTCACTAGATAATTTTCGCAACGGTGACAATTCAGAATGGACTTTTTCTCCTGGCAATTTAGCAGGAATCCATTCGCTTAAAAATGCGAACCAAGGTTGTTGACTTTTCAACGAACTCATACTTTAACCAACTCAGCCAGAGCTTTTTTAGTTCCAATTTCTCTTGTGATGTAATCTTTATCCCATTTTGGACTTCGTGCAGGTGAATATTCACGACCGTAAAATATAATTTGTAAATGCAGTTTGTTCCATAATTCTCTTGGAAACAATTTCTTTGCATCCTTCTCTGTTTGAACAACATTCTTGCCAGAAGTCAATCCCCAGCGCACCATCAAGCGATGAATATGCGTGTCAACAGGAAATGCGGGAACACCAAATGCTTGACTCATAACAACACTCGCCGTTTTGTGTCCAACTGCCGGCATTGCCTCTAAAGCCTCAAAACTTTGAGGTACTTTTCCATCGTGTAATGCCAAAATCATTTCAGACAAACCGTGAATTCCTTTTGACTTCATCGGCGATAATCCACAAGGTCGAATAATTTCTTTAATCTCTTCGATGGACATTTTCACCATGTCATTTGGATTATTCGCATGCGCAAATAGGAGAGGAGTGATTTGGTTCACCCGAACATCCGTGCATTGTGCAGATAAAAGCACGGCAATGAGCAAGGTATAAGGATCGGCGTGATCCAAAGGAACGGGAACTGCTGCATAAAGTCTTTCCAATTCTTGCATTGCGTAATTTGCGCGTTCTTTTTTTGTCATTTCTTATTTAATACGGAATCCATTTCTCAAAAATTTCAAAAACTCACGCCATTGATTTTTTTCCTTAAAAAATTTTTTCAATTCACCAGTCTGACTTGATCTTTTATGATCTTGATTTTCGTATTTCTCCGATTCAGTAGTTTCGATTGTTGTTTTCTTTTCTTCAACTATTCCATCTTCTGAAAGCGATAAACTTTCCAATTCAATTGTTTCAGCAGGTTCTCTTTCCTTTCTCAATTTATCGGAGCGATCAAAATTTTCTTTTGCCCGGGAAATATTGCCCTTTTTCTCAAGAAGCAAACCGAGGTTATTGTATATAATTGAATCGTTTGGATCTAATTCTACTGCAATTTCATAATCTTCAATGGCACCATCAATATCGCCAAAAAAATCTTTTGCATGTCCACGCGAAGCATAACGATAGGCGTAGTCGGGTTGTAATTCAACACTTTTGTTTAAATCCATCAAACACTTCGATTCTTCTTTTAAATTTAAATAAGAAACACCACGTTCTGAGTACAACTCCGGCGAATCTGGGTTAATAAGTATACAAGCGCTGTATTTTTTAATCGCTTTTTCAAAATCTGCATTTTGCAAATATTGGTAAGCATCCTCGTGTGCTTTATTGATGAACATAGTATCTTTGTGTCATGTTAAACAAAATTATCGACTTTCCGCAATATAGAAGATTGTCAAATGATTTGCGTTTTTATAAAATTAATTCTTCTGATGTGTTTGAAGAACTACAATTGGTAGGTGAAAAAGTTTATCATTTCACCATTAATGCAGAACAATATCCAGAAAAATTACGAATTATGGATATGTTGAATTTGACAGAAGGATATCTCCCATCCGATCAAGCCGAATGGGATAAGCTCCTGTCTCGATAATATATTACTCTTTTTAAACCGCAACGCTGTGCTCGCGCAAAGCGTCGTTCAACGAAGTTTTTAAATCAGTGGATTCTTTTCTTTTTCCAATAATCAAGGCACAAGGAACATTGTATTCGCCCGCTGGAAATTGTTTTTTATAAGAACCAGGAATAACAACACATCTTTCAGGAACATATCCTTTGTATTCAACCGGTTCAGATCCTGTAATATCAATAATTTTAGTTGATTTAGTTAAAACAACGTTTGCACCTAATACAGCTTCTTTTCCGACACGAACTCCTTCAACGACGATACAGCGTGAGCCAATAAATGCTCCATCTTCGATAATTACAGGTGCCGCTTGCAAGGGTTCTAAAACTCCGCCGATTCCAACTCCACCGCTTAAGTGAACGTTTTTGCCGATTTGAGCGCACGAGCCAACCGTTGCCCAAGTGTCAACCATGGTTCCGCTATCTACATATGCACCGATATTGACATAAGATGGCATCAAAATAACGCCAGATGCCAAATAAGCTCCAAAACGCGCAACGGCGTGAGGAACAACACGGACGCCTAATTCTTTGTAATTCGTTTTAAGAGCCATTTTGTCGTGGAATTCAAACGGTCCAACCTCAATAGTCTCCATTTGACGAATTGGAAAGTACATAACGACCGCTTTTTTCACCCACTCGTTGACTTGCCATTCCCCATTCCCAATTGGTTCAGCTACACGTAACAAACCTTTATCCAAATCTTCAATAACTACGTTTATAGCACTTTGATAGACCAAATTATTTAACAGCTCTTTATTTTCCCAAGCTTCTTCGATTTTTGAACGCATAGTTTTAATTTTCTCGTACAAAAATAGAAGTTTTAGAAGACCTGACAATCTCAGTTGATTCGTTAACTTTGCCAAAAAAAGTTATGCCAAAAATTCTCGCTATCGATTTCGGACTAAAAAGAACAGGTTTGGCCATAACGGATGATTCAAAAGTTTTTGCTTTTGGACATGACACAATTGATACCAAAGGATTAATCATTTACTTGAAGAAATTAATTCCCACTGAAAAAATTGACACTTTAGTTTTAGGTGAACCAAAGCGTTTGAATAATACGGATACGCACATAAGCGAGAATGTTCGATTATTTAAAAATGCGTTGGAACTAAACTTTCCTGGGATTAAAGTTGTTTCCTTTGACGAACGATTTACTTCTAAATTGGCTAGTCAGTCTATTTCTATGATGGGTAAAAACAAAGCTACGCATCAAAGTAAAGGCTTGATAGACAAAGTAAGTGCGATCATTCTGTTGCAGTCTTATTTACAAAGAGGGATTTTATAGTTGAAAATTTTAATGAATACTAACAAATATTACTGTTTAACCGTTAAAATTTGAATTAAATTTGCATTATGATATTACCAATAGTAGCATACGGTGATCCGGTATTAAAAAAAGAAGGCTTAGAAATATCGAAAGAGTATCCAAATTTGGATAAACTCATTGCTGACATGTTTGAAACAATGTATAATTCTCAAGGTGTTGGTCTTGCGGCTCCGCAGATTGGAAAATCAATACGTTTGTTTATTGTTGACGGAAGTCCTTTTGCTGATTTAGAAGAGGGCGAAGAGGAAGATCCATTGGCTGTTGATATGGAAAACTTCAAACAGGTTTTCATTAATCCAATTATTGAGGAAGAGCTTGGCGAGGAGTGGGGATTCAACGAAGGCTGCTTGTCCATTCCAAAAATTAGAGAAGAAGTTTTCCGCAAAGAAAAAATCGTAATTAGTTATTACGACGAAAATTGGCAATTAAAAGAAGAAACTTTCGAAGGGTATAAAGCACGAATAATACAGCACGAATACGACCATGTGGAAGGTGTGCTTTTTACTGACCATCTTTCGCCTTTAAAAAGAAAATTGCTTTCTAAAAAATTGCAAAATATATCAAGAGGAGATATTGAGGTCGATTACAGAATGAAATTTCCAGTAAAACAAAGATAAAATGACAAAAAGAAATCAACTAGTGGCTTTGGGTTTTGTGGCTATAACGCTGCTTTTTTATTCATGCGGTGGCGATGGACAGAAAAATGAAGAGCTAGTCAAGCCGAGCAAGGAGGAGTTAAGAGCTTCTATTAAAGTAATGGAAGATTCACTGAAAAAACTACAAGTAAATCAAATTCCCGTAGAAAACCTTCATCAGATGGAGTTGATTAACCGCTTGAAATTGTATTATGAATTGTATTCAGAAGATAAGTATTCCCCTGTTTGTTTAGATAATATTCATATGATTTATTCTGGAATGGGTGTGCCTGAATTGTCAAGTGCATATGCCGATACATTATTGGATAAATACCCGACATACGAGAATCGGGCTATGATTTTGGAATCGCAAGGCTCAAATTATGATGTTTTCATTACGCCAAGAGATTCAGCCATGGTCCGATACTATTATAGCCTCTTGCTGAAGGAAAATCCGAATTTGAATAAAGACAAACGAAAAGGAATCATTGATAGGTTGGCGCATAACAACTTGACTTTCGATGAATATTTGAGTAAAAAGATAAAAGATATGGCGATTAAATAGTAGATAAATGTCATTTTCTCACTTGTTAATACTTTGTTAAAGAAAGATGGGGGCATAGAAATGATTATATCTTTGAAAAAGGAATATTTAATAACTTAAAAAATTTAATACAATGAAAAAGTTCTTCTTATCGATGCTTGTTACAGCAATCACATTCATGTCTTCAAATGTATTCGCTCAACCAGAAAGTGGTGCGAAGGTTGATTTCAAAAAAGAAACACACGACTACGGTAACGTAAAGTATGGTGGTGATGGTTCTTGTACATTCGAATTTACAAATACAGGTAATGCACCTTTGATTATTTCAAATGCGAAAGGTTCATGCGGTTGTACTGTTCCATCTTGGCCTAAAGAGCCTATCGCTCCAGGTGCAAAAGGACAAATCACAGTAAAATACGATACAAAGCGTCCAGGCGCAATCAACAAAAGTGTAACAATTACCTCTAACGCTATTAATGAGCCTACAAAAATTATTCGTATCAAAGGAACTGTATTGCCAGCTCCAGAAACGGGTTCTCCAGTAAATACTTCTGGCGCTCCAGCCAACTAAAACAGCGTTTGTCTCTGACATACTAAACTATTAATCCCGTTCAGAATTCATTTTCTAGCGGGATTTTTTTTGGACAGATAATAATTCAATTTTTTAAACTCTAATTACTTCGTTTATGGAATTTTCGAATTAGCAGGCTCTTGCTCTTACAAAAAAATCGATATTTGTTGAAAAATCTCTCAATTTGTGTTTAAATACCAATAAGAAATTTTAATAGTTATCGTATCTTTAAAATCAAAAAAAACAGCATGTACATCATATTTGATACAGAAACAACGGGTTTGCCACGCGATTGGAATGCGCCAATTTCTGATGTCGATAATTGGCCTAGAGCAGTTCAAATTGCTTGGCAAGTGCATGATGAATATGGACATTTAATTGATCACAAAGATTTTTTGGTTAAACCTGAAGGTTTTGACATTCCTTACGATGCTGAGCGCATTCACGGAATTTCGACGACTTTAGCTGAGAAAGACGGTATATCCTTAGATTCTATTTTGCTTGAGTTCGAAAAAGCTTTGAACCAAGCTAAATTCCTTGTCGGTCAAAATCTTAAGTTTGACTTGAACATAATGGGCGCTGAGATGATTCGCAAAGGATTTAGCTCCCGTATGCTCAAAATGCCTGTTTTAGATACATGCACAGAGGTAACAGCTCAAATGTGCAAGATTCCTGGCGGAAGAGGAGGTAAGTGGAAATTACCGACTTTGACGGAATTACACAAATTCCTTTTTGAAATTCCTTTCAACGAGGCGCACAATGCCACAGCCGACGTTGAAGCGACAACACGTTGTTTCTTTGAATTGATTCGTCGCGAAGTTTTTACAACTGAAGAATTAGAAGTTGAAGCAGTTTATTTTCAGGAATTTAAAATTGCGCATCCGGATGTAATCAATCCCTATGGATTAAAACATATTAATCTAAAAGAAGCGAGTGAGGCTTTAAAAATAGTTGATTCCGAGCCTTCCTTGAGTTCTGCAGATAAAAACGAGGCCCGTGAAAAATTAGCGGCTGCTCCATTCGTTCACCTACACAATCATACGCAGTTTTCGATTTTGCAATCAACAACGAGCGTTCGCGATTTAATTAAACAAGCTGTTGACCTGAAGATGAAAGCTGTTGCGCTGACTGATACGGGCAATATGATGGCGGCTTTTCATTTCGAAAAGGCCTCAGGAATCCATAATAAAGCCATTCGCGCTGCGAAAGCAAAAGCGGAAGAGAGTGGTGAACCTTTTGAAGATGAAGAAATTCTGCCAATTATCGGTTGTGAATTCAACGTTTGTAATGATCATTTGGATAAGAAAAATAAAGACAATGGTTCGGCAGTAGTTTTATTCGCGAAAAATAAAAACGGCTATCAAAATCTAATCAAATTATCTTCTTTTGCATTTACGCAAGGATTTTACTATGTCCCGCGTATCGACAAGAAGTTGATTGAACAATATAAAGAGAACTTAATTTGTCTGACAGGGAATCTATACGGAGAAGTTCCCAATATGATTTTAAATTTAGGGGAAAATCAAGCAGAAGAGGCATTACTTTGGTGGAAAGAGCAATTTAAAGACGATTTATACTTGGAAATCATGCGGCACGGTCAGGAAGACGAAGAGCGTGTCAATGAAGTTTTAATTCGTTTTTCAAAAAAACATAAAGTCAAACTCGTTGCAACAAACAATACCTACTATCTGAATAAATCAGATGCCGAATCGCACGATATTCTGCTCTGTTTAAAAGATAATGAATTGGTTTCAACACCAATTGGTCGAGGTCGAGGTTTCCGATATGGAATGCCAAATCAGGAATACTATTTCAAGTCCGCAGAGGAAATGAAGGAACTGTTTTTGGATTTACCAGAAGCGATTTTTACGGTTGAAGAAATTTTAAGTAAAATCGAGCCTTATCAATTAGCGAGAGATGTTCTTTTGCCTGCCTTTGACATTCCAGCAGAATTTACTGACGCTCAAGATGAACTGGATGGTGGCAAACGAGGTGAAAACAATTATTTGCGTCATTTAACTTACGAAGGAGCCAAAGATCGTTACGAAGAAATGACAGACGAAATACGTGACCGTATTGATTTCGAACTAGCCACAGTTGAAAAAACAGGTTATCCAGGATATTTTTTGATTGTGCAAGATTTTTGTCATGCAGCGCGAGATATGGGAGTTTGGGTTGGACCTGGACGTGGTTCTGCTGCTGGTTCAGTAGTTGCTTATTGTAATAAAATTACGAATATTGATCCCATAAAATACGATTTGCTATTTGAGCGCTTCCTGAATCCAGACCGTATTTCTATGCCGGATATTGATATCGATTTTGATGACGAAGGTCGCGGAAAAGTAATTGATTACGTCATAAATAAATACGGTAGTAATCAAGTTGCACAGATCATAACGTACGGAACAATGGCGGCCAAATCGTCCCTTCGTGATACTTCTAGAGTTTTGGATTTACCACTTTCGGAAGCCTCTCAATTGTCAAATAGAGTTACTTCGCTTTCTTTGAAGAAAATGTTCTCCTATACGGATGCACAATTGGCTGATGCCTTGAAAAATCAGGAGGATTTCACAAAAGCAAAAGAACTCAGAGATATTTCTCAATCGAGTGCTCCTGCGGCAAAAGTGGTGCGAAAAGCAGCTGATGTCGAGGGTTGTGTTCGAAATACCGGAATTCACGCCTGTGGTGTTATCATAACGCCCGGAGATATTACCAATTATGTCCCAGTTGCTTTGGCCAAAGATTCAGCAATGTATTGTACGCAATACGATAACTCTGTAGCGGAAGAAGCTGGTCTTTTAAAGATGGATTTCTTAGGATTAAGCACTTTAACTTTAATTAAACATGCGGTTCGTAATGTGAAGGAAATTCGAGGTATAGTGATTGATATCGAGGATATTCCTTTGGACGATGAAAAGACCTATGAACTTTTTCAAAGAGGTGATACAGTAGGTATTTTTCAATACGAATCTCCAGGTATGCAAAAGCACATGCGCGACTTGAAACCGACAGTTTTTGGTGATTTGATTGCGATGAATGCCTTGTATCGTCCCGGTCCGAAGGAGTATATCCCTTCTTTTATTAAGCGTAAACACGGAGAAGAAGCAATCAAATACGATTTGGATGACTGTGAAGAGTATCTTAAGGAAACTTACGGAATTACCGTTTATCAGGAGCAAGTAATGCTTTTGTCGCAAAAATTAGCAGGATTTACAAAAGGTGAAGCCGATACGTTGCGCAAAGCAATGGGTAAAAAGCAAATCGATGTATTGAATAAAATGAAACCACTTTTCATTAAAAATGGTGGTGAAAAAGGACACAATGCGATTGCATTAGAGAAAATTTGGAAAGATTGGGAAGCATTTGCCGCATATGCATTTAATAAATCTCACTCCACGTGTTATGCTTGGATTGCTTATCAAACAGCTTATTTAAAAGCCAATTATCCCGCTGAATATATGGCTTCGGTGCTTTCAAACAATATGAACGATATTAAAAAAGTATCGTTTTTTATGGAAGAATGCCGCCGAATGGAATTGCCAGTTCTGGGTCCAGATGTCAATGAGTCGAATTATCAATTTACCGTGAACAAAGAAGGAGCTTTGCGCTTTGGATTAGGAGCGATTAAAGGTTTGGGAAATGGGCCTGTTGAAGCAATTATTGAAAATAGGAAAGAAATTGGACACTACTCAGGGATTTTTGATTTCACGCGCCGAGTTAATCTTCGGTTGGTGAACAAGAAAGCAATGGAGAGTTTGGCTTATGCAGGCGGATTCGACTCTTTTAAAGGAATACATCGAGCACAATATTTTTTTCCGGATAACAACGGTCGCACCTTCCTCGAAAATGCGGTACGTTTCGGTGCCAATTCGCAGGAGAATGAAAATTCGGCACAAGTTTCGATGTTTGGGGAAGCGACTGGAACGAAAATCCCAGAGCCAGAAGTTCCAAAAGCGGAAGAATGGAACGGCACCTATAAGCTAAATAGAGAAAAAGAGGTAGTTGGAATTTTTATTTCAGGGCATCCATTAGACGACTTCAGAATGGAAATTGACGCTTTTTGTAAAGGAAGTGTGGCGCAATTGAAAAACATGGAGGCAAACAAGGGGATAGAATTAACAGTTGCCTGCGTTATAACACTTGCTGAACATCGCACAACGAAAAATGGAGATCCATTTGGAAAATTATTCATTGAAGATTATTCTGACAGTCACGAGTTATTTTTTTGGCGTGAGAATTATTTAAAGTACAAACATTTCATTTCTGATGGAGCTTTTGTGGCAATCTCTGGGCGCATTGAAATTCCACATAGACGGAATACTTTAGAATTTGTGGTTCACAACATTGAATTATTGCATGAAATTAAGGAGAAGAAGGCAAAAGCTATTCATTTAAAGGTTAACACAAAAGATCTAGACCAGTTAATGATAGCGGATTTGATGAAAGTTTGTTTGGAAAATGAGGGAGCCTGCCCGCTGAATTTTTCACTATATGACGAGTCAACTAATGTTTTGATAAAAATGCCCTCAAAAAATGTCAAAGTTGATCCAAGTAAAGCCTTCTTTAAAAAATTGAAGCAGTTTAATCTGGAATTCGAATTGGTTTAAGCCTCTAGAATATTCCGCAAAAGAATAAGTTCATTTACTTTTTCGGCATTGCCGACTTCTAAAAATGCCGCAATTAAATTGGTCAACATTCTTTTAATAATCTGTGTGTTTGAGCACGGTTCAAAGTATTCTCTGCTATTCGGTAAATTCAAAGAGTTTAAAAATTCTTTAACCTCATTCTCATCAAATAAACTGCCTTTTGAGAAAGGATTGATGTAAAATAATACACCGTGAGAATTCTTTTCGCCCATATCGTGGCGGATCTTGTCCTCGTCCATGTAAGCCAAAATGAAATGATTGGGCAAATTTACGCCGTAAATGGGAATCTCCATTTTTTGAGCAACAATACTGTAAATTAAACAAAGACTGAGTGGATTTCCTCGTCTGGATTCAAGAACCGTATTGATAAATGAATTAAGAGGTGAAAGAAAATTTTTGGAGTTTCCTTTGAATTTATGAGTGCCGAAAAATATCTTATTAAAAATCCTAACCTTTTCTAAGGCTGTATTTTTTTGATTGATCTCTAACCAAACATCTTGTTTGATTTTATCAATAGCTGTATAAACTCCTTCTTCATTTACGCCAGGATATTGGTAACGGGCAATGGCAAGCGCGCCAATGAGTAAATCTTTTTCTTCTGACTCACTCCAAGCTTTTAGCTCACGACAAGCTTCTGAAAATTGTATTTCGTGGATGATTGTTTCTATTCTGTTTTGAAATAGTATTCCCCAATCTTCTTCCTCCCAGGAAATTTCAAGAAAGGGTATTGCATCTTTCCCATAATCCAATAACCTATCATGTACATGCGAATAGACGATCTCATCCGGATCTTCGACCAATCGTATCAATGCTTGAAGATGATTTGTAATCAACATACGACAAAGTTAGAGAGAATTATATCTTGAGATTTATGTTGGTAATGATACTTTTACAAGTTAAGTTGTTAATTATCTGTTTTTAACAAATAAAGTATAGGAATATTATTTTCACAAAACGTTTCAATTTACATTTTTTTGCAACATTTTCAGAGAATCCCCGTTAAACCATTTAGACATTGATTTCAATCTACAGGTCATTAATGCACAAAGAGAGGTTACCCAGTTGGGAGCCTCTCTTTTTCTGTTTATAAGTTCGGACATTTCTCATTCAAATAGAAATTCTGAAATTGTAGAAGTTTAAAAATGGATGTGTTTCACTCTGTCAACCCTATTTTTTATTTCGTTATTTTATAGGAGGTATTAAAATGGTGACAGAATTCGCTGCAATATTTAGATGGAACAAAATAAAATTATTGAAAGTGAAATTTATTTATTCTTCAATCTTACGACAAGATTCCATTGTATTTGACTTCATTACTTGAAAATGTTAATTTTGATACACTAATAGGAGTGCAACACAAAAATAAATTATGATAAAATATATATTAATTTTAAGTATTGGTTTAAGCGCATCTTGTGAAGCGTCGAAACAAATACAAACAGTAGAAGTTCAAGAGCTCGTAATTGATGAAGTTGCGCCTGAGGCAGCTGTAGTATATGAAGTGAACGAAATCAGTTCTGATCGTCCGATGCGAGAAGAAGATATGATTGGTATCCAAGGTACCGTTCGAATAAATGATAAAGGATGCCCTGTTTATATTGAAATGATTGAAGGAGATCTGTTTTCTTTGGTTTATCCGGTTAATTTGGGAGAAAAATTTAAAGTAGATGGAAAGAAAATTGTATTTAGTTTTTTACCAAGTCGTGCACAAAGCGTTGAAGGATGTGAGGTGAAAAGAGTAGTTTCTGTTTCTGAGGTAAAAGAAATTTAATACAATCTAAAACCGGCGGTTCTTTGTCAATTAGTTTTGATGAATTAGTCTTTTTAATTCGTTTAAAGACTGCTGATTGCGCTTGCTTTGAAATGCCTCGGTAATTTTTTTCTTCTCTTGTTGCGATAAATGCCAAGAAAGAGATATTTTATCTTTTTTGTTTTCGCGCAAATTAAATGACACCAAATCAACGGGAAATTTATATTCGTTTACACCAATTATCATCAACTGTTCTTGATCAAAGTCTTGCGTGCGCGTAAAATTGCTATACATGTTCCCAAAGGGCAAAGTGAATTTATCGAAAAGAGTTACTTGTCGGTAAGACTCATTATCGAGGATTTTTTTCGTATCTCTGATTTGAACAATTATAACACCTGAAGTATTTTTTTCTAACCATTCATTTAGAGAGAACAAATAGTCCATGGTGATTTTCCCTCCATAATTGTCTCGAATTCCTGCATCCATTAGTTGGACTTCAGGTGTTGTCGGCATCGTAACCATTGGCATAACGAATGGAAACGTTGCACTTGCTCTAAGTACGCTTGAGAAGCGAATACTTTCTGGATTATGATTTTTAAAAAAACTGAGATAGTCAATGTTTTCAAAGGACTTGGTCATACTGGATAAACCTCCTTTAGATTCGGTTAAGAAATTGAGCGATTGAGAAGACATCACAAGTCTTCTCCCGTCATTGACAATTGTGGGAGAAAAAATGATTAAAGGTATTTCAGCTTCTTTTTCTAGATTTTTGTAGTAGCTGAGAGGGACATTTAAAAAGTCGTTCGTGTTCTCATGCAGTTCAGATTCAAAGGCTGTGCCTCGGTCTTTTGGATAGCGGTTGTCGTTTTCTGAAAAGCTTTGATATCGGAAGAAAATATCGCTCGTTGAGGCGACAAAGAACAATTTGTTGAGTAAATCAGCTGAAATATTCTTGCGGTATTTTTCGCTAAATGGATCCGATAATTTGCCTTTCATATATCTATTGTGAATTTCTCTGTAATAAGAAGCACCTATCATTCCTCCTGAGGCGCCAGTTATCATTTGCATGTGAGAACTAAATTCGTGCGCTAATTCTTTGTCAAGATTTTGCATGCAATTTAGAACCCATAAAGCACTCCTTGAACCACCTCCTGAAACATTCACCAATATCAGTTTCGGCTTGGATTCTCCTGTTTTAACTTTCCATTTATCAAGTATCCGAACGATATTTAACTTTGTTATTTGCCTGTTTTTATCGCTATTCGAGACCTTTGCTATTTCAGCTATTGTGTAAGGTGTTTTGATTTTGTAAGAAATGCCGTAAGCATAATTTTTAAAGGTAAAAAGAGAACTGTGTACACTTAAGTAGTTCATGGCCAAAAAGGCGAGTATTATAATTGGATATGCCCAGCGATTTAACCAAGAAAGTAGGGCACTAAACAACATCAAAATAATAGTGAGCAACAAAACAAAGCTAACAGCAGCAGGTAATTCGAAGTATTTATATTCCCTGAAAAGGCCAAGCAACAGGAAACTGCCAATCGCTAATGTTTCGAAAAGGGAGGCATTTACTTTGTTTTTTCTATAGATTGCGTTCAATGTATCTTTCGAGTAATGTTTCCCACTTCGAGAGATGTATAGCTTAAGTCTTTTTCCTAGATAGATGTAATTACCCTCTTTCTCTTCTGTCTTATGTCCGGCGAAATTTTCTTTATTTGGAATTACCGTTTTGACAATTGATTCCATTTCAACTTCTCTCAATGGATCTTTTATACTTTTTGAAACTCTTTTATTCATCGGAAAAAAATAGAGCGCCGAGAGCAATTGAAAAAGCAGGAAACCCAATAAATACGATACGTTGTAGACAATAATTTGATAAACTCTAGCAAATTCTTCTTGAATTTGAAACTTGCTAAACATAAGCATAAAGGAGATGTTGAAAATGATAGGTATAAAGGAGTTATTGATGCAAAATTTGTAAAAAGGTTGATTCAAAGTCGCAAGAAATGAAAAATGTGTACCAAGTCTAATGTAGCTGTAGGTGTTAAATCCCATTGTAAATCCACCAATTGAGAAGCCGATGAGAAGAAACGACCACGGCGAGACATTACCCATATATTCGGGCGAGAAAAAAAGAATTGGAACTCCAAATTTAGATCCAAATTGATCCGTTATTATCAAGAAAAGCAAGGTCCAGTAGAGTAAGGAGAACAAGTTGTATTTCAAATGAGCTAAAATTAGTTGCAAAGGGAAAAAGGATTTAATAATTTTCCAAAAGCTCATTTTTCTGTTTTCTAACACCATGTACTTAAAATTACGAAAATAATAATGTGAATGTTGATGAATCTGCTATTTCTCCAAGTTCTTTTGGTTTTTTATGAAATCTGCAATAAGATAGGAAATTAATTTACCGTATTTCTTATGTTCCTTAAGAGAAATTGGCGCACCTTCGGGTAAATGAAAGTGTTTAAATTTAATTTTAGAACTTAGATGTCTAACTATTTTTCTGCACTCTTCTACGGAGAAACCACTTGGGGTAAAAGCAGAGCTAGCCACATTAGTTATAGCATCTAGGTCTAAATCGAGCGTGTATGTATTCTTCGTATCTAAATTATCTGAAAAGCTGTTTAAACTATTCCAAAATCTATCTGGATTATCTATGTAATCTTCGAAATAACTTATGTCGATAGAATTATTGTCAATGAAATTGTAAATGTATTCGCTATTGTACGATTGATGCAGACCGATAATACTATACTTTTGAACGAGTCCTTCTTCAATTGCGTAACTAAATGGATTCCCACTATGTCGAAAATCGGTTTTTCTACAATCGGCATGTGGGTCAATATTTAAAGCGTGTATCTTATTGGCAGAATTCGACTTAGCGTATTTTAGAAGTGGATAAGCATTATTGTGGCCGCCACCAATAACTATTATTGTTTGCTCTATGTTTGTGTTTTCTTCTAATACTTTAAAAACAAAATCGTCTAGTTCTTCAATGCAATTTTTATTTGTGAGGTGATCCTCGAATTCCTTATTTTGTATTATTTCTCCAAGTATTCCAATTTCATTTCCCTTTAAGAAACGATTCGATTGAATGTTTTGAAAGGCAGTTAAAAAAGTGTGAAAACCATTTTTTGCTCCGGGTAAGCCATTGTTCATTTGAGGGCCGATATCTTCGGAAATACCAAGAATAATGTAAGCGCATTTAGATACATCATTTCCGAACTTCAGCGTCTCAGAAAGTTTAATTTCGCCTTCTCTTGTATTGTCTTTTTTCCAATTGGAATCGGAAAAAACAAAAGAGAAGTTGGCTTCGTTACTATTTTTTGTTTTCATTTATTAGTTTTAAAAATGATTCGGGCGGAGCAACTGGCCGCATGTTATTTTTTCGCACAAAAACTAAAGTCGTAGAAGCCTCCGATAATAAATCGCCATTTTCATTGAATAAATGGTATTCGAATGCTATTTTGGGACCTTTAATCTCAGTTATTATAGTTTCAATTGTCAATAAATCGTCATAATAGGCAGGCTTTAAGTATTTCACTTGAAAATCACGTACAGGCAACAGAATGCCTTCTTGCTCAAGATCCTTGTAACTGCAACCTAATGAGCGCATTGCTTCAACTCTTCCGACCTCAAAATATTGTGCGTAATTGCCATAATAACAATATCCCATTTGATCGGTTTCACTGTAACGAACTCTGATTTGTGTTTTATTTTTAGAGTAGATATTCATATATTTGCAAAAGAAAGAATTTGAATTCAAATGTAGCGATTTTCAAGTAGTGCTTATTCTCATTTTGTAAACTTTAAGTTAACAGTCTTAATGATTTTTTAACAAAACAATAGTCTTTAGTTCATAATTAAAAAATTTGTTAAAATATTTTTTTTAAAAAGTCAATAAAATCAGCTAAGTGAAGGACATGTAAAAAGTTTTATAAAGTCAACCCCTTTTTAGTTTTTTTTTTAACTTTTTTATACAAATATTTGTTCACTATTTTTTTAGGAGATGTTCGAATTGGAATCTTAGCCAAATTTGAATAAATAAGAATTAGTAAAGTATTAACACATTATTTAAAGCAAGAATAAAATGACCAACGAACATGAAAAGGTGTGGGCCGCCTGTCTAAAGATAATCAAAGACAATATTTCTCTTCAAGCATTCAAAACTTGGTTTGAACCCATTATACCAATTCGCTTGGACGATTCAGCACTTACGATTCAAGTACCTTCCCATTTTTTCTATGAATGGTTAGAAGAAAATTATATAGATTTGTTGCGCAAAGTAATAAAGAAGGAATTAGGAACTGAGGGTCGTTTGGAGTACAGTATAGTAATGGAAAACAACAATACCAAATCGACACCATACACAGTAAAGCTTCCTGCATTAAATAAGAAATCTTTAAAAAATGCGCCTATAAATATGCCTTTGGATTTGAATGAAAAACAAATTCGAAATCCTTTTATTATACCAGGATTGAAGAAAGTAAATGTTGAATCCAACTTGAATCCATCTTATGCTTTTGAGAATTTCGTTGAAGGAGATTGCAACCGATTGGCGAGAGCTTCGGGATATGCTGTCGCAAATAAACCAGGTGGAACAGCTTTTAATCCTTTGTTGATATACGGTGGAGTAGGATTAGGTAAAACGCACCTTGCACACTCAATAGGTATTTCGATTAAAAACCAATATCCGAATAAAACGGTACTTTATGTTGGGTCAGAAAAATTTGCTCATCAGTTTATTGATGCAATTAAAAATCAGTCGACAAATGATTTCATTCATTTCTATCAAATGATTGATGTTCTGATCATCGATGATGTGCAGTTTTTCGCAGGTAAAGAGAAAACGCAAGACGTATTCTTCCATATTTTTAATCACCTACACCAAAACGGGAAGCAAATTATTTTGACTTCAGATAAACCGCCTGTAGAAATGCAAGGCATGGAGCAACGACTTCTTTCTCGTTTCAAATGGGGATTATCTGCTGATTTATCCGCACCAGATTTGGAAACAAGAATTGCTATTCTTGAGAAAAAAATGTATGGAAATGGTATAGAGTTGCCAAAAGATGTCGTAGAATATCTCGCTTACAGCATCAATACAAACATTCGTGAAATGGAAGGTGCTTTGACTTCTTTGTTGGCGCAAGCTTCCATGAATAAAAAAGCAATTTCATTAGACTTAGCACGACAAATGGTTGATAAGTTCGTTAAGAACACAGCACGTGAGGTTTCAATTGAATACATCCAAAAAGTGGTTTCTGATTATTTCGATTTACCGATTGAAATTTTGAAATCCAAAACGAGAAAAAGAGAAGTAGTTCAAGCCCGACAAATTTCAATGTATTTTTCAAAACGAATGACTAAATCATCGCTGGCGAATATTGGGGCACATTGCGGAGGAAAAGATCATGCAACTGTTTTACATGCCTGTAGAACGGTAACTAATTTATCAGAAACAGATAAACAATTTAGAGTTTATTTGGAAGATTTGGAGAAAAAATTAACACTCCAATAAATTGTAATTTAAAAAGCTATCATTACCTTGTGGTATCTAATTAAATTAAACAAAAAATATGACACCAGAAGAACTTGCCAACCAATCAAATTTTATTCCTTACGCAATATTAGGGATCATTTTAATTTTACTACTTTTTAAATCCGTTCTTATTGTGACGGAGTCAACATCCGTTGTTATTGAGCGTTTTGGAAAATTCATAAGAATTGCCGATTCAGGACTTAGTTTTATAATTCCTTTTATCGATAGAAAAGCATCAGTTATCAACCTGCGTTTGCAACAATTGGACGTAACAATAGAAACGAAAACACAAGATAACGTTTTTGTTAATCTTCAAGTTTCGGTGCAATTTAAAGTAGGAAGAAACCAAGTGAAAGAGGCCTACTACTCAATGGATAATCCACGGAATCAAATTGCATCTTACGTGTTTGATGATGTTCGTTCTGAGGTGCCACGTTTGGATTTGGATGACGTTTTTGCTCGAAAAGAGGACATAGCATTGGCTGTTCAAAAAAATATTCATGAATCAATGGATGAGTACGGTTACCAAATCATCAAAGCATTAATTACGGATATCGATCCAGATGGTAAAGTGAAAGATGCGATGAACCGAATTAATGCTGCCAAACGCGATAGAGAAGCAGCTTTAGAAGAAGGTGAAGGAAACAAAATTAAAATCATTAAAGAAGCGGAAGCGGAAGCTGAGTCGAAAAGATTATCTGGAGAAGGTGTTGCAAAACAAAGAATGGAAATTATTCGCGGTTTCAAAGAATCTGTGGAAGATTTTAAAAAGTCATTGAACAGCGTAACGCATGAGGAGATTATGCAATTCGTGTTAATGACGCAATATTTTGATACGATAAAAGATATCGGTACGAATGGTAAAAACTCTACGATTCTAATGCCGCACTCTCCAGGAGCAATGAAAGATTTTCAAGAACAAATCATTCAAGGCACATTCGTAGGGAATGACTTAAATGAAATGAATAAGGAAGGAAATAAAAATTAAACGAAACTAAAATAAATTAAAAGTCTTGTAGCCCTAATGCTTCGAGACTTTTTTTTCTAAAATAGTTTGCGAACACAAAAGATAAGAGCATATCGGAAATCAGTTCCCTTAAGTTGAAAATAGTTGAAGCTCTAGAAAAGTAATCTCTAGGGCCTCAAAAAAAGGTTTTATAATAGTTTTGTAAACAATTCTTAATTGTATTTCAACAGTTAAAAATTCAAGGTCAATCCTATATTTTCAGAAGAAGAGTAGAGAAGCCGTTTTAGAGATTAATAGTTTAAATCTATAAATTCACCAGCACTGACAACTATGGTGTCATTTCCAGATCCAGCTTGAAAGAATTTCAAACTAAAGAAACCGCTCATCCTTTTGTCTGTAGTATTGTGCTCACTAATTGCACAGCTCGCGTCGGTGATGTTATAATAAGTTCGCGTTACTGATGAAGGCAGACCATAATTAGTGATTTTGGTCAAAATTGTACCGCTAGGAGTTATTGAATAGGTATTAATTGCGCCATTGCTGCCTAAGTTTATTTGGCAAATAACACTGTCATTGCTGAAATTCAATGAATAGGTGTTGGACGAAAACGTTAGGCTCTTCGCAGAAAAAGCTGATGGAGTGCCGGATAAGTTTAGCTGAACAGTCGGAAAATAAACAGTTGGACAAGGGGCGCAACCTCCACCACAATCGATATTTGTTTCACCGGGATTTTTAAAACCATTTGTACACGGATCTTTCATATCTTCCTTTGGTTTGCAAGAAAAAAGAATGAATACAGATATTAATAATAGAAGGATGGTTGCTTTAACTTTCATGTTATGTATTTTCGCAGTATCTAAAGATAATACATTATAGATTGAATTCTAAAAATAAATATCGTTCGATTTTAAGAGCTGAACCTGCAGAGTTCAGAGAAAAAGGGTCAAAATTTGTTGGTCTCGCAACTTGGGTTAAATCAGAAGATCAAATAAAAGATAAACTAGCCGTATGGCGAAAGGAGTATCCTCAAGCTTCACACATCTGTTATGCATACAGACTAGGCGTTGCCGGCGAAATATACAGAGCAAATGATGACGGAGAACCGAACAATAGTGCAGGAGCACCAATTTTAGGGCAACTTATTGCAGTCGACTTAACCAATACTTTGATTGGAGTTGTGCGTTATTATGGAGGCACTAAGTTGGGAGTTGGAGGACTTGTATCGGCTTACAAGGAAGCAGCAAAGCGCGTAATTTCTTCTGCTCAAATAGTAGAATTTCAATTGCATAGGTATTATAAGCTAGCGATAACTTACTTGGATATGCCGCATGTGTTAAGTCTTTTAAAAAGAAAAAGAATTGAAATTATAAAAAATGACATGACGTATAACTGTATTCTAGAAATAGAATTAGAAATTGACGATGAACAGGATATTACCGAACTACTTTCGAGATTCGGAGAAGTAGAAATAACAGATTTAGGAATAAAATGAATACAGAATTATTAAAAGAGCTAGTTGCCGTGAGAGGCGCGTCAAGTGATGAATCAGCTATTAAGGAGTTTATTCTAAACTACATTAAAATGAACAGTTCGAAATGGAAAGTGCAGCCAACTATTTTGGCGGGAGAAGAATTTCAAGATACTTTTGTTTTGGTATTTGGCAAACCAAGAACTGCGATTTATGCGCACACTGACACCATAGGTTTTTCAACAGGGTATGATCACGATTTAATCAAGATTGGTGGACCAAATTTAAAAGATGGATTGATTTTGGTCGGTTCGGACTCTCAGGGAGAAATTGAGGTTGAAATGGCTTTATTTGAAGATGATTACGGAAAAGAACATCCTCATTATCTAGGTGAAAGAGTTTTAGATAGAGGAACTATCTTAACCTATAAACCAAATTTTCGAGAAACAGATGCTTACATACAATCACCTTACATGGATAACCGATTGGGCGTTTGGGTGGCTTTGCAAGTTGCAGAAACACTAGAAAATGGTGCCATTGTGTTTACAACATATGAGGAACATGGTGGTAATTCTGTTGGTTTTCCAGCGCGATTGCTTTGGGAAAAATACAATGTTCGGCAAGCACTAATTTCTGATATAACATGGGTTACAGAAGGTGTGAAACATGGAGGTGGAGTAGCCGTTTCGATGCGTGATAGCGGATTGCCTCGTCGGAAATATTTAAATAGAATTATTTCTTTAGCAAGAGAAAGTGGAGTTCCGTTTCAATTAGAAGTCGAATCAGCTGGCGGAAGTGACGGAGGAATGCTGCAGAAATCAGATTTATTAATGGATTGGTGCTTTATTGGTGCGGCGGAAGATAATGTGCATACGCCAGAAGAAAAAGTATATAAATCTGATATTGAATCCATGGTGGCTCTATATCAGTATTTAATGATTCGTTTATAAATAACTACGTTTAAAAATGTAAATTTGATTGAACCAAAGAATAAATAATGATTGTTGAAGACGAAACATGCCAGCTTTTTAAATACGACCGTGAGTTTTTTTTGGTAACAAAAAATACGCCTGAATTCTTCGCAAAAAATTTTGTCGCTTCTGAGGTGAATGAAAATAAAGTAGCTTGGCTCAACTATCATTCCATACTCCAAACGGAAGAGATAACCAAACTTTGTGAGAATTTGAGTGTTGATAAACTCGTTGTTGAAGATATTTATACGGAAAAACAACGGCCAAAAGTAGAAGAGTACAATAACTACATTTTCTTTTCTGTACGCTCCGCTCTTCCTCTAGAAAATCAGTCGTATGCTTTGAAGCAGGAACAAATCTCGTTTATTTTAGGTGAACATTATTTAATTTCTTTTCAACAGAAAAAATCGGATCATTTCACTGAAGTACGTGAAAGAATTGAACATAACAAAGGAAAAATACGATTAAAAGGTCCAGATTTTTTATTGTTTCGAATGTTGGAAGCCATCGTCGATAACTATTACGAAGTGTTAGAGGAAATCACACAATCTACACAGAGACTTGAAAAAAGAGTGATGCGAAGTTCTCAATCGGAAATTTTGAAGTTGATTGAACAAGACAAAAAACGCTTAGCCGAACTGCGGAAATTGGCCTTGCCCATGAAAGACATTACATCGCAAATTCAAAAATCTGAAAATCCATTTTTTAGAAAAGAAAACAAATATTACTTCGACGATTTACGCGATTACTGTATCGGTGTACTTGAAGAAATAGACATCAACAAACAAATATTGGATGGACTAACGAATTTATATTACGCCGTTCAAGGTCAGCGTATGAATGAGATTATGAAATTATTGACGGTGGTTAGTGCCATTTTCATCCCTTTAACGTTCATTGCTGGTTTATACGGAATGAATTTCGAATATATTCCGGAGCTTCAAGTGAAAAATGGGTATTTTATTACCTTGGGTAGTATGTTGGTAATTACCATTTTACTTATTTTTTATTTCAAAAGAAGAGGTTGGATTGGTAAGAATTAATTCATTAAATTAAAAACGATGGACGTCGATGTCAAAAAGTTGCTGCATTCTGAGTCACAACAAATTAAGAAATTACAAAATATTGTAAAACAGACTATTAAGGATGAAAATCTCATCATTGATAATCTTCTAAATCCACCGAAAGAAGTGCTAACTCGGGGACAAAAAATTTCTGACAAGGTGGCTCGTTTTGGAGGAAGTTGGTCTTTTATAATTTCGTTTTTTATCATCCTCGTCATTTGGATTTTATTTAATTCAATTGCTCCGTTTAGAAAAGAATTCGATCCGTATCCATTTATTTTAATGAATTTAATTTTGTCGTGTATTGCTGCCCTCCAAGCGCCAATAATTATGATGAGCCAAAATCGCCAAGAAGAAAAAGACAGAAAGCGGAGCGAGAATGATTATCTTATTAATTTAAAAGCGGAACTCGAAATTCGAAGTTTAAATCAGAAAATAGATCTTTTACTGGAAGAAGAAATTAAAGTACTATTCGATAGTCAAGCAAAACAACTTGAAATTTTAAAGAAAATAGAAGCAATACTGAATAAATAGGTGCTTTTATTTTAAACTTTTTACACGAACATTTGTTTAAACACTATGGCAAATTATTTAATTATCGGTGGTTCATCTGGAATCGGAAAAGCATTAGTAGAGACATTATCAAAAAATGAACATTCTGTTACAGCAAGCTATTTCACGGGAGATCACCTAAATCAAATTCCAGGAGTGAACTATTTTCAATATGATGTTAGAGATCCTTTTCAAAATTTAGACTTACTTCCTGAGTCAATCGATGGTTTAGTATATTGCCCTGGAGCAATAGATTTAAAACCTTTCGGTAGAATCACACCTGACCAATTTTTGGATGATTATAATTTGCAAGTAGTCGGAGCTATTCGAGTTCTCCAAGCCGTTTCTCCTTTACTATTGAAAGGTACAAATCCTTCGGTGTTGTTTTTTAGTACTGTAGCTGTTCAAATGGGTTTTCCTTTTCACACGAAAGTTAGTGCTAGTAAAGGAGCGATTGAAGGTCTAACAAAAGCTTTAGCAGCGGAATATGCGCCGAAGATAAGAGTGAACGCAATAGCGCCCTCATTAACAGACACACCTTTATCTGCCAAGTTACTAAGTTCGGAAGATAAAAAGGAGGCAAATGCGCAACGGCATCCGCTTAAGAAAATTGGACAGGCTCAAGATCTAGCTAGTTTAGCCGAATTTTTATTGTCGGATAAAGCAACTTGGATTACTGGACAAATCATGCATGTGGATGGCGGCATGTCTCAATTGAGAGTGGGTTAAACGATAAAAATCAACAGTAAAAGCAATGGCATTTTATCAATTAAAAACGAAGCAACGCTTAAACGCAAGTCTGAATGAAGTATGGGATTTTATTCGTTCTCCGGAAAACTTAAAGAAAATCACGCCAGAGCACATGGGCTTTGATATCATGACAAAAGATCTTCCGAAACAAATTTATCCGGGAATGATTGTTGCCTACAAAGTCAGCCCAGTTTTTGGTATTAAATTGACGTGGGTTTCCGAAATAACGCACGTAGAGGAGGGTAAATATTTTATCGATGAACAGCGCGTTGGACCATATAAAATTTGGCATCATGAGCATTTCATTCGCGAAGAAGATGGCGAGGTTGTTATGTCTGACATTATTACGTATGTTCCCCCTTTTGGTTTATTGGGCGTATTAGTGAATTCTCTTTTGATTAAAAAACAATTAAAAACTATATTCGATTTTAGATCCAAAGCACTCGAAAAAGAATTTGGTAAAATGAAATAACTTATAATATTATCCTGAAATATGTGGAAATAAAAAAGCCAGTTTCAATCTGAAACTGGCTTTTTTATTTCCTACTTTTTTAATATTAAACCATGACTTTCGGAGCCGCTGCTTTAATCAATTCGCTTGATTCAGCTGCATATTGCTCAAAGTTTTTAACGAATTGTCCTGCTAAATTATTCGCAGTTTCGTCAAATGCGGACTTATCGTTCCAAGTATCTCTTGGGTTTAGCAATTCATTTGGAACATTTTCACATGTTTTTGGGATTTGCAAATCAAATATTGGCATTTTTTGGTATTCAACTTCATCTAATTTACCCGTTAAGGCAGCTGTAATCATAGCCCGTGTGTACGACAATTTCATACGACTTCCCGTTCCATAAGAACCGCCAGTCCATCCTGTGTTAATTAACCACACTTTAATATCTGTACCGTCAAGTTTTTTACCTAATAACTCTGCATATTTCGCTGGATGTAATGGTAAGAATGCTTTGCCAAAACAAGCAGAGAATGTAGTCGTCGGCTCAGTAACTCCCATTTCAGTTCCAGCAACTTTCGCTGTGTAACCAGACATGAAGTGATACATTGCTTGTTCTTTTGTCAAACGAGAAATCGGAGGTAAAACGCCAAATGCATCTGCAGTTAAAAAGAAGATATTTTTTGGTGCTGTTCCAATTGAAGGAACCGCTATATTATCGATATAATCAATAGGGTAAGAAACACGTGTGTTTTCCGTAATAGAGTTATCGGTATAATTTGGAGATGAAGAATCTTCGTGGAACACAATATTTTCTAAAATTGCACCAAATTTAATCGCATCATAGATTTGTGGTTCTTTCTCCCTTGATAAATCGATTGTTTTGGCATAGCATCCGCCTTCGAAATTGAAAACAGAATTACCATCCCAGCCATGCTCGTCGTCACCAATCAAACGACGATTTTCGTCGGAGGAAAGAGTAGTTTTACCTGTACCAGAAAGGCCAAAGAAAATTGCGGTATCGTGCTCTTCATTTCCAATGTTCGCAGAGCAGTGCATTGAAAGTGTTTTCTTTTCTTGCGGTAAAATGTAATTTAAAACAGAGAAAATACCTTTCTTAATTTCGCCAGTGTAACCCGTTCCACCAATGATAATCATTTTCTTCGTAAAGTTCAAAATTGCAAAATTCGCTTGGCGAGTTCCATCAACTTCTGGGTCTGATTTGAAATCTGGAGCACAAACAATATTCCAATCGGGAACGAAATTTTCTATTTCTTCATCTGTAGGACGTAAGAACATGTTGTACGCAAACTGATTCGCCCAAGGCGTTTCAGTTATTACGCGTATATTCAATTTGAACTTTGGGTCTGCACAAGCGTAAGAGTCACGAACCCAAACATCTGTTTCAACAAGATGAGCTTTCATTTTTTCGTAAAGTGCATCGAATTTCTCTGGAGTGAATTTGATGTTTACATCACCCCACCATACTGTGCTTTCTGTTTTCTCATCGCAGACAATAAATCTGTCTTTTGGAGATCGTCCAGTAAATTCGCCCGTTTCAATTGCAATTGCACCAGTGTCAGTTAACATTCCTTCACCTAAAATGATAGAATCTTCTACTAATTCTGCTGGACTTAGGTTCCAGAACTGAGCTCCTAAATTTTCTAAGCCCAAGAGTTCTTTTAAATCGGTGTTTTTACCTTTTTTACCATATATTTCCATATGTACCTTTTTTTGCTTTTCGCATAATTTATGTCGCAAAATTAAGACTTCTAAATGTTAATTGAGCATTAAATTGCGTGTTTTATTCAACATATTAACGAAAGTTATTGAATTTATAGTCGTTCTACTTTTTGTATATTATACTATATCTACAGGTGTTTTGTCGTTATTGTCATATTATTCAAGTTTCAATATGATGGATTGAAAGGCATGCTAAAATAATACCGCGACCTTGTCGTACATACATGTTTTGAATTGAGTTTTTTGTAAAACTTAAGGATTCTCATCTTTCAAGCATTCAAAGAAGGCTTTTAGAGCTGCTCGTTTTTCGACTGTTAAATAGAATGGTTTAATGACCTTATTTTGGTACGGATTTTTGTTGCCGCCATTTGAATAAAATGTTAAAACTTGATCCAAGTTTTCAAAGCTACCGTCGTGCATGTAAGGAGCTGTCACAGTAATGTTGCGGAGTGAAGGTATTTTGAAGCTTCCAATTTTAGTTGAATCACCATTGATTCGATACCGACCTTTGTCCACCATAGGCGAATAATCGGCATAAAGTCCATTATTATCGACTTTAAAGCTTGTGAAGAACGGAGCAGCATGACATTTTGTACAATACAATTCCTTTGAGAAAATTTTCCAACCAAATTTGGCCTTGCTAGAAATAGCATTTTCTTCTTTTTTATAATAGTATCTGTCAAATGGTGAATTGTCTGAAAGTAGCGTTCTTTGAAATGCTGCTAAACTCCTCGTTAATACAAAAGCATCAAAGTTTCGATTAAAAAGTGTTAATGCTGATTCTCGATAATTATCAATTTTATTTAGTTTTTCCAAAAGTTTGGCGATTTCATTAGCCATTTCTGAAGTGTCGAGAAGTGGCACCAAAGCTTGCATTTCAATAGTGGGAACTTGGCCATCAGCCATTAAGGTGTGTTGAAAAGCAACATTAAGTAAACTCGGCGCATTCCGCAAAGCCTTTCGTCCATTCACTCCGTGGCTTATTTTTTTTCCATCTGTAAATGCTAATTCGGGATTGTGACATGTCGCGCAAGCAACGGTGTTGTCCAATGAAAGCCTTTTGTCAAAAAAAAGTACTTTACCTAGCTCGGCAATTCCTTTATCGTATTTATTGTCCTCGGGAAAAGGGACAGGCCCTAATATTGATTTCTCGTTGGAGCCACATTTAATAAATAGGCACAAAAAAAGACCAAGTATAAATAGATATTTAACTTGACCTGATTCTTTCATTTTTGTATATTTTATAAATCTTTCGCTTTGTCAAGAACATCCCACGTGTGATCGGCAAGTAGGCGAGTGGTAGCGACATAAGTGAATGTTGTTTTACTTCGCCCCCAATCTATAGGTGAAATTAATGAGAGCAAATATTTGCCATCTACCTTTTCGTAGAGATAATATACATGATTAATGAGAGGCTCAAATCGCATTTCAGCTAAGTAAATATATTCGGAAATCCTTTTTCTATCTTGTAGTTTGTTTGCTTGATCAGAAAGCAATTTCATTTGCTCATAAATCTGATTCATCTGCATGTCAGTTTGGTGTTCCATTGCTGACAAAGCACGACCTTTTATTTTTCCTTGATCCTCAGGTTTTATAAGAGCAGAGCCAGCGTGATGCGCGTAAGGCAAAGTGCTTGGTGTTTCTGTAATTTTATCGGGATCGATTGGATTTATAAATTCTTCATTCATAATTTGTAAACGGTTGAAAGGTTATAAAGTTTAAATCTACTTTTTATATTCTTTCAATGTTTTTTCAATGATTGTAATACATTCCATGAGTTGCTCCTCTTTCATAACTAATGGTGGAGCAAAACGGATTATGTTTCCATGTGTTGGTTTTGCTAACAACCCATTTTCTTTCATTTCCACACAAAGATTCCAAGCCGTTTCGCTATCTGGTGTATCATTGATAATAATGGCATTTAAAAGGCCTTTTCCTCGTACCTTGACCACTAAATCTGTGTTGTCGATAATACGGTTCATTTCTGCACGGAAGATATTTCCTAAACGTCGCGCATTTTGAGAAAGATTTTCGTCATCAACAACTTCTAAGGCGGCAATTGCAACTTTTCCAGCTACAGGATTTCCACCAAAAGTAGAGCCGTGCTGACCGGGCTGGATGACGTTCATTATGGCATCATCGGCTAAAACAGCCGAAACAGGATAGGCTCCTCCTGACAAAGCCTTCCCCAAAATTAATATGTCAGGTCTAACATAAGTCGATTGTTGCTCACATTTATTTTCGCAAGAGCATTCCCCGCATACGGCTAATAAACTACCTGTTCTGGCAATTCCAGTCTGTACTTCGTCGGCGATGAACAACATACCGTTTGCATGACAAATAGCTTGTGCTTTCGACAAAAAGTCAGAATCTGGTGTAAAAACGCCAGCCTCACCTTGAATAGGTTCAACCAAAAACCCAATAACGTCTTTTCTTTTTGAAACTTCCTCTAGCGCTTTTGTGTCGTTGTAAGGAATCGTAACAAATCCTGGTGTAAACGGACCAAAATTATTTTTCGCATTGGCGTCATCTGAAAACGAAATTATGGTTGTAGTTCTTCCGTGGAAATTTCCAGAACACACTACAATCGTCGCCTGGTTTTCGGCAATTCCCTTTTTTTCATATGCCCATTTACGCGCCAATTTAATTGCTGTTTCAACCGCCTCAGCGCCTGTATTCATGGGTAGAACTTTGTCGAAATTGAAATATTCTGTCACAAACTTTTCATAAGGCCCTAAAGCGTCGTTGTAAAATGCTCTTGACGTTAAAGTCAAAGTTTGTGCTTGTTTCGTCATGGCATCAATGATTTTCGGATGACAATGACCTTGGTTTACAGCAGAATAAGCTGACAGGAAATCATAGTATTTTTTACCTTCAACATCCCATACAAAAACGCCTTCACCACGACTTAACACCACAGGTAATGGATGGTAGTTGTGCGCGCCGTGGCGGTTTTCCATTTCAATATAGTCTACAGGTGCTATTTTTTCATTTGTTGATTGCATGCGAATTATTCTGTTGATGTTTGCTTGTTCTTACTTTAGTTGTAAAACTAACGAATTCAGTGCGATTTTAAGGGAAATCGGAGAGAAAATATTTGTCTTATTTTTGAAAAACACGATCTTCTAATCGTTATCTATTTTAGAAATATTAAAAATAAGGGAAAATGCGAGCGAAGTTTAAGAGCGCTTAAAAATGTTGGTTTTGGTGTATTTCAAATAATTGGATAAAATTCGTCTGAGGATTATTCGTGGGCGTCAGTTTTAATATCTTCTCGAAGAAGAAAACGGCAAGTGTGACGTGTCGTTTGATGCACGATGCACGATAATTCACTTCGAAATAGGTATATTTATCAAAAAAAATAAAATGTCAAGTAAAAGAATTTTGAAAAGAGAAATAAACAACATGGTTTTGGATGTTGTAGGAGAGTGTTTTCATATAGAAGAAGCTGATTCATCTAAAAAAAAGAGTACTGAAGCTTTATTTGATAAAGTAGCAGATTTTCAAGATGTTATTTTACAAGAAATTCATCAAGCCAAAAGCAAAGCAGAATTCCGTTCAATTGTTGAGAAAGTGAACAAAATGCACGACGAGTTGACGGAAGACTTGAATACGCTGTAAAATTAAAATTTAGGAATCCCGTTCAATTGATGATGAAATTAAAGATGTCCTGTGCAACTAAATAGTACTGTCTATTGTTAAAAATGAATTAGAGGTTTTTAAAGAACAGTTTTGGTAAATATTATTTACTTATTTTTGAAAGGTGAGCCCTTAGGGCTCACCTTTTTTTGCGCGTATGTTGAGAGATAGAATTTTACTTGCTTTTGCTTTGTTGGTTTTCTTTTTTGTCCTTCTTTTAACAGGAGGGAAAGATACATTTGTGAATGCTCTTCTTTTGGGAGGGTTGATGGTTTACTTATGGATATTAGAGCTAATTCCAATATACGTTACGGCTCTTTTGCCCTTTGTATTAGGTGTTCCACTGGGAATATTAGATACGAATCAATTAGCGCTTTCCTATGGAGATAAAAATGTATTTCTGTTCCTGGGCGGTTTTATTTTGGCTCTTTCTCTTGAAAAATGGCATGTCCACAAACAAGTGGCTAAAATCATTATACACATTGTAGGGTATTCAAAACCAAGAATACTACTTGGCTTTTTGATTAGTACAGCATTGCTTTCCATGTGGATTTCAAATACAGCAACTGCACTGATGATGCTTCCAATGGCATTAGCAGTTTTAACGTCACTTCCTAAAAAAGATCAAGAGGGGAAGTTTGCTTTGTTTCTAATGCTTTCTATTGCTTATGCCGCTTCTATTGGAGGAATGGGGACTTTGGTTGGATCGCCGCCTAACATTCAAATGGCGGGTATTCTGGATAAATCTTTTGGTATTGAAATTGATTTTGCAGATTGGATGAAAATAGGAATTCCTGTAGCGATCTTGATGTTAACTTTTGTCTATGCCGTTTTCTATTTCTCTCTAGGTGCCGAAAGAAAAGAACATCCCGAAGATTTCGTTTTGGAGAAAAAACCTTGGACAAAAAATCAAATTCGAGTATCGCTTATTTTTAGTGTAGTAGTCATTTTATGGGTTTTTAAAAAACAAATAATAACATTAACAGGCTTTCCGTTTGGTGATGAAGGCGCTGCACTTTTGGGGAGCTTACTTTTGTTTATTGTTCCCGCGGAAGAAAACACAAGTTTACTTGTGTGGAAGGATACAGAAAAGTTGCCCTGGGGAATTCTACTGCTTTTTGGTGGTGGACTTGCTTTAGCTTCTGCGCTCGAATCAAATGGTGTGATTAATTATTTAACAACTTTTTTTGACGCGTTTAAGACTTGGGATTATTTCTGGCTATTAACAGTGATTATTGCAGTGGCAATTTTTGGAACTGAATTCATGTCAAATTTAGCATTAGTCACAGTATTCATACCTATAATTGGAGCTTTTGCGCTGGATTCTCAGTACGATGTTGTTCAATTATGCATACCAGTTACTTTGGCCGCTAGCTGTGCATTTATGCTGCCAGTTGGAACACCGCCGAACGCAATAGTATTTTCCTCCGGTAAGATTACAATTGCACAAATGGCGAGGATAGGTGTAGTTTTCAATATTTTGGCCTTGTTCCTGATTGCCACAATTGCTTACTACTTCATGTAAATTACGTGAACAATCCATCTGAAAATATTGTTAAAACGCAATGAATATATAAATTCGTAGTATGAAAATTTTAATTTCTCCAGCAAAATCTTTGGGACAGCAAAATCTACAAACAACACAATCTCCAAGCAAAGGTGAATTTTTAAAAGAGGCGGCATCTTTGGTTAAAAAATTAAAGAACTATTCGGTCAAAAATATTGAGAAGATGATGCATGTTAGTAACGATATTGCAACATTGAATCATAGCCGATTTCAAGCTTGGGAGAAACCAGAGATACAAACGGAAATTGTGCTGCCAGCTTTAGCGCAATTTACAGGTGAAGTGTACCGTGGTTTGGACGCTGAATCATTAGACGAAAAGCAACTGGATTACACTCAAAATAATTTGCGTATTCTTTCGGGAATGTATGGGATTTTGAAACCCATGGATTTGATGTTTCCTTATCGTTTGGAAATGGGAACAAGTTGGTCTGTAACACCAAAGACGAAAAATTTATATCAATTTTGGGGCACGAAATTATCTGCATTTTTAAATACAGAAATGGACAAAGGGGAGGTAGTTGTTAATTTAGCTTCCACAGAGTATTTTAAAGCCATCGACAAAAAAGAATTGAAAGCGAATATTATAACGCCGCACTTCAAAGAATGGAAGAATGAGAAATATTCAGTAGTTGCCATCTATGCAAAAAATGCAAGAGGAAAAATGACGCGTTATGCTATTGAAAATGAAATTACAGACGTTGAGCAGTTAAAGAACTTTAACCTCGATGGTTATTTATTTCACGAAACACTTTCTTCTGAAACGGATTGGGTTTTTACAAGGTAATTTTTTCTAAAGAGACTGATTCCATCTTGATTAAGGCCTTCATTATCTGATCGCGATCTATTTCCGTTAGCGTCACGGTTTGGAAGGTATTCACCAGATTTGCATCGAACGGCAATTTTACTTTGATATAATTTTCAGTAAATCCAAACATCATTCCATTGTCTTCGTCCGATTCTAAAAGTACAGATCGAGTAGTGCCTACCTGAGATTCATAAAAAGCGCGTTTCTTTTTGTCTGAAAGTATATGTAACATTTTACTTCTTTCGCGACGAATATTCATGGGAACAGCATCACCTAATTTTACGGCAGTTGTATTTGCTCTTTCAGAGTAAGTAAAAACGTGTAAATAGGAGATTTCTAAATCCTTAAGAAAATCAATTGTGTCCATGAATTCGTCGTCTGTTTCTCCAGGGAATCCTACTATGACATCAACTCCAATACAACAATCGGAGCGCAAACTTTTAATGTAAGCCACACGTTCAGCATAAAGCTCCCGCTCATATTTCCGTCGCATGGTTTTCAAGACACGATTATTTCCCGACTGAAGAGGAATATGAAAATGAGGAACAAATCGTTTGGATTCCTTTAAAGAGAAGTGAATGATCTCATTGCTCAATAGATTGGGCTCAATAGATGAAATTCTATAACGTTCTATTCCCTCAACCTTGTCGAGGGAACGAATTAATCCTTCGAAATTTTCATTTCCCCCTTGACCGAAATCGCCGATATTTACTCCTGTGATTACCACTTCTTTCACTTCTGTTTCTGCGATTTTCACAGCTTGTTCAGTGGTAGACTCAATTGTAGCATTTCTGCTCTTTCCTCGCGCCAAAGGAATGGTGCAAAACGTACAGAAATAATCACAGCCATCTTGAACCTTTAAAAATGATCGCGTTCTATCACCGTATGAAAAGGCTGGTACGAAATCAGTAGTGATTTTGATATTATCATAGGAGACAATTGCCTCCGTAGATTTCGTTTCAAGTTTCTCGATGTGTTCAATTAGATTGAATTTTTCATTTGCTCCTAAAACTAAATCAACACCCGGTATTTTTCCAATTTCTTCTGGTTTCAATTGTGCGAAACAACCAACAATACAAACAAAAGCTTCAGGATTTATTTTCAAAGCCCGCTTCACCAATTGCTTGCATTTTTTATCGGCGTTTTCTGTCACAGAGCAAGTATTGATAATGTAAATATCTGGATCGTCTTCGAATTCGACTTTTGCATGACCAGCATCTTCAAACAAACGAGCAATTGTTGAAGTTTCCGAGAAATTCAACTTGCATCCTAAGGTATAAAAAGCGACTTTTTTGTATTGTATCATAAACGAGAGGATAAAGATAATTGGTTTGTTGTTATTTTCAAATTAATTACTGATTAAGAAATATTCATTTTCATTTATTTTGACCCTTTTGTAAAGCACATATTTGAAAAGAATTAACTAACTTGGACCTGTAAAAAAATAATGGCAAGATGAAGGAAAGGATGCAAAACAATCTCGGAAATACTGCATCAAAAAAACGATGCCAATTCTTTTTTTTAAAGAATCAAAATGTGTGAGTTAACAATAGTGTCACAAAAGAAAAATTCGCCATTTTTTTAACTCTCAAAACAATTGATAGCGACAAAAAGAATTAATGTTGCTTTGTTGGCGGAGTAAATAAATAAAAAGAGATTTTGAATTGTGCATGTTCGTTTCTCTTTCGGCGAAAGTAGCTGAGTCTTTTAGTGAATTCAAGTAGTAAAGTTTCAAGAAATGAAAAAAGAACTTAAAATAACATACGAATACTTCTCAAATTTAAGCGAGTTATCCCAAGAGGATCAAGGATATGTCACAAAGGCGAGAGAAGTAGCGAGAAATGCACACGCTCCGTACAGCAAGTTTTATGTTGGTGCGACCTTAGTGATGGAAAATGATGAAGTCATTTTAGGCTCCAACCAAGAGAATATAGCGTTTCCGTCTGGACTTTGCGCTGAACGTGTAGCCCTGTTTTATGCTGGAGCGAATTTCCCTGGTTTAGCAGTCAAGAAACTAATCGTAGTTGCAAATGGTGATTTAATACCGAAAGAGGCGGTTCTCTCACCTTGTGGCAGTTGCCGGCAAGTCGTGTTGGAGTCACAAAACCGACAAGAAAATAATTTTCCAATCTACTTAATCGGCCAAGATGATAGTGTTCATATATTTAGCTCTATCTATGATTTAATGCCAATGGCTTTCGGAAAATAAATTTTTGAGAGCAGAAAGAAATGATTTACCTTTGTAAAAAACAACATTAAATGTCCTCAACGGAAACTTTAGAAAAAACGAGCATTTTAGACCAATTGGTCGAACAAAAAGATTTAATCGTATACAATGATGATTTCAACAGCTTTGATCACGTAATTGAATCTTTAATCAAAATTTGTGATCACGACACTATCCAAGCAGAGCAATGTACGTGGATAATACACAACAATGGAAAATGTCATGTGAAGCGCGGACCTTTTAAAGACCTGATGCCTATGTGTACAGGACTTCTTGAAAGAGGAATTTCTGCGGAGATTGAATAAAAAATCAAATTTTGATTGCAAGAAAAGAATAATTCTCTATCTTTGCACCCGTCTAACGCAAGAAAGACATTTGGCTTCGTAGCTCAACTGAATAGAGCACTACATTACGGCTGTAGAGGTTTCAAGTTTGAATCTTGACGAGGTCACTAATTAAGCAAAAAGTCCCATTCTATTTAAGTTTGGGGCTTTTTTTATGGTAGAACCCCAAGCGGATTTTTCATTGTTTTAATTCTTCTAATGCCCTTTGCTGGCTTTGGTTCTACAGCTGAGGCAAAAGTTTGAACAATTCAGTTTTTCTTAAACTAATTAAATGTCCAGTTATTTATGTAAAAAACTGGACAATTTATCTATATTTGTATTTGATAAAATAGATTGAAAACAACTGATTACATAGCATTTATAATTGATAGATTTCCGAAAGGTTATGTTTTCACCTATTCAGATTTTAGTGTAGAGGTGAGTAAGAAGCAAGCGCTAATCAAAGCCCTCAATCGAATGGTATTATCCGGGAAAATAGCCAAACTTTCAAAGGGTAAATACTACAAGCCGGAAACTACACCCTTCGGAGATTTACTTCCGAATCAAAAACAAATTGTTAAAGATTTGTTGGAAGAGAAAGGGAAAATCAAAGGATACCTTACCGGTTATAGTATTTACAATCAATTGGGGTTAACAACACAAGTGAGTAATACGATACAGATCGGGAGGAATGAGATTAGACCTAGTTTTAAAAGAGATGGCTACACTATTGCATTTATAAAACAAAAAAATAGTATCACCAAAGACAATATTCCCTTGTTGCAAATTTTGGATGCTATCCGTTATATTAAAAAGATACCAGATACCAATACAGAAAATTCATGTATCCGATTTATTGCCATTTTGAAGCAATTAAAAGAAAAGGATCTTTTATTGATCATGCGCCTGGCAATTAAATATTCACCAGCCACCAGAGCATTGTTAGGAGCGATGTTAGATGAACTAAAATCAACGAAAACAGAGTCGCTTTATGACTCGTTGAACCCTATTACAAAGTATAAACTAGCAGGTGCTTTCTCAGTATTGTCCACTGCAGAAAAATGGAACATCATATGAAGCTGCACCAAGAACCTAAATTATTTTCAGATACGATAAGATCAGCGGCACAACATTTAAACATCAAACTTGAGTTTGTTGAAAAAGACTATTGGATAACCCTAGTATTGTTTGAACTTTCAAGGAGCAAATTCAGCGATATTTCTGTTTTTAAAGGTGGGACGTCACTATCTAAAGGGTACAACTTAATCGAAAGGTTTTCTGAGGATGTTGATTTGGCAATCATTGATGATGGAAATACATCTGGGAATAAAGTAAAAACCATTATTCGAGCGCTAGAAAAAGAAATTACGCATGGATTAAATGAAATAAATACGAAGGGCATTACAAGCAAAGGCTCACAATTTAGAAAATCTGTTTTTGAATACCCATCGATAAATAAGATTAATTCGGGCAATAACTTGATTGTAGAAATTAATTCGTTTGCCAATCCATTTCCTTATAAACGTTTATCAATAAAAAGTATGGTGTATGACTTTTTGGTGCAGACTGGTCATGAAACGTATATAGATCAATACGATTTGAAGCCATTTCAGGTGAATGTGTTAAGCGAGGAACAAACCTTGCTGGAGAAATTAGTTTCATTAATTCGTTTTTCATTTAATTCAAATCCAATTGATAGTATATCTCAAAAAATCAGACATTTTTATGATCTGTATTACTTGATGAGTAATCCAGAATGTGCTTTATTTGTTCGCTCCGAATCATTTAAACAACGATTCGAAGAAATAATACAGCACGACCGTCAAATATTCGATGAACCATTTGGATGGCAGTCCAAACAAATTTTAGATTCACCCTTGGTAAATGATTTTGACAATGTTTGGGGTCAATTAAAAATCATATATCAAACAGAACTTTCCGCTTATGCATACCGGCCAATCCCAAATGAAGCTGAAGTGTCGAATTGCTTTAAGAAACTCATTCAACAAATCAGTTAGATGATTTATTATTATTATTTTCTTTTCCTTGGCTATTTGGGAAGTATACTCCCAATCCATTCGGGTATTGTAATCTTTATAAAGATTTGATTTTTAGAGTTACAAAAACGCTTTAATATCCTCTAAGAAGTTTGACGTATTTCCTTTTAAGGTCACAAAAGAGTAAAAGCTAGCGAAAGCCCCAGTAAAATGGGGCTTTTTTTATGTTGAAACTTTTTTAAATCGTGAGAGTATATATTCCAACCTACTTAATAGGGCCAACATTGCCACTTCCTTCTTGGAGTTGGAATCAAAATGGAGGTGTTGTCGATCAAGGTTTTAATTCTTATCAAACACCGTATACCTTAACGCAGAGTGGCTTTTATACATCTACTTTGAATACAGGACCATGCGATTGGGAATCTGACAAGTTAGATTATACAGTTGCACCATACGAACATTGTGAAATTGAAGCAGTCAAAATTATTGAGGTGTACGAAATAGATGGTCCTTATTGCACTTTTACGTATATGATAGAAATAAATAGCATCATAAAAACTAATCCAGAACTCAACCTAAGTCAATTTTAGTAAAAATTTTTTCGAGATGATCTGCGATAGATTTATTTATCGGAATATCTAGAAACCTGAATATTCGCGGGTTTTAGAACGTTTCATTTGACTTCCTGAACTTTAGATAATCGACTTTTCTCCATAACGAGAAAAATTATGCAGCCTTATTTCAAACTTGACGAGGTCACAAAAGGAAAAGTATCCTCCTTGATAATCTATACCTAAGTAGTGAGAGATTAGGTTAAAATATCTGGAGCTGATAATTCAAAATTGAAGATTATGAGTTTTCCCTTGAAAATACGAGGACAAAGGAAACAAAAGTGAGTCCTCCTCAAGTCTCTCAAATTATAATTAGTCAAAACGCCTTGTTGCCCTTTCTTCATTTCCTTCAATTTATTTCTATCATTGGTTACCCAAATTAAATGTGTAACTTGGTTTCCTGCCGAACACTAACGTTCCACTAATACTTCTTTTAAAAGAAAATATGTTGTCAAAAGAAATAAATTTAAAATCTGTTTTTCCGAGCAGCGTTATTGGGCTCATCATTCTCGATGAGCACGGTGAAATTGAGAATATCAACAATAGAGCCTTAGAGCTTTTGGGATGCATGGAAAATCAGTTGATAGGCACTCAATTTTCAAACTTAGTAGTGGAATCGGAGAAAGATAAAGTAAGTCATTATTTTAACTCAGCTAAAAGTATTCATGACGAGAATAGAATTGAAATTAAAGTCAAAGCGAGGATCAATGAGTCCATTTCTGTTGAGTTGGAACTGATATTTCTAGATTCAGATGTTCGAAAAAATTATATTGGAATTATTATAGACAGCTTAAATAGACAGCGTGTAGAAAAAGAACTTATAGACCTTAAAGAAGCAAAACTAGAAGTTTTTAAAAGGCTGGAAGAAGAAATAGAATTGAATGAATTAAAAAGCCGTTTTGTTACGATTGCTTCTCACGAATTCCGGACACCTTTGGCAGGTATATTGTCTTCTTTACAATTGATTAAGCGTTATATAGATTCAGAAGCACATAAATGGAATGAATTTAACAATAAAGGTAAAATAGAAATCCATTTTGATAAGATAGAAGGTTCAGTTCTTAATTTAAATCATATTCTCAATGATTTTTTATCATTGGGCAAAATCGAAGAAAATAAAATTACGTGCCATTATACTTGGTTTAATATTTCTTTGTTTTTAGATAAAATGAGACAAGAACTGCAACCGCTATGTAAATCAGGTCAAAAAATTAAGTGCACGCATTTTGGCGAGAATGAAGAAATTTACCTTGACAAGCATATTCTTAGAAATATCATAAATAATCTTGTTTCAAATTCAATTAAATATTCTGCTGAGAATAAAACGATACAATTAACCTCAAGAAGTAATGAATCTCATCTAATCATAGAAATAGAAGACGAAGGAATAGGTATACCTGTTGCTGAACATAAAAATATTTTCAGTAGGTTTTTCCGCGCAGGAAATGCGTTAAACTATGAGGGAACGGGTCTTGGACTCAACATAGTGAAAAAACATGCCGAATTAATGAATGGGAATGTAACTTTTGAGAGTCAAGAAAATAAAGGTACTACGATCTGCCTAAAATTTTTATTAAACGAAAAACAGCGAAATGAAAAAAATATTACTAATTGAAGATAATAAAATTATGCGGGAGAATACCGCAGAGTTGTTGCAATTAACCGGTTATGAAGTTGAAGTAGCTGTAAATGGTAAAGAGGGTATAAAAAAAACCAAAACCTTCCTTCCCAACCTCATTATCTGTGATATCATGATGCCTGAACTTGATGGCTATAGTGTTCTTCATCTATTAAATAAAGAAACTGTGACTGCTAGTATACCTTTTATTTTTTTGACTGCCAAATCGGAAAAATCCGATATGCGACAAGGTATGAATATGGGTGCTGATGATTTTCTAACAAAACCCTTTCAAGATATTGACTTACTCAACGCGGTGGAAAGCCGGTTTAAAAAACTAGAGATTTTAAGTAATAAATATGATCTTCAATCCGAAAAAGTGCATTTTTTTCTAAAAGATGTCAGTAAAGATTTGTCCTTGGAATACCTTTCGGAGAACTATGATAGTCAGCATTATAAGCCAAAAGAATTTCTTTACCGGGAGGGAGAATATGGGCATTACCTATACTTAATTAATGAAGGGCAAGTAAAAACTTACATGCTGAATGAAGACGGAAAAGAATTTATTACATCGATTTTTGGGCCAGGAGATTTTTTTGGTTATAAATCTATTCTGGAAGATCGGAATTATAACGAATTTGCTGAAACAATACAAGAATGTCAAATCTCTAAAATACCGAAAGCTGATTTCCTTTCACTTATTCACAAGAACATAGATATTGCTGAAAAGTTTATAAAAATGATGTCTAAAAATCTTTCGCATAAAGAAGACGAGCTACTACAACTCGCCTATAGCTCGGTAAGAAAAAGGATAGCAACCAAACTAAAAGAGATAATTACAGATTCTGCAGAAAATTATACGCACATTTCGAGAACAGATTTGGCAAGTATGATAGGTACAGCTAAGGAAACCCTTGTTCGAACACTCACAGAATTTAAAGAGGAGAAGATAATCGATACGGAAGGCTCAAAAATCACCATTGTGGATATGCAAAAATTAAATACATTACTTAAAATCTGGTAAGTATATAATCTCACAATAATTATCCATCCTCTTTCCTCTTTGCCTGTTTTTAGTCAATTATTTCAGCTCAGAGATAATTGATTTCATGTATTGTCTGTTTTCGAAAAGCAACAACAAAATTTGTCTTAAAATATATTTTTAGTTGATTAAAGTCAAACAACTTGTTTAATTAGCGTCATTTCGATTGTGCGCAACCCAATCTATATTTGTCTCAGATTAAGATGCTCCGTATAAGGCAAAAAAGATCAAGTAAAAAAGAATTTTTTAAGGACAGTTGAGGCGGACGTTGAATTTTAGGCAGATGCAAAGAACTTAACAAAAAATAAAATTATGAAAAGGATATTAGTTCCAACGGATTTTTCTGAAACAGCAAACAAAGCGCGGGATTATGCAGTTCAGTTTGCCAAAGAATCAAATGATGAAGTTATCCTATTAAATACGCATCATGTTTCGTATGCCGGAGTAAGAGTAGGAACTACAGTGGATATGGATAAAATAGCTTATGAAGCATCAGAACAGCTAATGAATGAGCAACTAGAATATTTAAATCTAAATTATGCTAACATTAAATTCAGACCGTTATTTACATCAGGATTGTTAGTGGACTCTATAAGAAGAATCTGTAACATAGTAAATATTGATTTAGTGGTAATGGGGACTACTGGAACATCAGGTTTTATTGAAAATACTTTGGGAAGCAACACATCTTCATTAGTGGGTTTAATTAAAACACCAATAATAGCTGTGCCTCTTAATGCAACAATAAATTTCCCTAAAAATATCCTTGTAGTAAATGATTTAATGATTTCTGGTGATGAAAAATTATTTCTGCCTTTAAAAGAAATGGCAACTAAAAAGAAATCAACACTTGATTTTCTATTTGTTGTTGATGATGAGCAAAAAATAGATCACAAAATTCAGCGAATAAAAGCGTCAAATTTCGATGATAAATTTAACATACAGTTTCATCCACTCTATTGTAGAAATGGTGCTAGTGTTGAAGATGAAATATTCGATTACATAAATAACCACGATGTTGATTTATTAACGGTTGTTTCACACCAAAGAAGCTTTTGGCAGAACTTATTTCATAACAGTTTAGCTAAATCTATAACGAAACATTCAAAATTACCGATTTTAATATTGTCTGAGTAAGTGAATGGCTGTCAAAAATTGAATAACCGATATTTTTTAGTTTGACTCTGTCATTGAATATCTCGTCAAGTTTAAAAGGATATACTAAATAATAAAACATATGAAAAAGATATTAGTACCAACCGATTTTTCAGAGACTGCGAATAAAGCGAGGGACTATGCCGTTCAACTTGCCCAAGAATTAAACGCTGAAGTAATCTTATTGAATGCATATCTAATTACTCCTACCGGCATGGGTAATGAGGCTTTATTGTATATTTCTGATTTAGCTCAGTCAGCAGAAAATCAGATGAAAATGCAATTAAACTATTTAAATCTAAATTTTTCGAATATTAAATTCAAATCATCTTGTATTTCAGGATACATGGTACCTTCAATTCAAAAATTTTGTGAACATGAAAACATAAACTTGATTGTAATGGGAACGACTGGTGCCTCTGGTTTTATTGATAACATAATAGGAAGTAAAACCGCCTCATTAATAGGTTCAATTAAAACACCAATAATTGCAGTACCTTCAAAAGCAACAATTAATTTTCCTAAAAAAATTGTTGTCGCCAATGATTTAATGGTTTCGGGTGATGAAAAATTATTTCTTCCCTTAAAAGAAATAGCAATCAAAACAAAATCAACTATTGATTTCCTTGTTATTGTTGATGATGAGCACAAGATAAATCATAAAATCCAACGATTAAAAGCGTCAAATTTTGATGATAAATTTGACGTACATTTCCACCCATTCCATTTTAGAAACGATGAAAATGTCGAAAATGGAATACGAGAATATATCAATAACCATGATGTTGATTTATTAACGGTTGTTTCGCACCAACGAACCTTTTGGCAGAACCTATTCCATAACAGTGTTTCCAAAGCTTTAACCAAACATTTAGAATTGCCAATTTTAATATTGTCCGAGTAGGTGAACGATTATTAAAAATTGATTAAGCCTTGTATTATCGTTTTAAACTTTGCCAGAAAACAGGCGTATAAGCTGAGCTATATCAAGGAGGTCAAAAAACCTAAATAAGATTGTTAAAAAAAAGTTCACACTTCAAATGCGGAATGACTATATTAACAAAATAAATGAGAAAGCACTACAAACCAGTGGCAAAATGAGTGACGCCTTAATTAAAACAGTAAATTATTCAATACAAGATTTTGATGCAGTGGCGTATCAGAAGTATTTGCTAGAGTATAAATCTCTTTTATAGAAAGGCTAATTAAAATCTCAATATGTAAACTGAGAACATGAACGGTGAGTAGTGTTTTTCAGTTCAGTTTTGTGAGTATAGTATAGATTTGTACATAGAAGGAATAGAGGTTAAAATTCAAATTGAAATGCGGAAAAGAGACATCAAAAATGACAATTGATCAGTGGCTTACAATAGGTATAATAACTGTTGCAGTTGTCCTTTTTATTACGGATTGGTTAGGGGTGGATTTGGTCGGTTTAATTATTATTTCCTTACTCATGATTTGTGGAGTTTTAACTCCATTAGAAGCAGTTGGCGGCTTCAGTAATAGCGCAACAATCACAATCATGGCCATGTTTGGCTTGAGTGCCGCCATTCTGAATACAGGTCAGCTTGTTAATGTCGGAAATTATTTATCAAAAGTTCTTGTTAAAAATCGAAGAAAAGGACTTTTACTGATAATGATTTTCGCAGGCGTCATATCTATATTTATAAACAATACGCCGGTCGTTGCCGTGTTCATTCCAATTATTTTGACGGCCTGTGCAAAAGCCAAAATCAGTGCATCGAAGATTTTGATTCCGCTTTCTTTTGCATCCATGTTTGGTGGACTTTGTTCTCTTATTGGTACATCCACAAATATTCTTGTAAGTGGTATTGCGGAAACAGAAGGACTGGCGCCATTTGGGATGTTTGAAATGGCACCAGTCGGGATTTTCTTTTTTGCCATTGGGGTTTTATACATACTTGTTGCAGGAAACAAATTAATCCCAGCAAGGACAATCCCAGATCAATTAACAAAGAAATATGATATGGGAAATTACCTGACTGATATTCGTATTTTGCCGGGCGCTCCATCGATTGGGAAAGCAATATCTGAGTCGCCGATAATAAAAAGCTTGAAAATTGATATCATTGGGTTCAGAAGAAAAGAGGAGAGTTTTTCCGAACCAATTTATTCGACTGTGCTTGAGCCAGAGGATGTTTTAAGACTAAGATGCAAGTTTGACCAAATCAGCGCTATTCTGCAAAGAGAAGGAGTTGAAATTATTCAGCGAAATAGATTAAGTGATGAAGAATTGATTACTGACGATATTACGCTTGCCGAAGCACTGATAACTCCAGGTTCTGAATTGCAAGGAAAAACAATTTCGCAAACAAATTTCAAACAAAGGTTTGGAGCAGTTGTCCTTGCCATCAGAAATAGACAGGGAATGCTTCACAACATCTTAAATAAAACCGTACTTAATCCAGGAGACATTCTGCTGTTGAGAGGAGAAAAGAATATATTTTCCGAATACAAAAACGGCGCGCAAGTAATTGAAAAACCTTTCATTATTATTTCTGAGGAAGCAGAGAAAATAACAGTAAATAAAAGAAATGTGCTCACTGTGTTTTCAATTTTAGGCTTGGTCGTGTTATTGCCCTCTTTTAATATTCTTCCCATATTGGCCAGTTCAATCTTGGGTGTTTCGGCATTGGTTTTATTTCGAACAATCACCATGGCGCAAATCTATAAAGCCATCAACTGGGATGTGATTTTTCTTCTAGCCGGAACAATTAGTCTTGGAATTGCCATGGAGAAAACTGGAACGGCTCAACTCATGGCTGAAAATATTCTTATGTTTTTTGGCAATTGGGGGCCAGTCGCAATGGTTTCAATATTGTATTTTATTACAATGATTTTGACTTCCGTGATTTCCAATAGTGCGTCGGCCGTATTATTGACGCCCATAGCGATTTCAATGGCTGAAACTATGGGTGTTGACGCTAAACCCTTCTTGTTTGCGATCATGTTCGCTGCTTCGGCGAGTTTTATGACCCCTGTAGGCTATCAAACCAACACGATGATTTATGCCGCTGGGAATTACAAATTCATAGATTTCTTTAGGGTAGGTGCTCCACTGAATTTATTGTTCTGGATTCTTGCCTCTATACTGATTCCTCTGTTTTATAAATTTTAAGAAATACTAAAAACTATGTTTCAACAAATAACAGATCTTCAGGATTATAAAATCTTTACTTTAGGAAATAATGAAATTACCGTCTGGAAACTGACAATCTTTATTCTTGCCATCATTTTGTTGGTTATTGTCGTAAACATTTTTGCAAAACTTCTTCAAAATAAAATTCTTCCAAAAAAGAAACTAGATATAGGGATGCGTTATGCTATTGCCAATTTATTTAAGATTTTCTTCATTGTTTTAGGCTTAATCATCATTATTTCCACTTCAGGAATCGACATGAGTATTTTGACGGTTCTATTTGGAACTCTTGGAATTGGTATTGGTTTTGGTCTGCAAGGTGTCTTCAGCAATTTTATCAGTGGTATAATTATTTATTTAGAGCGCCCGATAAAAGTTGGAGACCGAATTAGGATAGGAGATACTTCGGGTGATGTTATGAAAATTTCTGCAAGAGCTACGACAATTTTAACAAACGACAATATTAACATTATCATTCCCAATTCAGACTTTATAAACAAGGAAGTAATCAATTGGAGTTATAATGATAAAGTAATCAGATTTAGTATTCCTCTGGATGTTGCTTATTCATCTGACGAGAGATTGGTTGAAAAACTATTGCTGGAAGTTGCTAATGAAAATACGGATGTACTGAAAGAACCTGCTTCAGTCGTCAGGTTTATTAGTTTCGAAGAGAGTTCAATTAAATTTGAACTGCGCATCTGGACTACATCTCTAATCCAAAAACAAGGAAAAATTACAAGCGATCTGAACTTTGCGATTAAAGAAAAATTAACTCTAAATAATATAACCTTTCCTTTCCCAAGAAGAGATGTACGCATTATCAATCCAAAATAAAAAAATAAGTGGTGTTTTGTTTTTTATGACTACCGCTCAGTGCTTTACCTCAGTCGGTTAAAGTCTTTTAGTCACACTGGATTTAAAAAATCTGTGATTAAGTCTACAACAAAACTTATCAAGATAGCTTACTAACTATTTCTCCGTGACTCCGTCCAGCAATAGTTTTCATACTATTTAGCGCAATATGAACCTATTTAACGATTGATTTGGTTGTCGTTTTATAGTTTCTCAGTCAAATGCGCCTCTGAATACTCGAATTTATTGATGAAAGTTTTGCATTAAAGACAATATTACTGTCTTTAATGCAAAAATCAAAAGTGCTGTTTACAGTATCAGATCTATGCTCTTAAAAAAGAATATCTCAAAATAGGTTCTACTGTGATTAAAGTCAAAGGTCGGGTTTAATCTAAATCATTTCGATAGCTACTGATCCAGTCTATATTTGCTTCAGCTAAAATTAGCAAGTCGCTCTTGTTATTTCATTTAACATTGGGAGATAAATGTATTAAAGTCAAGAAGACAAACTGGATTTTCTATAATTTACTTCAATACATGAGAAATGAATTTCAACTTGAGCATAAATATTTTGAAGGAGAGGCAAAATAGAGAGCGTTTTTAAAGTAGAATAAGAATCCGGATGTATAAGTTGAATGGATAATTTACAAATAACATCTAAACATTTTAAAAAATAAATAATATGAACAATGAAAAATTAAATCTTCCATTGGCACTAGAGAAAATCTTTGGGTACTGGAAACCTATTGTTGCATCGCTATTTGTAATGCTTATTTTGTGGTTGTCTATTTTTCAGATAAGTACTGAAGAGGTAGGAGTTATAACGCGATTTGGGAAGTATGTAAGACAAGTAGAGCCTGGATTGAGTCTGAAGATACCTTTTGCTGAGGATGTTTATAAAGTTCCAGTTGAAAGGCAACAAAAACTAGAATTTGGTTTCCGAACGGTGAAAGCAGGCGTAGACACTGAATATGGCAAATCATCAAATCCAAAAGATGAATCACTTATGTTAACGGGCGATCTTAATCTTGCAGAAGTCCAGTGGGTTGTACAATATAGGGTTGATAATGCGTATAAAAACTTGTTCAAAGTTAGAAATCCGCAAAGTACGCTCCGTATTATCTCCGAAGCTGCAATGAGACAAATTGTGGGAGACCGGACGGTAAATGAAGTACTGACTGTTGGTCGGACAGAAATAGGAATCAAGTTAAATGAACTAATTCAGCAAATATGCAGGGAATATTCAATGGGCATAAAAATAGAACAGGTAGTGCTTCAAGATGTCAATCCGCCAGAACCTGTAAAAGCAGCTTTCAATGCAGTGAACGAAGCTCAACAAGAAAAGGAAACCTTGATCAACCAAGCAAAATCTGAATACAACAAAGTAATACCAAAAGCTCGAGGTCAGGCCAAAGAAACCATTCAACAAGCAGAAGGATACGCTGCTCAGCGTGTAAATAACGCGGATGGAGAAGCTGCAAGATTTACAGCCTTGTATCAAGAGTTTTTAAAGGCGCCTGAAGTAACAAAAAGAAGAATTTACCTAGAAACAATGTCAAATGTATTGCCCAAAATCGGGAACGTAGTGATAACAGACCAAAAAGGGAATAATGTATTACCGTTATTGCAAATGCAGATGAACAAAAAAACAGTAAACAATGAAAACTAAATCAATCATAATTTCAATAGCTGCCATTATTATCTTTATAGGTTTGAATAGTAGTGCTTTTATTGTACAGGAAAAAGATCAAGTGGTAATAACCCAGTTTGGAAGACCAGTCGGAAAAGCAATAACCAAGCCCGGTATGTACTTTAAATTGCCCTTTATACAGGTGGCTAATTACTTCGAAAGACGTTATATGGAATGGAACGGCGATCCAAACCAAGTGCCAACTAAGGACAAAAAGTTCATTTTTGTTGACACCTATGCAAGATGGCAAATCACAGACCCGCTTCAATTTTTTAAACGACTAACGAACGAACGAGGGGCGCAATCACGTATAGATGATATTTTGGACGGCGAGACAAGAGATTTTATAGCAAATAACGATATCGAAGAGGCTGTACGTACGAGTAACAGAGTCCCTGAATCATCAGATACTAAAATCATTGGCGATTCCTTGGCAAAAATTAATGTCGGTCGCGATAAGATTCAACAAATGATATTGGAATCGGCAAATAAACAGACGGCGGACCTGGGAATCAAAATCCTCGACTTCCGATTCAAACGGATTAATTATGTAAAGGAAGTTCAAGTTCAGGTTTACGAACGAATGAAAAGTGAACGTTTCCGAATTGCCGATAAATTTAGATCCGAAGGTCAAGGAGAAGCTTCGCGGATTAATGGTGAGAAGGAGCGAAAGCTTAAAAATATCCAATCGCTTGCATTTAAGGATGCTGAGATTATTAAAGGGAAGGCAGATGCAACCGCGGCCTCTATTTATGCAAAAGCTTATAATAAGTCGAGTCAATCGAAAAGTCTTTATGGCTTTCTTAAATCCATGGAAACATTTGAGAATACTTTTAATGGAAAAACATCCATTTTCATTTCAACAGATAGTGAATTATATAAATATTTAAAAAGGATGGATTGATGTTTTGTAAAAAAAATGAAATGTCATTTAACGCTAAATTATATTCGTTTGGGAGAACTTATCTCTTCTGGGTAGATATAATTCTTTGATTCAAGCAGACTTATCTTAGATAGATTTTGTATGAAAAGGTGGGTTGATAAATGCCATGCTGTATTTGGTTATTATGCAATATTATCCGTGATACCGGCTGATGAACAACTTTTACTGCCATTACAATTAATATGAGCATTGGTTTTTTATTTGTTGTTTCCTAAAAGGTGGAGAATTGAAAGAGGAAGATATCAAAAACACGAAACAAAAAATATTTAACATGAGTTGATGGAACGATTTTATAAAAATTGCGCGAAATAAAAATATTTAAAATACTCTCAATATCTTCCTTTATCCTTATAACTATTCAGAAGTTTCAAGTTTTTTTTGGAATGACGTCGAGCCGATTATAGTCAACTCATAAGTTTCATTCTCTCCATTAGGCATCTTATCCAGTTAACTAATATTTGAAATATTTTAAAATAAATTATTAAAAACGAACAGTACAAAATAGATTATATTATGGAACAAAAAGAAATTTTTAAAATGGAAGCAGAATCTAATGCTAAACATCTACAGTCGAAACTTAACGAGGCGGAGGCTGAAGCACTTGAAGGAATTGCCCTGTCCGAGCAAAAAATCAACTCACTCAACATAGAGGTTGAAACATGCCAGAATAAGCGAGAAATATTAAAACAAAGTCTTCAACGGCTAAAGGATGCTGATGATTCTTCTTGGAAACAAGCTTGTAAAGAGTTTATCGAATCAATTGAAAAACTGGAAGATAAAGGGATATTCAAGACTAAAACGGAAGAATGGTTTAATACTATTCGGAATATAGCTGGTGATCTCAAAGAGGGTATAAAAGAAAAAGCTGCGAAATGGTAATTCAACTACTGTTCTTGGAAAAAAAAGTCTCCCCTTTGTTAGTTCCAAAAAGAGAGAAACCCATAACAAGGCCACAAAAGCCAATTGTAAAACCCCTGGAGAGGCCTACTCAACTTCCCCCAGAAGAAGCCAATATCTCCTCCAGCGGAACCATTAACGAGACCCTCACCCAAAAAGCCAATAAAAACGCCAAAAACGCCGAGGTGATATTGATTAAAATCAATAACTCTAATTGAGCTTTATCATCTTAGTCCGTCTAATTATGAAGCAACTTTGTTGAGTAATACGTTTAATTAAAAAAAATAAAAACATGAAAAATTTAAAAAGAATAATCCTAATGTGTTCAATGCTTCAAGTCATTGCCTGTAGTGCTCAAGAAAATGAAACCACAACAAAGGAAGAAGTTAAAGAGGAAGTCAATGAAACGGTGGAAACCGTAAAAGCATACACCATAGAAGAGAAAGACGAATTACTTGAACAATTTGAAGCAAAACGAGATCAAACTAAAACTCAAATTGATGAAATGCGGATGAAGCTGGATAGTATTAAAAAAAATAATATGCAAGCGGCAAAAGAAAAGGTAAATGACCTCGAACGCAGACAAGAAAAATTTGAGAAAAAAATAGAAGAATTACAGACTTCATCAGAAGAAGCATATAATAATCTTAAAGCAGGCATAGATAGCGCAATGACTGAACTGGAAAAAGCCATTGAAAAAGCGAATAAAGAATTCTACAAGGACTGAAAAATAGACAAGTAAAAACGCAAAATTTGTTGTGTTCATTTTTTAGCATAGAATTACATGACTCTTGTAGATTTTGATTTGCTGAATAAATATAGAGTAATCTTAATTAAAAGAGCTCTCGAATTTGGTTGACGAGTTAAAAGTAAAAAGTCAGTTAAGCTAAAAGTCATTTTCCAGCATACGACGATAATAATCGGAACCATTACATTAATATTTGAAAAGTATGAAACGAAGTTTAAAAGAATTCACCGGCTATACAATCAATACAAAAGGTGGCGGCAAAGGGAATGTCAAAGATTTCTTGTTTGACGAAGATCGCTGGATGGTAAGATATCTCGGAGCGGATTTAGGTTTGATCTTTTCTGGAAAAACAGTATTGATTCCCAAAAGGTTCGTAAAAAAGCCAAATTGGTTAAATCAAAGTTTTACGGTTGATGTAGATAAAATTGATGCCGAAAATTTTCCTGAATTGTCCGAAAAGTTACCAATATCCAGAAAGTATGAACAAGAGATAAATAAGCATTTCAAAACTACTGATTATTGGACAGATGCATATAATTACATCGCTCCTGTTGGCGCTCCTGGAATTACTTATCCACCAAGACCTATAAGAGTGCCTTCTATTAGAGTTAATGAAAAAAAGTTAAATACAAATTTGAGAAGTTTTGAGGAGATTAAAGGTTATCATATACATGCATTAGACGGAAAAATCGGTCACATTGTTGACATAATTGTTGATGATACGGATTGGCAAATCGTCTATTTAGTAATAGATACGAGTAACTGGCTTCCGTGGAGTAAAAAGGTTTTAATAGGTGCCCATATGTTGGATGAAATTAGTTATGAGCAAAATGAAATAAAAATTAATCTTCGAATTAATGCCATTAAATCAGCTCCTGAGTTCGATTCCTCTGAACCGATAAATGAAGAATACGAAAAACGACTATATGATTACTATGGTCGGCCTCTGATGCATTGAATCCATAGCTAATCAATGGATTAAAGGATTAATTTAATACAGTTACAATGAACAAACCATCAACAACATATTCGTTTTTTGATAAAAAAGAATTTCATCAACTTGCCGATAAACAGGAAACAGGCTGTGTTTCTATTTATATGCCCACGCAAAGGGCAGGGAAAGAAGTGGATGAAGGGCAAGGTCAATTAATACTGAAAAATTGTTTGCAAGAAATATCGGCTCAATTAAGTGAACAGAAACATAGCGAAGCTGAGGTTGAAGAACTACTCAGACCTGCGAAATTGCTTTTGGACGATGTTCATTTTTGGAGAAATCAGTCCGACGGTCTTGCTATTTTTCTTTGCAAAGGAGAGATGCAAAATTATACCTTGCCTCTCCAGTTTAAAACATACACGTACATAAGTAATCATTTTTATCTGAAACCACTTATCCCATTTTTCAATGGAGATGGTCATTTTTATCTATTAAAATTAAGTCAGCACGAGGTGGTTTTTTTCGAGGCAAGCAGATATGCCATCACGGAAATTGTGATTACGGATCTTGTTCCAGATAATATAACCGAGCTAATTGACCTAGATAGTCGCCATTATAGTAGTGGAAAAGATGATTATGATAAAAACCTTGAGAAGTTTTTTAGAGCCATTGATGATGGTTTAATGAATCTAATCAGCGATAAAGAAGCTCCTCTTGTGCTAGCTTGTCAAAATCAATATTACCCGATTTATAAAGAGATTACTAATTATACCAATCTTTATAATGAGTTTATCCCTGGAAATCCAGATGATGAGGATATTCTCTTGTTACATGAAAAAGCATGGTCTCTGATGAAAGGTTTTTTTCAGCAAAATAGGATACAAAAGATAGAACAATTTGAAAACCTCTTGAATACAGAAAAGGCTTCATCTGAAACTAATGATATTATTTGTGCGGCTGTTGAAGGTAGGCTAGATACATTGTTTATTCAAGCTCCGATTGAGATTTACGGTCTTTATGACAAGGAAAACCGCACGCTTATCATTGATCAATCAAAAAATGGCAACGTGTCTTTAACCAATCTTGCGGCTGTAAAAAGCTATATGCAAGGAGCGGAAGTATATCTTGTCCATAAAGATGAAATGCCATTAAAAGGATCCGCCATGAATGCTATTTTTAGATACTAATCTGTAGAAAAAGTAAGAATAAAAGAGTAAGAAATTAGTTAAATAATAAAAGAGCAGAAGACTATTTTTTTCTATAGATGAGCATCAACCTAGGATGTTGACGCTTATCAATGTTTAGACGTATCGCAATAATTAGATTTGTAGTGAAATAAACATCTCAATAAATTTGAAATCAAGATATTATGAATATAGAAATCCAACACAATAAAGAATATGGTATATTTCAAACAACGATTAATAACGAAAAATCTTTTTTGAGTTACCGCAAAAAGTCTGTGGATACATTAGAATTTTATGAAACGTTTGTTCCTGAAAAAAATCGGGGACAGAAAATCGCTTCTCAGCTCGCGCTTCGAGCTATGAGTTATGTACAGGAAAATCATCTCAAAATTATTCCTACTTGCTCATTTGTAAGCGCTTTCGTCAAAAAAAATCAGGAGTTTAATGACCTTGTTGCAAAAGCATAATGCGACCTTTGTTCAATGTAAATATTATAGAAATATAGTCAAAAAGTTATCACATTAATAGAGACATGAAACGTAGTTAATGCTATTGATAAACTTACTAATTAAAAAAATATAAGATGAAAAAAAATCGACTATCAGAAGCGCTAACAGAAATTTTAAACGAACAATTAACTAAAGAGGCACATGCTTCACAAATCTACTTGTCGTATGCTGCTTGGGCTGACAATAGTGGGTTTAGCGGTATCGCAAATTTTTTGTTCCGTCATGCAGCAGAGGAACGAAACCATATGATGAAAATACTTGAATACATTCTAAACAGAGGCGCAAAAGCTATAGTTACTGCCATTCCAGCACCGACAACCAATCCAATCAGTGTAAATAATTGTTTTGAAAAAGTGTTTGAGCATGAAGTAGACAACACAAAATCTATTTATAAAGCGGTGAAAATGGCACTCGACGAAGAGGACTGGGCTACATGGAATTTCTTGCAATGGTTCGTTCAGGAACAAATTGAAGAAGAAAATCTTGCCAGCCTTTTACTGGATAAAATTAAAATTATAGGCGGTGAAAACGCAAACGGAGATGCACTTTTTTTATTGGACAAAGATTTGGAAAAGACACCAGACAACATGCGATTAGCGCAAGAAGTAACCACAGAAAAACCATAAAAACATGAAAAATCATATTGTTAAAATTATCGCTATTGAATCTGTAACGCATGACGTATTGCGTTTTACTGTCGAAAAGCCAGAGGGTTATAAATTTACTCCAGGACAGGCAACCGAAGTTTCCATAAATACGCCTGCACTTAAAAACGAAAAGCAGCCATTTACTTTTACGAGTTTAAATGACAGTAAACAACTTGAGTTTACGATTAAAATTTATGAAAGTGACAACGGACTAACGAATGAATTAGAAAAATTAAAACGTGGAGATGAGCTCATTATCCGTGACGCCAAGGGCTCAATTCAGTATAGAGGCGATGGCATTTTTATAGCAGGAGGTGCTGGTGTTACTCCATTTATAGCCGTTCTGAGGCAGCTTCATGCTGAAAATAAAATTGCGAATAATAAACTCATTTTTACTAATAAGACTGAAAGTGATATAATTCTAAAAGAAGAGTTGAACGAGATCCTTGGCGAAAATTTCACCAATACCCTTACGGAAGAAAAAAAAGATGGTTATGAAAATAGAAGAGTTGATCTTGCTTTCTTGAAGGAAAAAATAACAGACTTTGATCAACACTTTTATGTTTGCGGACCTCCATCATTTGTAGAGGCCATTTCACAGACTCTTAATGTTTTAGGTGCGAAATCCGATATGGTAGTAATGGAAAAATAAAGTACAAAGCTAATTCATTTTTCAGGGAAAGCTGAATAAAAATTAATTTAGCTTCTTAGAATTTTCCCTATAATCAGTAATAACAAAAATTAAAAAATTAAAAACTTAAAAATGAAAAATCAACTATTTATTCTTCTAATCGCCACATTCTTTGCTGGATGTTCAAACGATGATACAGCTACTTCAAATGACAATACTGCTGCTTCAGGTGATACAGTTATCTTAAAAGCGACTGCTTCGATAATGGCTAAAAGCAATAGTAAGGTTACTGGAACAGTTACCTTTATTCAAAATATTAATGAGGTTTCTATGACCGCAAATATATCCGGATTAACACCTGGAAATCATGCCATTCATATACATGCGGTTGGTAATTGTAGCGCAGATGATGGAAGTTCGGCAGGAGGACATTGGAACCCAACCAATGTAAATCATGGGAAGTGGGCATCTGATCCTTTTCATATTGGAGACATTGGTAATATTGTAGCAGACTCAACTGGTAACGGAACTATTAGTAGAGAAACAGATTTATGGTGTATCAACTGTGATGATGAAACAAAAAATATTTTAGGGAAATCTATTATTATTCACGAAGGAATAGATGATTTCTCTTCCCAACCATCTGGTGCTGCTGGTGCTCGAATTGGTTGTGGAGAAATTATGCTGAAATAAAAAGTTAGAAATATAAACTATTAATTGAGCCTTAAATCTCGATTATTTTACTTAAAAAATGACAAATTTAAATAAACAAGAAATTCAAGACAGAATGAAAGAAATTGACACTGCTTGGGGTCTTAACGAAAACTTCATTAATCGAGAAATTATTTTTAAGAATTTCATAGAAGCATTTTCCTTTATGACATCAGTTGCTCTGATAGCCGAAAAAGCAGGTCATCATCCAACTTGGAAAAATGTATATAATACAGTAAACATTAGTCTTAACACCCATGATGCTGATGGACTCACAAATAAAGATTTCCAATTGGCAAAAGGTATTGATCAGATATTAAAAAGCTTTGGGCAATAAAGTCTACTGTCTCTGACAAGTTGTTCTTACTGTTGCCCTTTTTCAAGAAAGAAAAAATTGCTCTTAGCTGACATTTTAGTTTTAGGTGTAACGACAAAAAAAGCAAAAATTACAAACGCCATTATTTGATTTTTTGACGCATTAAAAATTAGACAGAATTAATTCAAGAGATAATTATGAAACATTTCATAAAAAATGCACTTACTATTATTTTCTTTTTAAACCTATCCGCAACATTCGGTCAGGTTGATAAAGCTGGTAACAAGAATAAAAAATTCCAATTCAATGCAATTGCAGAGCTTGGGTTTCTTAATGTTTTTGACCATAAAATTCAATTCAGCAATTCAGGAACAAATTTTGATTACCGAAAAGACGGCGGGCAAGATGTTCTATTTCCTGTAAGTCGTTTGTCATTGGAATTAGAATCAAATAGAAATACATTTTACCTCCTTTATCAGCCGTTAAGGATTGAATCACAAGTGCTTTTGAAAAATGACTTAATAGTGGATAATGAGCTATTTATTTCGGGGTCTAGTGTTAAGCTGTTGTATAGCTTTCCCTTTTACCGGTTTAGTTATACGCGAGAATTATTTCCAAATCGACCAAAGTTTAATTTTGCGCTTGGCGGTAGTATTCAGTTAAGAAATGCTACTATTTCATTTGAATCAGCGGATGGCTCGATATATAGAACAAATAGAGATGTCGGAATCGTTCCAGCATTAAAATTAAAAACAAATTATCATTTTAATGATTGGTTTTATGCAGAGATTGAAGCGGACGGAATTTATGCCCCTGTTAGTTATTTAAACGGAAGCGATAATGAAGTAGTTGGCGCGATTTTAGATGCCAGTTTGCGTGCGGGTGTCAGTATTGTTGATCATGTTGATGGTTTTCTCAATTTGCGCTACTTAGGCGGTGGAGCTGTTGGCACTTCGGATAATGATGACGGTCCTGGAGATGGATATGTAAGAAATTGGCTTCATTTCGGAACTGTAACAGTCGGTTTTAAATATAAGTTTTAATATCGATTTGTAAAGATCTCGACTTGAAACGGACAGGTTGGCAACAGTTCGAAAATTCTAAATAATATAAAAAATCAATAAATCCTTATCCAATGCCAAAACAAATGAAAGTACAAAAACACAATATCAATATACTAGGAAATGACACAGTAAAGTTGAGTTCTCTTAGGAAGTTTCTGCTGAATAACTATTCAAAAAAGGTAAATGTTTCTTTGTATTTCAGTATAAAAAGCTTCTTTCGAGTGATGCACAACGGTGTTGATTTAGTAATATTAGACGGCTTGAATGAAAAAGGATGGTCACCTGAAAAACAATCTGAATTATTGAAAAGTATTAAAGTGCGCTTTCCTGAAACGGAAGTAATCATCCATACCTCAAATGATGATGTATCAGTTGCAGTTGAATCCATGCGTTCTGGAGCCAAGGATTACATAATTAAGGACAACAGATCGTGGCTTAGAATTGGTCTGCTGATTGATAGAATTGTGGCCCAACCTACAAAAGCACTCGTTGCTGAATGGGGGGTTATGAAGTTCACTGGCTGGCTTTTACTTATCTTTCTTATTGTATCTTCAACTGCTGTCCTGGTACTCATGTGATGTAATCCATTTTTTCTAACTGAAAAATTGCATATAATATACATTTGAGAACAATATGTAAAGACTTATTATTAATTATCTTAAGGCCATTTTGAAATGTATACCTGATAACTTATCCCACCATAACGAAAGTGCGCACCAAACCAAATCATAGTTAATAGTTGTAAATAAGGCCTGGGCAAATAAGAAACGGTTTAAAATCCCAAAAATAGCCTAGAGTGAGTTTATTCAAATTTGAGCTAAAAATAAATTTAAAGAACAGAAGTAGCTTGAGAAAAACTCAACTGCTCTAATCGAAAAAAAAAATTATGAAAGCATTACAAGTAACTAAATATACAGACCTAAAAGACGCATTGTCAATAAACGAAACTGTAAAACCAGTAATCAATACTACAAGCATTCTCATTAAAGCCAAAGCAGCAGCAATCAACCCTATAGATTATAAACTAGTAAGTGGAGACTTAAAAGACATGGTTCCGCTGAATTTTCCCAGTTCAATAGGTTTTGACGTAAGCGGTATCATAATCGAGAAAGGTGAGGAAGTCACTGGCTTTGAAGTAGGAGATGCAGTATATGCGCGAGTTCCTCAAAATCAAATGGGGACGGTGGCTGAATTTGTCGCTGTTGATTTTACAGTAGCATCAAAAAAGCCAGTAAATATTTCCTTTGAAGAAGCGGCTAGTTTGCCTTTAATCGGCCTTACTTCCATACAAGCTTTGGAACGGGTTGGACTTAAGACAGATGACCATATACTTATTCATGCGGGTTCTGGCGGCGTAGGTAGTTTTGCCATTCAATATGCCAAGGCGAAAGGAGCTTACGTTAACACAACCACGAGTACAGAAAATCTAAAATGGGTGAAAGCACTTGGAGCTGACCGAGTTATTGACTACAAAAAAGAAGATTATAAATCCATTGTTTCTGACTTAGATGTCGTTTTTGATACCTTAGGTGGCGACTACACACTGGATGCCTTCCAGATTATTAAATCTGGCGGAAAAGTAACCAGTATAGCCAATATTCCAGATGAGGAAACCGCCGCGATGATGGGAATAGAGGGATATAAATTACCTGAAAACTTTTCTAAAGCGATGGATGAAAAGTCAGCGAGTTATAAATTTACTTGGATGCAACCCAATGGCGAGCAACTTGATGTCATATCAGCCATGGTCGAAGATGGTAAAATAAAACCTGTCATAGATAAGATTTATTCTTTCGAGGATGGTATCGAGGCCTATTTGTATTTAGCTACTGGAAGAGCCAAAGGGAAAGTGATAATTAGCATTCCTTAATTAACCTACATTTAGTAGAATAAAGGAAGTCCTCAATGACAAAATCTTTGAAATAGACGAAAATGAAATAGTTAGAGACACAAAAATCTACAATTGAAAAATATCAGTAGGTGTGTTTATTATAATGGCTTTGGTTCCCATCATCGCAACGGGTGAACGAATGAGATCTGGGTGTTTTGTTAATACAGTTATCCAATCGTCGTCATCAAAATTTTTAGCTTTACCCATTAACTCTTTGTAAAGGAGTTTTTCAGAATCAGCAAGCTGCTCCAGCGAAACGCTCAATAGCGCCGCAAAATGTAAGAGTTGGGTTCCCGTAAAAAGTGCTTTGGTAATGTCTACAATGTTAATTACAACATTAAATGTCAGAGCATAAGCCAAGGTTTGTTTGCCTTTATTGGACTCAGGATCCATATACAGTGTGATTTGATTTTTTGAACTATTGATTATCATTTTATATGTGATTTTAATATCTTGTCATATCGAGCGAGTCAACACTTTTATATTAATTGAATTTCTGAAATTTATAAATTCGGATATATGTCCTATTTTGACTTTAAAGGAGAGATAGCTCATTGAACCCTTTTTTCTTGCGACTCGCACGTGACTTTATTCTAGTATGCCTGTTTTATTAGAAATTCGAATTGTTCTTGACATTCTAAAATTCACATTTTAGATATCTTTCAAACTTTTACTTGATATGTTGAAAGACGTCGAACGTTTTATCAAAATTATGTAATACTAGCTTTAATTGTCTGGTATCTGCATCGTATTCTCTCCATTTTAATACTGGAGGACAATATAAATGCAAACAAACGGAGCGATTTTCATAACTATTTATATATCTATAAAAGGTCATAGGTTTCTGCATGTAAGAATAGCTTTGAGGAGTTAAAGGAACTGAACTAACTTGTTCAAGTCTTTTGTTCCCTTTTGAAACCCTAAAACGTTCTTCTGTAAATTTCCCAAATATTGGGTGAATCCATGCCTCTTTTGAATCAATATCATGTATTGGTCCTTGCTGACCTTTTTCCCAACAAGATAAAAAGAGCTGATAATTCTCTGTTTTTGAAATGCATACTTTTGCAACTCCGTCATCTTTAAACGTGAAATAAGGCTCCCATTGCTGAGTTTTTATTTGCATCTTTCCCATTACATCCAAATAATCATTTTCCGTTTTCTCTTTTGAACAATTGTCAAGTGCGAGAATCAGTTTTTCAATTGTATTAATTTCCATATTAATTTCTGTTTATAAATTCTTGCAAGTGAAGATAAGGCGTATGAGATTTTTAATAGATGATGTATCTCAATAAAGTCCGGTGACTATTGTCAATGCAAAAAAAAGTCTAAATATTAGGCGATTTTATAAAGAAAAACACTTAACAATAAGGTCTCACGAAGAAACTATATATATCCAGAGGAACAAAAAGTTAATTAACTAGAAATACAGTAAGACGAGCAACTGATGTTAGGCATATCCTGCCGAAAGCAGCCGAATATGCCGCGAGCCTTTATGGACATATTTCTTTTATGACTTTAAGCTCGGAAAAAAATGGAGAACAAGATGTTCTGTAAATAATTGCTTTATAAGAAATTTATCAAAAAAAATGAGTTTTTATTATGTGAACACTGGGCTTAAACATAAGTCAACTTTTTCAATTTGCTATTTATCTTTGCTTTAGGACTAGTTCAAATTATTGGTAAAACTGCATACCAATAAATCAGGTTCATCGTGAAAGTTGATGTATCTATTTTGAAAAAAGGAGTTTATATAGTTCAAATTCAATCTTCTGAAGGGAACGAAATAATTCGTTTTACCAAACAATAATTTGAGTTTGATTTTTATCAATCACTAGAACTATAAATAATGGAATTAAACTATTCACCTGATCAACTGTTTGAATATATTTACAACAAATCAATAAAAAATGAATTTCTACGATATCACAATAAATACACCACAAGGGGAAAATCTCACCATGAGCGAATTCAAAGGAAAGGTTGTTCTCCTAGTGAATACAGCAACTAAATGCGGTTTAGCGCCACAATTTGACGGGTTGGAGCAACTGCATGAAAAATATAAAGATCAAGGATTGGTTCTATTAGGTGCGCCTTGTAGTCAATTTTTAGGTCAAGAACCTGAAAGTAACGAAACGGTAGAAGAGGCGTGTAGAATAAATCATGGCGTTACTTTTCAGTTGTCTGAAAAAATTGATGTGAATGGGAATAATACCCATCCGCTTTTTAAATTTCTGAAGAATAAGTTAGGCGGCATATTGGGTAGCCGAATTAAATGGAATTTCACTAAATTTTTGATTGATTCAAATGGAAAACCATTCAAACGTTATTCTCCAACTACAAAACCTGAAAACATAGAGGCTGACATAAAATCGTTGTTGGCGAAAATTGCGAGATAAACAATAAACTTTTTTTATTTTCTTGTTTTTTAGAATAAAAAACTAAATTTAGTATTTAGTCACCAATTCTAGAAAAAACTATGTGTTTTTCAGCAGCAGCAAGTTTTGGAGCGTCAGTGGTTATTTCTACTATTGGCATTGTTTCTTACAAAAAGGCAGGTCGAAATCCTATTCGATCAATCGCTTGGTTTCCAATATTATTTGGTATTCATCAATTCATAGAAGGTTGGGTTTGGGTATCATCAACTCACCAACAGTTTGCATGGTTGCTTCCATGGGCTACACACGGTTTTATTTTTGTCGCTTGGATAATTTGGCCGGTTTTTATTCCTTGGATCTTATGGAAAGTAGAACAGAATTCTCTGCGAAAGAAAATCCTTTTCATCTCAACATTAATAGGTTTGTTGATTGTAAGTACAATGTCTTTTTTCTTGTTTACAAAAAATATTACAGCAAGAATCATCGATTGCAGTGTTTATTACAATTACGGAGGACATACATCCTCAAGTTACTGGTTCCGTTTTCTGTATGCTTTGAGTGTTACATTGCCTAATATTTTTTCTTCAAGAAGTAAAATGTGGCTTCTTGGAGTTATGAATCTAATTCTTTATTTTTTCTCCCGAATTTATTTCGAGGAACATGTGGTTTCCGTTTGGTGTTTTTTCGCGTCTATTTCCAGTATACTTATTTTGTATATCGTATTAATTGAAAAAAGAAAAGAATTGCTATCATTCAATGAACAGATCGAATAGCCCTTTTATTTTTTGTTTAAAATCTGTTATTTTTAATGTGTTCAAGTAACGAATTAAAGAGTTTACAAGAAATGTGTACCTTTGAATTCAGCACAATAAACCATGATTAATTTTTCAGAAATCAAGTTATTTCCATCTTTTTCAAAAAATCTTCCCTTTGATCCAATTAAAGAAAATTATACACGGCAAGTTCAGCGTGCTTTTGGATCTTTTGTTTCAACAAAAAAACCATCTAAACCCAGTTTAATCCATATTTCAGATGCTTTTTTGAAGGAATTGAATCTTAAAATAGATAATGATTCTGATTTTTTAAGTATTGTAAGTGGTGATAAGTCGTTCCAAGATTTTAATTCGTTTGCGATGTGCTATGGCGGACATCAATTTGGCAATTGGGCTGGCCAATTAGGAGATGGACGAGCAATTAATATTGCCGAAACGGAAATTCAAGATAAAAAATGGACATTCCAACTTAAAGGAGCAGGACCAACTCCATACTCCAGAGGAGCGGATGGATTCGCGGTTTTGCGCTCCTCGATACGTGAATATTTGTGTAGCGAGGCTATGTTTCATTTGGGCGTTCCAACGACTCGTGCACTTTCTTTGACTTTAACGGGTGATTATGTAACACGTGATATGCTATACAATGGAAATCCAGAAGATGAACAAGGCGCAGTTGTTTGTCGGGTTTCTCCCAGTTTTATTCGTTTCGGAAGTTTTGAAATTTTCACCTCTCGAAATGAAGTAGAAGAGTTGAAAAAGTTAGTTGATTTTACGATTCAAAATCACTTTCCTGAACTTGGGGAAATGAGTAAAAAAACCTATTTGAAATTCTTTGCCGAGGTAGCAAAAAAAACGGGAGAAATGATTGTGCATTGGCAACGCGTTGGCTTTGTGCATGGCGTAATGAATACAGATAACTTATCGATACTTGGGCTGACCATTGATTATGGCCCTTATGGTTGGTTAGAAGACTATAATCCGGATTGGACGCCAAATACAACTGATTCAACTAACAGGCGGTATCAATTTGGAAACCAGCCAAATATTGCGCTTTGGAATTTGACTCAATTGGCAAATGCGATTTATCCTTTAGTCAAAGAAGCCGAACCATTTAATGAGATTTTAACTACATTTAAAACCGAATTTGAACACAATTATCAAGTGATGTTGGCTGATAAAATCGGAGTTAAATCGTTGACAAAAGAAGTAATCCTACTCAACATCGAATTACTAGATTTACTGCGGAAAAGTGAAATCGACATGACTATTTTCTATCGTGAATTGACGGAATTTGAGGGAGAAAATCCCTACAATCATATCGTCAAAATTAAGACATCAAGTTATCTTTCCGGGACTCATTTTGATGACATAGAAATTCAATGGAAAACGTGGCTGACTAAATACGCGCTTCTTTTAAAAGAAGAAAACTGGACAGACAAAGAGAGAAAAGAATCCATGAACAAAATAAATCCTAAGTATGTTCTAAGAAATTGGATGTCACAAATGGCAATTGACGAAGCAGAAAAAGGAAATTATCAATTGATTAATGAATTATACAATTTGCTTTTAAAACCATACGACAATCAACCAGCAATGGAGAAGTGGTTCGTAAAACGACCGGATTGGGCCAACAATAAAATTGGTTCTTCGATGCTATCATGTAGTTCTTAAAAACAAATAAATTAAATTTTAAAATAACGTATATGAAAATACTTGTATTTGCAGGAAGTAACAGTTCCAAATCAATCAATTTTGAATTCGCAAAATACGCTTCATCATTTTTTAGTGAGGCAGAAAAGAAAATTATTGATTTATCAGTATTGGATATCCCCATGTTCGGTGTTGATTTTGAAGAAAATAATGGAATTCCTGAAGTGGCGCAAAATTTCGCATCCGACATTTCAGCTTGTGATTTAATTATTTTGTCTTTAGCGGAACACAATGGTTCTTATACGGCTGCGTTCAAAAGTTTGTATGATTGGACTTCACGCATTCCAAACCGTAAAGTATGGGATGGAAAACCAATGTTGCTTTTGTCAACTTCAACTGGAGAAAGAGGCGGGAAAGGAGTTCTGGCGACTGCACTTGATCGTTTTCCAAGAGCCGGAGCAGAAATTGCCGGAAAGTTCTTTTTGCCTTCGTTCAATGACAACTTCGATATCGTTTCTAAAAAATTGACAAATGACAGCTTATTAACTGAATTTCAGAAAATTATAGACGAAGCAAAGACATTTGTTAAAAATTAAAACGAATACAATATGATTTTTGATTTGACGTTTTCATTCAAATAAAAATCTTGTTTGTTATGAAAAAATGCTTAATCTTTTTCTTCTTATTTTCGACTAGCCTTAACGCCCAGGAGTTTGCAAACAAAATAAGGCCTTTAGAATTTACATGGCAACTCTATGCCTGTACTTTTCAATTTAGAGGAGATTCCTATTCGGCGTTTCAAAAATTATTACCGAGTTCGACGATTCTGGCAAATAGCGCAAATATAGCTAACGGGTATTCCTTGATGAGAGGAACGGGTGCAACAACGACTCTCTCTTTTTGTATTGGTATTCCAATAACGATTTTTAAAACCGAAAAATTTAAAAATATTTTCCGTTTTGGCTATGATGGTTTAGGGAAGATAGGATTGGGATCTGGAAGTTATGAAGAAAATCGAGTTCGATTGGATTCAACTTACTATCCGCAATACAATACGAGTCTAATGAAAGACAGTATTTATATAGATCAGAGTGGTGCTTTGCTAACTGGAAATATACACCAAATAAAAACAGATTTATTGTTTCGTTTTCGACTTGAAAAACGATTTAAATTATATACCGGAATGGGTGCAGGTTTGGCAATTACGATGAATCGGAAAGTCGATGTTGTAAAGCGTAAAGGAAGTTATTCGGAGGTCACTTCTTTCACGTCTGATTCCAATTCAAGTTCCGGACAACAAACCAATTATTCGGACGGAAATTCATATTATTACTATCAGTATGAGGAGAATGAAGTAGCAAGAGAGTCTTTTAAACTGAAAAATGGATATAGTCTTTTTGCCTATGTTCCTTTTGGGATAGATTGGAGAATTGGAAATAAAAGTAAAGTATTAAAGAGGTTCCATCTGTTCACAGAAGGACAAATAGGAGCGCGTTTTTCGGATGTTTATTTGAACACAAGGCAAACTACTTTTTACTTTTCTACTCAGCTAGGAGTGAGGATAGCTTTATAGTTTTCTGATTTTTAAAAACCCAAAACCTTGAACGTAAAAACAAAATTAACCTTTACGCTTTTACTTTTTTCTTTATCGACTTTAGCTCAGAAAGAAACAAGTAAAATAGGAGATTTGCCTTCCTCACGTTGGTCGGTATTTTTATCGTCAACGAAAAATAATTTTTTGGACATGGCCAATCAAAATAAAGAGATCATGTCAAATATTTCAGAATATGGGCTTTCTGAATCTAATTCCATTAATCAAGTCTATCCAGCATTTTATAGTTTTAGAACTGGCTCAAACGTAAACCTCCGTTTTGGAGCTGAATATCGATTTATAACAGGTATGAAAACGAAAGATGTTAATTTGTCATTTAGGACTGATTTTCAATATAAAGATTTGTCAGGGATTCATCAAGTCTTTGCTAAAGTGAATTCCTTTTTAATCGATAGTTCTTATGTGCCCTCTATGAATACAACTGTTTGGAGAGATTCAGTTTACTATGACACTTATGCTGCCCAGATTACGCAAGAATCGTTCCTGTGGACAAATTCCTTTTTATTGAGATTGGCTGAAAACGAGCGCTGGTCATTCTACAGTGGGCTACAAATTGGATTTCAGTTTAATTTTGCAAGAAGATTCAGCGTGAATCAGAATAATTATGCTTTGTCGGACACTTATGTTAGCGAAAAACAGGATGTTGATCGAGAATATTACACCACTGATACTCCTGATTCTTATGTCTATAAAGAAAAGAAACTTCCCAACGCTATATCCTATCATTTTGCTATTCCTCTTGGTTTAGATTTTAGATTTACCAACGTAGGATTTTGGAATCATTTTCACCTTTATGGCGAGTTAATTCTTGGGACGGCTTTTTCTGAAGATTATTCTCGTTTCAATTTTTATCAAACTTGGGGTTTGCGTTATAAATTTTAAAGCAACAAAAACAGCCTCCTAAATTCGAGGCTGTTGCCTTTTATAAAGTAAAAATTCGGTTATTTTTTCACTTGAACTTTCTTGTCTGTAAATTTTAAAGTCAAAGTGGTAATCAATAAAATCCAAGGTGTTCCGTGAAGTAATAAATCGAACCAATCCATACCCGTCATCATTTCTCCACCTTTTGAAATGTTCACAATTTGTTTCCAAATATGCGGATGAGGGAGAAAAGGAGCAAGCCCAAGCGTTAAACTTGCCATAGCCCAAAAGGATATATTTTTTATTAGAAATTCTTTTACTATTCCTGTCATATCAATAGATTATGGAATTACTACTTCACCTGACCAAGATAGCATTCCATCATTTAAATTGTAAGTATTATATCCTTTTGCGGCCATTAACATACAAGCTTGACCGCTACGTCCGCCACTTCGACAATAAATATAGTAGTTCTTCGATTTGTCTAATTTGTCAATATCTGCAATAAATTGAGCTGTATTCATAATATTCATTTGAACAGCTCCAGTTTGCATTCCTTCCGCACATTCCTCAGGGGAACGAACATCTAGAATTACCGCATTTGTATCATTTTGGATTTTTTCAACCCATTGGTTTTGATTAATATTTTCCATCAATTTAGTAATTTACGATTAACGAACACGTTGCCAAGGTCCAGCATTGTGCGCTTTAATTCCAGCTTGAGTCAATATGTTTTTTGCTTGACCAGCTCTTCCGCCTGAAAGACAAACCAAAATAACTTCTTTGTCTTTTAACTCACTTACTTTCGAAGATAAATTTGCTAAAGGAATATTTTTACTTCCTGCTGCGTGCCCACTTTTAAACTCTTGCGGAGAGCGAACGTCTACTAAAACAGCGCCGTTTTTTATCATTTCCCTATAATCTATTCCTGAACCGAAAACAGTATTTTTTAAATTTGTTAAGAATCCCATTTTGTTTTACTTTAATTATTGTTTGCAAATATACGCGCAGTTAAGGTAAATAGCTTCTAACAAAGCTTGCAAAAAAATAGTTTCTTTAAATAGAATGGAAATACCCATTATTAAAATAAACCAATAAAAACCTTTTTTAGCTTAGTTTCAAAATAAATCTGAAGTCTTAGTAAATCACCATCAATTCAATAAATGAATTTGATAATTTGAACAACTCATCTTTAACATGCCATAAAGTTTTGTACTTCTTTTGGCATTCATTTTTTTTGCAAAGTCAGAACTGCGTGCTCTTATTTATGTAATGTACGTCACCCCGTTTTGCCAATAAACAATAAATTAGGTATCATAAATTTACTTTACATCAACTTTTCATACATTTGTCTCCGTGAAGAGGATTTTCATTATAGCACTTTTGGGTTTATTTGCACTGACAAGCACGGAGTTAATTCAATTAACTAAGTTGCCATCTCTTGTTCAACATTTTTCTGAGCACAGAACTGAAAATGCGAAAATGTCGTTGTACGCTTTTATCTCTTTGCATTATTCAGATGAAAGTCATCATCATGATGAAAATGACGAAGAATTACCGTTCAAATCACATGAGCACTGCGTAAATACAAGTATTGCCTACGTATTGCCCAAATCGTTTCCTGAAATTTTACTGAAACTTGATTTTGAGTTAATAAGAGAGTTCACTATTCCAAAAGGTAATTTTCTAACAAACATCAATCCATCTTCAATTTGGCAACCGCCGAAAATGAGTTAATTTAAATGTAGATTGCGCGCAATAGATAGAATTATTGCCTTGTCGTTTTAATTAATTCATAAATTATGTTGAATAAGATTATATCCTTTTCGATTGGCAATAAGCTAATTATAGGAATTTTCACGCTTGGACTTATTATTCTTGGAATATATGAAGTTGGTAAATTGCCAATTGATGCTGTTCCAGATATTACCGATAACCAAGTACAAGTAATTACTGTAGCACCTTCTTTTGGCGCCACAGATATTGAAAGATTGGTAACCTTTCCAATCGAACAAGCCAACACCAATATTGCAGGAATAAAGGAAATCAGAAGTTTTTCCCGTTTTGGGCTGTCATTGGTTACTATTGTTTTTAATGACGGAATAGATATTTATTGGGCTCGTCAGCAAGTGGCAGAGCGTTTACAGCAGATAAGTAGCCAGATTCCCCAAGGAATAGGAATTCCAGAGTTGGGGCCCATTTCGACAGGTTTGGGTGAGATATACCAATATGTCGTTCGCCCAAAAGATGGCTTTGAAGATAAGGTTTCATTGACGGAACTTAGAACTACGCAAGACTGGATTATTCGCCGACAATTATTGGGCGTGAAAGGTGTAGCTGAAGTAAGTAGCTTTGGCGGTAAGCTCAAACAATATGAAATTGAAATAGATCCAAACAAGCTTTCTGCTCTTGGGGTGACAATTCACGATGTCTTTACAGCTGTGGAAAAAGGCAATCAAAATACAGGAGGTGCTTATATAGAAAAAGGACCAACCGTACTTTCTATACGAACGGAAGGACTCGTTGCGAAAATCGAAGATTTAGAAATGGCTTTTATAAAATCTACAGATTCTGGAGCGCCTTTACTTTTGAGAGATGTTGCAGAAATAAAAGAAGGATATGCAACGCGATATGGAGCTCTTGGTTATAACGACAAAGGTGAAGTTGCCGGCGCAGTTGTTATGATGCTAAAAGGAGCGAACAGCAGTGAAGTTATTCAAAATGTAAAAAAACGAGTCGAGGAGATTCAGAAAACTTTGCCAGAAGGAATCGTTATCGAACCTTTTTTAGATCGCACAAAAATGGTTGATAATTCTATCCGTACGGTAGAAACAAATTTACTTGAAGGTGCGCTAATCGTTGTCTTTATTTTAGTGCTTTTTCTAGGGAATTTTAGGGCGGGATTACTCGTTGCCTCTGTCATCCCATTGGCTATGCTATTCGCAATTATCATGATGAATCTGTTTGGTGTCAGTGGTAATTTAATGAGTCTCGGAGCTTTAGATTTTGGTTTAATTGTAGACGGTGCAGTAATTATCGTGGAAGCTACGATGCATCAATTGTATTTGAGTAAATCAAATGGAAATAAACTTCAATTGACGCAATTTGAAATGGATGGTGAGGTGAAGCAATCGGCTAGCAAAATGATGAACAGTGCTGTTTTTGGGCAAATTATTATTCTTATTGTCTATCTACCTATTTTCTCGTTGCAAGGAATCGAAGGGAAAATGTTTAAACCAATGGCTCAAACGGTTGCTTTTGCCCTGATAGGCGCATTTATACTTTCTCTGACTTATATTCCTATGATGAGTGCTTGGGTTTTGAGTAAAAAAACAACGCACAAACGAAATATTTCGGATCGATTGATGCATAAGGTGGAGAAGGGATTTTCTAAAATGTTTGAACGTGTAATTCAAAAATCTAAAATCGTTTATTCGTCCGTAATTATTTTATTCATTCTCGCAATGATTACCTTATCCCAACTTGGTGGAGAATTTATTCCTGCATTAGAGGAAGGGGATTTTGCAGTTGAAACTCGAGTCTTAACAGGTAGTAATTTGAATGTTACGCTTGAGAATACTCAAAAAGCAGCAAAAATTCTTTTAGATAGATTTCCAGAAGTAATTAAAGTTGTGACAAAAATTGGAAGTGGCGAAATTCCAACTGATCCAATGCCTATGGAAGCGGCTGATTTAATGATTATACTGAAAGATAAAAAAGAATGGAAATCAGCTAAAACATTTAACGAACTAGCTGAAAAAATGGGTGAAGAACTCAAAGATGTTCCTGGTGTAACTTTTGGATTTCAATATCCTGTTCAAATGCGTTTCAATGAACTTATGACGGGTGCACGCCAAGATGTTGTGTGTAAAATATTTGGCGAAAATCTGGATACATTGGCAAAATATGCCGCAAAACTGGGCAAATTGGCCAAGGCTGTAGACGGCAGTGAAAATCTTTATGTTGAACCTATAACCGGAATGCCGCAAATATTGGTGAAATACGATAGAAATGCCTTGGCACAATATCATTTGACAGTGGAAGATGTAAACAAAGTCGTAAATAGTGCTTTTGCCGGGCAAGTGGCGGGACTTATTTTTGAAGATGAAAAACGCTTCAATTTAGTCGTTCGTTTAAAGAAAGAGCGCCGATCATCTATTGAAGACGTTCAAAACCTACTCATTCCTAGTCCAAAAGGGCCGAAAATTCCTTTGAATCAACTCGCAACTGTAGTAATTGAAGACGGTCCAAATCAAATACAACGAGAGGATGCAAAAAGAAGAATTGTTGTTGGTTTTAATGTTAGAAACCGCGATATCCTAAGTTTAGTTAGTGAACTACAGAAAAAAGTTGAAACGGAATTGAATTTGCCTCCTGGTTATTTCGTAACCTACGGAGGTGCATTTGAAAACCTCCAAGAAGCGAATAAAAGATTAGCTATCGCTGTTCCAGTAGCACTTTTGCTCATCTTTATATTGCTCTATTTTGCCTTTGGTTCTGTTCGCCATGGTTTGATTATTTACACGGCTATTCCTCTGTCAGCAATGGGCGGAATTTTCTTTCTAGCACTCAGAGGCTTGCCTTTTAGCATAAGTGCAGGGATCGGTTTTATTGCACTTTTTGGAGTTGCTGTCTTAAATGGGATTGTCTTGTTGGCAGAATTTAATCGTCTAAAAAAGTCGGGTATGAAAAATTTAAAAGAAATTGTAAAAACGGGAACGAAAGCACGATTACGTCCAGTTCTGATGACTGCATTTGTGGCATCACTTGGGTTTTTGCCCATGGCCATAAGCAATGGAGCAGGAGCGGAGGTGCAAAGACCTCTGGCAACAGTTGTTATCGGAGGACTTATGATTGCGACTTTTCTAACTCTTTTCGTTTTGCCTTTACTTTATATTTTTATTGAATCTAGAAATGATAAAAAAACTATGATCAATATGAAAGCTGCTGGGTTTCTCGTAATGCTCTCTTTAACGAGTGGATTATGTGCCCAAAAAACAATCGATTTACCTTCGGCCATTAATTTGGCACTTAAAAATAACTTGTCCCTTAATTCAGAACGCTTGCTCGCGCAAATGAATGAGAACAACAAAAGGGGAAGTGTGGAATTAAGTCCTACAGCTTTCGGTTTTGACTATGGACAAATGAATAGTATATACAATGACAATGCTTTTTCAATCGGACAAGCATTTCATTTTCCAACGGTCTATAAAAATGACAAAAATAGACTTTTGGAACAGTGGAATATTAGTTTGTTAAATGTCAATTTGAAGGAAAAGGAAATTACACAAATGGTGGAGCAAGTTTATTATACTTTGCTTGTTTTGCGAGAAAAAGAGCGATTATTGATGAAAGTAGATAGCCTATTTGACTCGTTTCAACAAAATTCAAAACTTCAATTGACTACAGGAGAAAAGAATGGTGTTGAATTCGCAAATGCCACTATTCAAAGAGCTGGAATTCGACAACAACTTGCGAATTTGAAGAAGTACAAGCAAGAACTTATATCACAATTTCAAATATTACTTCATGCTGAAGAAGTTACAGAGCCCATCCAAAGTGATTTTAAAGCAAATTTATCGCTTAAAATAGATTCTGTACTCATTTTAAATCACCCGTTATTGGCAATGGCTGAAAAACAAATTGAAATCGAGGAGTTGAAAATGAATATTCAAAAATCCTACTTTATTCCTGATTTTAATTTGACTTATAACAGCATGACAATGAGAGGCGCCGGAGCAGATAATGAGCTTTATTCTGGGTCAAAAAGATTTCAATCCTTGAGTTTAGGCGTTGGTATTCATGTGTTTAACAAGAACATTAGGACCAATTTAAAGTCATTAGATATTCAAAAAAAAATAGCTGAAAATAATTTTGAAACCCAAAAAGAATCACTTTTTGAGGATTACAAAAAAGCACTTTACAATTACAAAGAAAATCTAAGAATGGTAGAATATTACGAAATGAACGTCTTACCATTTGCTCAATCTATTTATCAAAAAGCCAATTTGCAATTACGTGAAGGTGAAATATCTTCTATTGAATGGGGATTCCTAGTAAATCAAGCCATTGAAGGTGAAAATAATTACGTAGATATTGTTAAAATGCTTAATGAAAGCATAATTCGAATTCATTTCTTAATTGTAAAATAAAGTCAAATCAGATGAAATTAATATATATATATAGTTTACTTATTCTTGCAGTATCGTGCAAAAATGATGTAAAAAATCAAACGAAAGAACAAGTTGAAAATTCGACAGTAGAATTAACGAGTGCGCAATACAAATCAGCGCAAATTGAAACTGAATTAATAAGTCTGAGAGAAATGTCTAGTCTTATTCGTGTCAATGGCATAATTGATGTTCCTCCTCAAAATATGTATTCTGTAAGCGCTCCAATGGGAGGTTATTTGAAATCGACTCATTTACTGCCTGGAATGCACGTGAAAAAAGGAGAAGCTATTGCTACTTTAGAAGATCAACAATTCGTAAACCTTCAACAAGATTATTTAACGGTTCAGTCGAAAATGATTTACGCTAAGTCTGAATTGGAGAGACAGTCGGAACTTAACAAAAACCAAGCGAGCAGCGATAAAGTATATCAATTCGCACAAATGGAATACAATTCCTTACGAATATCCTCCAAAGCTTTGTCTGAAAAACTGCGAATGATTAACGTAAACCCTAGCACTTTGAGTGAATTTAATTTGTCGAAAAGTGTGAAAATATTTTCTTCTATTGACGGCTACGTATCCGCAGTTAACGTAAATATTGGAAAGTATATTAATCCGATTGACGTGCTATTTGAGCTAGTAAATCCCACAGATATTCATTTGAATTTGAAAGTATTCGAAGAGGATATTGCTAAACTAAGGATAGGTCAAAAACTGATTGCCTTCACGAATTCAAATCCAGATAAAATATATATATGTGAGATTTTGTTAATAAGTCAAAATATCAATTCAGATGGCACGATTGAGGTACATTGCCATTTTGAAAATTACGACAGAACTTTGCTTCCGGGAATGTACATGAATGCTGAAGTTGAAATAAATATCGCTAAAAGTAAAGCGATTACAGAAAAAGCAGTGGTTAATTTCGAAGGCAAAAATTATATTTTCAAGCAAATTGGCAAAAAGAAATACAAAATGATGCAGGTTGAACTTGGAAACAAAGAAAATGGCTTTGTTGAGATTCTCAAAGGAGAACCAATGCACGGTGAGCAAATTGTTGTTTCAGGTGCTTATACCTTACTCATGATGCTCAAAAATGTCGAAGAGCAATAAAACACTCATTTTGACTTTGATCAAGGTTGCCAGTGCTTAATTTGATTGCATTGTAATTCTTTGTGGAAATACCAAACGAACCATTGACTAGCTAACCGGTAAAAATAGAATCGCAGTGAAGGTAGTTTATCTAATTATAGCTAATTTCGGAAGCTAATGTCGAAAGTTAAAAAAATAGCCGTTTTTGTTACCTCAACTGGCTGGGGTGGCTTGGAAATGAATACGATAAAACTTTCGAGCTTATTAAAAAGTCAAGGTTACAGCATCGTTTTATTTACGCAACATCAATCAACAATAGCTGATTATCGGGAAGAACTTTTCGAAAGTGTCGAATTTATCCAAAAAAGAAGGAAATACTTTGACTTTAAAACGGCGAAATATGTAGCGGCAAGTCTTAAAAAACACGATATCAATGTTGTTTTTGCCGTCGACAATCAAGATTTAGATATTCTGGCTTGGACAAAGCGCTTGTTTCATAAAACAATGAAGCTGATTTACCAGCAACACATGCAAATAGGAATGAATAAGAAGGATTATTTCCACTCTTTTCGCTTCAAAGCCATCGACAAATGGATCAGCCCCTTGCCTTTTCTGAAAGTTGAAATTGGCTTGCGTACTCACTATCCTATGAACAGAGTAGTGGTAATTCCAATTGGAATAGATACAAAGCGTTTTATTGAAAATCGATATACGAAAAAGGAATCTCGGGAGTTATTGAGGATACAAACTGATTTGCCCCTGCTTGGAATCATTGGCCGTATTTCTAAAAAAAAAGGCCAACTTTTTGTCGTGAAGTCTGTTTTGGCATTGAAGAAACAAGGGTTTCATGTTGAGTTGCTGATTTTTGGATCAGCAACTATCAATGATGAAGCTGATCAAAGATACAGTGAGAAGTTACGCGATTTTGTAATAAATAATAATTTAAGTGATGTTGTTCAATTTGTTGAATACCAAGAAGATGTACATAAGTTCTACAATGCTATTGATGTGTTTGTATTGGCTTCTCACAGTGAAACGTATGGAATGGTAACCATTGAAGCAATGCTCTCTGGCGTCCCTATTGTCGCTACAAACTCTGGAGGAACTCCTGAGATTTTGTCGAATGGTAAATTAGGTCATTTGTACCCGTTTGAAAATGAACAAAAGTTTTGTAAAGAACTAAAACTTGTTTTAAATGAGATGGAACGAACGCGAAAAATGACCAGCGATGCAAGAGAATTTGCCGCAATGATTTACGATGAAAAAGCCGAAGTAGAAGCCATTGATCGTGTATTGACTAAATTTCTTTAAGCCATGAAAATTAGTCTGATTATATCCTTTTACAAAAACGTAGAAAATCTCGGTTTACTTTTTCAGAGTTTAGCTTTGCAAAGTGAAAAAGATTTTGAAGTTATTGTGGCTGAAGACGATTTTTCGCAGGAAACAGTTGAATTTCTTCTATCAAATAAATCTCGTTATTTCTTTCCAATTGTGCATGTTTCTCAGAAAATTGATGATGGTTTTCGGAAAAATGAAATGCTCAATCGGGCAATCCAAGTCAGTAAATCTCCTGCTCTTGTCTTTATTGATGGAGATTGTATTCCCCATAGACATTTCGTTAAAGCTTACGCTAAGGCTATCTCGAAAGGAAAGATTCTTTTTGGAAAAAGGGTGAATCTTGGTCCGATAATCTCGCAAGAAATCCTCGAAGATAAATCCATTCAAAAAATTAGTTTAATCAATATACTGAAATCGGATTCTGATAAAAAGAAAGAAGGAATCTATCTACCTTTCTTAAGTTTGAAATTTAAAGATACTGGTCTTTTGGGCTGTAACTGGGGAGTTTTGAAGGAGTATATACTTCAAATTAACGGCTATGACGAAGATTATATTTCTGCAGGAGTTGGAGAAGATGTAGACATTGAATGGCGATTACGAGCAATGAATTTAAAAATGGTTTCTACAAAAAATAAGGGAATCGTATATCATATATATCACCCAAAAGGATATTCTGATGCAGCTGTTCAAGCTAATTATCAATTATTAGAGGAAAAGAAAAAGCTCGGGAACATCAAGTGCTTGAATGGAATTGCTAAGTTATAATTCTGCGGTTGGTAGCTGTTGTGTGTTTTTAATCTCAGTCATTACAAACGAACTTTGAACACGAGCAATATTATTTAAAATTGCTAATTTCTGAGTCACGAAATACTGGTAATGCTCCATGTCCCGAACCACAATTTTCAACAAATAATCGAAGAGACCTGCGATGTGATAACACTCTAATATCTCTGGTAAATCTTTAACGTCGTCAACAAATTGTTCAATCGTCTGCTTGTGATGATTTTCAAGTGTCACGGAACAATAAGCAACAAGTTGAAAACCTAATTTTTTGGGATTTATTTGCGCGTGATATCCCGAAATTATTCCTTCGAATTCAAGTTTTTTAATCCTTTCAAAAATAGGCGAATTGGTCATGTTCAATTTAGCAGCCAATTCCTTTATTTTCATTTTGCCATCCTGCTGCAGTTCTGAGACTATTCGTCTGTCAATTTCATCCATTTTATTGTTCATATTTTCGCTTTTTTTTCTGAATGAAGAGATTTATATTTATAAAAAAGAATAAAATTAAGTATTTTATGTGATTGACAGAAATATTTACTTACTTGATGAGTAAATACCAAATATTTAATCGTCGATAACTACTTTTGACAATAAATATTTTCATTATGCCAGAACATAAATTTAGTCCGGAAAGTTTAATGATGTCTTTTGGTTATAAACCAGAATTATCTGAGGGAGCGATTAAAGCACCTATATTTCAAACATCAACTTTTGTTTTTAAAACTGCAGAAGAAGGTAAAGCCTTTTTTGAATTGGCGTATGGTATTCGTGCTAAGGAACAAGATGAGCAGTTGGGTTTGATTTACAGCCGTATCAATAATCCAAATTTAGAGATTTTAGAGAATCGCTTGTGTTTGTGGGATAGGGCAGATGATTGTGCCGTTTTCGAAAGTGGAATGTCGGCGATAAGTACGGTTCTTCTAGAATTCTTAAGTCCAGGTGATTTACTTCTTTTTTCAACGCCAGTTTACGGCGGGACAGACCATTTTATTCATTCATTTTTACAGAAAATAGGAGTAGACGCGGTTTCTTTTTATCCGGGACAAACAGAAAATGAAATTCGTAAAATCATTGAAAATACAGGTAAAGCAGATAAACTAGCAATGATATATGCGGAAACCCCAGCGAATCCTACAAACGATATCACAGATATTGAGATGTGTCGTCGTATTGCGGATTCATATTCAACCGATGACAAAAGGGTTTCTGTCGCTATTGATAACACTTATATGGGGCCTTTGTGGTCACATCCTTTATTACTAGGTGCTGATTTGGTTATTTATTCTGCTACCAAATATATTGGTGGACACAGCGATTTGATTGCCGGAGCAGTGCTTGGAAATGCTGAAGTAATGCAGCGTGTAAAAGTGCTTCGAACTTTTTTAGGAAACATGGCGAGTCCAAATACTTGTTGGTTATTGACAAGAAGCTTGGAGACGCTTAAAGTTCGAATGGAAGAGCAGGCAAAAAATGCGAATATCGTTGCTGCGATGCTGGAAAATCATCCTTTAATTGAAAAAGTACATTACTTAGGTTTATTGAAGGAAACGGATACGGATTATAAATTATATAAAAAGCAATACAGTTCGCCAGGTGCTATGATCTCATTCGATATTAAAGGTGGTGAAGAGCAAGCCTTCCAATTTTTAAATCACTTAAAGTTATTAAAAATGGCTGTTAGTTTGGGAAGTACAGAAAGTTTAGCTCAACATCCAGCAAGTATGACACACATTGGAGTTGATCCCCTTGAACGTTTAAAGATGGGTATTACTGATAAACTGGTTCGTCTTTCTATTGGTGTTGAAAATTCAAATGATATTGTTTGGGATATTCAGCAAGCACTTGAAAATGTAATCTAACTACTTTTTGGTGAAATATTTACCTTCATTTGGATTGTAGAAAAATAAATGTTCTATTTCGCCATCCTTGGAGATAGAGTATTTAAAATCAGATTTTATGTTTTCTGGTTTTGGTGCATCTAGTTTTCCTTTGAATATTACGATGTCCTTAGCTGAAGAATAGGTACCTGGAGCGTATTCGATAAAGGATACGCTCTCTTTTTTTGGATTTTCAAATTCAAAAACACTCCATTGAAAAACAAGTTTTGGGACGCCTCTGAAAATGGTATAAAAGTTTCGGTAGCAATTTTCTAATATTCTGTAATCGATGGAAAAGTCCTTGTAATTCTGACTTTGAATATTGTCAATGGTGATTTTTAAAGGAGCAAACGAACTGGAGGTTATGCTGATAGGACGACTTATCTTGTGTTCGGCACCACTGTAATAAAATAAATAGTTGTAGTTACCTGTAAAAGATAATTTTGACTCTTCTTCGAATCGATTTCGCTTTTTTGCTTCATTTTGTGCAAATTGCTCTCGATTTACTAGGATAACGGCGTCTTCACGCCCATCACCATCGAAATGGGCTTTGTGCATTACAAGACTATAATTCTCGGTAGCCGGAATACTCAATTGAGATTCTATCATTCTTTTTGCTAATTCTTCAATAGAAAGATTTTCCTCTGCAACTTCAGAAGTTTGTGTATTTTCAGTAGACTTGCTTTCATCACATGAGAACAGAAATAACCCAACAAATGGAAGTAAAAAGAATATTTTCATGTGTCAAATATAAGCAACCTTCTTGAAATTTATACCTTTGAGTTTTATTGAAAAATGATACAGATTTTAAAATTACTCCCCACTGTTTGGTTCGAATTACTTGCTAATTGTTGGACTGTCGATGAAATGGAAAAATGGCAGACTAAAATTCAGATCTGTTTAAATGAAACGACAACTGCTCCTCCAATTAATTCTATTTTCAAAGCTTTTGAATTGTGTAACCCACGAAATGTTAGCGTTGTAATTATAGGTCAAGATCCCTATCCCACAAAAGGACATGCGAATGGTTTGGCCTTTTCAATTGAAGATTTTGTCCAACCATTTCCCAGAAGTTTATTAAATATATTTAAAGAACTAAAGCGTTCTCTTCCAGAATACCACTATCCTTTAACAGGAAATTTAGAAAGCTGGGCGAAACAAGGCGTTTTTCTTATTAATACTTGTTTGACAACAGAAATTGGTGCAGCAAATGCGCATAAAATTTTAGGTTGGGAGGAATTTACAGATGCAATTTTGAGATCAATCAATGCTTTAAATGAAAATATGGTTATCCTTTTCTGGGGCAAACAAGCGCAATCTAAAATAGAACTTTTTGACTCAACAACTCATCTTTTACTCACATCAAGTCACCCGAGTCCATTGTCAGTGCGAAGGGGATTTGATGGCTGTAATCATTTTATTAAGTGCAATGCATATTTGAAATCAAAAAAAATCCCCGAAATCGTCTGGCAAAGCTAAATTTAGGAATAGGATATCATTATATTTGTATTAATGGAATTAAAAAATGATCTCATTCTTCGTGCAGCACGAGGAGAGAATATCGAAAGATATCCTGTTTGGCTTATGCGTCAAGCCGGTAGAATTTTACCCGAATATAGAGTCGTTCGCTCTTCTTTGTCCGGATTTAAGGAATTGGTAGAAACACCCGAAAGAGCCGCTGAAGTTACTGTTCAGCCGGTTAATTTGCTTGGTGTAGATGCCGCTATTATTTTTAGTGATATTTTGGTTGTTCCAGAGGCAATGGGATTGACTTATCAAATGGTCGAGTCGAAAGGTCCTTACTTTGAAAAAACAATCAAAACAGAAGCTGATTTAAAATATGCTGAATTTGAATTCGATGTTGAAGACAGACTGGGCTATGTTTTAGAAGCCATACGAATTGCCAACAAAGAATTGAATGGCAGAGTTCCTTTGATCGGTTTTGCTGGAGCACCTTGGACAATTCTTTGTTATATGATTGAAGGGCAAGGTTCGAAAACATTCAGTAAGGCAAGAAAAATTTTGTACCAAAATCCAATTTTGGCACACGACTTGCTTAGTCGTATAACGGAAGTGACAATTCAGTATTTGAAAGCACAAGTAAAAGCTGGAGCGCACATGTTGCAAGTCTTCGATTCTTGGGCAGGAATTCTGGGAACAGAACAATATGCTGAATTTGGTTTGAAATATTTGAATAAGATTGCTCAAGCTCTAAAAGAAGTTCCTTTAACAATATTTTCAAAAGGAGCTTTTACTTCAGTAAACGCAATAGCTAAATTAAATTGTAATACAGTCGGAATAGATTGGAACATGGATATGGTCACAATTAGAAAGAATATTGGTGAATCTAGAACACTACAAGGAAATTTAGATCCTTGCGCACTCTATGCTAGTCACGCAGAAGTTGAACGATTAACGAATAATATGCTGAATTCTTTTTCTAGTAAAAGGCATATTGTTAATTTAGGGCACGGTATTTATCCAGATATCGATCCTGAAAAGGTGAAAACATTTATTAAAACAGTGAAAAACTATGAACTTAAATAATACAATCATGAAAAAAATAGGAGGAATTATATGCTCTATATTAATGACAACCAATTTATTTGCTCAGCAAAACTTGGTAAATAATGGCGGGTTTGAAGATGTGAAAGGTAAAGTGAAAAGACCAGGATCAATTGCAATGGCCAATGGGTGGACATCCGCAACTGGAGTGAAAGCAGATTTATTTGTTGACACAAAAGAACCTGGTTTTGGAACACCTGATAACTTGTATGGGACAGAAAATGCAAATGATGGCAGTAATTATGCGGGAATTGTAGCCTTCTCTTATGGAGATAAAATGCCCCGTACCTATTTGGAAACTAGATTGACATCACCATTGAAGAAAGGGCAAAAATATTGTGTTTCGTATCATGTGAGTTTAGCTGAAGGATCAAAATATGCTGTTAACCAATTGGGATTTCTTTTCTCAAAAAAAGAATTTGAATCTGATTCAAAGTCTAGTTTAATTGAAGATGCACAATACAAAGGTGATGAGATTCACAATGCTTTATTTGGTTGGGATAAAATATGTGATATTTATCTTGCCGATGGAAATGAGAAATTCTTGATCCTCGGAAACTTTAATTCCAATGAAAATATTAAACAAGAAAAGAATCGTCCTACAAAAGGATTGAAAGTAGAGCAATTAATTGCTGCATATTACTTTGTAGACGATGTTTCCGTCGTATTGATCGAAGAGGATATGACTTGCGATTGTGCAAACCGAACTGAAGAGGAAACGTATTCTACTTTGATTTATCAGAAGCAAGTCAATTTGGATGAAGCGAAAAATACACCAAAACAGTTGATTGAAGGTCAAGAATTGTACTTTGGTTTTGGCCAAGATCGGTTGACTTTGATTGCTGAGGGCGCACTGGAAACGATTGCAACACAAATGCTAGCCAACCCCAAAGTAAAACTTCAAATAAATGGTTATTCCGATAAAATGGAAAATAAGGCTGGCGAAGAAAAAGAGCAATTTGCGGATATGGACAATAAACGCATTGCCGCAGTTATAGAGTTTTTAGCAACGAAACAAATTGCTGTCTCGCGAATTATTGCTTCTCCGCAAGGAAGTGAAAATCCAAATCCAGATACTACTGTTAATGACGAGGAGGACGTTGCTCAAGCTAAAAATAGAAGAGTTCTGTTTATCGTTAGATAAATTAAAATAAAAAAACCGTTTCAATAAAGTTGAAACGGTTTTTTTTTGTATCCTATTTTCTTTACCAATTATTCAATTCTGAATAAACTAGATGCACCGGAAGTCCCATGACGGTGAAATATGAACCTTCCATTTTTGTAATCCCAATCATGCCGATCCATTCTTGCACGCCATAAGAACCCGCTTTATCATAGGGTTTGTAATTATTTAAATAATAGTCGATTTCCGTTTCACTGAGTATTTTAAATGTGACCGCTGTTTGATCAGAAAAAGAAATTTGCTTTCTTTTATCACCCATCGCAACGCCTGTGATAACAACATGCGTATTTCCGCTTAACTTTCTGAGCATTTCACGAGCTTCTTTACGGTCAGTCGGTTTTCCCAGGATTTCTTCATTCAATACAACGATTGTATCGCTGCATATTATCAATTCATTTTTTTCCGCTGTCTTAAATAATTTATCCAGTTTTTTCTTCGCGATGAACTCAGCTATTTCTGGAATTGGCAATTCAGTTGGAAAATCTTCAACTATATCCGCGATACGGATGTTGAAACTCAGGTCTAAACCAGCCAACAGCTCTTTTCTTCTAGGTGATTGAGACCCCAAAATAATTTTGTGATTTAAATTAATCATATCCAAAATAGAAACCAATAAACAGATGTCAAAATTCCCGAAACCATAGCTAATTTTACGAGTCTATCTATTTGAATTAAATTAGACTTACTATTTGATTTCCATATAAATAATATTGCCATTAGATCTAAAAATAAAGAAACGATTACAGGAAGAAATACGATGATTTGTTCCTGAACAGAAAAGTTTATTTTCGTTTGATGCAAGGAGAACAATAACGTAAAAAATACGAGTGGAAGAGATAAGAAGAAAGTTGACCACAATTTAGCTGCTTTCATGCCAAATCGTATTGGAATTGTTTTAGCTGAAACGAGATTATCACCTATAATATCTTCCATATCTTTTATTATTTCACGTGCAAAGTTGTTTACAAATGCAAAAAAAGCAAGCAACATAATAAAATGCCCATCTTTAATCAAAGCCTGAAACCAATAGGAAAAAGCGGTATAACTGACAGATTCTGTCCAAACCAAGCTTTGTTGGATATAAAAATGAACACCGCAAAGAATAGGAATCATTGCCGTTAGCCCAGCGATTAAAAAGTTACCTACAAACGGTAGCTTTTTTAAATACAAACTATAGAACCAAAGACTGTTCATTGTGAGGAGATGTATAAAAAGATACCAAAATGTATCATTTCGTAGGCCTAAATAAATCGCAATTGCGAATGCGCCAATATTAAGGACTGAATGGATGATTATTGCCCAACGTCTCTTAACAGATTTTCCAACGATTACGCGATCTGGTTTGTTTATTCGATCAACTCTAATATCAAAATAATCATTGATGACATTACCAGCCGCAGCAATCATAACTGTAGATACTACCAACAAGAAAAAATCAAGTGACTCTCCATTTCTCCCCAATAGTGGCTCTGGAATTTCATTCGAATAAATTTGTTCGTACGTATATAAAAAAAGACGTATGCTATACATTGTGGCTGCAATGATTAACAAATTTACCCACCGAATTAAGCGAAGAATAGCCATAGTTATTTTACGATTTTATACTCTGTTCGTCTGTTTTTTTGATGCGCAGCTTCGATTTGTGCCTCGCTTGTTAACTTATTAATTTCCTCGTCCGAAATTACATTTTCCTTTTGTCCGTAGCCTTTGTAAGATAATCGATTTGCATCAATTCCATTAATGATCAAGTAATCGTATACGGATTTTGCTCGGTTAGTCGACAGTGTTTCGTTTTCTTTCGCACTTCCTCTTGTGTCGGTATGTCCTCCGACTTCAATTTTCACTGCAAGATTTTGTTCTAAAAATTGCTTTAATTTATTCAACTCAACAAAAGACTCTTCCCTTAAGGTGGCTTCGCCTAGGTTGAAAAATACATTGTTTAATACATTTGGCAAATTGCTATTTAATGAAACAAGTGGAATATCCATGTGAATTGCGTCGCTAGATAAATTAGTTTTCATATTAAAATTTGACGAATAGAAAGCATAATTCGGATAGGACACATTTAAAGCATATTGTCTGTTAACAGGAAGTGTAACTATAAATTCACCAGTGATTTTATCTGCTTCACTGTAGATGATTTCTTTACCCGTTTCTAAATCAATTAATTGGAATTTCCCAGCTAATGGATTTTTAGTCACAGCATCATAAACCAAACCTTCAAAGTATAGCGTTTTCGTTGGGCGTAATTTTTCAGGCATTTCAAAATAATAGATATCCAAATCACCATAACCGCCATCGCGATCGGAAGAGAAAAATGCAATTTCACCATCGGCAGAAACCATTAATGAATTTTCATCATAACGCGTGTTAATAGGATAACCTAAGTTTTCTGGTTTGCTCCAGTTTCCTTTGGCGTCCATTCTACTCATAAATAAATCTGTACCGCCCATTCCTTGGTGACCTCTCGATGCAAAATACAAAGTTCTACCATCTGGATGAATCAGAACAGATTCTTCATCTTGAGGGGAATTTATAATACTGGATAAACGTTCAGCCGCTTCCCAGTTTCCATCACTAAGAAGATGGGTGACATATATATCCGAACTTTTAGAGCCGTCTCGATTTCTTACACCGCGAATAAAGTAGAGCGTTTTACCATCCGCCGAAAGTGAAGGTTGTGTTTCCCAATTGAAAGTATTAACCAATCCGGGTAAATTTTGAGGATTTGTCCAATTTTTCCCCAGACGTTTGGTGTAAAAAAGATCACAGCTTCCACGACCAAATCGGCCCTCTCCATAATTTTCACCTGCAGCATCGGGACAAGCAACAAAAATCAGGGAACGACCGTCTGGAGAAAGAGTAGGAGCACCTTCATTGTTTACGGTATTCACATTTGGAGGCATGGAAATAGCTGTTTGCCATATGTTTTTAGAACTTAATTGCGATATAAAAAAGTCTTCTTGCTCTTTAAAGTTTCCAAAAACGCGACTGTCTTTAATTCTTCTGGTAAACAGGATGGTTTTGCCGTCTACAGTAATTGTTGGGAAATATTCGGGATTAGCTGTGTTAATACCAGGTCCAATATTTATAGGATTGAAAGCAATAGGATTTGCTATTGCGTTTATCGCAAAAAGAGAATTCTCTTTCATTTTAATTGCTTGTTGACGAAGATCAGGATTAGCATTCTTAAAAAGTAAAAACTGATCAACCCTTTGATTTGATTTTTCGTATTGTCCATCGACATAGAATAAATTAGCTAGAAAAAAATAAGAACTTCCGGAAAATGAATGGTTTGGATTGATACGTAATCCTTCCTCTAGATGAAAAATTGCAGATTTATAATCACCAATAATTTCGTAAAATTCGCTAATGAGGATATGGGCTTCCCAAAAATTTGGTTCATTTGAAAGAGACTTTTCAAGGTATTCAATGGCATTGGCATAATTAGGTAAGCCAGTGCGCTCATCTATGCTCAATCGCGGAGCTTCCATACCTTGTTCATACAATCTAACTGCTTTCTTGCTTTTTACAGAGTACTTCTGCTGCGCAACACTGCAGGATGAAACACTAAGGAATAAAAAGATTAATAATGCGAGCTGCTTGAGATTCATTCTAAGGAATTTGCATGAATTTATGCGTCTGTAAAGAAATTCTCCATTTTGGATTTTCTTTTATGAATTGGATTATTTCAGGTAAAAATCGATCTTGTTTTGACCATTCAGGCTGAAGGTACAATTTACAATCAGTATTTACTTTTTCAGCATGCATTTCGGCCCAAGCAAAATCAGATGGATGAGAAATCACGATTTTAAGTTCATCGGCTTTGGTATAAGCTTCATCTACTGGTGCTTTGAATTTTTTTGGTGAAAAACAATACCAATCAATAGCTCCTTTTAATGGATAACAACCTGAAGTCTCTATTGCAATAACAGGAACTTTTTCGTGTATCTTTTTGGTTAATATTGTTAAATCATACATTGCTGGTTCACCACCGGTGATAACTACGAAGTCCGCTTTTGTCTCGAAAACAGGCTCAATAATTTCATCTATTTTTAATAGTGGGTGGTCTTTGTTATTCCAGCTATCTTTTACGTCACACCACACGCAGCCGACATCACAGCCAGCCAAACGTATAAAGTAGGCTGCTTTGCCAGTGTAAGAACCTTCGCCTTGAATGGTATAGAATTGTTCCATTATTGGCAATTCAACAGATGCGTTTATTTGATTAATTTTCAATTTAATTATTTATTGGGGAAAAAAGATTGATGTTTTTCACTTGTATTTCTAATTGACCTTTTTCATTTGGTCCGTAAATCAAATCAAATTTAACATTTTCCAGCCATTGATCGCCAGCATAAGAGTGCTTTTGTATGATTTCTTGACCAAAAGTTTCATCGAAAGTTTCAAAAAGAACAACTAATTCAGCATGTCTCCTATTTAAATCACTTACTGTTAAATTGTAAAGGGGAGAATCTGAGGTAATTTTATGCACGACTGTCCAACTTAACGGAAAGAATAGAATCGTATCCAATTCCAACTCCAAATTATGGTAATCCTTGTTGTATGGATCGTCGCCTTCTCCTTTATCTATGATTAAAATAGTACTAACCTTTGATTTTATTAAAACGTTATCTCTTGTGTTTACCATTTTAAACATCAATGCTGTGGTATTTTCAAAAGGACTAATAATTGCATTGTGACTGAAGGCAAGTTTCAATAAAGGTTTTGAAAATCGGCCATAAATTAAACCTGTAGCTAAAGCTGTAATGGACAAGCCGATGAAAGCCTCTGTTGTAGCTATAAAGTTTGCGCTAAATCCGATTGGACTAATATATCCATATCCAAGCGTTGTAAGGGTTTGAGCTGAAAAGAAAAAAGCAGTCCAAAAGGGATGAAAACCTTCATAAGTATTACTCAGTTGATTAATGTCAGCGAAATATAACAATATAGCAAACAATAAAACAAAAATGAAGTAGGATCCAAAAAGAATGAGCAGAAATCGACTCCACGAAATGTCTAACAAGTATTTGTAAAAATCTTTTAAACCTCGTATACCACCAACTCTCTTTATATTATAAGTTCCGTCCTCATTTAAAAATCGTTTTATTGGTACAGAGAATTTGCTGCCGAGACCGGGGTCTTTGGATTGTTCCATGGTCTAAAAATAACGAAGCTTTATCTAATTAGCATCTATTTTTAACCAATTTTTTCGCAATCTTATAAATTCTATGTCGAATGCCTCGAGAGTTTTCTCAGCAGGCTGGTTCAACATTATTTTTTTGAAAGTTAATTTAATCAAACTAAGAATGTTAGAGTCCATTAGTTTTTTCGAGGTGAGTTCATCAAATTCGTAATTACTGTAAACTTCAATTATTTTTTCTCTATCCGCAAGATCAACCGATAAAGGATTAGCTCTGCTGCTTATTTCATTGAGAAAAGGCAATAACTTCGAGCTTAGATCAATGAAATGCCTCAAAACAACAAGATCGTGATTGACTCGCTCAATATTGCTGGACTTCATGATGTATTCTTTTATTCGCATATTGAATTTGTATTCTAATCTTAATAACGCAACACAGGGCGATTAAGTTGGTAAAGAAAAGATACGAATGATTAAACTGTATTTACCATTGATTAATTGGTTGAAACGGGAAGTAATTTCTTTTTTCGCCTTGATAAATATTTTCATCGTATCTTTGATGCTCATTTAGGTTTCACGAGAGTGAATGAAAAAGGAATCCGGTTTGAATCCGGAACTGTGTCTGCAGCTGTAAAAGGTGTTAAAGATCTTAATAAATGCCACTGGCTTTTAAAGTTGGGAAGGTTTAAGATTGTTGCCTTAAGTCAGAATACTTGCCAAATGTTTTATTTTACGGAGACTTCAGATAAAAGTCGGACGGAATTGTGCTGTGTTCTAGAAACAGCGCGTCTTTTCAAATTTCTGATTTCTTCCATTTTTTAATTATTTCATTTAAAACGAAAAATGATGAAGAAAATTTACATTGGCATTTTCGCCATGAGTGTTGTGTTTACAATAAACGCGCAAACAACAATTGATTTTGAGTCGACAAACTTAACTACTGATTCCTATAACAATGGCTCCGATTTATCTGGAGGATTTTTATACAACGATGTCCACTTCTTTAATTATTACGATACGACGTATAATTACAATACAGGATTTTCAATTTCAAATCAAGTTGATAACACCACAGCTGGTTGGGGAAATCAGTTCAGTGCAATAACAGCTGGAGGATTTAGCTCGTCAAATTACGCACTATTTTATCCCTATGGCAATATTGATCTTAGTTCAACACCGAGAATTGTGGAATCAATGAGAATTACAAACTCCACATTTGCTGCTTTATCTATGCGCGATGGTGACTTCATCGGTAAAAAATTCGGATCGACAAATGGTGCCGATGGAAATCCAGATGGAACAAATGGTGAAGACTTTTTAAAACTAATTGTTTCATCTTTAAACCTTGTTGGTGATACTATCGCTAGTCTAGATTATTATTTAGCTGATTTTAGATTCGCAGATAGTACTCAAGATTATATCGTCCAAGACTGGGAATTATTAGACTTAACAAGTTTGAATGTTGTAAACGAGTCTATTGCATATTTAGTTTTTGATTTCGAATCTTCTGATGTTGGGCAATTTGGCGTCAACACGCCGACTTATTTCGCAATGGATGATTTTAAGTACACCAATGGAGCTTTAGGATGGAACGAGAATTCGCTTGCAAATGAATGGTCAGTTTATCCAAATCCAGTAAAAGATTTGATACAAATTAAAGGAATAAACGGTCAAGTTCGTGTTTTAGATATTTCAGGAAATAGTGTATTCAATGCTGCTTCTACTAACGAATCAATTGATTTACACAACCTAAATAGTGGGGTTTACATTTTGTCAATTCAAAATGAATCAAAAACTGTCACTAAAAGAATTGTAAAATTATAATTGCAAAAGCTTGTAATAATAGTGTCCCTTTTCATAGCCTTTTGTTCACGCGCTCAATTGCGTGAGCAAAAGGTAAGGGAGGTTTCTGTGCAAGCCCAAAGGCAAGACGAGAGGCGGATAGAATTGAACTCTTCAAAAATTGATAGAAAAACAATACAAGAATTACAACCAGAGGATCTGGGCGTTCTTATGCAAAAATTCCCAGGTGTTGCTTTAAAGTCTTACGGAGGTTTGGGTGGACTAAAAACTTTCTCAGTTCGGAGTTTAGGATCGCAGCACACAGCCACTGTTTTGGACGGTTTTTTACTTCAAAATGCGCAAGTTGGGCAATTAAATTTGGGGCAAATCCCAACTAATTCAATAGAATGTGTGCGCTTAGGAACGAGTAACTATCAAACTCTAAGTCCAGTTTCTGCATTATTTGGGGGCAATGAATTGGCAATAACGACCTTTGAAGGTTCAACAAGTTTTAATTCAAGAAAAATTCGAGTTTCATCAAAGTATGGTTCTTTCGGGCAGTTTGATGACTATTTAGCCTTCCAGTATGCAAAGGAAAAAATAGGCATAACCGTTCATGGAAAATACCGCAGAGCAGAAGGAAATTACCCTTTCCGCTTAAAAGTTTTGAATTACACTTATGATGGTATTCAAAAAAATAATCAATTGGAGGAATTACACAGCGGTGCAACTTTGTTTTTTCGGCCTAATTCCATGAAACAAGCTATTCGATTAATTTATAGAAATACATTCATTGATCAAGGATTACCTGGCGCAACAGTTTTGTACAATTCGTACAATAAACAATATCTAAATACAACTCAACAATCTTTTTCAGCTGATTGGACGGATAAATGGGGATTGGCAAAAGTTCGTTATTATGGCACTTATCAAAATGATAAGCAGATATATACGGACTCATTTTATCTGAATCAAGCACATTTATTGCGTAAGGTTTATAAACAAAACAATGGGAGCTTAGGGTTTAGTATTAGCAAAAATAAATTTGGCGAGCTTCTTACTTTTTATGGTGGAATAGAAGAACGTTACGCGCAATTAAACATTGGTTCTCAAAATAGTATTGTCCCAGAAAGATGGCAAACGTATGCAAATGCAGGCCTGAAGGTAAACGAAAAGAAATTTTTACTCGACATACGTTTAGGTTATCAGTTTGTTTTGGAAAGAGATAGTGTTGGTTTGTCATTCAATCAAAGAAATTTATTTGCACCGGCACTTAATTTAGAATCTAGGGAGATTGGAAGAATAAATTGGAAGGCTGGAGTTTTTTTAGCAAGTACGAGTCGACTGCCGAGCTTCAATGAATTGTATTATTCACAGGTCGGTAACAAACAGCTAAAACCCGAAGAAGCAAAACAGGTGGTTTTATCAAATGGAATTTCAAAATCATTCAAAAAGTGGTTTTTTACCTCGAAAATTCAAATCTATTACAATAATATAACGAACAAAATTCTTGCTATTCCTACAAAAAATTTATTTGTTTGGTCAATACAAAATATTGGAACAGTACACGCGAGTGGCGTTGACTTTGTACAATCAGTCCAAATCCAGCTGAATGAAAATTGGAATACTTCTTTAATGGCGAATTACAGTTTCCAGCGAAGTATCGATAGAAGTTCTAGCATTTCGCCAAGTTATGGACATCAAATTGCATATACTCCCGAGCATACCGCAAATATTGATTTGTCAATTTATAGAAATAGAACGGGTGTTCGATTTTCAAGTATTTATGTTGGTGAACGCTTTAGTTTGAATGAAAATATTCCAATGAATTTACTCGAACCTTTCTATACATTTGACCTTTCAATTTTTCAGAGCTTTACAATCAAAGCAAAACATCAATTCAATCTGCAAGTTCAAGTCAAGAATTGTGCAGATGTTTCATATACTTACGTCAGAAGCTTTGTTATGCCCGGTAGAAATTATTTACTGTCATTAAATTATGAATTATAACTTATTTAAAATGAGATTTTTAATATTGATAATTACTATAACACTCGTTGTAAGTTGTAAAAAAAAGGTAAATACGCCAGTTCAATCGAGTGGCACTAAACTTGAGCGTTGTATTCTTGTTTTAAATGAAGGTTTGTTTCAGCAAAACAACGCGCATTTGTCCATGATTGACCTAGATTCTTTGGAGATTAATAATTTGTTTTTTGAAGAAAAAACTGGTCGGCCACTTGGCGATACTGGAAATGATATGCAAGTTTATGATGGGAAAATATTTATAGTAGTGAATGTATCATCCACCTTGGAAATATTAGATGAAAAAACAGGTGCTTCAATCAAACAAATTAGTATGGTTGAAAATGGGATTCCCAAACAACCTCGTTATATTACTTTCAATGCCAATAAAGCCTATATTTCTTGTTATGACGGTTATGTTGATGTTTTAGATTTGACGCTTTTAACCTTAACGAATCGGATAAAAGTAGGAGCAAATCCCGAGCAATTAGCAATCGCTAATAACAAATTATACGTTGCCAATTCTGGCGGGTTAAATTTTCCAAATGTCGATTCAACGGTAAGTGTCGTTTCCTTGAGCTCTGAGCTAGAAATAAATAAAATTGTAGTGGGCAAAAATCCGGGACCTATAGTTGTGGATAATCAAAATGATGTTTACGTTATCAGCAGAGGCAATTACGGATCAATTCCGAGTAGAATGCATAGAATTTCTTCTGCTTCAGATTCTAAAATTCAGTCGTTTCCTTTTGATGCAAGTGGATTTTGTAAGATGAAGTCCGACCTACTCATCTCCTACGTGGATGGAGCGATGAACAAAATATTGAAATTTGATGCTCAAAATGAGACTGTAGTATCTGTTAACTTCGTGGATGTAAGCTCAATTTCTACATTTTATGGAATGCAGTATTCTACTTGGAACGACAAGTTGTATTTTTTCGATGCAAACGGCTATGTCAATGCTGGGTACGTGCTCGAATACGATAGTAATGGAAGTTATGTTAGGAAATTCAACGTTGGACTTATTCCTAATAAAGTTGTGGTTTATGAATAGAATAATTTTACATTTCATTTTTGTTTTGCTAATATCTGAAATGAAGGCGCAGAGTTATGCTCCTGCGCCAGGTCAGAGCGGATCTACAGCTATATCTAAAGATTCATCTATCATTCAGGGATGGGCTAATTCTTGCACAGTAACAAGAGGATATAAACAAATTGATCATCCTGAATACGGATTTGTTGACTTTGGAGATCCGAGCGATGCAGTTGGACAAGCGGAAGGAAATTCATTAGATATAGTTTCCCTTGGCGATGGAGGAAGTGCGATTTTAACTTTTAATCCTCCAATAAAAAATGAAACAGGTCCTGATTTTGCAGTTTTTGAGAATGGGTTTGCAGACAATTATATGGAATTGGCTTTTGTGGAAGTAAGTTCCAATGGTGTTGACTTCTTTCGATTTCCTTCCTATTCAGAGACTCCCTTATCACCTCAAATAACGAATGCATCTTATGGAAACTGTGGATATATTCACAATTTAGCAGGTAAATATCGTCAAGGTTTTGGCACTCCCTTTGATTTAGACGATCTCGACTCTATACCTGAGTTAGACCTGAATTCAATATCATTTATACGTTTAATTGACGTAGTTGGGAATGTAGATACAACTTATGGTACGCTAGATTCTCAAGGAAATAGTATCAATGATCCGTGGCCGACGAATTTTGCTTCTGGCGGGTTTGATCTTGATGGAATAGCAGTTATTAACGAAGGAGTTTTATCAATAATTGAGCAACAACTCATCTACGATATTTTCCCTAATCCTTTTACGGACCAGTTAAAGCTAAATATTGTAGGGAAAGCAAGAATAAATATCTATAACTATATAGGTTCAAGTGTTTATGAATCTGTTTTGTCTGGAGAAAATATAATATCTCTACAAAACATGGAAAACGGAGTCTATTTTATTCGAATAAGTAATGAACTCGAAAGTCAAATCGTACAACTTCAGAAACACGAATAGACTATCTTCAATTGAGATGGTAAAATTGAAAATTTTGTATTTCCTTGACCAATGATTTCGCCATCAGCCTCGGCGAATAGTCTTTCACCATCCGTACTTATTTCTAATTCTTTAGTTTGAAAATAGTGTACGTGTTTGTGACTGATTTTTCGCCCTTTTTTTAGTTTTACTAAATTCTTTAGGTAGTCAAAAAAGGAAACGTCTCCAAGCAAAGTAACATTCAATAATCCGTCATCAATGTGAGCATCAGGATTTATTATTAATCCATGACCAAAAAATTTGACATTACAGACAACTAACATAAGTGTTTTTCTAGAATGACAAAATTCAGCGCTTGAAATTGTGGTGATTTGACTTTTGTAGCCAATAAACGCTTTTAAGATCGCAAAAGAATAACTGAATTTACCACTTAAGAACATCTGTTTTCGAAAGTTCTGCAGCACATGTACGACATGCCCATCAAATCCAATTCCTGAAATATTCAAAGAATATTTGACTTGTTTTGACGATTCAATTTTGATTAAATCAATTGTTTTACTTGTGCACAAACAAAGGTTATTCACAAAATTATTTGTGTCAAATTTATCCAATGTTTTATGAAAATCATATCCTGTCTCATTTGGTATAATACCAAAATAAACTTCTTTATTTATGGATGACACTTGAATTCCATTTATAACTTCATTACAAGTACCATCGCCACCAACAGCCACAATAATATTGAATTTGTTATTTGCTGCCATTTGCGCTAATTCAATTCCGTGCCGCGCATATTCTGTCGTATAAAATTGGCATTCAAGATTTTCATTTTTTTTCCAAATAAAATGCAATAAGAGTGGTTCTTACTTAATTTTCGGCTACCGTTTATTATAAAAGTAACTTTTACAATCATTGAAATGTGAAATTAATATTAATTTAGATTTCACTATTATTTTTTGGATAATTATGAATGAATTAAATACAAAATATTGGTCGGAACGCTACCAGAAAAATCAAACGGGTTGGGATTTAGGAGAAGTATCACAGCCATTGCGCACATATTTTGATCAACTTAAAAACAAACACTTGAGAATATTAATTCCAGGTTGTGGAAGGGGATATGAGGGGATCTATCTTTGGCGAAAAGGATTCAAAAATGTTTATTTCGCTGATTTCTCAGTGGAAGCAATAAAAGCCATTAAAGAGGAGATTCCAGAAATCAATGACTTTCAATTGTTAGTTAAGGATTTCTTTGATCTAGATGACAAATTTGATCTTATAGTTGAGCAAACTCTATTTTGTGCTATTCATCCGAGGTTAAGAGAAAAATATGTTCAAAAAACAGCAGAACTCTTAGTACCAACTGGGAAAAATATAGGCTTACTATTTAATCGAAAATTTGAGGGTGGCCCGCCGTTTGGTGGGAATAAAGAAGAATATATAAAACTGTTTTCTCCCAACTTCAACATTGTTACTATGGAAGATTGTTATAATAGTGTAGAACAAAGAAAAGGAACCGAGTTGTTTTTTATTGCTGAGAAAAGTTGATTAATCTATTTTCAAAAATAAAATAGATTAATCAATTCAAACAATCTTTTACTATAGCAACTCTTGAATGATTCTATCCATGCTATATCCTTCAGCTTCTGCTCGATAATTTCTAACCAAACGGTGTCGAAGTATAGGCAAAGCGACAGCTTTTACATCCTCGATGTCAGGAGAATATTTTCCTCTTAATGCGGCGTGACATTTAGCACCAACGATTAAATTTTGAGATGCTCGTGGACCTGCGCCCCAAGTAATAAAATCCTTGGTTAATTTTGGAGCTGTTTCGCTGTTTACTCTTGTTCTACCAACAAGTTTAACGGCGTACTCCAAAACATTATCTGGAACAGGAATTCTTCTAATTAATTTTTGAAATTCAACGATTTGATCACCACTCAATACTTGCTGCAACTTCGTCTCTGACTCGGTGGTAGTTGAACGAACAATAGCTATTTCCTCTTCATAAGACGGATAATCTACCCAAATATTAAACATAAACCGGTCTAATTGTGCTTCTGGCAATGGGTAAGTTCCTTCTTGTTCAATTGGGTTTTGTGTGGCAAGAACAAAGAAAGGGTGGGGAAGAGGATAGTTTTGTCCAGCTGTTGTTACAGATCTTTCTTGCATGGCTTCCAAGAGCGCAGCTTGAGTTTTTGGGGGAGTTCTGTTAATTTCATCAGCAAGTACAATATTGGCGAAAAGAGGACCTTTTAGAAACTTGAAATTTCGGTTTTCATCTAGAATTTCAGACCCGATGATATCCGTTGGCATAAGGTCAGGCGTGAACTGAATTCGATTAAATGACAAGCCTAATGTTTGCGCTATTGTATTAACCAACAACGTTTTTGCAAGACCAGGCACGCCAACAAGTAGACAATGTCCTTTTGAAAAAACAGAAATAAGGACTTGGTCCACAACCTCGTCCTGACCAATAATTACTTTGTGTATTTCGGCTTTTAATTTTTTATATTCAACTACTAACTGATTCAGTGCGGCTACGTCTGACATAGATATGCTTATTTTCGTTTAATGATATTTTTTACTTTACAATCCATTCGTTACGGAAAATGCAATTTTTGTATTCTTCGTCTATATTGATATACGCTCCATCAATTTTTTTTGATGCCCAATTTTTCAGCGCGTCTTCTTTCTTTTGATTTTCCGTGGCTCTTTTAATCAAGGCGTAATCATCGTTCAGATTGGCAATATGAGGCTCTGTTCTATTTAGTAAACGCACAATCCGAATTCCTTGTTTACGCTCTATGAAATTAGAATATAAGTTGGGAGTTGTATATTGTCCAACCTCCAAAACATCTGTTAATATATATATTTGCTGGTCAATTTCATTTAAATCTTCTGTACTCCACGTTTGCTCGCCAGTAATAGGATTTGTTATAATTCCTAAATTTTGTTTTGTGGATTCATCATTGGAATACATCAACACAGCTGCTTCCCAAGTGAGTTCTCCCGACTTTAATTTTGCGTAACAAGTATCCATATTATATGCTGCATTCTCTAATTCTGAGTTGCTAAACTGAGGAATTATCAATATGTGTAGACACTTATAGTCGTCTCCCTTCCTGTCGAGTAATTTAATAATATGGAAACCATAATCTGTTTCGAATACATCTGAAACTTCCCCTTCTTTTAATTTATAAACCGTCGCTTCAAATTGTGGAACCATCATTCCTCTCGTTGCTTCAATTTTACCACCATCTTTTGCACTTCCGGGATCCATAGAATGAATACGCGCCTGAGTTTCAAAACTTCTGCCTCCAGCAATGTCTCTGCGGATACCTTCTAATTGGTCAAACGCTCCTTTTTTATCCGATTTTGAGATTTCAGGGTATATTACAATTTGCTGAAAGCTTAAAGCGGCATTAATCAGAGGAATACTATCGTTTGGTAATTTATTGTAAAAGGCTTGGACTTCTTTGGGCGTTACACTAATATTTTGTGTAATTGTTCTTTCCATTTCTTGAGTCAACAGTCGATCGCGAATTATTTCCCGAAATTCTTCTTTAATTTCTGTAGTGGATTTACCGTAGAATGCTTCCATTTTCGCCTTTCCACCAATTTGATTTTCAATGACACGCAAGCGGTTTTCCATTTCACCATCTACTTGGGCATCTTGAATGACGATACTGTCTAAAATAGCTTGGTTCAACATCAAATTTTGATACATTAGGTCTTCTAAAATAGTGCAGTCAGAAGTCTCTGTTATATCTATTTTCGCCTGAATCATTTGTAATTTCTGCGATTGGATATCCGAAAGAAGAATGAATTTATCACCGATTTGAGCAACAATTTTATCAATGACAACTGATTTTTTTTGAGAAAATACAGCTGTACTGAACAAAAGGGTGAGACTAAAAATAAATTTGTATGTCATGTTTTTTAAATAATTTTTCTTTTAAGGTTTGTTCTACCTCATTTCTTCTATTGTTCAATCGTTGCGCCATTAGTCTCTCCTTAATTTGATTTTTCACGAATTCAAATGGCGGGTAATCACTTTTTAACTTATACTCTAAAACGTTTAAAAAATAAATGTATTCTTTGTCTGTAAAATAAGTTTTTGTGCGATTCAATATTAGATTTTCTTGATTAATCGATTTTAAGGCTATTCTCTTTCGTAACTCTTGGAAAAGAATCCAATTCTCATCATCGAAATAAAAGTCGTCAGCGTAAAGCTTCGCATAAGATTCGATTTGAGCGATGTCTTTATCATTTTTTAACAGGTATGCCGATTTAATTTCGTCAATTTTCGGAGCATTTAGCGGCAATTTTATGAAAAGTGCTTTAACGATAAAATCATTCAAACTGAATTCTTCTATATGTGCATTGAAGTAATTTTGCAAATCTACCTTAGAAAAAGTAGTATCCACTTTTTTCATCAATTCATGCTCAGTTAGAAAATACTGAGCTAATTCACCTCGAAACAGTTGTGCTCTAAATTCAGTAATTCTCGCCTTATTTAAATCGGAATCTTCGATTTCATCTTGCATAACCATGGCATTCGTCCAAGTGTCAACAAATGATTTCTTGTCTTCCGGTTTTTTATTGTCATAACCCAAATGATTCATTAGCTTTTGAGCATCTTCTGTGGTTAGCTCATGTTTGTTTACACGAGCTAAAACAGCGTCAGAAGAACACGAGGAAAAAAAGTTTACACTAAAAACAAGGGTAGCCAAAAGACCACCCTTAATTAAAAGATATGTTGTATTATTTTCCAAGGGAATAAAATACTTCGTCGTAAATTTTAAATGTATATTTATTTTCTAACTCTTTTAACCACTCTTTCTCTAAGTAGTTTTGATAATCAGAGATTGCCGCTCCTTTTGCCTCACTTAAAGCTTTTTTACTTGCGGGGATAATTTCGTTCACTTTGATCACGTAATATTTACCATCAAATAGATAAGGCTTATTAACGCCAGCATTCAATTTTTGATCTTTTAAGTAATTTACTTCAGAAACTTCAAATTTATTGGTTTTGACTTTAAGATTCAGTTCGCTGTCTTTATTGATTTTTTCAATTACATGTTTAGAGTTAATTGTATCATTCAATATCATTTTATAGACTTGATTGGCGATAGACTCATTTAAACATTCATATACCATGGCATCGAAACGCGTACCCCAAGAATAATTTGCTTGGTTGTTTTCAAAGAACTGGGCTAAGCCTACGGAGTCTTTCATTGCTTTGTTCCAAACTTTGTCTGTCATTACTTCGTAGAGCAAAATGCCATCGTGATACTCTTGCATCAAGCTTTTAAAAGCAGGATATTTAATTTCAAGTTTAGTCTCTTCGTAAGATAAAATTCTTTCTTTTTCGAAGGAAACATATTTCTTAGCAACAAGGTTCTTTAAAGATTCTTTTGCCGTACCTCTATAATTTGAAGTAAGGTATTTCGCGAAATCTTGCTGGCGAAATTTCTCTCCATCCAAAATAAACAACACCTTGTTCGACTTTAATTTATCTGCTTTCCAAATTCCAGCGAAATATGTAGAGTCCAAGTTTTTTTCAAACCACTTTAATCCTCTTTTTGTTTTTGATTTGTAATTGTATTCAACTTTTAATTTCCGAACAAAAGAATCTTGCGTTTTCTTCGCACGTTCGTCGCGATTAACCTTCGTCTGCAATTCCTTTTTCATGCTTTCAAATGAAGCAAGAGGAGTGAGATTTAGTCTTTTGATAATATGCCAGCCAAAGTCTGTTTGAATGGGTTCAGAATAATCACCATCGTTTTCTAAAGAAAAAGCAACGTCTTCAAAATTTGTAACCATACGTGTTGTGGTACCCGTGCCAAATAAAGGTAAAACACCACCTTTGGAATTGGTACTCGGATCATCAGAAAATTGTTTTGCTATCGATTCAAATGATTCACCATTTTTCAATTTAGCGTATAACTCGTCAATTTTTCTTTTGTCATTCTGCTTTTGCTCCTCGTCACTATCTTTTGGGGAAGCAATCATGATGTGGGCTGCAGATATTGTTCCACGAGCTTCACGCTTACCTGTTACTTTTACCAAATGATATCCAAATTTCGTGCGAATGGGCATAGAAATTTCACCAACCGCAGTGTTGTATGCAGCGTCTTCAAAAGGACTAACCATTTGAAATGCTGTAAAATAACCCAGGTCGCCTGAGTTTTGAGCGGCAGAAGGATCTTCTGAGCCCATTTTGCTTTTTGCAACTGTTTCAAATTCTTCACCGCTTATGATTCTTTTGCGCAAGGCCATAATTCGCGCATAAACTTTAGCAGAATCCATAGGACTTGCATCAAGATCTAAACGCAATAAAATGTGGGAAGCTCTTATTTCATTTTCCATTCTACCGTAAGCCTCCTTAACAAGATATTCGTTCATTTCAGAGTCCGTTAAGTAGGGCGTAGACAGTTGTTTTTTATAGCCATCAAGTTCTTTTCTCAATCTCGGAATAGTATCATAACCCAATGCCTCTGCTTCAGCTACTTTTAATTTGAATTTTTTAAACAAGACCATATATTCATCCAAACTTGTTTTATCATATTTTGGAGAATTGTTATTTTTCAGGTAAATCTGAAGAAATTCGGATTTTGTAACCTTTTCGCCAGCAACTTCTAAAATCACTGGATCACTCTGCGCCGAAAGCGAAAAATTAATTAAGAAAAATAAAATCAATAGTTTGTAGTTGTTCATTTTGTTTTAATTTGTTTTTTTGAAGACCAAAAATAGCAAATTAAAGTGCATATATCTTAGTTTACAGACATATTGTTTGTGAATTATATTAGAAATTTAAGAATTTTTAAATATATTAGAGAAAGTCAATAAATTTTGAAAAGGCAAATAAAAGATTCTTACTTATTCTAATTATTGCTGCATCTAGTTGTGTGAAGAGGATAGACAACACCGATACAAAATACACCTATCAACTTTCTCGTTTGAAAAGTGAATATTTTAATATTTATCAAAAATTATTGACCAACTTTAAGAATGAGCATATTGATTTGGAAAAGGCGGTAGGTAATTTTGTAAATATTCAGCAATTATTTTTCTTTGAGGCTTCGAAAACTGCTTGGGAGGAAACGTATTCAGCTTATTTGATGTTGGGGCCGTTTTGTCAGACGAATAGTAATTTTTCAAATTCTTTATCGAACAATCGCGACCTTATTGCACTAAATAGAATGGATGAAGGTTATATTGACTTCACCCAGGGTAATCCTTCAGGAGGGATAATAAATGATCCAACAAATTATCCGAGCCTTTATTCTTCAGATTTATTAAACTTCAACCAAATTGGAAGTTTGTTAAATGTGAGTATTGGATTTCATGCGATGGAATTTTTATTGTGGGGAGAGGATTTGCAAGCGAATGACTCTGGAAACAGATCCGCAGTACAATTTTCAAATAATTATACGAATGGAGAAAGACGTCGCGTTTATTTGCGTTCAGTAAATGAACGTCTGAAAATTGATTTTAATTTAGTATTCTCCGAAACGGGAAAATTAAGTGCAATCAAGAAGTTAAATTCAAGTGAATCTGCTGATTTGTTGTTTAATTCATTATCCAACCACATTAACTATGTCGCGGAGGATTTAATTAAAAGATCTTTAGTCACGCAGGATGAAAATTTTGAATTGGATAAATTTTCCGACAAGACCAATTTGCACCTCTTAAAATTAATTGAAGGAATTGGTATTTACCTTAATCCTAAATCTTTGTTTCCAAATGAAAGTAGGTACTTCCTACTAAATTTTATCAGTGATGTGAATCCAGACGCTTCAGATAAAATTGCAAATGAACTAGAAAATACAAGAAGTCATTTAGCTTTATTGACATCTAATTTTGACCAAGCTATTACAAAACCACAAGACATTGTGCATTTGCAAACGGCTTACAATTCTTTAAAAATTATTCAGAAAGAAATAGAAAGTTTTCTTTCTGAAATTTCTAAGAATTAGAAAATAAATGATAATCCAGTTTTCAAGCTGATGGTCACAAAATTCTCCCTTTTCATATCTATATACGCTTGTGTGAAATCAATTGGCTGACCTTTAAGCTCCGAATTTTTATCTATCTCATTTTGAAAGTAAACGCAAATTAAGTACTTGATCCCGATGTCAAATGTTAATTTACTCGTTATAGGATGACGATAGGTCATGTCGTAGGATATGGTTGTAGCTCTGACTTTAGGATAACCTTGATAAACATAATAATTATCTATTTCCGTCCAAAATTCCTTTTGTAATTCATTTATTCCGAATTCATTTATTGAATACTTGTAGTCTTTATTTTTCAATCGACTTTCAGTATAACCAAATCCAATTCCGTGGACAATTCCAGCAGGTGCAATTCCTTTTTTATTAGAAAAATCAAGACGTACTTGATAGCTAAAAGACCGAATATCTAAAGCTTCCATTCTCAAATAGCTTGAATCCATGGTATTGTCGGAGCTTGTATAATAGAATAGTGGCGAAGCAAAATAGCTTTGTTTCATTGTCATTTCTGCGCCAAATCCAAACCCTCTGTTGAGTTGATGGATGTAAAGTAAAGTATAGCCAAAATTGAGTCTTTCCTTTCTTCCAACCATCTCCCCGGCTTTTTCACGATATTGAATCTGCGAGTAAGCGCCAGAAAGTAATGGAGAATTAAACATCACATGCGCACTGACAATATTTTTTTTGTTTTGATATCCAAATTGACTTTTAGCTGAAAAACAGACTGAAATGGTTAAAATAAAAATAAATATATTATTATTTAACATGATTAAGGATTAAAATTTGATTAATTATTTGAGCGGCAGCAGCTTCTTTATTCCATGCAAGAGATAAATTTATTTGTTCAAAGTTTTCAATTTTTTTTTAATTCAGAGTTATAGGTAAAAGTGATTAAATTAGAGTTGTTTCCCCTAAGAAAAACATCAGTAATAACCCAAGGCAAGGCAATTACAGAAATTCCAATGAAATGCACGCCTCGAACTTTGGGCTTATATAAATTTGTAAATTGATAATATAATTGGTTGCTCGAAGAAGGTTCAATTGATTTTTGAATTCGATGATGAGAATAGGAAAGGAGACCCCAACTTAATGCTCCAGTATATTGTTTTGTAAAATTATTTGATTCAATTCAGCTGATAAATTATATTCTTGAGTAGTGAAAATTACGGGCAAATCTATAAAGGAAGTATTTTGGTTTGTTTTTTTGTTAATATGTTCTCTGCGATTTTGTAATTGAAATAAATTCTTTTGTGACTTTCTTTTATTTATATTTCCACCTTTGTAAGACGAAAATGCCATATGAACATTAGGGTTTTGGAATCTTGAAGTAGTTTGCACCGAGTTGAATTTATCAATAAATTGCTCATTTTTCATTAAGTCTGGAATTCCATAGAAATAAAATTCATTACTATCAACTGAAATAACCTCCATTGATTTTGATAAATCGATTTTATCGTATTTAGAAATCACACCTACTTGTATCGGGTCTGTTTTATTAGCGGCAGGCTTCAGGGCAATTTTTGAAAATTTCTCTAAGGGAAATCTTTGACTTTGCGCAAGAACTTTCACTATTTCATCCCGAATAACAGTCATTTCATCAGATATCTCGGGATTATCAGCTATTACATCTGTTGTATAGCGTAAGGCGATTGCAGCAATCCCAAAACTATTTAAACGATTCAAAAGACGAAAAAAACGGTCACTTTCCGATTGATTATTTTTAATATGCTTCTTTGGATATCGCTTAATATCGTACAAATAACTTTGAGCAACAAGCTCTTACCACGCATATCCTTTCATAATATGAAGGTAATTTTCGGCACTAGAAATCTCTTTTTCCAAAACGGCAATAGCATATAGCGCCATTTCAAAGTCAGTTTTAATTAAGTACTCTTCAATTACCTGCAATCGGGCTAAAGACCTAAGTTCGACGAATTCTATCGTTTGACTTGTATTATCAGATGTCGGATTAGAGGTTAAATTCAGTAAATTTTTTTTACGTTTTTCAAAATTCAATCGAAGAGATTCCTGTCCGTATTGGTTTGTTGTATTTATGACACCCTTCAAATCTGTGACATCATAAAATGAAGATGGAATGTACATGGAATTACCAAAATAATTTTCCAGTATATCAATTTCTTCAAAAGGTTGGGTTGAAAATCTTAAAACGTCTAAAGAACGAACAGCCTGAAAAGGGGAGAAGCCAGCTTCCAAATAAGACTTTAGAGCAATTTCGTTAATTTTTTTTTCGTAATTCTCAGCACATAAATAATAATCTTCAATCAGTTCGTCTATGAAATTTTTGTCTAAAAAGGGATGCTTTTCTCTGGGTTTAGGTACATTTAGTTTTTCCTTTTCTCTTAAAAGCAAATAATAAAGTTGCTCTGGATGAGAAAGCTGAGATAAAAGCCCTGAGGTGACAAGGTAAATATCATTTGATGAAATTATAGCAGAAATACTTGATTTAAGAATGTAAAACTGAGACTCTTGTTTTAGACATTTTTTCGTGATCAATGGTTTTGTAACCTCGGCGAGTTTATCACAATAACTGTCACCATATAGAACCCTCCCAGAACTTAGAATTCTTTCGAAAATAGGGTTTTCTAAACTGTTATTTTCATTCGTATGATTACTAATTGGGTAAACTGTTAACGTAGGAAATTGTTCAAGACTTATCGCTATTACGCTGGGGATTTCTCCTTTTGACAACCAGTTTAAATCTCCGAACTGGCCAAATATACTGTTTGAAATAAAAAGTATAAATGTAAATAAGAATAGAACTTGTTTTAGCGTGATTTTGGTTAGGTTGTTATATTTTTTGAACCTAAATAAAACAAAAAAACCGTCTAATAAATTAAACGGCTTTAAAAAGGATAGAAATTTCTATTTTATACTATAATTGGGAGCTTCTCTTGTAATTGTGACATCATGAGGGTGAGATTCACGCATACCGGCAGATGTAATTCGCACGAATTCCGCACCTTGAAGTTTTTCAATATTTGGTGCGCCGCAATAACCCATTCCTGCTCTAAGTCCACCCATGATTTGATACATGACCTCGTTTAAATTTCCTCTGTAAGGAACTCGTCCTGAAATCCCTTCTGGCACAAGTTTTTTAACGTCATCTTCAGCATCTTGGAAATAGCGATCTTTTGAACCTTGTTGCATAGCCTCAACACTTCCCATTCCTCTATAAGATTTGAATTTTCTTCCTTCAAAAATAATTGTTTCGCCTGGCGACTCCTCAACACCTGCGAACATAGAGCCAACCATCACAATGTCTGCTCCAGCAGCAATTGCTTTAACAATGTCGCCTGTATAACGAATTCCGCCATCAGCAATAACAGGAATGCCAGTTCCTTCTAAAGCTTTTGCCACATCATTCACAGCTGTTAATTGTGGAACTCCGACACCAGCGATAACTCGCGTGGTGCAAATTGAACCTGGACCAATACCAACTTTTACCGCGTCAGCTCCTGCATCAGCTAAGTATTTGGCTGCTGCTGCAGAAGCGATATTCCCAACGATTACTTGTAAGGATGGGTACTTTGCTTTAACTTCTTTTAATTTAGTCACTACACCAACAGTATGTCCGTGCGCTGTATCAATTACAATTACGTCAACTCCAGCGTCCACAAGCGCGTCAACTCTTTCAAGCGTATCAGGTGTCACTCCAACAGCTGCACCGACTCGCAAACGACCAAAACTGTCTTTGCAAGAAAGAGGATGTTGTTTTACTTTGATAATATCCCTATAAGTGATTAGTCCAACTAGTCTGTTTTTGGAATCGACAACAGGAAGCTTTTCAATTTTATTTTCTTGGAGAATACCTTCAGCATCGGATAGTTCAATGTGATCATTCGCGGTAATAAGATTTTCCGTCGTCATTACCTCTAAAATTGGACGGTTAAATACTTTTTCAAACCTTAAATCTCGATTGGTAACGATTCCTTTCAGAATACCATCTTTATCAACAACAGGAATACCGCCAATGCTGTGTTCTTTCATTATCGCTAATGCATCTGATACAAATGCATTTTGAGGCAAAGTTATTGGATCGATGATCATTCCACTTTCAGAACGTTTTACCTTCCTAACTTCCATCGCCTGATTTTCGATGGTCATATTTTTGTGAATTATACCTAGACCACCTTGTTGAGCAATTGCAATTGCCAATTTGGATTCGGTCACCGTATCCATTGCAGCCGATATAATAGGCGTATTTACAGATATTTTTTTTGTTAATCGGCTTACAAGATTAACATCTCGAGGAAGCACCTCTGAAAAGGCTGGTACGAGGAGAACATCGTCGTAAGTTAGGCCTTCTCGAATGGAACTAATATTAGATAATGACATGGAATCTATTTATAAATAAATTCTGACAAATTTAATACTATTTTTCCAGAAGTGAGTTACATTAACGTTTGTTTGTATCTTTATTAAAGAATTAATCCCATTTTTGTAAATAAAAATCTGATTTCTTGAAGAATTTCACCTCATACACCAGTAAACATTTCACCCTTTTGTTAATTCTGACTAGCATGACTTTCATTTGCTTTAAAAGTTCGGCACAGAAAAATGATAGTTTAATTCAGCTTTCAGGAGTTGTGGTTTCAGAAGATGATCTGGAAGCTTTACCCTATACAACCGTGTTTGACAAAACAAATAGAAGAGGTGTGATTGCTGACTATTATGGTTATTTTTCTTTAGTCGTTTTGCCGGGTGATACTTTGCACTTTTCTTTTTATGGTCATAAAACTTCTTCTTTTATTGTTCCTGATACTTTGAAAGATAATCGCTACAGTATTATTCATATGATGCAGAAAGACACTATAAATCTGCCTCAAGTAGATGTTTATCCTTGGCCATCACGAGAGGATTTTGCGCGTGCATTTGTCGAAATGGAACCTTACGATGACGCCCTAAGAAGAGCGCAACGTGAACTTTCCGGTGAAAGCTTGGCCTTCGCTGCAGCTCGATTGCAAGTTGATGCAGGTCTCGCTCAAAGTTATGCGTCTAATCAAAGGAATACTAGGCTGTATACAATGGGGCAACTTCCAGTAACTAATTTATTCAATCCTTATTCTTGGGCAAAATTTATTTCGGACTGGAAAAATGGGGATTTAAAAAGGCAATAAAGAACATAATTCTTTCCTATGCGGGATAGCATAAAGAATATTTTTCCACTGGACTAGCCAATGCAGAGATATTCAAATTGTCTGAAGCTTTCGATAAATCAATTATTTCTCCAGATTTCATTTTAAGATTGATATTTTCTTTGCCATGATTGTATGCACTGTTTGTCAATTTTTGAGAGTAGACGTAATAGGCGGAGTCTTCAAAACTGATTTGCCATTTTCGAACTAACTCATATCTTTCATGAAGAATTCTTTCTTCCTTAAATGGCTCTTTTGAAATCTCTATTTTTAATAAATCTCTATTTACCAATCTTCTCGCTAGGTCGGATAGAATTAAATCTGGGTTCTGTTTCCAAACTTTAATCGCTCCAAGGATATCAAAATCATCTAAATTGGCAAAATGATCTAAAGCTTCTTTGTTGTTTTTAAAATCAGAAAGTCCAACTTTATTTCTTAGGAAATACTGCAAAGACGGACTTGCAAAAACATCTTGACCAGATTCAACCAAAAGTTTCGCTCTTCTTAGCAACTGGATAAGCATTAACTCGGCTGAAACGACTGTTTTATGTAAATAAACTTGCCAATACATAAGTCGGCGGGCAACGATAAATTTTTCAACAGAATAAATCCCTTTTTCCTCTAAAACCAATTGTCCCTGATGAACATTGAGCATTTCGATGATTCTTTCACTGCCAATTATGCCTTCGCTGACACCAGTGTAAAAACTATCTCTGTTTAAATAGTCCAATCGATCCATATCCAATTGGCTTGAAACCAGCTGATGAAGGAATGGTTTTTTATAATTATTTTGAAAAATTGATAAGCTCAATTCTAATTCTCCCGGAAAATCTTTGTTTAGGGCATCGATGAATAGACTTGAAATCTCTTCGTGACTCACACCGTTAACAATATCATATTCTAATGTATGAGAAAATGGCCCATGACCAATGTCATGTAATAAAATAGCACACAAAACTGCGTGTTCCTCTTCAGCAGTAATTTCATGACCTTTCCTCCGTATTACTTGAATAGCATTACTCATTAAGTGCATGGCGCCTAGCGCATGGTGAAAACGAGTGTGCAATGCTCCTGGATAAACTAGTTGTGTTAAACCCAATTGATTTATCCTTCTTAGTCTTTGAAAATACGGATGTTGTATAATATCGAAAATTATTTCATTAGGAATTGAAATAAAACCGTAGACAGGGTCGTTAAATATTTTCTTTTTGTTATTTCGGCTGAGATTCGGTCGCAAATGAATAATTTTATCGTTACATTCATCAAAAGTAAAAAATAAACTAGTATGCAAGTTAAAATCCTTTGGGCAGATGATGAAATTGATATGTTAAAACCCCACATTCTATTTCTTGAAGGGAAAGGATATACAGTTTCAACGGCCAATAATGGTGCTGATGCAGTGGAAATGAATAAAGCTGATAATTTTGATATTATTTTCTTAGATGAAAATATGCCCGGAATATCCGGCTTAGAGGCTCTTTCCCGAATTAAGGAAGAGAAGCCATCTATTCCGGTTGTAATGATTACAAAAAGTGAGGAAGAACATATCATGGAAGAGGCCATCGGTAAAAAAATTGCCGATTACCTTATAAAGCCCGTAAACCCAAATCAAATTTTACTGACAATTAAGAAGAATTTGGATAAGAGCAAATTGGTTTCTCAAACTACAAATGCCAATTATCAGCAAGAATTCCGACAATTGGGGATGCAGCTCAACAGCCGAATGGATGCTGAGGAATGGAAAGAGATGTATCAGAAATTGGTATACTGGGAACTAGAATTGGAGGAAATTGAGGATGCAGGAATGAGAGAAATTCTTACCATGCAAAAGAAAGAAGCTAATACGCAATTCACGCGCTTAATTGAAGATAATTATGAAGATTGGATTGCTGGAGATGAAAATGCGCCTTTATTTTTACACCAAGTTTTTAAAGAAAATATAGCACCTATTGTAAAAGACGAAAAAGTATGTTTGTTGGTAATTGATAATTTGCGTTTCGATCAATGGAAGGTTTTGAAGCCGATAATTGAAAAACAATTCCGTGTTGCACGAGAAGAAATTATTTATTCGATTTTACCAACGGCCACTCAATACGCAAGAAATGCATTTTTCGCCGGATTAATGCCTTCTGATATTGCGTCGAAATATCCGAAATATTGGATAGGCGAGGATGAAGAAGGGAGCAAAAACAAATTTGAACAAGAGTTAATGGAAACCCAATTAACGAGATTGGGAATTAATATTAAATGGAGTTACAATAAAATTACAAATTACGAAGCGGGTAAAAAGTTGGCTGAATCTTTTCATCAATTAAAAGAAAATCAACTTAATGTTGTTGTTTACAACTTCGTCGATATGCTTTCTCATGCACGCACGGAAAGTGAAATGATTCGCGAGTTGGCCGATGATGAAGCCGCCTACCGTTCATTAACACTTTCTTGGTTCGAACATTCTCCATTGCAAGAAATAATTAAAAAAGTCGCTGAATCAAAAACAAAATTAATAATCACTACTGATCACGGAACTGTTCGAGTTGCTAACCCTGTGAAAATTGTAGGTGAACGAAGCACCAATACAAACTTGCGTTATAAAGTTGGTCGTAATCTTTCTTACAACAAAAAGGAAGTTTTTTCGGCTCAGCCAAAAGATGTGCGCCTTCCATCAACAAAAATGTCGAGTGAGTACGTTTTTGCTCAAGAAAATGATTTCTTTGTTTACCCAAACAATTACAATCACTTTGTAAAATATTATCAGAATACTTTTCAGCATGGAGGTATATCTTTGGAGGAAATATTAATACCGTATATTGAATTAGATGTCAAATAAAATTTCAATTGAAATAACGCATATTTCCAAGTTGAATCAAGTCGCTCAAATGTTGGTTGTAGCTTATTCTGAAGCAAAGGTCTGGGCTTTTGAAGGCCAAATGGGTGCAGGTAAAACGACACTGATTCAGGAAATATTAAAAGTAAGCGGAATCAAAGATTTAGAAGGTTCCCCAACTTATTCTCTGGTAAATGAATACCTCACTCCAAACGATAGACCAATCTATCATTTTGATTTGTATCGCATTGAAAACGAGGAGGAAGCATTAAATATCGGCATCGAAGAAATGATTTATGGAGAAGGTTTGTCTATAATTGAATGGCCAGAAATTGTAAAAGATCTATTGCCAAAGGAAACAATTTGGTTTAATCTAAGTATCTTAGACGATGGTAAAACAAGGTTGCTCAGCTTTCAATTATGATTACAGATCCTCAAATTATTAAGAACCTAATGGAACAGGGTAGTTTACTGCCGAAAGCAGAAATGCTTGAAGTCCAAAGGAAAAAAGGAAAACTAGTAATTGGCATTCCAAAAGAAACTTCTTTTCAAGAAAAACGTGTTGCTTTGGTTCCAGAAGCAGTAGGCTTATTGGTCGCAAACGGCCATCAAGTGAAAATTGAAACAAGAAGTGGGGACGGTGCGAATTTTACAGATAGAGATTACAGTGAAGCTGGTGCCGAAATTTGTCAAACACCGGAGGAAATCTTTGAATGTAACTTAATATTTAAAGTGGCGCCACCATCAGAAAGTGAAGTTGATATGATGAAAGGAAGCCAAACCTTGATATCTGCCCTTCAAATATCTGTTCAACCAAAAGTAATTTTACAAAAACTAATGCAGAAGAAAATTACTGCAATAGCTTGGGATTATATTCGCGACGAAGAAGGTGTTTTCCCAATCGTACGAACAATGGGAGAAATTGCCGGAAATACGAGCATTCTAATTGCTGGAGAATTATTGTCCTCATTCAACCACGGTAAAGGAATTATGCTTGGTGGAATTTCTGGTGTTCAACCTACAGAAGTTGTTGTAATAGGAGCAGGGACCGTTGGAGAATATGCTGTGCGAGCTGCTCTAGGCTTAGGATGTTCCGTGAAAGTTTTTGACAACTCCTTGACACGACTTCGAAGACTGCAAAACGATATCGGCGTCCGACTGTACACATCTATTTTACAGCCAAAAGTTTTAGCAAAAGCACTCATGAGAGCCGATGTAGCAATTGGAGCTGTTCGCTCCCCATTGGGCCGAACACCGTGTTTAGTTTCAGACGAAATGGTTTCGAGTATGAAGCCTAGCTCGGTAATTGTAGATGTTAGCATTGATCAAGGAGGCTGTTTTGAAACTTCAAGGATTACAAATCACAATGAGCCGACTTTTATAAAACACGACGTTATTCACTATTGTGTGCCTAATATTGCTTCAAGAGTTTCGAGAACGGCATCATTTGCTTTGTCCAATATTTTTTCTCCGATTCTACTTGAAATGGGGGAAAACGGAGGTTGCAAGGAATTAATAGCAAATGACTTAGGGTTTCAATCCGGTGTATACATCTATCAAGGTGTTTTAACTTCAGAGGTTATGGGCCGCGTCTTCGATTTGAAATACAAAAATATAGAGCTTCTTTTGTTGGGGAGAAATTTCTAGAATGACTCCTTTAAATCTTCCAAAAACCAATTTAAAGCTTTCTCGAAAAGACAGTCAAATCTATGTATTTTGTATAGTGAGGATGAAAAAACTCATTCTCACTCCTGAAGAATGGGTGCGCCAGCATTTCATTGCTTATTTAGTGGAAGAATTAAAAATATCGATCGGTCGGATTGCTTCTGAGTATTCTCTGGTGTATAATAATATGAATCGACGAGCCGACATTGTCGTTATGGATGAATTTGGAAAACCATACATTATAGTTGAATGTAAAGCGCCACAAATTAATCTAACTGATAAAACTTTCTTTCAAATTGCTCAATATCAAAATACTATACCGGCTAAAATATTGATTCTAACAAATGGAGTAGAGCATTTGGCGATGAATTTAGCGTTAAACGATTCTAAATTTAGTTCGGAATTGAGTTTATTGAAAGAATGGGTGTCAGTGGAATAAACAATTCTGGCCTCTTGTTTATTTATTGAACCCTTTTTCCAACTTAAACGCCGAAGTTTTGTGAAAAGTCAGATCAGGATAATCTTGCTCTGCCATGGTTAAGAGGAAAGATGTTTCCGCTAAAAACACTAAATTATCATCTTTATCTTTCGCTAATGAATTTGTTTTTGAGCGCATGAAAGTATTCAATTGCTCTTCATTGTCTGAAGTAATCCAAACTGCCTTTGCATAACCTTTTGGCATGAATCTACAGTTGGCGCCGTATTCATTTAAAAGGCGGTAGGCGATAACTTCGAATTGAAGTTGACCAACGGTACCAACAATTTTTCTATTACCTGGTTGTTGGATAAACAATTGAGCTAATCCTTCGTCCATAAGTTGTCGAATTCCCTTATCTAATTGCTTAGATTTCATAGGATCTAAATTTTCTAATTCCTGAAATATTTCAGGAGAGAAACTAGGAATTCCTTTAAACATGAAATCTGCTCCTTCATTTAAAGTATCACCAATTTTAAACGTCCCCGTATCGTATAAACCGATTACATCTCCAGGATAAGCTTCTTCAATAACGCTTTTATCTTGTGCCATGAAGGAAGTAGGATTTGGAAATTTTACTTTTTTACTTAGGCGTACATGGTTGTAAAATTTGTTGCGTTCAAACTTTCCAGAAACAATTCTTAAAAATGCAATTCTATCTCTGTGTTTAGGGTCTAAATTCGCATGAATTTTAAAAACAAATCCAGAGAATTTATCAGCTGAAGGCTCGATAAACCCCTCGTCTGTCGCCCGCCCACGAGGAGAGGGTGAAATTTTACAAAATGTGTCCAACAATTCTTTTACTCCAAAGTTATTTACTGCTGAGCCGAAGAAAACGGGTGCAATATCTCCGGCTAAATAAGCATCTCGAGAAAATTCATCGTAAACCCCTTCTATGACTTCAATATCTTCACGAAGTTCTTCAGCAGGCTCTGAACCAACTAGTTCGTCAATTTTCGGATCATTTAAATCAGAAAGTGATATGATATCCTTTGAAATTTTTGTTTTATTCGCTTGGAATAAATTCAAATTTTTATCGAACAAGTTGTAGACTCCTTTGAAACGATCTCCCATGCCAATTGGCCAAGTTAACGGCGTAACTTTGATATCTAATTGTTGCTCTAATTCATCCAATAAATCGAAGGTATATTTCCCTTCACGATCCATTTTGTTCACGTATATTATTACCGGTGTTTTCCGCATTCGACAAACTTCCATCAGTTTTTTCGTTTGCTCCTCAACACCATTTGCAACATCAACAACTAGAATGACACTATCTACGGCGGTTAATGTCCGAAAAGTATCTTCTGCAAAGTCCTTGTGTCCAGGAGTATCTAAAATATTGATTTGTTTACCAGCATATTCAAAAGCCATTACCGAAGTCGCAACTGAGATTCCTCTTTGCTTTTCAATTTCCATGAAATCTGAAGTAGCCGTTTTTGATATTTTGCTATTCTTTACCGCTCCAGCTGATTGAATTGCTCCACCAAATAGCAATAGCTTTTCAGTAAGTGTTGTTTTACCTGCATCTGGGTGAGAAATAATACCAAAAGTTCTTCTCTTTTCTATCGCTGTAGCGTTACTCATAACTTGTTTTGACTTATCGTATTTTAAAACGAGTTGCAAAGATAGTAATAGCATTGATTAATGCTGAAGTGTAACTTTTTATCCTGGATAAATATTTCATAGTATAATTCCACTCTCGCAAACTTATCTTAATAGTGGGCTAAATTCCTTTTGACAAAAAGGGGATGAATATTTCTTTCAACATACAACAGAATCCTCCGGGTGATAATAAAAAAAGGGTGACTATAAAGTCACCCCAATTCTATTTGTTTTTAACTAAATATTATCTATTTAACATTACCGGCATCACCAGCATTAATATATCTTCGTTTTCATTGTCTGAAACTGGTGTAAGTAAACCTGCACGACTCGGTTCTGACATTTCTAATTTCACTTCTGTCGACTCGAGATTGTTTAACATTTCCATCAAGAAACGGGAGTTAAAACCAATTTCCATGTCCTCACCGCCATAGTTGCAGGTCAATCTTTCATTCGATTCGTTTGAGAAATCCAAATCTTCAGCAAACAATTGCAATTCAGCACCCGCTAATTTTAATTTCACTTGGTGAGTTGTTTTGTTCGCAAAAATCGAAACACGTTTGATTGAATTTAAGAACTGCAAACGGTCTATAATTAAAACGTTTGGATTTTCTTTTGGGATAACTGCATCGTAGTTAGGATATTTTCCATCGATTAAACGGCAAACTAATTCTATATCGTTAAATGCAAATTTTGCGTTTCTTTCATTATATTCCATGAGCACCTCTTCATCACCACTCAGATTAGATTTCAATAAGTTCAGTGCTTTTTTAGGTAATACAAAACTCGAAGATCCGTCAGCTTGAGAATCAGTTCTTCTGTATCTAACCAATTTGTGAGCATCCGTTGCAACAAAAATGATGTCTTCTGGTGAAAATTCGCAATATACACCGCCCATAACTGGCCGAAGTTCGTCGTTTCCAGTTGCGAAAAGTGTTTTATTAATTCCATTCGAAACGATATCGCCAGAAACTTTTAGTGTTTTCTTATTATCAATTTCGGGAGTTCTCGGAAAATCGTCAGCATTATAACCAACCATTTTCGATTTTCCATTATCGTAAGCAATTTCGATTGAGAAATTCGTTTTATCTATTAAAAATGTCAACGGTTGCTCCGGCAAACTTTTTAATACATCCAATAAAAGTTTAGCAGGAACGGCAATTTTACCGGCTTCATTTGCTTCAACTTCCAATTCTGTTTTCATTGTGTTTTCCAAGTCTGAGGCTGTAACAGTTAATTTCCCATCATTGATTTCAAAAAGGAAATTGTCTAAAATTGGAAGTGTGCTATTTGTACTTAAGGCACCAGATATGCTTTGAAGGTGACGAAGTAATGTTGTACTGGAAGTTATGAAGTTCATTTTTTTGTGTTACTTTTTTAACTAACAAATATAATTAGAAAAGACAGATTTCTTTGTCCCTTGGTAATCTAATATATGCCAATTTGTTAACATATTATCAACTATTTTTCTTTTGTAGAAACTGAAGGTTTTTTAAATTTACTTTGGTCAAATGAAAAGTATATATCTCCTCTCGTCAATGGATCAAATACAAAAAACTGACATTTGACGAGCTGTTGAGTGGGGAGAAGGCACCAAAAGTTATTTAAGTCCATATTTGTGACTTCTCCATATTCACTGTTAAATGATTCTTCGCCTTGAATGGAAAAGAACTTTAAAAGAGTAGATGTTCCATTTGTTTCCAGAACTTTCATGGCACCAAAAGGTTCGGATTGAATAACACTATCGACTTGTTTTTTTGATAAAACATAATTTGGTAAATAGAAATTAACTTTTTTGAATCCTTGCAAATAACGATAAGCTTTTATGGTATCTATCATTGGTAGTCGCAAACCATTTTGTTTTATGTCAAATGTGCTGCCAAATTTAGCGACTGAAAATGATCTCGCTGGATCACGGAAATTTTGAATTTCCACTTTCTTAATTTGATCAACAGACAAGGCGAAAATACCTGTACATGCCCATTTCCTGGGGTCACAATAGAAATTTGGTTCAATAATGCCATTTATTCCCTTTACTTTCATAAGTACGGGATGGTCACTTTTTCCCGACTCATCTGAATCGAGCAACATTATTTGGCCATAATGATCTTGTGATGCGGTCCCAATATACCATGTTTTCGCCCAAGAGCCTTTTTGAAATATTTCAACTTTCAAAGCCATTGCCGCCATTCTGTTTATCGTTTGTTTAATAGATTTTTCGGGCAGGTAACCTTTGAATTCAATGTTTTTTATAACAAATAAAATATTTTGAGCATTCTCTTTAATAATGCATTTACCATCTTTATCTGTCCACTCAACTCCATTTCTTTTAATTTCAAATGAATTAGAATTTAAATCTGTGATTATAATTCGATCTACGGTTGAAGTGTCGCTAATTGCAAAGTCAAAAAGTCCACTTTCGACAGATGTACCTTTATTTTGTATGAGATTGTAAGCCCAAAAACCTAATCCGACAACAAGAACGATAGAGAATATAAGAATGACTATTTTTTTCATAGAGATTGTAAATTTATGAAGTGTATTTTCTTTTTCTGATGTAGAAAAAAACTAGGGACAATAAAACTATAATTAAACAAGGCAAAAGCATATTAATCCATTTGTAAAAACTAGCTGATTCAGTTACCTTTTCGTTATCGATCTGATGAATATCAATCTGTTTTGATCTGATGTCTAAAACAGAATTATCTCCCATCATATAATCTACGGCATTTTGAAAAAACTCTTGGTTACCATAAAAAATTTCAACACCCATTTCCATAAGTTTTGGATCAAAGCGCAAATCGTTGTACTCTTTTGGCTTAAACATTAATCCATCTCGTCCCATCATTGTGTCATAATCATTTTGGATAAAACGACCGTTTCCAACCAACAATACTTTTCCCTCTTTAACGCTTTTTTCTTTGTATTTGATTAAAGGATTTTTTGCAAACTCATCAACAATCCGATTTTTATAATGCGACTGGAAAAATCCTTCAGCCAAACCTGCGATGCATAATTTGTTCACCTCATTTTCGGGGTCAATTACTAATTTTGGACTTTTTCCATAATTCATAGGCATACCTAAACTAATCATAGGTGCTAATCCTGTTCTAGTTGAATTTGTTGATGAAGTTAAAATTGGTGTTAGAGCGATCTCGTCATTTCCAACAAATTGAATTTCACTGACATAATTTAATGAAACGGGCTCCAAATTACGCGAAATGGGATGGGAAGTAGCTGTTGCTAAAACATGATAATACCAGGGAATTAAAGTCTGTTTTGCAAGTGGTACGACTTTTGGCACGCAGCGAACATCAATCACAAAATTGTCATTTAACTTTAAACCATAGTCGAATAACATTTTATCTAGACCTGTTTTATAGCGATTTGTGTGTGAAATCCCAGTCGCCATAAGCGTGTCTTCATTGAGTTCTAAAGCATCCATGAAACACATCAATTTGCCGCCTCTCATTACAAATTGATCGACAACATATAAATCTCTGTCGCTAAATTTGTTTTTTGGTCTCGCTATGATTAATCCATCAACATCGTCAAGAGCAGCAAGTGAGTCATTTATTGTGATGTCACGAATGGAGAAATACGGTGAAATTAATGAACGAGCTCTTTGGGTTTCTCCGTAGGTTAATTCTCCGTGACCTTGAAGAATTCCAATAACAGGTTTCGTTTTTTCAACTGAACGACGAATTGAGGTCATTAGAATGTATTCCAAATTATTCAATGAATTTTGGATAGTTTGACCTAGATTTTCAAGTCGAACTGGCTTTCCCAACGGTGTTCCAGGTAAGAATTGAATAACATTTTTAGTTGAACCTTCATACTCGATTAGCGCGCCTGGCCAGACTAACATTTGGCTTTGTTGACCATCTTTACTGAACAAAATGTCCATTGGAACAATACCTTTTCCTTTTGCGTAAATATTTTCAAATAGCTCCTGCTGCTCTCCTTCCGTTCCTTCTGATGGATCAATAAATTCGTATTCTATTCGAATTCCGGCATATTCTTTAAACTCTTTTAATTTATCTTCCACTGCATCTCTGAAGTAAGACAAATCAGAGGGTAATTTCCCGTCTAGGTAAATTTTGATAAACAAGCGGTTATCTAGTTTTTCTTCAGATTTTAAATAACTAATCGTGCCATTAGACAAGGAATATCTTTTGTCATTTGTCACATCTACCCTGAAATTTACGAGAGAGGCCACAATATTAAAAATCACAACACCAACGACAACAATGGAGAAGAATGTCCAATTGAAAATTCCTTTAAATTTATTTTTTTTATTCTCCATGATTTATTTTTTGAGAGATTTAATCACAGTTAATGCAGCATAAATAAATAAGGCTATGACGGACAAGAAATAAAAAATATCCTTACTATCTATCACTCCGCGCTTGATACTATCGTAGTGGAAAGAAATCCCAATATATTGAACAACCGTGTCAAAATTTCCGAAGAGATTAAATGAACCTAGCAAACCGAATCCATCATAAAATAACCAGCACAAGAACATCGCAAGAATAAACGCAACGATTTGACTACTCGTAATTGATGATGCAAAGATGCCAATGGCAACGAACACGGATCCAAGTAAAATTAATCCGAGATAAGAGGTAAATGTAGCCCCACTATCTATTACGCCTACTGGATCTCCCAATTGATACATTGAAATATAATAAATTAATGTCGGTAAAAGAGAAATAACGAGTAGGGTAACGCCTGCAAAGTATTTTGCGAGTAAAATTTGCAAGTCCGAAAGCGGTCTAGTAAACAACAGCTCAATTGTTCCGGTTCTTCGCTCCTCGGCAATTGAACGCATTGTAATTGCGGGAATTAGAATTAATAGAATTACTGGAGATAAATTAAAAAACGGTATAAGGTCTGCTTCTGTTCCCTGCAATAAATTGGTGTTTTGATCAATAATCCAGTGAAATAAACCAGACGTAATCAAATAAATCAAAACAAAGATGTAGCCGATTACTGAGCTTAAAAAACTTCTGATTTCTTTCAGATAGAGTGCTTTCATTTGTCTTTATAAATTTGAAGAACAAAAATACAATTTCAAAATCACATGAAGCCTTCTAAATGACTGATTCGGTTGAATCTTTTATTGTATGGATTGTTGAAAACAGTTTTTTAGCCAGCATTTCGCTCGACATAACGGATTATGCTTTTTGCAATATCCTTGCCTGTGGCCCTTTCGATTCCTTCTAAGCCAGGAGAACTATTTACTTCAAGAATTAGCGGTCCACGGGCACTTTGCAGCAGATCAACCCCAGCTACTCCTAACCCCATGGCACGAGCTGCTTTTAGAGCTGCATTTTCTTCTTCTTCGGTAAGTTCGATGATTTCTGCTGAACCACCTCGGTGTAAGTTACTTCTAAATTCACCTTCTTTTCCTTGTCGTTTCATCGCGCCTACAACAACGCCATCCACAACAAAAGCGCGGATGTCAGCACCTTTTGCTTCTTTAATAAACTCTTGTATAATAACTCTTGCTTGTAAGCCATTGAAGGCTTCGATTACCGAAACGGCAGCATTTTCATTGCTTGCCAGAACAACACCTAGTCCTTGAGTTCCTTCTAAAAGTTTAATAACACAGGGGGCGCCGCCAACTTCTTTTAATATGCTTGTTGTATGTTTTGAATAATTTGAAAACACAGTCTTCGGCATACCTAATCCGGCGCGAGAGAGAATTTGAAGACTTCTCAATTTATCTCTTGATCTAACCAGGGCTTGCGATTCTACTGCAGAAAACACACGCATCATTTCGAATTGTCGAACTACCGCTGTGCCATAAAAAGTTACGGACGCACCAATTCTTGGTATAATTGCGTCAATCCCTTCTAGAACTTGGTCGTTGTAGCGAATGACTGGTTTCTTCTTTTCTATGACAATGTCACATTTAGAATGATCAACGACAATCATTTCATGGCCTTTTTGTTCTCCGGCTTCAACTAAACGAGAAGTTGAATAAAGTTTTGAATTTCTTGATAAAATGGCAATTTTCATATAAGATTTTTATTTACTGAATAAGATGCTCAAATATTGGAAGGATGATCAATGAAATTTAACTTTCAATATTAAATCCGTTAAAAACTAAAGTTGTAGTCCAGGCTTCTGGTTTCGACTTAAACCAAGGTTTGATATATGGCCAAACCCCGTGAAAAGTTTCAGATTTCCTATAGTTGTTAAGATCAATCTCACTTTTCCACTGACTGTAGGTAAATATTACGCAAGTGTCTTTCAAATCTTGAACAAGCTGCATTCCTTGGCAGCCTGGGAAATCATTCACTTTGAGTTTTATAGTTTCAAAGAAATTTAAAAAATCAATAACCTTATCATCTTGGAAGGTTAGTTTCACTATTCGAATAATCATTTAAAATAATTCATGTAGTGTTTCTTTAGAACCACGCGGTAAAAATTCTATCCGCACTTGGTCTCCTTTTTTAAGTCCAAAAAGTTTTTCTGCACCTCCACCGCCTAAATTTGCGCCACGATTAATCGCTATTTCTAAGTAGCCATTTTCGTTAAACAATCCCACCCTTTCGCCTGGAGGAACTTCATTGTATGAATTAGAAATCACATCCAAATAGTAATCTTTCTTTCTGAAATAGATGATATACGGATTATTTCTCCCTACTTGTTCGAATAATTTATGTTCAATATTTGTAATCGCATTTCCGTAAGAATCTATGTATAAAATATGACCTAATATTAAGTTTTCTTCCACTTTAGGTAATGACATAAAAGCTTTACGGTATCCTTCTTGGGGCGAACAAAATGTGTCTATTGACTTGCCATTTAAAATATCAATAGCGGCTGGGACAAGCATGTTTTTTGAGGGAAACTTAAAAAGTTTTGGGTTTGACAGTATGTCATCAATTCTCCAAAATGCATCTGGAGTAATTTCGCCTAAAAATGCACCAAAAAAGCCATTATCATTCGATATAATGAATTGTTTATTCAATTCTAAAATACATGGAAACGACCCATCATGACCACCGTAATTAACGACAGGTTCACTGTCTACGGCCACTATGTGAACCGTTCCATCTGGGAACTCGGGAAAACAAGATTTCAAAACGAAAGCAGCTTGGGCTGTATCGAAAGGAATGATGCTGTGAGAAATATCTATAATACTCACCAAAGGATCGCGTTTCACAATACTAGCTTTTAACGATGCAACATAATGGTCGTTTAAGCTCATATCCGATAATAAAGTTAAAATTTTCATTCTATAAGCCGAAGCAGTTTTCTTGGAATATTCGTAATTTTAACCAAAAGTAAGTTTTTAGATAGTTTTATTGAATTGTTTCTTTAAAAAAGTTCCATTGATAGAAAAAAAAGTAGAAATTAAGGGGGTGAATCCTACAGAATTTTTTGGTGTTAACAGCGCTAAATTCAAATATATTAAGAGTTTTTTTCCAGATTTAAAAATTAGCTCAAGAGGGAATCATGTTTCCATTGCAGGCGATGTTCAAATGGTGGGAATCTTCGAGGATAAATTAAAATTGATTGTTCAGTATCTTAAAAAGTTCAACTCAATTACAGAAAACAACATACATAATCTGATGGACGAAGAAGGTAAAACTATAATTCTTAACAAACATGGGGACGAAATCATTGTGCACGGCAATGAAGGTTTGAAAATTAGGGCACGGACTTTAAACCAACAAAAATTGGTTAAAGCGGTAAACGAAAATGACATGGTTTTCGCCGTAGGACCTGCAGGAACAGGTAAAACTTATACCGCAGTTGCTTTGGCTGTTAGAGCGTTAAAGGAGAAGGTGGTGAAAAGAATAATTTTAACTCGACCAGCAGTTGAAGCTGGTGAGAATTTAGGTTTTTTGCCGGGGGATATGAAGGAAAAACTTGATCCGTATATGATGCCTTTGTATGACGCATTGCGCGATATGATCCCTCCAGAACGGCTAAAAGAAATGCTCGACTTCGGTGTTATAGAAATTGCCCCTCTGGCATTTATGCGCGGCAGAACTCTTGATAAAGCCTTTGTGATATTAGATGAAGCACAAAACGCAACAAAAATGCAGATGAAAATGTTTCTTACCCGAATGGGGGTGACAGCGAAATTTGTTGTGACAGGAGACATGTCTAAAGTTGATTTACCCAGAAGTCAACAATCGGGTCTATCCTTTGCATTAGATTTACTTAAAGACACAGAAGGATTGAAAATAATAAGGCTAAACCAGAATGACGTTATACGACATCCTCTCGTCAAGAAAATAATTGATGCTTTTGAGAAAGCAGACGAAAAAGAAAACCAAGAACGATTAAATAAAAAGGAAAACAGATGAAAGAAGCACTCGTAAAAAGTAATTACACATTCCCAGGCCAAATTAAGGTTTATAAAGGAAAAGTGCGAGATGTTTACACGCTAGACAGCGGCCTTGCGGTGATGATTGCGTCAGATAGAATTTCTGCTTTTGATCATATTCTTCCCAAAGGAATTCCGCACAAAGGACAAGTGCTTAACCAAGTTGCTACTCATTTTTTGAACGCAACAAAAGATATCGTTCCAAATTGGTTATTAGCTACTCCAGATCCGAGCGTAGCCATCGGTTTTGCTTGCGAACCTATGCGCGTAGAAATGGTGATTCGCGGTTATTTAGCAGGTCATTCAGCCCGCGAATATAGCTTAGGTAAACGAATATTGTGTGGGGTGATTTTACCTGAAGGAATGAAGGAAAATGACCGTTTTCCAGAACCTATAATTACACCAGCAACAAAAGCAGATGAAGGACATGATGAGGATATTTCGCGCGAAGAAATCATTAAACAAGGCATTGTATCAGAAGATATTTATCTTCAATTAGAAAAATATACGAGGGCACTTTTTAAACGTGGAACGGAAATGGCCGATGAAAGAGGTTTAATTCTAGTTGATACAAAATATGAATTTGGCTTGCACGAAGGAAAAGTAATGTTAATTGATGAAATTCATACGCCCGATTCAAGTCGCTATTTTTATGCAGAAGGCTATGAAAAAAGACAAGAAAACAATGAACTTCAAAAGCAATTATCAAAAGAATTTGTGCGTCAATGGTTAATTGAAAATAATTTTCAAGGCTTTGATGGTCAAACTATGCCATCTATGCCAGATGATTTTGTTCAAATAGTTTCTGATCGATACATTGAGTTGTATGAAAAAATAATAGGTTCGAAGTTTCAAAAAGCACCAACTGAAAGTATTGAAGAGAGGATAGAAAAAAATGTAATGGATTATTTAACCAAACTATAATTTAAGAGAAATTAAGTTTTCCCAACACAACCTTTACCCATAGAAACTGTATTTTTGTCAACAAAAGAAATTAAAAAATGGATAAAATAATTGGTCAATTTTTCTCTATGCGCATGATGGCGCTGGGAATGTTTATTTTCCTCTTTGCCATAGGCGCCGCTACTTTTATTGAGTCGGCATATGATGTTCAAACCGCTAAACTTTTTATTTATAACGGTACGTGGTTTGAAATATTATTAGTTTATCTCGCTATCAATTTGATTTCCAATATATTTAGATACAACATGTTCAAACGAGAAAAGTTAGCATCGCTAGCTTTCCACGTGTCGTTCATAGTAATATTAATTGGTGCTGGAGTAACAAGATTTATTTCTTTTGAAGGTCTCATGTTAATTAGAGAGGGTAGTAGCTCTAATTTCATCTATTCTTCAGACCCCTACATTTGGATGAAAATTAACGATGGCGAAGTTCAGTACGTTTACAAAGAAAAAAATTATCAGTCACCGCAATATTTTAACCGGTTCAACATAGGAGTAGATTTTCCAAAACACGAAACTCCAATCGAGGTTTCTTTTGTTAATTTCAGGAAGAAGATGGTCGATTCTTTAGTGGTAAACGATTCTATTTCTGGAAATGTTTTAGAAATTGTCACAGATGGTATGAAATCAAATTATTTAGGGAAAGATGACTTTGTGATGCTCGAAGACCTAGCAATTTCTTTCGATAAAAAAAATGCGATGCCCGGTATAGAGGTTTTTGAAGAAAATAAAAAGTACTATTTCAAATCTGCTATAGAGGTTACATTCTTAGCGATGACAAAAATGCGTGAGGCTAGACAAAATGGCTTCGAAGTTGCCGATAGTTCTTTTGAAGTCGTTCCAGCTAACACTAAAGTCCTTTTCGAGACGGCAACACTTTATAAAGCGCAAAATCAGCAGTTTGTTTTCAAAGGAATTCTCAATAATGCAAAAAAAATGTTGATGCCTTCTGGGAGAAAAGACGTCGGAACAGATTACCTTACGGTTAAAATAACAGACGGAAACAAATCTAAAATTATTGATTTGGCTGGCGGAATGGGGCAAATTCCTTCAGCTGAAATTTTTGAATTCAATGGTTTAACATATGAAATGGAATATGGAGCAACGAAATTCGAACTGCCTTTCTCAATTGCTTGTCGCGATTTCCAATTGGACCGTTATCCGGGTTCAGATGCTGCAAGTTCATTTGCAAGTGAAGTTACAGTTTTGGATCCTAAGAACGATGTGAAAGAAGATCATAGGATTTTTATGAATAATGTTATTGATTATGGCGGTTATCGATTTTTCCAATCAGCATATGATCCAGATGAGAAAGGTACGCGACTAAGTGTTAACCACGATACAATTGGCACAAACGTAACTTATATTGGGTATTTACTCATGGCGATAGGTATGATTCTGTCCCTTTTTGTAAAAAATGGACATTTTGCTGAAGTTCGAGATAAACTGTCAAAAATCAGACTGAGAAAAGAGACTTTGATGGTTTTATTTTTGTTGTCATTTAATACTTTTGCGCAGGATGAACACGTCCATAATGACACCATCCCGCACACGCACGAACAACACATTAATGAACCAGTTGAAAAGCCGAAAGCAGAAACAAATCAAACGCCTCAAATAGCAAGATTTATTTCAAATGAACATTCAAAAGTGCTTTCTACGTTGGCCATTCAGGACTTTAGGGGGAGAATAATTCCGTTTCATACCCTAAGTGATCAGTTATTGCGCAAACTTTCACGTAAAAACACGTTCAAAGATAATGATGCTATTGCTACGGTTCTTTCGATGCATATGTATCCAGAATTCTGGATGAAAGAGAATGTAATTTATGTTCCTTCAAATTTACTCGAACCTTTAGGTATTAAAGATAATTACGCTAGTTATTTGGATCTTAGTGATGGAAAAGGAGGTTTTAAATTAATGAAAGACTACAATGAGGCCTTTCAAAAATTGGAATCAAAAAGGAATGAATTCGATAAAAAATTAATTAAAGTCGTTGAAAAATTTCAGATAATGAATCAAATTTTCATGTGGGCTTATATGAAAATAATCCCGATGAAAACGGATCCAAGTCAAACATGGTTTGTTCCTTTGAGTAAAGAGTTAAGCGGTAATGCTCAAAAATTATCAATGGATGCCCTACAATATTTTGCTTCGGTTGATAAAGCCTCGAAAAGTGGAAATTGGACGATAGCCGATGAAAATTTAATCGCCTTCAAAAAGAAGCAGCGTATTGAGGGATCGAAAGTGATTCCTTCAGAGAGTAATTTTTTAACGGAGGTTACTTACAATAAAATGAATGTTTTTAAAAACACTTCCTATTTGTATTTAGTTTCAGGTTTAATTTTGTTAATTGTCTTTTTAGTGCGGATATTTAAGAATCCAAAAGGTATAATTGAAAAGAGATTTGATGTAACGAATAAAATTGTTCGGTACATACTTTTTATAGTTGCTATTTATCACGCAGCTGGATTGGGAATGCTTTGGTACATCACTGGCCATGCTCCATGGAGCAATGGTTATGAAGCTGTCGTTTTCATTGCTCTGGTGACCATGTTAGCTGGGTTTTTATTCTCTCGAAAGAATGCTGCGATTTTGGCGGGCACAGCCGTGTTAGCATTCCTTATGATTTTTGTGACAGAAATGAATTTGATGGATCCAGAAATCACACCATTACAACCTGTTTTAAAATCATATTGGTTGATGATTCACGTTGCTATAATTACGGGTAGCTATGGTTTTCTTGGACTTGGCGCAATACTTTCACTAATGAACTTATTTCTTTACGTTTTCAGGAATAAAAAAAATGGACTGCGCGTAACTTTAAATATTAATGAATTGACTTATGTTTCTGAAATGACCATTACTGTTGGCTTGTTTATGTTAACCATTGGAACTTTCCTTGGTGGCATTTGGGCGAACGAGTCATGGGGTAGATATTGGGGATGGGATCCGAAAGAAACATGGGCTCTCGTTTCAGTTCTAGTTTATGCTATAATTCTACATTTTAGATTAATTCCTGGAATGAATGGGAAATTCACTTTTAATGTTGCTGGGTTTTGGGGTTATTCCGCTATACTTTTTACTTTTTTTGGAGTGAATTTTTATTTAGTCGGTCTGCACTCTTACGCACAAGGAGAAGGCTTAGGGAAAATTCCAACTGAATTAATTGTTACAGTAGTATTGTTCTTAGTTTTTACAATATATGCTGGAATTAAAAACAAAGCTTACAAAATAAATTAATATGATTTTTTACGATTTTATTTTTGATGATATAAACGGAAAGGTTTTCGATGTCCAAACATTGGTAGGCAAAAAAGTTATGCTTATTAACACTGCTAGTCAATGCGGTTATACGAAACAGTTTGCTCAGCTAGAAGAACTGTACAAGAACACAGATCGAAATAAATTTGAAATTCTAGGTTTTCCTTCAAATGATTTTGGAAAACAAGATCCTGGCACAAATGGAGAAATTGCTGCTTTTTGCGAAAAGAACTATGGCGTCACTTTTCCTATGATGAGTAAAATTAAAGTTGCCGAAAACCCGGTCCACCCAATATATTCTTGGTTAAATAGAGAAATAGGTGAAGAGCCTAAATGGAACTTCCATAAATATCTAATTGACGAGAAAGGAAATGTCGTTCGCTCTATCCCTTCATCAACCGAACCCATAGATGCAGAAATTTTAGACTGGATCAATCAATAAGAAGCATATGAAATTAGATATTCTGGCATTTGCCGCACATCCGGATGATATTGAACTTTCAGCAAGCGGCACTTTGATGAAGCATATCGCTGCTGGAGCGAAAGTTGGCATAGTAGACCTTACGCAAGGTGAATTAGGTTCCCGAGGAACCATAGATACGCGTTATGAAGAAGCCAAAAGAGCCGATGCGATAATGGGTATTTCCTATCGTGTAAACTTAAAAATGGACGATGGTTTTTTTGAGATAAATGAAAAGAATAAGCGTCTAGTCATTGAACAAATTCGACGCTTCAAACCAGATTTAGTATTGGCAAACTCTTTTGTGGATAGACATCCTGACCATGGTCGAGCTTCAAAATTAGTTTCAGAGTCTTGTTTTTTATCGGGGCTTAGCAAGGTTCAGACTTCCTGGGAGAGTATTCTTCAAGAAAAGCATAGACCAAAAGCTGTTTATCATTATATCCAAGATCGACACGTAAAACCTGATTTTGTTATTGATGTTAGTGAATTTATTGATCGAAAAGTAGAAGCAATTCAAGCCTATTCTACTCAATTTTATAATCCAAATTCGACTGAACCAGCTACGCCAATTTCAGGAATAGACTTCATAGAATTTCTAAAAGGGAGAATGAGAGACTTCGGCAGAGATATTTCAGTAGATTTTGCCGAAGGATTTTCCGTTGAAAGAACAATAGGAGTGAAGAGCCTTTTCGATATTAACTAGTTCAATTGATAAGCTTTTCGTACAAATCAGTATACTGTTGAATTATTTGATTTTCACTGAATTGTTTCACAAATTTTCTTCCAGCATTTCCAGAGTGCTTTTTCTTTTTAATCGCTTCTTCCATTTTTAGAGCTAGGCTGGATGGATTGTTGAATTCAATTTCATCAAATGGTGCTAAACTTGAATTCGTCAAAAAACCGACTTTTGTAGAAAGAACGTGTAATCCGAAAAACAGAGCTTCTGCTAATACAATGGAGAAAGTTTCGTAGTTAGAATTTAAAATAAAACAATCGTGTTGAAAATAAATATCTGGTAACTGATCATGTTTGTGGGCGCCTAAAAAGCGTACGTTTTCGACTAAATTATTTGATTCAACAAACGTTTTTAATTCTACTGTTTCTTCCTCACTTAAAACGGTTAGTTGAAAATTATTTATGTGCTTTTCCTTTAAGATTAATGCAGCTTTAAGTATTCCAATAGGATTTTTTAAACGGTCAACTGTAGAAATGTGTAGGAAATTATAGGTTCCATTATTATCTGGCTTTACAACTGGTAATTCACTCCACTTCTCGGGCAAACTATTTCCAATAATATATATTTCGTTTCCTCCATTTTTTTTCATTTCAGAAACTAAAACTTCAGAAACGGCAGTAACACAATCACTCGATTTTAGAAGTTTCTTTAAACTTAATCTATTGTAAATACTTAAATCTCTAAAATTCTGGTATAAATAAAAACTACCGTGCTCAGAGTAGAGCATAGGAATTTTTAAGGCTTTTTTGAATTTTAAAAAATGCCACCAATTTGTAAGTCCGACATTAACGTGCAACAAGTGGATTCTGTCAAGTTGAGTTTTCGCAAACTCCAAAGCTCTCTTATGCGCCGCTATTTTAGAAAGTTTTAAAATAGAGTTAGAATAATAAAATCGAACTTCTTTTAGATTTTCATTGATTTCACTCACTTCAACCAAATCTGATTTCTCAGAGTTCTTTTCCAATGAAATTACAGTTATCTGATACTGAAAGCTCATAAAACAGGAAAATTGCTGGATATAATTCCCTAAAAATGGCATTTGCTCAGAAGGGTACCAAGACGATAAAATTAGTATGTGTTTTTTTGCTGCCAAAAATTGTATTCAATTTAATAATTTCATTCAAAGATGCGAAAAATATTAACATTATTATAAGGGTTCATGTCCCTAGATAAAGGAATATAATATTAACCAAAAATGCATATCGTGAACTTTACCAGTAAATTAATACCAAACAAAAGAAACGGCTGCAACTAAAAGCCTGTCGAATACTTTTTCACCAAAATATCTTCGGTTGTATTTGAAACAAAATTCGTTCAAGTA